>Ga0224736_1002_pt1 | contig 117626 bp, 116 predicted proteins | sample IA12soil_MG_GH6A_FD_161628 | JGI IMG/M metagenome (GOLD analysis project Ga0224736, IMG submission 161628) | Enriched cells from agricultural soil in Iowa, United States - IA12soil_MG_GH6A(-) | ecosystem: Environmental > Terrestrial > Soil > Agricultural land | place: USA: Iowa | collected...
GCTTTATTGCTTCCTCATGATTCATCTTTTCCACTATTATATAATCAAAGTCATATTCTTCTTTTAATTTTTCAATCGTTTTTTCAACATGGATGGTACCTTTAAATTCCCGATTAGTCGGAGCATGTAACAATACTGGGCGTTTCTTCTCTAATGACGGATAACTCGGCTCAAAGAATCTTAAATCTATTGCAATAGGTAACACATGAACCTTTTCATAATAGTCTTTTACATAGTCGTACACTTCATGATCCTGAACAATTGCATCTTTAATATAGGGAGTAATTTTCATCAGCTTTTCATGGATTTCCTCATTAGGAGGTGAATCTCCTGTATAAACAAATGGATTATTCACTCGGGCACGATCATGAAACCTTACATCATTACCCCAGTGATGCATAACCATTTTCTTGTTTCTTTTCTTGAGTTCCGGCAAATCGGAAAAATCAGTGAAAATCGTGCTGCCATAATGAAAATGGAAAAGATCAAAGGTTTCCATAATTTCTTCAAACTTTTCTTCAATTCCCGGCTGATCAGTATTAACTAAACAATCTTCATAACCGAGGTAGGAATGAAAGGTATTATAGCCGATGGAATAATGTCCCTTTTTATTTAATGCGCTGCTTAGAATCCCCATCTGACCTGCAATTTCAATTATTCCATGAAATATGTTCATCTTAATCCCCACCATGTAGCCAAATATAGGTTTTTACCAAACCGTCAATTAATGAATGACGATTATGCCAATGTAGTTCTTCTTTGATTTTATCTGCTTGGATGCAACGACGCTTCACCACATCTACTTTCCTTTTAGGTTCAAATTTTAATGGAACATCTTCACAGTTAGTTACTTTCTGAATGGCCTTGGCAAGGTCCAGGACACTCGTTTCTATACCCGTACCTACATTATATACTTGATTGATGGATTTTTCTGAACTGGCGGCTAATAGTACTGCATCCATTGCATCCTCAACATACGTAAAATCTCGTGTTTGTGTACCATCTCCATATATAATCATAGGCTCATGACGATCTACTGCTTCAAAAAACTTTGCTACGACTCCACAATATGGATTAGATGAAAGCTGCCCAGGTCCGTATACATTTGAAAATCGTAAAATAGTGATTGGCATTTGGTACATTTCATAATATACATGACAATAATGCTCAACCGAGAATTTACTTGCCGCATATGGGAGTTTAATATTGTAATAGGATTCAGGAGTTGGCATAATAGGAGATTGACTATAAATCGATGTGGTGGATGCATAAATAAATTTCTTTAAATCCGGGCAACATTCTCGCGCTTTTTGGAGTAACAAATACCCCCCATACAGATTCGTTTGAAAATCATCATCCATATTCTTTACAGACAGAACAAGATTTTTACAGGAAAAATGAAAAATGTATTCTACTTTTGGTAATACTTCCTCTAACAATTTACCATTCGTAACACTATCCTCATAAAAAGTGATTTTGTCAGAAGATGGAATGGCGGCTCTGTTTCCTGTTGAAAGGTCATCAATGATGTAAATATGGTTACTTAATGGCAACAACTTTTTAACAAGTTGAGAACCTAAAAATCCAGCTCCTCCAGTTACTAAAACATTTGAAAACCTCATCTTATATTTCCTCCTTCCTTTTCATGTTTACCGTTGAAAATGTTTTTATTGGTAAGTGGACTGTATTTTTAGTTAATGATGATTGATAAATACCAAAGATAATTTCAAGGGCTTTTTTTCCTTCAACTCCATCTAGAAGTAATTGTTTATCCGGCTCATTTATGGCTTCCATAAAATTCTTATACATGTACACCTGCTCGTTTGTGTCCTCGATGATCCTTGATATATCACTTAGATTCGTTTCCTCACCTTCGATATACCAACGTGAAATTTTATTTAATGAACGGCCTTCTATAGAAATGGTCCCTTTTTCTCCAAATATAGATAATGAATATCCAAGATTATTTGGTTGCGTTACAATATTTGCTTCAATCAATCCTTTGACTTGATTTTGAAAATGAATGATACCTAGAGCTACATCTTCTGTTTCTTTAATATCACTATTACTGCTAATTTCACCATAAACTGTCTCCACATCTCCTAAAAACCATTGAAGCAAATCGACTAAATGTATTCCTTGATTAATTAACATCCCTCCATCAGTTTCCCAATTCCCCCTCCATGCTGCTGCTTTATAATAATCTAATGAACGATTAATTCTTATAGAGGCAACGCCAAGATATGGTTTCCCTATCTTGCCTTCTGAGATCACTGATTTTATTCTTTGCATCAACGGTCGAAAGCGAAGCTGATGACATATCATTAATTTTCTATTTTGCTCCTCTGCTAGCTCGATTAATTGATTTGACTCTTCAAGGGACAGAGCCATTGGCTTTTCAAGAATTACATGTTTTCCCGCTAAAAGAGCATTTTTGCACATATCAAAATGAAATCCGGATAAAGTTGCGATTACCACGGCATCTATTTGTGGATTCATTAACAAATCTGTATAATCCTCAAAATATTTCACTTCTTTTGGTTCTCCACTTTCCCTATGATATATATTCACAGCTTCTTCCATCCGTGCTCTTTGAATATCACTTACTGCTATTAACTCTGCCTGCTCACATTTCGCTATTGCAAGCAAATGATTTTTCGATATAAACCCACACCCAATTAAACCAAAGTGTATTTGAGTCATTTAGTTTCCTCCGTTCTGCAAGAGAATGGATATAATGAAATCTTGTTCACTCTCCGTTAAATACGGATGCATCGGGATAGCAAATAGTTCTTTTGATAAAGATTCTGCAACCGGAAAATCTCCCCTTTGGTAGTTTAAGTTCTTATACACTTCCTGTAAATGAAGGCAACAAGGATAATAAACACCGGTTTGAATCTCAGCAGCTCTTAATGCTTCCATTAATTTCTCGCGTTGCCTAGAACGAATACAGAACAGATGATAAATATGCTTTCGATCATTTTCTTCCTTCGGTAATTGTATATGTGAAGCTCCGGAGAGATATTTCTTATAACGATCCGCCCAGTCTCTTCTTTTGGAATTCCATTCCTCTATTTTGTTTAAATTCACGAGTAAAATAGCTGCATGTAATTCATCTAATCTACTATTATATCCAATTCTGTCATGATAATATTTTTTAGTTGTTCCGTGTGCACGCAGTTTCCTAAGATTCTCTGCAAGTTTCCCATTAGAGGTTGTAATAATTCCTCCATCCCCCAACGTTCCTAAATTTTTCGTCGGAAAGAAGGAAAAACAAGCTGCATCACCTAGACTACCTACTGGTTTCCCCTTATAGATTGATCCGAATGCCTGACAAGCATCCTCAATAACCAGAAGATCATATTTCTTAGCAAGGCTATTTATTTCATCCATGTCTGCAGGTTGCCCGAACAGATGAACAGGAATAATTGCTTTTGTCGCTGAAGTGATTCTTTTTTCTACATCAGAAGGATCAAGGTTAAAAGTATGTGGATTCACATCTGCAAAAACAGGTGTTGCACCTACGCGCGATATACTTTCAGCACTTGCAAAAAATGTAAAAGGTGTTGTGATAACCTCATCACCTTTGCCAATTCCAAGCGCTTCTAATGTAAGCACAAGGGCATCTGTACCATTAGCGACCGAAACAGCCTCGGAAACATTCAGTTTCTTCGCTATTTTTTTTTCAAGCTCTTCCACCTTCGTTCCTAAGATATAATTGCCACTGTCGATTACCTGCTCAATTTCATGTAAGATATCATCTTTAACATGTTGAAATTGTCGCCCTAAGTCTACTAGATTAATCATAATTCATCTCCCTGACTCTACATAAAATAATTTCGCTCCAAATGAACACAGCCATTAGGAACAATTTTATTAGCAAAAGTTTATATTCTCCATAATTTATGAGCGGATATTATATAAAGACACGGCAAGAAACACTATAATTTTGTTTTTCTATACATTTTCCCCACAATGATTTAAAAACCTAGTTTTTATTGGTCACTCTAGCAAACGCCCTATTTGTCTCGCGCTTATTGATCATATGACACTTATATCAATGCATTTGCCTTTTTTCACATTTGGTGTTGTTTGTCTATCCCATTCTCTTATTCTTTGAATAGTGTAAAAGGAATTTATATTTAGAATCGAGGTGGTAGATTTATGAACCATAAAATTGCCGTGATTGGCCAAGGGTATGTAGGACTCCCATTGTCTATCATGCTTGTGGAAAAGGGATATAATGTTATAGGTATTGATGTAGATGAAGCAAAAATTAACTCTTTAAATAATTCGAAAAGCTATATAGGAGATGTCACTGATAATCAACTACAAAAAGCCAATCTGAGCAATCGATATAAAGCAACCACGAACTTTGATGTCCTATCAGAGGTCAATACAATTATAATTTGTGTTCCAACACCGCTTACTCCCGAGCATAATCCGGATTTACGTTTTATCATAAATGCTGGAGAGGCTATTCAAACAAGACTGAAAAAGGGGCAATTAGTAATCTTAGAAAGTTCTACTTATCCTGGTACTACAAAAGAAGTATTATTGCCAATCCTTGAAAAAAGTGGGTTAAAGGTTGGAAGTGATTTTTATTTAGCAAATTCACCAGAACGAATCGATCCAGGAAATAAAAAATTTAAAGTGGACGAAATACCTAAAGTAGTAGGTGGAATAACAGATGAATGTAAAAATATGGCCGTTTCTTTATATGGAAACATATATAAGAAGGTTGTACCAGTTTCTACTTCCGAAGCAGCGGAACTAACAAAATTATTAGAAAACACCTATCGTTTTATAAATATTTCCTTTATAAATGAAATGGCAATTCTAAGCGATAAGTTAAACACCAATATTTGGGAAGTTATAGAAGCGGCGGCAACCAAACCATATGGATTTACACCATACTATCCAGGCCCTGGTATTGGTGGTCATTGCATACCTGTTGATCCTCTCTATCTCCAATGGAAATTACAGCAATTAGAAACCGATAGTGAATTTATCCTACTATCTGATTCAACCAATCAAAGAATTATAGACTATATTATTAAGAGGACAGAAGAACTATTGGGGGAAAATAAACCATTTGATTCCTCCACTATTTTAATTTATGGCGTAACATACAAGAAAGACGTAGCAGATACGCGTGATTCTCCTTCCCTAAAGATTATAGAAAAATTAAAACAAAAAGCTGCAAATGTCCTGTACCATGACCCATATATTCCTACTATAAAAATTGGAGAAGAGCTATTCGCATCAGTGGATTTAACAGATGATCTAATATCACAATCTGATTGTGTCCTCATTTTGGCTGACCATTCTAATATCCCTTTAGAAAGAATTCTAACCCATGCTTCATTAGTTTTTGATACAAGAAATGTTACAGGGAAATTAGAAGGAAAGGCTAAAGTCATCAAACTCGGTGATGGAAGCAAATTGTGAAACATGTATTAAAAAAGGTGCTTCCTCAGAATGCATTCATTCTTTCGAAGCACTATTTTTATTAAAATTTATCTTCTCAAATAAATAGAAAGACTATTTTTCCTATGCTAAAAAATCAACTTATGTAGCTTAAAAATTAATCATTATTAAGTAATCCATTAATTTATATTTCCCCATAATTCAATACATTTTATGATATATACAGAAATGAAAGAATATAACAAAGTTTGAATACAAGGATTATTGCACTCTATATAGTTAAGATAAAATTCTAATCAAATCACCTATTTTTCTACACAATTAGACTTACAGCGTTTCCACCCTTTAAACATTCGAATAAAATAGTTAAAGAAAGATTACCCACAAAAGGTTTCTGCTCTATAAATAAAAATGAGTCTCACAAATTTTCATCGATGGTAGCATATCTAAAACAAACGTAAGTTTAGCTAACTGATCCTTAAAAATCTATATAAGATTTTTAATTCACAAAACCTAAAATAAGATTGAAAACCATGGAACACTATGCAGAATATTTTATTGAAATAATAACGCAAAAATATGGACAATACTTGGACAAATATCATAAATAACAGGAACATGAGAGGTGAGAATCTTTGAGTTTAATTAAAATTGGAATCGCAGGACTGGGAAACATGGGAAAACAACATTGCAGGGTAACTAGTCTTCTGAAAGATACCGAATTTATTGGGGTGTACGATATTGATCCGATTAAATGTAAAGAAGTAGCCCTCTCATTCAATGTTATTCCTTTTAGCTCGTACGCCGAAATGCTCTCTGCAGTTGATGCCGTTATAATAGCTGTACCCACAACATTTCACTATGAATACGTGAAAGAGGCAATTTTAAAAGAGAAACATATTTTTATCGAAAAGCCTTTTGTAAGCAATATTCAAGAAGCAGAAAAGATTTTATCTTTATATCGGCAAAAAAGTAATTGCTTGATCCAAGTTGGTCATATAGAGAGATTTAATCCGGTTATTGAACTAATTAAAAAATTTGTAGCAACTTCAAACATTATAAGTATTGAAGCAAAAAGGCTCTGCGAAACAGAGCGGAATCTTGACGTTGATGTTATTCTTGATTTAATGATTCATGATATTGACATTATCTTAAATCTAGTAGGCAGTAAATTACTAAGTATTACCGCTATAGGCTCATACTTGAACCATAACAAAAAAAATCTGGATATTGTTTATGCAATATTAACGTTTCAAAACGGAGTAATCGCTAATCTTGTCGCGAACAGGGTGTCCAAAGAATCATTAAGATCCATATCGATAACAGAAAAACAGCGGGTGCTCACGGCAAATTATCTTACTAAACAGTTGCAAATTTATACAAATATTAATTCGGATATACAAACGCGCGATTTCACAGAGAATTCCATCGATACTATCAAAGTTCCTCCAACTGAACCCTTACAATCCGAAATACATCACTTTGTTCAATCAATTATCACCAATACTTTTCCTATTGTTGGACCTTATGAAGCTACGAATGCTTTATCTGTAGCTATGAAAATTAAAGAATCTATCCTTACAGGAGAAACCATTTATTTGACATAAACAACTAATTTTTCATATAGGACAACTGTTATTAACCATTGTGACAAACTGTTTCCACACGGGGAACATTGTTTAGCGAAACGAAATCAAGAATAAACGCAGCTTGTTTTTATTCTATGAATTCGTATTATATACAACTGCATTAACAACTGGTTTCGGTATCAATAGAAAAAAATCCTGTATCTGATCACCTTACTTTTGAAACGGTTGTAACCCCCATTATCCTTTTGAATCACTATAACAAGCTTAGGTGTAACACTTGCAACTGGAACTAGTACTCTAAATTAGTTAATTTTTTAAAGAGATAGCTATTCGTCTATCTCTTTCTTTATTCCAAAGAGTTTCTATTTAGTAGCATTTCACCTAAATAGTTAAAATACATTCGTAGCAAGTTGATAGTAATCGGTAATCTGTTTTTCAAGCAGTTAAGTAAACGAGTTATAGTATATGAATCCCTATTAAATCACAAAAATATACTAATTTACTATTTAATTAGCTGATGCTATTTAAATAAATGATGAATATCCTATATGGAATATAGATTGGAGGTGGAATGAATGGATCAGAAAAAAAATCAATCCCTTGGAAATTTTGAAATAACAATTAATGGAGAATCAATGATTGATAATGAAGGGAATTTTCAACAAGAGAAATTAGCGGAAATAACAGACGCATTAAGTAATAATTTACAAAATGCATTAAACACATTGAACGAATCCTTAATCACCAAATTAGAAAAACTGCATGCGAATCTGGTTCGATTTCAAAATACTGATCATACAGAATGGTTGAACAATTTAAATGTTAATTCAAATGTTGATTTATCAAATTTAGTAAAAGATTTACCAGTATTTGAACTTTCCAATAACGATGGCAAACTCAATTTCAAATTAAATAATAAGAGTTTATTTGAAATTGACTTAAATCAACCCCAAAACCCTATTATTCAAAATCAACGAATAACCTCAGATAATGGCTGATACTAACAAGCTTTTTTCTCATAGGATAATTATCAAAGAGATAGGAGGTGAAAAATATGAGTAAACATCGAAATAATTATAAATTTGCACTTACAGATGATGGTTCACCAAGCAGAAGAAGATCAAGGAGAAATAATGAAAATATCAATTTCACAAACGATAAAGGAAACGGAAATGGAAATGGGAATGGAGAAACTACCCAAAAAAATAACAATGATATTTCTCAACTTTTAGTAGCTGCTGCACCCGGAGGGAATGCTACTGTATCAGTTAGAAATGTTGCATTATCCACTTTAACTCCAAGTGCAGTCGGTGGAGCTGGTGGTGTTTCAGTAAATGTTCCTATTAATATTCCTATTCAAGCAAATGTTAGTCTTTTAAATGGAAGCCTAGACGGTAATTTGAACGGAAATTTAAACGATAATTTTAGTAAAAATGGTTCGTCAAATGATGAAGGTATCCATGTAGGGTAAAAATGCAAACTCAGCCAAATAGAAAGGAGTGAGAGAATGAATCATGCTTTTGATATAAATGTATTAAAAGAAAAATTAATGGAATCAGGTATACCTAAAGACCGCGCATACGAAATAGCAAAAAAAGTTTCGAATACACCACTGCCAACAGTAAAGGCTAAAGCAACTGGTGGTGAAGGTGGAAAAGCCATAAATTTAACCTATGTGGATAACTATTCGACACTTATGCTCGTTTATACTTTCCTTCTTAACTATTTGGATGATGACCGCAAAGACACCACCTTAAATAAAACCCTACTTGATACATTCCAAAAATTAATAAGTGAGCAAAAGCAATACCGTAATGCTTTTTTAGATGCAGTAAATAAGCTAAGTAATGATAAATAAAATTCCCTTCTACATGAAGGGAATTTTTTTGTTATTCTAATTTAACACTAAAAACTAGAAAATTTTAATATAAGACGAAGAATAAATTTTAGAAATGAATGCGATTTATTTTTATTATAAATAATCTGTGTTAAAATAAACCCATTCATTTAGACTCATTAAATGGAGGTTACCAACGATGAGACAAACTAAAAGCAACATAAAAGAAATTACATTTGAAAGCCAGGAATTGGGGGAATCCTTAACTATTCTTATTTATCTTCCGGCAACCTTTTCTCCTTTGTATAAATACCATCTGTTAATTGCTCAAGATGGAAAAGATTATTTTCAGCTTGGCCGAATTGCAAGGGTTGCAGATGAGCTATTGGAGAACAAAGAGATAGAGAATCTCATTATTGTCGGGATTCCTTATAAAAATGTCCAAGATCGTCGCAAAAAATATCATCCGGAAGGTGAACAAAACCAAGCCTACATTCGTTTTCTTGCTCATGAGCTTGTACCGTATCTGGACAAGGAATTTCCAACCTACCATATGGGAATGGGCAGGGTGCTAATGGGAGACTCCTTGGGTGCCACTGTTTCTTTAATGACAGCTGCAAAATATCCGAATTCATTTGGGAAAGTAATTTTGCAATCTCCTATGGTAGATGAAAAAGTATTACAAGCAGTTGAACATCATCCTGATCCATCCTTGCTATCTGTATATCACATCATTGGCAAAGGCGAAACAAATGTAAAGACAACCAATGGACAAGTCCAAGACTTTCTTACCCCAAATAGAAAACTGCATTCATTATTAGAGCAAAGGAATTTTTCCTCCTTTTATGAGGAATTTGATGGGGACCATACATGGAAATATTGGCAGCCAGACCTTAAGAGGGCGTTAAAATACATGTTTTAACACTTTATCCGCCTATTTGGCTATATAAAATATTTAGAAAATTTGTTATAATAGTCTTATGTTTGCATAAAATAAGGAGGTTGAATGGAATGAAATATGGAATAGTTATGTTCCCATCCAAAAAACTACAAGATCTCGCAAATTCATACAGAAAGCGCTATGATCCCCATTATGCTCTTATTCCTCCACACTTAACTCTAAAAGCTGCTTTTGAATTATCTGATGGAGAAATCGAAGAATACTCTGAAAAACTTAAGCAGATTGCGAAAAATCACCAGCCTGTACGTTTGACAATTTCAAAAGTAAGTTCCTTCCAACCAGTAAACAATACGATTTACTTTAAAGTTGAACCTACATTAGAATTACAGGAGTTGCACAAAAATTTAGCGGAAACATTGCCACATTCAGAAACAGAATATGCCTTTGTACCGCATATTACAATCGGCCAAAAGCTTTCCAGCGATGAACATTCCGATGTATATGGCCAATTAAGAATGCTTGGTATTAATCATGAAGAGGTTTTAGACCGCTTTCATCTTCTATATCAGCTGGATAATGATTCTTGGACGGTTTATGAGACATATCATTTAGGAAAGGAATAATGATTAGTGAACATTGTTAAAGTTACAACAGAAGATCAACTAAAAGATGCATTTACTATACGTAAAACTGTTTTTGTAGAGGAACAACAGGTTCCTGAGGAAGAAGAAATTGATCAATTTGAAGATGCAGCAGACCATTTCGTATTGTATGACGAAAATCATCCAGTAGGTGCTGGCCGCTTTCGAGTAGTGGATGGCAAAGGAAAAGTAGAGAGAATTTGCGTCCTTTCTTCCTACCGAGGAAAAGGTGCTGGAAAAATTATTATGGAAGCAATTGAACAGCATGCTTTGGAAAAAGGATTAAAAAAACTAAAATTAAATGCACAAACACACGCCATTCCATTCTACGAAAAATTACAGTATGAAGTGGTATCAGATGAATTCCTTGATGCTGGGATTCCTCATAAGACAATGGAAAAAGCTCTTTAGAAAATGCCTTAAGTCAGGGCATTTTCTTTTTTTATTTGAGCACATTAACATAACTTCCCTTACCAGTTAGTTCAAAATATAATTCATTAGAAATTTGATTTCTAATTGTTCGCTCTTTCTTATATGGAATTTTATATGAAGCTGGTTGAAAATGGTTTTTTACTTTTTCCGATGCACATAATTTTATTGGTGTTTTTTCTATTTTCCAATAAGGATGATTTATAGAAATTGGTAAAATATATCCCATTTTTTTCACTACTTTCATAAATAGATAATAACAGTATATGTTGAACGTAAAAGAAAAAAGACTTGCATCCTGGCAAGCCTTAAAATCTTTATTTCTTTTTAGGATTGTTCATCATTTTTGCTAACGTGTTAAAATCTAAATTCTTTCCATCTTGTGTAATCGATTTTACTAATTTATCCTCTAATTCTTTTGGGACCTTCTTATTTGCTATTTCAGATACTCTATGAATAATACTGCGAACGGTTCTTTCATCCTTAAAGTTGGCATTTTGTAAAGAGTTCGCTAATTCTAAGATTTCCTTCATATTTACGCCTGTTTTCTTCTCAATATTTTTAAACAAAGGATTATCCATATCGTCTCGCCCTCCCTTTCAACTACATTATTTTATGTTATACCTTCATAAATGGTGAAAGAAAAAGGCGGACAAATAGAAGACAGAAACGCCTTACTATAAACCTTCGGATCGTATGGTAGTCCTGTATTTGAGTTTGGAACCATTACAATTAACATAGAAATTTCAATTAGTCTTGGGGGCAAATTAATGATGAGTGTGGAATTTTTGAAGGTTGATGTGGAAAAAAACAAGCATTGTGCTGAATTTTTCACGATTTACGTGGAATTTTCCTTGAGGTTTGAGGAATTCAGTGTTGAGTGTGGATTTTTTGATGTTTAATGGAGAAAAAAACAGGAGACCGGTGGGATTTTTCATGATGAATTTGGAAAAATCGATTCGTTTTGGAAGGAAAAAGTATTGAAAGGAATTTAAATGAAAAATGGAGTAAAACCATTATGTTTTACTCCACCTTATGTTATCCAATGCTTAGCAAAAACAAGCTCCAACAATAATTAACAAGATAAATAGTACTACAATTAAAACAAATGTGTTTCCTCCACCATATCCGTATCCATAGCCACAGCAGCCGCCGTATCCACCATATCCGTATCCGAACATACAACCTCACCTCGCTTTTTATCTACTCCCTATAAAGTATGAAAAGCAAGATAAATGTGTATGGGCTATTAGATTTTGAATAGGAGGAAATTGTTTGTTTCATCCTTTTGGTTTAAATAACAAAGCACCTATAAAGCCAAAGATAATTGCAGCGGAAATACCTGAAGATGTTACCTCAAACATTCCAGTCAAGACTCCAACAAGGCCATGTTTTTGCGCTTCATTCATTGCCCCTTCTACAAGCGAGTTTCCGAAGCTGGTGATGGGAATTGTAGCACCTGCACCTGCAAAATCTATAAGTGGCTCATATAACCCAAAACCTGCTAGGATTGCACCAATGGAAACAAGTAAGCTTAAAGTATGTCCAGGTGTTAATTTTGCGACATCAAATAATAACTGTCCAATCACACATATAATACCGCCAATGACAAATGCCCAAAAAAACATCGCTAGCATTGATTTCATCCTTTCGTTTGAAATTTTATATATATTCAATTGCTACTGCGTGTGCAATACACGGAATGGTATCCTTTTGCTGAAAGGAAAGTGGAGATAATAAAGCACCTGTTGCCACTACTAAAATTCTTTTTAATCTTCCGCTCTTCATTTGATTCAACAGATGTCCATACAAGACAGTTGCAGAACAACCAGGACCGCTTGCACCTGATTGAACAGGCTGATTCTTTTTATAAATCAGCAATCCGCAATCCTTAAATTGCTCTTCTTTAATCGGAATACCCTTTTGTTCAAAAAGTTCAAGAGCAATACTTCTTCCAATCGTTGCCAAATCACCAGTTACGATTAAATCGTAATAGGATGGATCAATTTGAAGGTCTTGAAGATGTCTCTCAATGGTATCAACAGCAGCAGGAGCCATTGCCCCACCCATATTAAAGGGATCTGATATCCCTAAATCTATTACCTTACCTATCGTTGCAGAAAGAATTCTCGGATGTGGCTTTTCGTCAGCATCATTTCCTGAACCAATTAGGGCAAAACCAGCACCAGTTACTGTCCATTGAGCTGTTGGGGGTTTCTGCCCTCCGTATTCAGTTGGATAACGAAATTGTTTTTCTGCAGATGCATTGTGACTTGATGCACCAGTAATAATTCTTTTTGCTCCCTGATAATTTATCAGAAATGCTGCTAATGCTAGTCCCTCCATGGAAGTAGCACATGCACTGAATAAACCTAAATTAGGGATTTGATTTGTACGAGCAGCAAAACTAGAAGGTGTAATCTGATTAATTAAATCTCCAGTTATAAAAAATTGAACCTTTTCCTCTTTAATGCCTTCTTTTTGTAAAATAATATCAACAGCGTCTTCAATTAAGATGCGCTGTGCCTTTTCGTAAGAATCCTGCCCCATCCATAGATCCTCATAAAATTTATCAAAATCCTCCGCAAGATTTCCGTTTTTCTCAAATGGTCCCCCTACTACCCCCGTTGATAAAATAGCAGGCTTGCTATTGAAGACCCAAGTTTGTGCACCTTTTAACATTAGAAGCCCCCCCACATGGTGAGAATCGTTTTAACAAGTGCAACAATAAATGCAGAAAAAACACCAAACAAAATAACGGAACCAGCTAATTTAAACATATTCCCTCCTACACCAAGAACATAGCCTTCTGTTCGGTGCTCGATAGCGGATGAAATTACGGCATTTCCGAATCCTGTAACCGGTACTGCACTTCCCGCACCAGCAAACTGTCCTATACGGTCATATACCCCAAAACCAGTTAGAATCATGGCTATAAAAACCATTGTTGCGACAGTTGGGTTTCCTGCAGTTTGTTCCGTAAAGTTAAAAAAATATATATAAAAATATGTAACAGCTTGTCCTACCAAGCAAATGAGCCCTCCAATAAAAAAGGCACGGATACAATTTTTTAATATAGGTCTTTTCAATTCATGCTTTTTTTGTAATTGATCATATTGAATTTGTTCAGGTGTTTTTGTTTTATTTTTATTAGCCATATACACTCACACTTTCTAAGTTAATTCTTCTTTTAATTTCACAATATTATTAAATCTCTTTCTTGCCTGATCCTTTGATATCTTTCCAGCATCCATTGCCTCCCTTAAACGGACTGCCTCCAGAAAGATTTTATAGTCGCTTGATACAACGAATTTTTCATCGGGATACTCATTTTTTAAGCGCTTGGTTAACCTTTTCTCAATACTTTTCATTCGAAAACGATATAAATGCTTTACCTTATATGCTACCAAGATTGTTTTGTTTCCCTCAATAACAGCAACATCATAAATTTCCTTAATATTCGCCACTTCTTTTTTTACTTTGGCAGGTAAGGAATCACTGTTCTTATTGCTTAGTTTCATTGGGGTTGGCTGTGTTGTTTTAATCAAGGCCATGCTGCTATCCTTATTATCATTTTGATTGGTGCAGCCAACTAACAACAACAGTAAGGAAAAGACTACCAAAGTATACTTCCACCTTTTTTTCATACTGCATTCCTCTCCTATAGAATTAAATGTCTAGTGAATATTTTTAGCAGTTATCAACATTTTATGAGAAACTCAGGAATGGAAATTATAGGATATAAAAAAAACAGGCAGTTAATTTGCCTGTTTATCGAACTTTCCTTTTACCACAGCCGCAGCCGCTCTTTTTCACTATTTTTCCCTTAGGAGTATTTATCAATGGTTTTGCATATGCGGGCATAGGAGGCGTTTTAATTATCGGTTTTTTCATATTCACTGTTGTCTCATCCTCTCTTGTTAAATTCATAATATGAAGATCAAAAACAGGTTGTTCTTGTCTTAATTAATCAATTTGGAAACCAATGTTTCCAATATACCAGCAAGACCAGCAATCGCTAACAAAATAATAATAGGTTCTGCTATTGAAGGTACACCTAACCAAAAAAGGTATAAAAAGGCAGAACACCATACACCTGTACACCAATAACAGCTTAGTAATTCACCAATCCAAGAACGCAAACCACTTCCTTTTATTTTAATATACGTAACTACATTTCCATCTTCATCCAATTCATCTATTTCTTCATGGAAGGGGCTTCGAATGAATGCAGTGATTTTATCAAACACTATTAATCGAGTTAAACGGAAGGAAGCTAATGAAAATAAAAATAACAATAGCCATGAATCCATCACTTTATTTCGCCTCTTTGTTTTGAATCATCTCCTCTATAAATATGCTGCTTCCTTCCATTTTAATAATCATTTTATTGTTCATGATTTATATATATAAGCATGAATGAGTGAAAAAATGGAACAATAAAAATATTTAAAGCGCATTCTTTTCTCCTTAATAATGAAATTCTGCAAAATTCATAAGTAATTTATTCGATTTACTTTTCCCTTTTGCAAATAAGAGGTATAATGCAAAGGGACATTATTTTAACCGTTGAAAAAACTCAGTGTAAAGGAGAATAGGTTATGGCAGAAGTAGTTGAAAATGCAAAAACAGAAAACGCACCGGTAAGCCAAGACAAATTAGATATTCTTGATCAATTATTAAAGCCGGAAGTTCAAGAATCATTAAACACATTAGTGGAACAACTCCCTAAATTAACAGAAATGGTGAGTTTCCTTACAACATCATTTGATTTTGTACAAAAAGTTGCAACAGATGAAATTTTAAAGAGCGATACAATTGGAGCAATTAAAGAAATTGCAGAACCTGTAAAAGAGACTGCAAAAAATGTTGCTGCTACTGTTATTGAAGCAAAAGACCGTGCAGAAGTTAGTAATGAAACGATCGGTCTATTCGGTTTGTTAAGATTGCTCAAAGATCCACAAGCACAAAAACTTTTCCGTTTTGTAGATGCGTATCTTAAAGTCTCAGCAGAAAAATCCAACAACTAATTATCATATTTCATTACGAAGGACGGAGGAGAAACTATGTCAAAAAAAATTGTCATCTTAGGCGCTGGTTATGGCGGCCTACTTACGGCATTAAATGTTCGAAAGTATCTAAATAAAGATCAAGCACAAGTTACTGTTGTTAATCAATATCCTACACATCAAATCATTACAGAACTTCATCGCCTTGCAGCAGGCAGCGCTTCACAAGAAGCAGTTGCTCTCCCTTTAGATAAAATCTTCAAAGGTAAAGATATTGATCTTAAAATTGCAAAAGTGGAGTCTTTTAATGTAGATAATAAAAAAGTTAAGCTTTCCAATGGCGAACTATTAACATATGATGCACTTGTAGTGGGTCTTGGAAGTACGACTGCATACTTTGGTATCCCTGGATTAGAAGAAAACAGCATGGTACTGAAATCTGCAGCTGATGCGATTAAAATCAAAAGCCATATTGAAGGACGTATTCAAGAATACTCTAAAACCAAAAATGCTGCCGACGCTACTATTTTAATTGGTGGAGGCGGTTTAACAGGTGTTGAATTAGTAGGCGAAATCGCTGATCAACTTCCTACTCTTACAAGTAAATACGGAATTGATCCAAAAGAAATTAAACTCCTTCTTGTAGAAGCAGGTCCAAAAATCCTTCCAGTTTTACCAGAGAATTTAATTGATCGTGCTACTAAGAGTCTTGAAAATCGCGGTGTTCAATTCTTAACAGGTTTACCAGTAACAAATGTAGAAGGTAATACTGTTGAACTAAAAGACGGACAAAAAATTGTTACGAATACATTCGTATGGACAGGCGGCGTTCAAGGAAATCCACTTGTAGGAGAATCTGGACTAGAAGTAAATCGTGGCCGTGCTACTGTGAATGAGTATTTACAGTCTACTTCTCATAATGACGTTTTTGTTGTAGGTGACAGCGCCGTTGTCTTCCCAGCAAATGGTGATCGTCCATACCCTCCAACAGCGCAAATCGCTTGGCAAATGGGGGAACAAACAGGCTATAACTTATTTGCTTATTTAGAAAATAAAGCAATGAAGACATTTACACAAGTAAATTCTGGTACATTGGCAAGCTTAGGACGTAAAGATGCTGTTGCAACAATCGGAGCAAACGGTATTCCTTTAAAAGGTATGCCAGCATCTTTAATGAAAGAAGCAAGTAATATCCGTTACTTATCACATATTAAAGCGTTATTCAGCTTAGCTTATTAATTAAAAAAACCTCCATTTCAATCGAAATGGAGGTTTTCTATTATCCTACAATGTTATAACCTGAGTCGACATAAATTACTTCGCCTGTTACTCCTCTAGAAAGATGGCTGAGCAGTGCGAGGGTCATATCGCCAACTTCCTCTTGTGTAACATTTTTCTTTAACGGTGCTTTTTCTTCAATCATTTTCATGATGTCATTAAATCCAGGTACACCCTTTGCAGCAAGCGTACGAATTGGTCCAGCTGAAATAGCGTTCACTCGAATATTTTCTGTTCCTAAATCAAATGTTAAATATTTTACACATGCTTCTAAAGCTGCTTTCGCTACTCCCATGACATTGTATCCAGGTATAGCACGGGCAGCACCAAGATAGCTCATCGTTACGATGGAACCGCCTTCGGTCATATAAGGCTTGGCTGCTTTTGCTGCAGCTACTAATGAATAAGCGCTGGTATCTTGTGCAAATGCATATCCTTCTCTGGAAGTATCAATAAAATCACCTTTTAAATCCTCAGCATGAGCAAAAGCAACGGAATGAACAACACCGTGGATCACTCCTACTTTTTCACCAATTTCTTTAAAAGCGTTTTGGACACTCTCATCATTATTTACATCACATTGAACAACCAGGCTTTTTGGATAATTATATTTTTCAAGAAGCTGAGTTAATTTTCCTAGTGATCGTTCTAACCGGTATGTAAAAATTACATTCACTCCTGCTCTATGAAGAGATTGTGCTACTCCCCAAGCAATACTTCTTTCATTTGCAACACCCATGACAACAATATTTTTATCCTTTAATTTTAATAAATCTTCCATATTATCCTCCAACAATTTATATTATTATTCATCACTTATTATACCTGGTTTTATCAGCTGTTACTATATTTCAAGCTATTCTCGTCCTATTTTTATGAAAAAAACAGGAAGACATGCGTCCGGGTTAGACCCGAACGCAAATTCAACCCTAGTTTTGTCTTACTGACTCGCAAAATTCAAGTTTCCGCTTTAATTCGTCTGCATACTCTTTTGAGCCTGTAATTATTAACCGGTCATAAAGATGCAGCTGTGTATCTCCATGGGGTACGATGGAATCTTTTCCCCGGAAAATTCGCACGAAAATAATATCTCCAGTGAATGGGAACCTTCTTAATGTCATTCCTTCAAAATCGGAATTTAACATCGTAATTTCAAATAAAGATGTATCCTTATTTGTTAATAAATGAATGATATGTGGTGATTCAATAAAAGCTCGCAATAATGCCTGGGTAGATAATAATGTTGAGAAAACATCGGCACCCAACTCTTTTGTTTCTTCTTCCAGGCTAGGACTTTCAATACGAGCAATAACCCTTTCAACTCCCTTCTCCTTCGCAATCCCAGCCAATTGAAAATTAGTCTCTTCATTTCCTGTCATGATAACGACAATATCAGCATTGAATATACCTGCTTTCTCTAATGTATCAGGTTCATAATTTTCAATTTCTATGATATCAAAAAGTGAATTGGCAATTTGCTTTTCTGCCTTATCCATTGTCGTATGATATAAAGTTGGCGAGTACAAAGAAGATTTTAATTCTCTAGTAACAGACAAGGTTAATTGATTTGCACCAACTAGTGCCACTTTCAATTTACGAACTTGATTATTTTCCCTTGGAAATAGTTTTCTAAAAATAATGGGTGTAATAATACACGTAATGACTGCCACAAGAATTAAGGTTCCGCTCATACTTGTAGAAATGACTCCAATTCGCTCAGCAATTTTAGACGCCGCTATAACTAAAGAAAGGGTCGAAGTGAGCAAAAAGGCAGAAGAAACCACTGTTTTAGAGTCATACCATTTTTTCAAAAGTAATACCGGAATAATTTTCGATATGAAAAAGGCAATCATTAATAACGGAATAAACATGAGCAATTTGGGATCACTTAACATGGAGCCAATGTCTAAATCAACCCCAACCATCACAAAGAAAATTGGGATTAGAAAGCCATATCCAAAGGAATCAAGCTGTCTTACCATTTCTTGATTTGGTGATAGTAAGGACACTAATGTCCCTGCTAGAAAGGCACCAAGTATATTTTCAGCTCCAACTGATTCAGATAAAGCAACTAAAACGATAATTAACGTAAATATCGCCCTAGTTCCTATTTGAACGGTTCCTGTTGAAAGCTTTTTAAATAAGGATCTCCTTTTAAATCCCTTCGCAACAAAGTATAGCAAAATTCCAGCTGCAAATAATATTAATAATAACCACATATTTCCGCTTTCCTTACCTGATAGCGAAACGAAGACAGCCAATAAAATCATAGTAACTAAATCAGCAATGACTGCAATTAATAGGATAATTTGCCCTATTCCAGTCTTCATTAGCTGTGCATCCTTTAAGGTAGGGACTACTACTCCGAGTGATATAGTGGAAATAATTAAAGTCATTAGAAAAGCGTTATGAATTAAACCTATAAAAACAAATACAAAAGATAATATAATGGAAATAATAAATATACCGATAAAAATGACAATTGCCACCAATAAGCGGTGTGGTTCCTTTTTTCCATTAGGCAGGGTTATAGACTTTTTACTGCTTTTAAATGCCGAAAAGTCTATTTCTAGCCCACTTAAAAACATAAGAAAAATAAATCCTAAAGTAGATAATGTATTTAGCCAAGTATCTTTACTTATTAAATCAAATCCGCTTTTTCCAATAATCAACCCTACAATAATCTCACCGATAACAACTGGGATAAAGGATAATTTAAATCGATGCAATAGGATTGGCGTTATAAACGCAGCAACAATAACAATTAATAACGAAGCAACAGATGTATGTGCCATGTTCATCTCCCTTCTACTAAATCCTTTCCATTTAAAAATGGATATTTTCTATCCTAACAAGATTCTTTGATTTTGGCTAATAATAAACTTATTCATTTTCCATTTTATTTTAACCAGAGAAAGGAGGATTCATATGAAAATTGATATTATCGGTGATATTCATGGCTGTTTTAATGAGTTGTATAAATTAACCATTCAATTAGGCTATAACTGGAAAGCGGGTATTCCCCTTCACCCAAATGGTCGATGTCTTGCTTTTGTTGGAGATTTAACAGACCGTGGACCAGAATCACTGAAGGTGGTAGATATTGTATACGAGCTTTGGAAACAAAAAAAAGCATATTATGTTCCTGGAAATCATTGCAATAAATTATATCGTTACTTCTTAGGAAATAAAGTTCAAGTAACCCATGGTCTTGAAACAACAGTAGCAGAACTATCAGGATGTACAGTCCAGCAAAGAAACCATTACAAACAAGTTTTCATGGAAATGTATGAAAACTCCCCACTCTATTTGCAATTGGATAATAAAAAACTTGTAATAGCCCATGCCGGGATTAAAGAAGATTATATTGGGAAAATGAATAATAAGGTTAAAACCTTTGTGCTCTATGGAGATATTACTGGTGAGAAACATCCAGATGGCTCGCCAGTTAGAGGAGATTGGGCAAAAAAATATAAGGGTAAACCCACTATTGTCTATGGACATACCCCTGTATTAGAACCGAGGTTTATCCATAATACCGTAAATATTGATACCGGAGCTGTTTTTGGCGGAAAACTGACTGCTCTTCAATACCCTGAGATGGAAGTTGTTTCCGTTTCCTCCTCTATGCCCTTTGTAAAGGAAAAGTTTAATCACCCCCATTAAAAGATATAAGAGAAGCACCACTGATATGAATGGTGCTTCTCGTTATGGTCTGATATCAGCGGGTATTTCACAATGTAACACTATTTCTTCTTTTGTGATCGGATGGATAAATTGCAAATCACTGCAATGCAATGCTTGCCTCTTAAATCTAGAGGTGCTGCCACCATATAGTTCATCTCCTAGCAAGGGATGACCCATATAGGACATATGTACACGTATTTGATGGGTCCTTCCTGTATCCAGCCACAGTTTTATATGACTAAACCCATCATACTGCTTCAACACCTCGAAATGAGTACATGCATATTGTCCATCAGGTCTGACTTCTCTTTCAATGATACTTGTTTTTTTTCGACCAATAGGAGCTTCAATAGTTCCAGACTTTTCGTTAAAATAACCAGCAATTAATGCCTGGTATGTCCGCTTTATCTCTCTTCTTTGCTGCAACAGACTGCATAAATGGTGAATATATCTATTTTTTGCTATGAGTACTAATCCTGAGGTATTTCTATCCAATCTTGTAACAATATGGGCAGAGGATTCTAAAGATTTCTTTTCGTAATAGCCCATTAAAGCATTAGCTAAACTTCCAGTTGGATGCTCCCTTGACGGAATGGTGCTCATATAGGGCGGCTTATTAATAACCAAAATGGATTGATCCTCATAAACAATATCTAAAGGTATATGTTCCTTTAATAATGACTCACTTCGCTCTTCTGGCGGAAATATCACTTCTAAAATATCCCCGTTTTTAAGCTTGTAAAGAACATTTTCTTCCTTTCCATTCACCTTAATAAATCCGCCGTTAAATTTGATATCGGTTAACGCTCTCCGAGAAATGGAGTGTTCTGCTAAAAAGTACTTTATTATTTTGTCTACATCGTGCCTTTCAATTACCCAGTTCAAACTAAATGGTGCCACAAGAACCCTCCACTACTATCATTGGTCGTTCAGACTAATTTCTCCAAAGAATACTATACATAAAAAATCAAACCTGTGCGGCCCTGATAAATTTATTTGTTAATCCGAAATAAAAGAGTCATGGACCCTTTTCCAAAATGGAAATGGACGGAATCTTGCAAATCGTATCTTTTCATCTGCAACTCGAAATTGAATCGATTTTACATCCTTATGTAATAATGTTAAATGATCAATGGTAATCATAAAATCCTGATCGCGAACAGGCTTCAATGTACATGTATGATGCGATGGTAAAACTAATGGAGAACCAATTGTTCGAAACACCTTGTTGTTGATAGATGCCATTTCCGCTAATTGAATGGCTTGTAAAGAAGGGTGGAGAATGGCACCTCCAAGCGCTTTATTATATGCAGTACTACCTGTTGGGGTGGAAATGCAAAGCCCATCCCCTCTAAACCTTTCAAAATGCTGACCATTCGTATCAATGTCCATTACTAATGTACCTTCTACGCACTTAACGGTTGATTCATTCAGAGCCAGATATCTTGTCTCTTTTCCACCATGCTGATATCGAATGATGACCTCAAGAGTCGGGTATTCTACTACTTGATAAGGAGTCTTAGCTATCGCAATAACAAGTTTCTCAATCTCATCCGGAACCCAGTCTGCATAAAACCCCAGATGCCCTGTATGCACTCCAACAAATGCAGTTTTATCTAATCTTGAACTATACCGATGAAAGGCATACAAAAGTGTTCCATCTCCACCTACAGAAATAACAATATCAGGCTGTGATTCATCATATGTTAAACCAAAATCCTGTAAATACGTGCGAATTTTATTCATTAATGCATTCGATTGTGCATTTCCTTTCGAGGTAATCGAAAATTTCAAGTATTTCACCTTCCCTCATTCTTTAGTACTTCCTTAATTTCTATTTACCTTATCCGTTTTATTTTTTTCCTTATTCTTGGTAAAGAAAGCCTGCGCTTCTTGTATTTCTTCTCGTATTTCCGACATTTCCTCATCTAAAAGAAATGCAGCTTCTGCAGCTCTTTGCAAACGCATTTGTATTTCCTCCGGGAATTGCCCGCGATATTTATAATTCAAAGAATGTTCAATGGTTGCCCAAAAATTCATTGCCAAAGTTCGTATCTGGATTTCTGCTAAAATTTTTTTCTCTCCATGAATCGTTTGCACAGGATACTCAATTACAACATGATAGGATCTATACCCACTGGATTTTTTATTAGTAATATAGTCTCGTTCTTCTATTATTTTAAAATCATTTCTTAATCTTAGCAGAGAAACAACTTTTTTGATATCATCTACAAATTGACACATCATACGCAAACCTGCGATATCCTGCATTTCCACATCTAATTTGTCGAGTGGAATCTTTTTTTGCGTGGCCTTATCAAGAATACTGGATATTGGTTTTACTCTGCCGGTAACGAATTCAATTGGAGAATGTATATGTTCTTGCTCAAAAAATGTTCTCATCCCTTTTAATTTTACCTTCAACTCATCCACTGCCTGTTTATACGGAGCTAGAAATTGGTCCCAATGATTCATTAGGCATAACCCCCTTTTTGTTTCCATCTGTATATTCCATAGCTGAATGATTTAAAGAGCATGCGCTACTCTTTCACATTATGTATTTGATTCACATCAAAGATGATGCGTCCAATCCCGATTTTTCCACATATATTATATCTTAAAATGCTTGGGTATTGCGAATGAAATATTAGCATTGATAAAATACGATTAATGTACAGAATTTTTATAAAAGGGGTTAAAACGTTTATGAGCAGTGAATTGGAAATCGAATATAAAAATCTAGTGACAAAAGAGGAATTCATGAAATTGGTTCATGAATTTAATATCCAACAAAAAGATATGGTCATACAACAAAATTATTATTTTGATACACCTTCTTTTGATATAAAAAATCAGAAAAGTGCTCTTAGAATCAGAAGAAAGAAAGGAAAATACGAACTAACGTTAAAACAACCGGTAATAAACGGTAATTGGGAAACAAATGAGGAGCTTGAGGAAGATATTGCTCAGCAGATGATCAAAACCGGTAAACTCCCAGCTGGTGAAGTAAAAAATATACTAATAAATTTACATATCCCTGTGGACACCCTTTCTTGCTTTGGAAGTCTAACTACCAATAGAGCAGAAATAAGATATTTAGATGGTTTATTAGTTTTTGACCATAGTTCCTATTTAAATAAGGAAGATTATGAGTTAGAATATGAAGTGAAAGATAGAAATATCGGTGAACAACATTTCCGAGAATTACTTGAACGATTTTTTATTCCTCATCGTGCAACCGAAAATAAAGTTGTTCGGTTTTATAGAGAATATAAGAAAAGCAGAAGCGCCTCGTCCAATCTGCATGCAAAATGATTAAAATTCGGGTGTAAATTTACCTGATTTTTATTTATCAAAAGGGGAGACCCGAAATGATTTAACTGATAGGCGCTGTAGCTAGACAAAGAATGTATTTATAATCAGTCTACTTTCATACATAATTCGTTTTTAAAACACAGACAATCCTTTTCTAATCTAATGTAGGAGAATAATGGAACAATGAATGTAAATCAACTTAAAACCTTAATAGAATTACAAGCGTTGCAAAATCTATCATCTTCAAGCAACCTGCCTTCCGCTGACAATAACAGCACTTCTTTATTTCAGGAACTTTTAGCAGATGCGTTAGCAAGTCTAACGGACAATTCATCTACAAGTACGGATTCAACTACTGGATTAGGATCCCCGTCGAATTATTGGACCACTAATCCATTGTTGGGCAAAATGAATAATAATATTACTGTTCCTAAAGACTTGGATGAAATAATCAAGAATGCAGCAAGAAAGTATGACTTGCCTGAACAGCTAATAAAATCTGTCATTCAGCAAGAATCCAGTTTTAATCCCGAAGCTGTGAGTAGTACTGGTGCTTCTGGACTAATGCAATTAATGCCATCCACTGCCAAAAGCCTTGGTGTCACAAATGTATTTGACCCAGCTGAAAATATTAATGCAGGATCCAAATATTTAAGGAGCATGCTAGACAGGTTTGGGGGGGATATTAAATTGGCCCTTGCAGCGTACAACGCTGGCCCTGGAAATGTAGAGCGTTATAATGGAGTACCGCCTTTTAAAGAAACGCAAAATTACGTAAAACGTATCACTAGTCAATTAGTATAACCGCTGCCTCCCATGCCAGCGGTTTTTTTATATATTAATTTTATAGTATCTCTCCATGAATACTCGAGGAAAATTTGTAAAAAATAATACAATTATAAGCTATTTGTTTGAGTTATTAATAGGTCATTGCTAAAATAGGTATACATAATACAACTATAAAGGTTTTTTTCTTATATAATGTTGCATTTCGTCTTTTATATAATATCTATTTAAATGTAGCATTTCGAAGCATTTTTCTTATGAAGGATATTTTGATTTTTGACGAAAAGACAACAGCGTATAGGAAAGGAACCGTTATTAAAAGGGGTAATCATCATATGGTAGAGAAGCGTACAGTACCGTATGACATCATAGGGGAAGAAACGTTAAGCAAACTAGTTGATGCGTTTTATTACAGAGTAGCAAGACATCCAGATTTAATCCCCATTTTTCCTGAGGATTTAACAGAAGTGGCTAGAAAGCAGAAACAGTTTTTAACACAATTTTTAGGTGGACCAACTCTATACTCAGATGAGCACGGCCATCCCATGATGAGGGCTAGACATCTTCCTCATGAGATCACACCAAAACGTGCGAAAGCTTGGTTATCCTGTATGAGTGCTGCAATGGACGAAGTCAAGTTAGATGGTTCCATTCGAGAACAATTTTTTTCAAGATTAGTCTTAACTGCCCAACATATGGTGAACACACCTGACACAACAATAGGTGAAGAACATTGAAAGAATTGAATGCTGATACGAATATTCTGAATGGATGTAACCAAGACAAGAAGCCTCTTGAAATATATACATTTGTCGATCCATTATGTCCTGAATGCTGGGCATTGGAACCGGTTATGAAAAAATTATTTATAGAATATGGTTCCTACTTTAGATTAAAGTATGTTTTAAGTTGCAATCTGTCAACCTTAAATCTTAGTGCTAAAAATCATGAATCCATTGCTCAGCTTTGGGAGAAAACAGCCAGTAGAACGGGGATGTCCTGTGATGGAAGTCTCTGGTTTGAAAATCCGATCTCATCACCTTATATTGCTTCTATTGCTATTAAAGCTGCTGAGTTACAAGGAAGACGTGCAGGAAATCGTTTTTTGCGGAAAATACAGGAATTAATTTTTTTAAAAAAACAAAATGTTTCAAACATGGATGTCCTTGTGGAATGTGCCAAAAGTGTTAATTTAGATATTGAGGAGTTCATAAATGATATTCATTCTTCAAGTGCTGCAAAAGCATTTCAATGTGATTTGAAAATCGCATCGGAAATGGAAGTAACCGAAATACCTTCACTTGTTTTCTTTAATGAAAATATTGAAGATGAAGGGTTAAAAATTACCGGCCTTTATCCATATGAAGTATATGTACAAATTATTTATGAGTTATTAGGCGATAAACCGGAGCCTGCACCGCTTCCTCCACTAGAACGATTTCTAAAGCATTACGGGGTTGTAGCATCAAAAGAGATTGCTGTCGTCTATAATATGTCGATTGCCGAGGTTGAAAAAGAACTAAAAAAATATATCTTACAGCAGAAGGTTCTAAAGATACCTGGTAAGTACGGTGCGTTTTGGAAATATAATATGTAAAAATGGATTTGGCAAATTAGCCAAATCCATTTTTATTTTTATATAAAACTTATGGATACACATAAGAAAAAGGCCTTGCAATGCAAGGCCTTTTTCAACACGAACAAAGGGGATGGGAGAAATTTTTCACGGTCAAACAAAGGGGTATATGTTTGCTTGTGATCAACTTCACTTCTAAACTATACCACGTTAAAGCAATTATATGCAAGGGTTTGTTAATTCTTTCACATTATTGTCAAAAAGCTGTTATATTATACCGAAAATGAGAATATATCTCTAAATAGGGGCATGTTTTATATATTACAAAAATACTTCCTAATGAAAGGTGAAACAGCCGTGAGAAAGTATACCCTTTTCTTGCTTATATTATTTATATTCTTCAGTTTTTGGATTAATATCCTTGGATTGATGAAGCTGATACCGATCCTTATAACCTCTCCCATTTTGTTTTTATCTTTATTTTTATTACTCGTTTACCTTAACGGCCGTAATACATTTCGTGGTTTTCACTAATTAGCCGGGTGTATGCCCGGCCAATTTGTTTTCATTTAACTCCGAATGTACAAGGATCTTTGCTTCGCTTATGAAAGTAACTGTTCTAATTCATTTAATTTTTCCTCAAACACTTTAAGAGCAGCTTCGATAGGTTCTGTAGAGGTCATATCAACACCTGCTTTTTTCAACACTTCAATTGGATAATCGGAGCTTCCCGCCTTCAAGAATCCTAAATAGCGCTCTACTGCAGGCTCACCCTCACTTAAAATTTGCGAGCTTAATGCTGTCGCTGCACTGAAACCTGTCGCGTATTGATATACATAGTAGTTGTAGTAAAAATGAGGAATCCTTGACCATTCTAAGCCAATTTCCTCGTCAATAATAATATCTTCTTCACCAAAATACCGTTTATTTAAATCATAGTATTCTTTTGTAAATAATTCAGAAGTAAGTGCTACCCCATTTTGCGCCTTTTGATGGATTAGATGCTCAAATTCAGCAAACATCGTTTGACGGAAAACTGTTCCACGGAAGCCTTCTAAATAATGATTTAATAAATAAATTCGTTTTTTCTCATCGTCAATCGTTTTTAATAAGTAATCATTTAATAAAGCTTCATTGCAGGTTGAGGCAACCTCTGCCACAAAGATAGAATAGTCTCCATAAGGATATGGTTGAGTTTTTCTTGTATAGTAGCTATGCACGCTATGTCCAAATTCGTGAGCAAGTGTAAAGAGATTGTTAACATTATCTTGCCAATTCATTAGAATATATGGATTTGTTCCAAATGTGCCAGATGAATAGGCACCACTGCGTTTTCCTTTGTTTTCTACAACGTCTACCCAGCGATTTTCAAATCCTTCACGTAAAACATTTAAATAATCTTCTCCAAGTGGTGCTAAACCTTTCAATACTATCTCTTTTGCTTCTTCATAAGGAATTTTCATTTCCACTTCTTTTACTAATGGTGTATAAAGATCATACATATGCAATTCCTCTACACCTAAAACCTTTTTGCGAAGCTTCACGTATTTATGCAAAAGATGAAGATTTTTATTTACCGTAGTCACTAAATTATCATACACACTCTCAGGAATATTATTATTGGAAAGTGCGGCATGTCTAGCTGAATCATAATGGCGAACTTTTGCAATGAAATTATCTCTTTTTACTTGGCCGCTTAATGTACTGGCAAACGTATTTCGGAATTTTCCATATGTTTCATATACCGCTTTAAAGGCATCATGTCTTACTCTTTGATCGGTACTTTCAAGGAAACGGGAATAACGGCCATGTGTCACTTCCACTTCTTCCCCATTTTCATCCTTAATGGTTGGGAATTCTAAATCGGCATTATTTAGCATTCCAAATGTATTACTTGACGCATCCATTACTTCTGACGCACTTGCAAGCAGCGCTTCTTGCTCAGCAGATAATACATGTGGACGCTGAAGATTAATTTCCTCTAAAGAATGCTCATATAACTGTAGGTCCTTATTTTCGTTAAGATAGTCCTTTAATGTATTTTCATCAATTGAGAGAATTTCTGGAACGACATATGCAAATACACTAGCTGCTTCCGCATACAAACTCTTCATACGGCTATCTAGTCCTTGATAAAAAGAATTTGTCGTATCTTGATCATAACGCATATGAGCATATGTATATAATTTACTTAATCTTTCGAAGACAGTATCTTGAAATTTAAGTCCTTCATATAAATCATTTGCACTTTCTCCGAGCTTGCCTTTAAATTTTGTAGCTTCCTCTGTTAATTTTTTCACTTCTTGATATTCTGTTTCCCAAGCGTCATCCGTTGGAAAGATATCTTCTAATCTCCATGTTAATTCTTCAGGTAAATCCTTACGACTAGGTAATGATTTAGTTGCTGTTTCATTGGTCATGTTCTTTCCTCCATTCCTTCGTGATACGAAAAAAATCCATACAGTATTAAATTCTCCTTGATTTACAAAATTCCTTCTATTTTCCCATCAGAAATCTCCGTATTTCTGAAGAAATTCTTTTTCGTATAAATTTACTTCTTCCATATTCTTTGGAATGGTTATCGTTTTATTCAGCACAAATGTACCTTTCTTCACCTCTTTTAAATAGGTTGAATGAACTAGCATTTGTAAATATAGAAAAATCATTCTGTTTTGATAGCTATGATGCACAAATGGGAGGTCTCTAAATTGTATATAGTGGTATTTCTTCCGAATTTCAATCGCATCTATAACCTGCGTAAACGTTATTCTTTCACCAATCCTTAAGAATCGCAAACAGTCGCGCCAAATATAAAATTGCCAAACTACAGGATGTGTTTTACAAACCCCCATATAATCCACTGGCAGACCAATAGCAGGTGGTAAAAACAAGGGGTGGCAATAGCATTCATATACGGATAATAGAAAAGGATCTTGAAATGCTTTTCCATAAACTAGTTTTTGCAGTAACCATTTTCGTTTCTGTAAAAACCAGTAAGCATCGACTTTATGTTTTGGCCTAAATGGGTTGGAAAATACTATCGGAAAGGATACTTTTCCTAAGCTAGTATTAGTATACGTGCCTTTAACTTTTCTAGAAGAAATTGGTGAAATATTGCTTAGAAAGTGGAATTGTTGTGCCTGTGGTGTATAACTGAGAAGGGTTAAACCGAATGTTTCGCTAGCTTGAATGAATGACCAATAAAAATCATTTAATTGAAAATATCCACCCTTTCTATTCTGAAATGGGTATCCACCTATAATCCAAATTGGCTTAATGTGATGGGTTTCATATCCATTCGTACGACTATTTAGTGTCTTTAGAGAAATTGGCGAGCATTGATATTCAATAGCAAACCACTGCCCATTTCTTTTGACCAAAATATCAGGACGCTGGTTTAGTTTTGGCAAAAATCTCTCTAAATGGACCTTATAGCCCTGATTTAGAAGCCAAAAATATAAATCCGCCTTCCCTAGCATATGTTGAATACTTTCCGGTTCTGAAATATAAGTGCATTTCGAAGATTTTTGATGGGAGAAATGAGGAATTTTTTGTGATCCAGCTTTTAAAATAACACGTTCCCTACAAACTGGACAATAAAATAAAACTTTCTTCTTTAGTTCATGTAAATATTGAATATCTTTCCTACCGGCTAAATTATAGACTTTTCCATCTTTTGTTTGTGCAGTTAGCATGACATCCCTCCTTCCTAGTCTATATTCCATTCGCTTTCGCAAATTCCTCTAAAAAAAGATAAAAAATAAAATCCGATTAACAAACCATCGGATTTTATTTAAAGTATTCATTTATTTTATCAAATACATCTTTTTCAATAATGGTGTTTCCATATTCCTCCAAGCGATGCACGGTATATGTCGATTCTTCTCCATATTCGAGTAAAATACTTAATATATTATCTATTTCTTCTTCCTCTAATAGTTCATCGATAAATTCTACATAAAGATAATATTTATTATTATAAGAGAATAATTTTGTCTTAATGCTATCTAGACCGTTCCTCTTAGACAATGATATAACGTCTTCAAAGTCTCTAAAGGAAACCATAAATTCTAATAAATCATCTTCGTTATCCTGCATTGGCCTGGAATGAAAATGTTCGTCTAAAAATTCCTCTATTTGCTCATTGATAGGAAAATCTTTTAATTTATCCTCTGGTATAGGAAGTTCAAACCTTTGACCATCCTTTGAAAGTTGAGCTTTTGTAACGAGTACTTCTAGGCCTTTTTCCATTGCCTGTACTTGAATCCAGAGTGGACCTTCTGGAACAAATTCCTCTTCATGATGAATTTCATCCATCATTTCCCAGAACAATTCCTCGCTTCTTTCACGATTGTACCATATTTCTTCGCGATCAAAGCCTCTTTCTTCAATATCTAAATATGATATATAAAATTTAACCGTATTTTCATTAATTCTTTCGATATCCATACATCAACTCTCCCTTCTGTTTAAAAGTGTTGAACGGACATCTTACTAAAAAGATCAGTGATATTAATATTGTTTACACCTTGTACTCTTATTCTATGATAAAAGTGCGATAAATGGAAATAAAATTACTCCCAATTTTAAAAAATCCACAAATACCTAAATAAATTATTATTCTGCTTATTTTAACGGAAATTCTGAAAATTTTCAAGATGTAATGATTAAAAAATGATCCAATTAAAACATATGATAATCAGTTTGCCCGTTTCCGTCATGTATATGCGAATACAACCACTTTTAACTAATTATTGACATAAAAACGCCTTTATTCTTTCGAATAAAAGGCGTTATATATAGTAGATAAGATTATTATTCAGCAATGTTCTTATCGATATCCAAACATTCGAATGAGAAACTCAATGTGAAAGCTAACTTAATTATCAATTAACAAGTTTTTGAGCTTCACGAAGCTGAAACGTACGTACCTTGCGAGGTAAGAATCTCCGAATTTCATCTTCATTATATCCAACCTGAAGTCTCTTTTCATCCAAGATTATTGGTCTTCTTAATAATCCGGGATTTTTTTGAATTAGGTTAAACAGATCTGGCAAAGGTAATGTTTCTAAATCTACATTAAGCTTTTGAAATGTCTTAGACCTTGTAGAAATGATTTCATCTGTGCCATCCTCTGTCATTCGAAGGATTTCTTTAATTTCTTCCAGGCTCAGTGGTTCTGAAAAAATATTGCGCTCTTTATATGAAATATTATTTTCTTCAAGCCAGCTTCTTGCTTTTCTACATGATGTACAACTTGGTGAAGTGTATAATGTTACCATATATCATTCCACACTCCTTATATTTTTTAATGATTCACCAATTTCGGTTACCATTCTTAATTTAAAATTACTTTAATAAAGAAATCTATATTATGTATTATACACTATATGGACTTCCATGAATATACTTTTTGAAAAATTGATGTGACCATCATGAAATCATGACTTTTTTGTGAATTGCTTATACTTGTATATGCCCCCTCTTCCGTTTCGTTAAACATATTATAGATCCTCAACATTAAAATAACCTTAAAATGATTCTCAATTTCAGTTAAATATTTGAAAATTCATTACTGTAATCAATAAAAAAATAAATAAATCGACCCAATTCAGGTCGATTTATTTGTCTAAATTCAGGACCTATCAACTAACAAACTTCCAATCTCCTCCCAGAATTAGGTCAACATCGGTTCCCATACCTGTTAACCGTGTTTCCCCTTATCTTGATGAAGCCCTGTAGTTTGTACATCGATGAACAGGTCCTTTCATTTATCTACTTATATAAAGCTTTATATTGTTTAAGTTCCTTCTCCGAGCAGTAAACAAAATGTCCAGGCGCAACTTCCCGCATTTTTACCTCTTCACCGTCCGCATATTGGTGGATCTTCGGATCATACGTTTTTCTAATACGTGAGCGTTCATAATCCGGATCTGGAAGCGGAATCGCAGAAAGTAGTGATTGTGTATATGGGTGCATTGGATTATTGTACAAATCATCAGCAGGTGCTAATTCTACTAACTTTCCAAAATACATTACCCCGATGCGGTCGCTAATATATTTCACCATTGACAAATCATGGGCGATAAATAAATAAGTAAGCCCTTTTTCTTTCTGAAGTTTTTTCAATAGGTTAACAACTTGAGCTTGAATGGACACATCTAGTGCGGAAATTGGCTCATCAGCAATTATAAATTCAGGTTCTACTGCTAATGCCCGCGCAATTCCAATACGTTGTCTTTGTCCCCCAGAAAATTCATGAGGATATCGGTTGGCATGCTCTCTGTTTAAACCAACTGTTTCAAGCAGACTATAAACCCTATTCATTCTATCTTCTTTGGATTTAGCTAATCCATGTATATCGATACCCTCTGCAATAATATCAGCAATCTTCATTCTCGGATTCAAAGATGCTTGCGGATCCTGGAAAATCATTTGCATTTTCTGATTAAATTTCTTTAACTCTGCTCGAGTTTTTTTGGCATGAACATTTTCCCCATTATATAATACTTCACCATCTGTAGCATTATATAAACGGATGATTGTTCTGCCTGTTGTCGATTTTCCGCATCCGGATTCACCAACAAGTCCCAGCGTTTCTCCCTTATATATATCAAAGGAAATATCGTCAATAGCTTTTACTTCATTTGCTTTTCCTTTATTAAAATACTGCTTTAAATGTTTTATCTCCAATAACTTTTCATTGCTAGACATTCTTTACAACCTCCTTACTCGGAGTAGAATCTGTCTCATTATGGAATTTTCGCATACGCTTTTTAACAGCAGTAGGCGGCTCAACCTTTGGTGCATTTGGATGCAATAACCAGGTTGCTGCATAATGAGTGTCTGATATTTTAAACATTGGCGGTTGCTTTTCCAAGTCTATTTTCATCGCGTATTCATTACGAGCTGCAAAAGCATCTCCAACTGGCGGGTTCAATAAATCGGGAGGTGTACCGGGTATCGCATATAATTCTTCATCCTCCGCATCCAAGCTTGGCATGGAGCTTATTAATCCCCATGTATATGGATGTTGCGGGTTGTAGAAAATTTCATCGACTGTTCCAACTTCCACGATTTTTCCACCATACATAACGGCTACACGGTCTGCTACATTTGCTACTACTCCTAAGTCATGTGTAATGAATATAATAGAAGTGTTAATTTTTTTCTGCAAATCCTTCATTAACTCTAATATTTGTGCTTGAATGGTTACATCCAAAGCTGTCGTAGGCTCGTCTGCTATAAGGATTTTAGGATTACAAGCCAATGCAATTGCAATTACGACACGTTGTCTCATACCGCCTGAAAATTGATGGGGGTATTGTTTAAACCGAATCTCTGCTTTTGGAATACCAACCAATTTCAATAGCTCTATAACACGTTTTTTTGCTTCATGCTTACTTAATTTTTGATGTTTTAATAACGGCTCCATAATCTGCTTGCCAACTGTCATAGTTGGATTTAAAGATGTCATTGGATCCTGAAATATCATAGATATTTCTTTTCCTCTAATCTTTTGCATTTCTTTTTCCGACATCTTTGTTATATCTTTACCTTCAAATAATATTTCGCCCGCTTTAAATTCGGAATTATGTTTAGGTAATAATCTCATGATTGACTTTGTGGTTACAGATTTACCGGAACCAGATTCTCCTACTATAGCAAGAGTCTCGCCCTCGTTTAATTCGAAGTTTACACCGCGAATTGCCTGAACCTCACCAGCAAAGGTATGGAACGAGATATGAAGATCGTTTACCTCTAATATTTTGCCCATTTATTTCACCCCACTTTTAATCACGCATCTTCGGATCTAGTGCATCACGAAGGCCATCGGCTAATAAGTTGAACGCAATCATAATAATACTTAGGATAGCGGCCGGGAAAAGCATTTGATATGGAAGGAATCTAAGCACTTTATATCCGTCTTCTATTAGAGTACCTAATGAAGCAGTCGGTGCTTGAAGACCCAAACCAATAAAGCTTAAGAAAGATTCAAAGAATATTGCACTCGGAATGATAAACATTGTATTGATAATAATAACGCTGGCCATATTAGGTATTAAATGTTTGAAAATGATCTTACCATCTTTAGCCCCTAGTGTTTTGGCAGCTAATACATATTCCTGAGATTTCAACTTTAAAATTTGTCCACGAACAACCCGTGCCATACCTACCCATCCTGTGATGGTCAAGGCAACTGTAATGGAGATAATTCCAGGCTGTAATACTAATATCATGAGGATTACAACTACTAAATCAGGAATACCTGATAAAATTTCAATAATCCTTTGCATAATATTGTCTACTTTACCTCCGTAATATCCTGAAATAGCACCATATGCAACACCAATCAACATATTAATAGCTGCTGCTAGAAATGCTATATATAAAGAGATGCGAGTTCCTTTCCATACACGGGTGAAAAGATCACGACCTAATGAATCCGTTCCAAACCAATAATAATCTTTAATGCCTTTTTGCTCATAAAGATTTACTTTTTGTCCTGCAACTGTTTGTGTTCCATCGAAAATTCCCATTTTTTCAAGACCAGGTATACGCGGAGGCAGGTTGGCTTTTGCCAGATTTTGATCATTAAATCCATAATGGTTAATATGTGGTCCAATAAATGCCATTATGATTAGGATTATAAGCAAAACCATGCTTACAATAGCACCTTTATTTTTACGAACACGAAGCCACGCATCTTGCCAAAATGTTAAGCTTGGCTTTTCGATAACTTCTCCTTTTCCTGTATCTATGTGGGCGGGTTGAAATTGTTCTGGTGAAATTTTTTCTTCTACTATCATTATTTTTTCCCTCCCGATAAACGAATCCGTGGGTCAATTACTCCATATAGTAAGTCTACGATTAAAATGATAACGACTAACATAATAGCAAATAGTAACGTAGTACCCATAATGATTCCGTAGTCATTTGTCATAATCGATTGAACGAATTGGTTACCGATTCCTGGAATAGAAAAAATATTTTCAATAACAAGGGAACCAGTCATTAAACCGACTGCAAGTGGACCCAAAACAGTGATTAACGGAATTAATGCATTTCTGAAACCATGCTTAAATGCAATTTCAAAAGAACTTGCTCCTTTTGCTCTTGCTAATACAATGTAATCAGAACTTAAAACATCTATCATCTCTGTTCGCATAAATCTTGCCGCGGTCGCTATTGGGAACATGGCCAACGCAATTGTTGGGAGAATCGTATAAGAGAAACCGTTCCAATAAGCAACCGGCAACCATTGTAACTTAGCTCCAATCCATAATTGCAATACTGCTGCAAATACGAATGAAGGAATAGATTTTCCAAGAACGGCGATAAAAGTGCTTCCATAATCCAACCACGTATTTTGCTTCAATGCTGCCAATACACCTAAGAGTATACCGACTATCGTACCAAAAACTAATGCTTCAATACCCAAAGTTACGGATGGACCGATGCGTTCGGCAATAAGTGTGGAAACATCGCGGTTATCAAATTGGAAAGAAGTACCTAAGTCTCCCTTTAATAGATTCAACATATAATGAGCATATTGTACAGGTACGGGTTCATTTAATCCGTATTTCTCATTCATTATGTGAATCTGATCAGGTGATAGTTTTGCCTGAGCGCTAAAAGGAGTTCCCGGCATTAGCTTCATGAGGAAAAACGTGATAGAAGCGATGAGAAATATTGTAATTATCATATATATAACACGTTGAAGAAAATATTTCGCCATTACTGCACCTCCTAAGGAACCTTTCAATAAATTAAAAAAATTCGTCAAAGTTCGACAACTTTAATGCAGGGAAAAAGAGAGTACAACTCTCATATACTCTCTTTCCATCCATACTTGTTAGTTCAAAAATTATTTTTGAATAGAAGCCCACTTGTAACTGTAATCAGGTCCAAATGGATGTTTTACAATACCTTTTACATATGGTTTTTGTAAAACCGCAAGTGCTCTTTGATATACAGGAGCAATTGCTGCATCTTTATCAAGTAGAATTTTTTCTGCATCTAATTGCATTTGAATATATTGTTCAGATGAGACACCTTTACCAAGTTTTGTATAAGCATCATTGACTAACTTATCATAAGCAGGGTCAGAATATCCCATTCTGTTTTGATCTCCACCTGTTATAAATAGATTAGAGAAAGTGTATAAATCTTGATAATCTGGACCCCATCCAGCAAATTCAATATCATAATCTTGTTTCGTATCACGATCTAAGCGAACTTTAAATGGAAGTTGGCTTAATTTAATTGATAATCCTGGTAAATTCTTTTCTAACTGACCTTTTAGGTATTCATCCATTTTCTTAGAATTTTCAGTATCATCACCTAATAATTCTAATGTCACGGTAGATTTCCCTATCTCTTTCAAGCCTTTTTTCCAAAGTTCTGTTGCTTTTTTAGCATCATATTTTAGAATATCACCATTCGCTTTGCGAACATCTTCACCCTCACCATTAGGTTTGGTTGTAGTGAAATTCTTCGGATATAAACCATTTGCTGCGATTGAACCGTTAGCAAGAATAGTGTCAGCCATCGCTTTTTTATCAAATGCCATTGCAATTGCTTTTCGGATATTTACGTTTGCAAGTACTGTCTTTTTGTTTGCACGTTCTTGGTTAAATTTCAAATAGAACACAGTTGGTTCCGGTAAAACTTTATAATCTGGACTGTTTTTGAGTTGAGCTGCATATTCTCCGCTCAAGATACCCCAATCAAGCTTGCTTGTATCATATAGATTCACTACTGTTCCTGGATCTTTAACCACATTTACATTGATTTGAGAAAGTTTTACAGTATCTTTATCCCAATAATTTGGGTTCTTTTCATAAGTCCAAGTATCTCCTGTTCCGTTCCATTTTGTTAAAGTAAACGGACCATTGTAAATCATGTTATCACTATTAGTAGCATATTCTTTCCCTTTAGATTCCACATATTTTTGATTCATTGGGTAGAATAACGGGAATGTCATTAATGACTCAAAATAGTTGATAGGGTGCTCTAACGTTACCTCAAGTGTTTTATCATCGATAGCTTTTACACCTAACTCTTCAGGTTTTTTCTTATTAGCTGCAATTTCGCTAGCGTTTTTAATAACGCCACCCATCATATATGCTCCATATGGTGAAGCATTTTTTGGATCGATAGCTTGTCTCCATGCATAAACGAAGTCGTTAGCTGTTACCGGATCCCCATTTGACCATTTAGCATCACGAATTTTGAATGTATATACTGTTTTATCAGCATTTACGGTTGGTTCAGCAGCTGCCATACCAAGTGTTGGTTTATTATTTTGATCAAGTCTCATTAACCCTTCAAATACTTGGTTCATTACATTATATGAGGCAGCATCTTGTGCCATATAAGTATTCATTGTTGGAATTTCTGCAGTTTCCATAATGTTCAGAACTTGTTTAGCGTTGCTGTCTGAACTTCCAGCATTGCTTGTATCCTTACTCTTAGTGCCACAGGCTCCTAGAATCATGCTAAGAACTAATGAAAGAGCAAGTAGAATTCCTAATCTACCTTTCGTCTTTCTCATGATGTTCCTCCCTTTTCCTATTTTTCTGAAAACTTTCTACATTGTCTATTATACATATTTTTTCGAATTTGTACATTAATTATTTTAAAAAAATAAAATTCAAAATATTCGTGTACATATTTTTACCAAAAGATATTAAAATTTACAGCTCTTTTCATTCTAATTAGATTCTTTTGAAATGATGAAATTGTCGAATATTGTATTTTAAAACCTAACTTAGTTGATTATTTTTTCTGTAATATTTATTCTTTTATTATGGCTCTTTTTAAATGTTGATTTTATAAAAGTTGCTCCAGCCTATTATTGAGGTGATTTTCTTGATTAAAAAACTTATCTGGTGGTTTTTTCCCTCGCAAATATTAGTGTTTTTGATATCATTTATTAAATATCGCTCGATTGGATTGGTTCAATATATAAATATTTCCTTCATTATCGGAGGGATTTTACTATTTATATCCATTGCCATCTTTCTTCTAAATACTGGTTTTTTTGATGTAACGGTAGAGGGATTTAGGAGAGTGTTTAATAAAAATAAGTTAACCAAAGAAGAATTAGATGATTTAAGACCGGTATCAGAGGTAATTACATTTAATTATCTGCCAATGCTTATAAATGGTCTGATTATGTTGTTTCTAATGGCTTTCGCTTTAATTCTCTATTATTATTGAAAAAAGAATAGAATTTTTAAAAATCTCTTGTTTGGAGGAAACTACATGAAAACTATATTTTCAGGTATTCAGCCAAGTGGAACAATAACACTTGGCAACTATATTGGTGCATTAAAACAATTCGTTGAATTACAAGAAGAATTCAATTGTTATTTCTGTATCGTAGATCAACATGCGATTACAGTCCCTCAAGATCGCTTGCAATTACGAAAAAATATAAAAAGTCTTGCAGCGCTTTATTTAGCCGTAGGAATAGATCCAAATAAGGTCACACTCTTTATACAATCAGAAGTACCTGCACATGCGCAGGCGGGCTGGATGTTACAATGTGTCTCTTACATAGGTGAGTTAGAAAGAATGACTCAATTTAAAGATAAATCCTCTGGAAAGGAGGCAGTTTCAGCCGGATTATTAACCTATCCGCCTCTAATGGCTGCAGATATTCTTCTATATGGTACTGATTTAGTTCCTGTGGGAGAAGATCAAAAGCAGCATTTGGAATTAACGAGAGATTTGGCTGAAAGATTTAACAAAAAATATAATGATATATTTACGATACCCGAAATTAGCATTCCAAAAGTTGGCGCTAGAATAATGTCCTTGCAGGATCCATCAAAGAAAATGAGTAAATCAGATCCAAATTCAAAAGCATTTATCTCTCTACTAGATGATGCAAAAACGATTGAAAAGAAGATTAAAAGCTCCGTTACTGATTCCGATGGGATTGTAAAGTACGACAAAGAAAAGAAACCTGGCATTTCCAACTTGCTCTCTATCTATTCTATACTAGGGGGTATATCTATTAGTGACATTGAAGAAAAATATGTTGGAAAGGGATATGGAGATTTTAAAGCTGATTTAGCAAATGTCGTAATTGAAGCTTTGACACCAATTCAAGAAAAATATCATGCTTTAGTTGATTCAGAGGAATTGGATAATATTTTAGACATGGGCGCTGAAAAAGCAAATGCAACAGCTACAAAAATGCTTAAGAAAATGGAAAATGCAATGGGATTAGGAAGAAAAAGATAAAAGCATTGATTACCGTTGGACGGATGAGTTTTAAATTTACCTGTAGAGTATTATGTAGGAAATAAATAGGGTAGTTTATGACATATTCATAAGGAGAGTACGCAGAAATGCCGGACAAAGACTATCCTATTTTATAAGCCAAATATTTTAGATAAAAAAGAACTGGTGCTTGTCCAGTTCTTTTTTATGTTTATAAGAGTTCGCTTTTGGAGCCATTTTCCATCTCCCAGAGTTTTTCAAAGAATGGTTGACCCTTTATGATATTTTCACATAAATTTGCATGCTTTTTTGACCAGCCGATTTTTACTTCTGTATAAAGTCTTTCCCACACTGTTTCAAATTTCATGTTTTGAATTTCTTGATAGCATTCAGGTGCCCATTCCGTATACCAATACCGAATCTCTGCAGTATTCTTGGATGAATATAACTGATCTAAAGCCATAAATAACAGTTGTTTTAATTGTCTTTCTTTTCTTGTTAAACCGTTCATTAAATATGGTTCAGGAGAGAGAATATGATATCCTTTGTCGTTTTTTTTGATTTCAAATTTGTAAGAGATTGGTTCATGATCTTGAATCATCTCATATACCAGCTGCTCTTGTCTTGGTATTAGCCTACTTTTCCGAATCGGAATTTGATAACCAATGGTATCCACTGCCAAAATTCCCTTCCCATCTGTTACGACAAAACAATAATCTACTTGAATACGTTCATGATTCTTTCGTAGATATGCCTTTTGATAAATATCATTTAACAATCCCTGCGGAAGTTCTCCTAAGTCATTTTCTATGTAATTAAATAAAACAGAATCAACTAGCAGCAGTGGAACTTGATCCAATAGTTCAATAACATCATCTCTGCGCCATTCATGAAAATGGCATACGTTATAACCATTCTCTTCCCCTTCAAACCAATTCACCCATACATCATGAAGATACAGCATTTCACTAACCCCTCGCTTCATTACTGTTTATCAAACAGTATAGGCAGCCTGTAGTTAAATTATTCCTTTATCTCCGTTGTTCATGATGAAATTATTTATTGAAGTTTAGGTTGTACAGACACTGGCTCGTTATCTATGACAAAATGGCATCATTTCATCAGATTGCGGACTTAAGATCCGTTATATGCAAAAAATGCAGTTACCTTCCCTCTTTTATCCCTATAACGGATTCTGTGTTTTTTAATCCCTGAATGGTCTGGTTATTAAAAAGAGCGGATTCTATGTCCGCTGAATGTTAAGGTTATTACCTCGAACCTTTATTGTAAAAAATTATCTATCAGCAAATCTTCAGAAGGAGCAGATATTGTTCGCTCAATGGAGAATTCATGGTATTTTTTATACTCTGAAATGATTTTATATCCAATCGCATATCCCATCATTCGTGGAACAAACTTCCTGCCAAATAGAAGATCATCATGCATCCAATTTCTTCTGTTAATCGTAAGCCGTTCTTTAAAATCACTTTTCCAAAATCTCTGTAAGTGTCTTTCCGAATAACCTCTTGTCCACTCGGCTAAGTATTCTTCTCCACAATATTCTTCCACTGCGGTTTCTGCCAATCCTTCTAGAATCAGTGAATCCAGTAATGTGTAGTCTAATGGTCTCTTGTTTAGATGGTGCATTCTGGTAGCGTGATGATATTCGTGAACAAAGAGAGCTTCTAATTCCTTTGAATCTTGAAGAGGAGAAAGAAATAAATAAAGATTTTTTTCAAATGTAACTCCCGATTTACCATTTGTTTGTCTAATTAATTGTCGATTTGCACCATTTATTGGGAAAATATAAATATTTACTTCCGGACCATTCCATAACTTTTTATATTTATCATATAGTCGATCTACCTTTTGCCAATACGATCCTTTTTTCAGTGCTTCAAAAATATTTTTATTAAAATTTGATGGCTGGTACATTCCGAAACCTTTTAAATATTGATAAAAGCCCCGATTTCTTTTTTCATTTGAACTCCCTTTTGACTTTGAGAGCATTTCTTCTGGATTGTAAAAAGATTCGTCTAACCATTTATCTGTCCTAATTACCCCATATTGATTCACCTCCACCTCCCTTTCAGTATATGTTTTCAGTATAAAAAAGCACCGGTGCCTCGCCTATTGAAACTTTGATTTAAAAAAAGAGATAGGCGTTTATCACCTATCTCTTTACGGGTTATTTATTTTTCAAACTTTTTAAATATAATGGTTGCATTATGGCCGCCAAATCCAAGTGAATTACTTAGCGCTATGGAGATATCTTGCTTTCTAGCTTCTCCAGGTACATAGTCCAAATCACACTCAGGATCTGGTGTTTCAATGTTGATAGTCGGAGGGAGAATGCCATCTTTAATAGCTAAGATGGAGAATATTGCTTCCACACCGCCTGCTGCGCCTAGCAAGTGTCCTGTCATAGATTTGGTAGAACTTACTGGTAATTTATATGCGTAGTCCCCGAAAACGGTTTTTATAGCCATTGTTTCAAATTTATCATTGTAATCCGTACTTGTTCCATGGGCATTGATATAATCAATATCCTCTGGATTTAGTTTGGCATCTTCAATAGCCATTTTCATGGCACGAACTCCACCTTCTCCGCCTGGTGCAGGTGCAGTAATATGATGAGCATCACCTGTTGCTCCATAGCCAACGATTTCCGCATAAATCTTCGCACCACGTGCTAAAGCATGCTCTAATTCTTCCAGAACAATGATTCCAGAGCCTTCGCCAATGACGAAACCATCACGATTTATATCAAATGGACGACTTGCCGTTTGCGGGTCAGGATTAGTTGATAGTGCTTTATTTGCACAGAAGCCTGCAACAGACATTCTTGTGATTGGTGCCTCCGTCCCCCCTGTAATCATTACATCCGCATCCCCACGTTGGATTACTTTAAAAGCATCACCAATGGAGTTTGTTCCGGTTGCACAAGCTGTTACGGTACAAGAGTTAATGCCTTTTGCCCCTAGAAAAATAGAAACTTGTCCAGCAGCCATATCCGGAATCATCATTGGAACAAAGAATGGACTGACACGACGATGTCCCTTTTCAAGGAAAATCTCAAATTGATTTTCAAATGTTTCCATTCCGCCTATTCCGGAACCAATCCAAACTCCAACACGTGAAGCATTATCGTCATTGATTGTTAAATCCGCATCTTTCACAGCCATCATGGATGCTGCAATTGCATAATGTGTAAAACGGTCCATTTTTCTGGCTTCTTTTTTCTCAATAAAGTTTTCAATATTAAAATCTTTTACTTCTGCTGCTACTTTTGCAGGAAAATCATCTGCATTTATTCTCGTTAATGGACCAATCCCCGATTTTCCTTCTAGAATATTCTTCCATGCAGTATCTACATCATTTCCGACAGGAGTGACTGCTCCTAGTCCAGTTACGACAACACGTCGATTATTCATTTATATCCATCTCCTTTTTGTATAAAACAAGAAGATTGCAAATCTATTTCTCTAATCCAGTTTAATCTTCTTATTAGTATTTTTATCTTCCCCATCTTAAAGCGATCGAACCCCAAGTAAGGCCACCGCCAAAACCAACAAGAACCACTACATCATCATCTTTAATTCTTCCTGCTTCAACATCCTCTACAAGGGAAATAGGTATAGAGGCTGAAGAAGTATTTCCATATTTATTTACTGTTTTAGACATTTTTTCGATTGGGAGTTCAAGGCGTTGTCTTGCAGATTCCATAATGCGGATGTTTGCTTGATGTGGGATTAGGAAATTTACATCTTCCTTTTTAAGTCCTGCTTTTTCAATTACTTTTTCACTGGACTCTCCCATTTGTCTTACTGCAAACTTAAATACTTCACGTCCATTCATTATGATATGACCATTTTTATCTTCATACAAATGTTTTGCTCCGATTCCTGCAGCACCTAAATCAAACGCAAGTATGCCTCTTCCTTCGGAAACAGGTCCCAACACAGCAGCACCAGCACCATCACCGAAAAGAACTGCAGTGTTGCGATCCTCCCAGTTAGTAATTTTGGAAAGTTTCTCAACCCCAATCACTAGCACATGTTTATACGTATTGGTTTCAATAAATTGTTTTGCTGTAACTACTCCGTACATAAAACCAGAGCAAGCAGCACTAATATCCATAGCTGCAGCTTTTGTTGCTCCCAAGCGATTCTGAAGGAGGCATGCAACAGATGGGAAAGGCATATCAGGTGTTACCGTTGCAACTAATATGAGGTCAATATCCTCTGCAGATACATTTGCATTTTCTAATGCTTTTAACGCTGCCTCATAAGCCATATCTGAAGTATCGATTTCGTCAGGTGCAATGCGTCTTTCCTCTATTCCTGTGCGTGTCCGAATCCATTCATCTGAAGTGTCCACCATTTTTTCCAAATCAAAATTTGTTAAAACCTTTTCAGGGCTATATTTCCCAATTCCAATTATTCCTGCATTCATGTGGCCTTACCCTCTTTCTGCAAAATAATCATTTACTCATCTTATTTTGACTTTTCATAATCTAAAGCTATTACATAGCTACTGGTACTATGATGATGTACAAAAACAATTAAAACTAAGTATCAATTATTATGACCTGCTACTAATTATAACAGGGTGACCCTTTTTTGTCACTCCGATAGTTCATTATGACAACTGTCTATTCTCTTCATTCAGTTAATGCATATCGTATCATGACAGGAGGTGTCTGTGAATGAGCGAGGAAGAACTGAATCAAAGTGGTGAAGAATTGGAAGCGGAAATAGGACAACAACCAACTCAACAACAATCTACAAAACAAGTGGAAAATTCTCGTCCACTCCATCCTTTCGATACGATGTTTTTTGGAAATAGAAACCGAAACATTCATAACGAGAGACAAAATCGTACACAACCTGAAGCAAATAATTCTTCCCAAATGGAAGGGTGGCTAAATGGTATTCTAAATAACAAACATTTGAACAATGTCAATATAGATGAATTAATGACCCATGTCGATCAGTTAATTGTCTCTTTAAACGAATTAAAACCAATGTTTAAAAAAGTCGCACCGATGATTCAAAGCATGATACAAAAAGAAAAAGAGTGATATTTAAAGAAAAAAATCAGCATTCATCATTTGCTGATTTTTTTCTTTTTCACTATTCTTGTAATGCGTCTTTTTTTCCTAATTCATATGCTTCATTCATGACATTAGTAAACAGTTCCATAAAAGGAGACAGCATTTCAAGAGATAATTCAATTCCTGCTTCATCTAATTTCGCCTTTGCCTCTGGCAAATATTTCATTGCTATTTGCATAAATTCCATCGATTTATCTTGGTTCATATTAACCCTACTCCTCCTGAGACATCTTTTGAAATGAATATACGTTAAGCGAGAACTTATACCTAGAAATTCTATCAGAAGTAATAGTGTAATTTCCACTCTTAATAAATGTCTACAGAGAGTAATCATTCTGAAATCGTTTAAAACACTCTATTTGTATTTTCAATGATTCTTGAAATGAATGACATTCTTGAATATTTTTTATTACCATGTCTCTATCTTCAACCACATGTTTTTTGGGTGGCACTTTAAAGTCTTCCTTTAAATATAAGACACATTTCCTCCACATATCAGGTTGCATATTGCGTATGAGAATTCGTTGCCTATGTTCGGTTTGTTGTGTATTGTCTACAATTTCTTTTACAGCATCTTCAATAAATATTGCATCCATTGTATCATCCAAATAATCATCTTGACATTTTCCCTCAATTAATTGTTGAAATAAATACGTATTTGGCTGCCATGGGCCATATAGAGTAGGAACATAGTATTCCACAACTTTTTTATTCATATTAGTAATTGGAAACACAGCATTAAAATTTCTCCGGTTCGTATCAGAGAAGGAAAAATGATATTTGCTAGGAAAAATGATATGATATTCGGTAATGTTCTCCATTTGAAGTAAACTCTCTACATCATTAAATAAACCATTGAATTTATCAGGTAAACTTAAAAAATCAATATAAGGGATAAAACAAACTACTGAAGAATCTATTTCATCCCTTATTTCTTCTATTGGAAGCCGCAATAGATTTGCATTTCTCCCTATCTCCAACCATTTTTCCACATGATATTTATCTGTATTCCCTCCATGATCGATCGCAATAACACTGCATCCGCGATTTAATAACTGCTTACACAACTCAAATCCTACAAAATGCATTGCCCCACAAACGATTGCATTTTCCATTCTTTTCCCCCTTCCATCTACAAGTATCGTATGCGCCCTTATTCATTTCATGATTATTTATAACTCGTTTTCCTGTTCTCGGAGAAAGGAAATCAATTTGTTAGTCATATTAATTTGCTGCTCCGATAATACAAAATGAAATGTGGATGGGGTATGCTGTCTATTTCGCTCCTCCATTATTTCCTTTAGTCGAGGGTTTTGACTTTTATAATTGTTATTATCGATGCGTTGAAAAATACACAAGCCTTTTTTCATTTCAAGCAGATTCCTTGCATTATCTATTTTCCAATCTTCTAAACAGCCCTCGTCTTGTTCTTGGTAGGCAATTTCAATTTCTTTAAGTAATTTTTTATAAAAAAACTTTCCCCTTTGTTCTTGATTAATATGAGATTGTAATGATATACACGGGGAGATTAGCACAAGGGACCTCATGTATTCTTTTAAAAGTGGAAGTAGCTTAACAGCGACCAGTGCCCCCATTCCCTCTGCTAAAACGTGAATTTTATTATTTAATATTTCTTGACGGATAATATATTGATATAGTCGAAATGCATGCTTTACAGCTTTGTCATTTCCCCAGTTTCGTCCGAATAAATTGGAATAATATACCAAATATCCTTCATTGGTAAAAGCACTAATCATCATTTCTTTCCCTTTATTTTCTAACCAAAAACTTGTTTCTTCGTTCACATAATGCTGCGCATCGCCAATAATAAAAATAGCAAAACCATTGGGCCTTTCGGGATAGTGAACCATGCACCATTGCTGTTCGAATTGAAATGTTTCATTAAGCATAAAGATTTCTCCTTATTTTGGGTAAATACTAAATCATCGCCTCTAATCCTCTAAGGCATTTGTCATATTTCAATACAATGTATTCCAGCATTAAAAAAATGTAAGGAGAAAAGCCCAAATATTCTTGAATTGGGCGAAATGAATATGTAAGAAAACTTCCTAGAATTTTCACTTTCTAAATGGTGGAAGCTATGATAAGATGTAAGCGGATAAGTAAATAACATGCATATACATAAAAATTGCTGATTAGAGGTGTAATAGATGAGATATTTTTGGACATTATTTTGGACCTTCTTGCTTGTTCAGATGTTAGGTTATGTAGGTAGCGCGATGACAGATACTCATTATTCCATTGGCAACATTTCCATTATCGCTGTAGTAGTAACAATTTTAATTTTTATCGTTTCTGCTGTCATTCCAAATTCTCCTGCTACAGAAGAATAATATGTTGTTCAAAAGCAAAATAACCCCGCTCATCGCGAGGTTATTTTTTTATATTTATCTTAATTTGGTCATTTTCCAAACCTATTTCTATGATATTATGAGGATGAACATTGCCAGCAATAATTTCTCTAGCTAATTTTGTTTCAATTTGATGCTGAATGAATCGTTTTAATGGACGCGCACCATATACTGGATCATATGCTGATGTGGCGATCCAAGCTTTGGCATCGTCTGTCATTTCCAGAGTAATATATTGTTCGCTCAATCTCTTTTGCAGTTCCTCAATAAGCTTAGACACAATCCCTTTAATATCATCCATATTCAATGGCTTAAATAAGACAATGTCGTCGATTCTGTTTAGGAACTCAGGACGGAACGATGCCCGAAGTTGTTTTAAGACATTTTCCTTTGTTCGGTCATCAATTTCATTTTCATTATTTTCTCTTTCTAGCAGAAATGCTGATCCGATATTAGATGTCATTATTATCACTGTGTTTTTAAAATCCACTGTTCTACCTTGGGAATCTGTAATTCGTCCATCATCAAGGGCCTGTAACAAAATATTAAACACTTCTGGATGTGCCTTCTCCATTTCATCCATTAATACAACCGAATAAGGTTTCCTACGGACAGCCTCGGTTAGTTGGCCGCCTTCCTCATATCCGACATATCCCGGAGGTGCTCCAATTAATCTAGATACAGCATGTTTCTCCATATATTCCGACATGTCTATACGAATCATTTGCTCTTCACTATCAAATAAAACTTGCGCCAGCGACTTGGCTAATTCTGTTTTTCCCACTCCGGTTGGTCCTAAGAAAATAAAGGAACCTATTGGCCGATTTGGATCTTTTATACCGGCTCTTGCCCTTAGCACTGCATCACTGACAGCACGAACTGCCTCATCCTGCCCAATAACGCGGTCATGCAAGATATTTTCCAATTTTAAAAGCTTTTCCCGTTCCCCTTCTACTAATTTAGAAACTGGAATTCCTGTCCACCTAGCAACGATATCAGCAATTTCTTCCTCTGTTACTTCCTCTCTTAATAACTTATTTTCCCCTTTATGCTCCGCAAGGGTACTTTCTAATTCCTTCAATTCTCGTTCGACAGCAGGTATTTTTCCATGACGTAATTCCGCTGCTTTATTTAAATCGTATTCATTTTCTGCCTCTTCTAATTGTCTTCTGAGTTTTTCTAACTGCTCCCGTTTTTCTTGAATGGTTTGCAGTTCATTTTTCTCTGCTTCCCATCTTGCTTTCATGGCATTAGATTTTTCTTTGAAATCTGCCAGTTCTTTTTGCAATATACCCAGACGTTCCTTACTTGCCTCATCAGATTCTTTTTTTAATGCAGCCTCTTCAATTTCGAGCTGCATCACTCGCCTTGTTACTTCATCTAATTCACTGGGCATTGAATCAATTTCCACTCGTATGGTTGCACATGCCTCATCGACAAGATCAATGGCCTTATCAGGTAAAAATCTATCCGTGATATAACGATTAGAAAGTGTTGCTGCAGCTACTAGTGCGCGGTCATGAATATTAACTCCGTGGTGGATTTCAAATCTTTCCTTAAGACCACGCAAAATAGATACGGTATCTTCCACCGTAGGCTCCTGTACTAATACCTGTTGAAATCTTCTTTCTAATGCCGGGTCTTTTTCAATATACTTCCTGTACTCATCTAGGGTCGTTGCCCCAATACAATGAAGTTCTCCCCTTGCGAGCATCGGTTTTAACATATTCCCTGCGTCCATTGCGCCTTCTGTCTTCCCTGCACCAACGATGGTATGTAATTCATCAATGAATAAAAGGATACGTCCTTCACTCTTTTTTATCTCTTGAAGAACGGCTTTCAGTCTCTCCTCAAATTCACCTCTAAATTTTGCACCCGCAATCAGGGATCCCATATCTAAAGCGAAAATGGTTTTATCTTTTAAACCCTCTGGAACATCCTTTCTTACGATTCTTTGTGCCAATCCCTCCACAATCGCCGTTTTCCCTACTCCAGGCTCTCCTATTAACACAGGATTATTTTTCGTTTTCCTAGATAAAATACGTATAACGTTTCGGATTTCCGCATCCCGTCCAATAACTGGGTCTATTTTGCCTTCCTTTACAGCAGCTACTAAATCGCGTCCATATTTTTTTAACACATCATAGGAGCTTTCCGGATTTTGCGAAGTCACCTTTTGATTCCCCCTTATTTGCATGATTTCTGTCAATAGCATTTGTTTTGTTATGTTTTTATTTATTAAAAAGCTTGAAATCTCATTATGCTGTTGATTCGTTAATGCCAGAATTAAATGTTCTACTGAAAGGTACTCATCTTCCATTTGAGTTGCTTCCTTTTCAGCTTCTAAAAATAGCTTATGTAAATTTGTTGAAAGGTATTGTCCGCTAGAATTGGTGCCTGACACTTGTGGTTTTTTCTTTAAAATTTCATTAATTTTGGCATCCAATTCCTTTTTATCAATGCCTGAGCGTTCATAAATGCTTACCAATAAACTATCTGGCTTGTCCATAAGGGCTTTCCATAAATGAACAACATCTACCTCCGGATGCTGCCATTCATTTGTAATTTGTTGTGCCTCTGCTAACCCTTCCTGAACGGAAAATGTCATTTTATTTATGTCCACTTTTAGATCACCCCAAGAGTGTATAATTCTAAGATTATTTTATTCTATATATTACCAAAGAGCAAAATTCTAAGCTGACAGACGTTTCGCTATCCCTTTAAAAGAGCACTAAGGAAGGAATTAGCGAACTCAGTCTTTAACAATCAAAAATACAATCCTTTTATCCTAACCGGAACTGGTATCTGCTTTTACATAATTCAACCATAACCGACAAAAATTCAGGCACTACTAAAAAATTCAATCACTTCGGGAAATATTGAGGCAAATAATTCAGCCTAATCCCATATGAAAAAGCCATCCAAATTAGGATGGCTTAAGGTTTGCGCTTATATGTCCAATGACGCTCATCGTTTGATGTTTCGGGGAAGTGATCTCCCGCATTTAGTCTTATACTTTTCGGATTGACCACCATGCTACCATTTTCTCCAACTTCTACATACACTCCATTGTTGGGAGCTTTATCTCCGGAATGAAATCTTCGACGTTGTCCCATGGTATTCCCTCCTAAAATTAGCGTCAATACTATTTTGCATCATTTCAGTATGGAAATAAGCGTCTTATTTTTCCAATTTAACTAATGCCTAACGCTATTTTGGCATATCGTGATAAGCGGTCTTTTGACCAAGGCGGATTCCAGACAATATTTACTTCTGTATCCTTTACCTCAGGCAAATCTCGTAAGGCAGTTTGAACCTGATCAACAATAATACCAGCAAGAGGGCATCCCATTGCCGTTAATGTCATCGTAACGGTTAATTTCCCTTCCTCATCTAAATCTAAATCATATACAAGCCCAAGATTGACAATATCGATACCAAGCTCAGGGTCAATAACTTGTTCTAAAGCACCAAGAATACTTTCTCTCAGTTCTTCATCCATTCCAATTCACTCCTTCATATATTTAATCCTATCATAGCAAACTTACAGTGAAAAAAGAAATTATAACCATCTTTCAAACCAATCAACGGTTTTCAATAAGCCTTCTCTTGAAACCTTATGGCCTGATTTTGTATCTGTTATGAATTCTAATCTATCTGGAACGTTTGCGTACAATGTTTGAATCTTTTTATAATAATCATATGTGGGCTGATAGGGAACCATGTTATCTTTTGCTCCATGCCAAAATAAAATCGGCCGCTTCTCCAATATTTCTGGATGTTTACTTAAGTCAAATTCATGTAATACAGATATTTGTTTCTGCAATTCTTCATCTGTTAGTGGTATTTTAATTCCGTTATTCTTTAGTTTTTGTATTTGCTCAAGAGCAAACTCCTCGTAATTCGGGCTTCCCATTAACACCACGGCCGCTTTTATCCACGGATATTTCGTTAATGCACCACATGTAATAATTCCGCCCATAGACGTACCTACTAAACCAATTCTTTCCGGATCTGTGTAGCCATTTTGTACATAGTAATTTTTGATAACATCAATTTCATGAATGGTTTTTAAAATAATCTCCCAAAACTTGAACATTACTTCCATCTTAGACGAATCCTTCTGTCTTTCTCCATGAAACATAATTTCAGGCAATACCACTCGAAAACCTTTTTCCGCTAAAAGGTATGCATAATGAAGATTATGTTCCTTTGCTGACTCAAATCCATGAACAAAAATCACAAGAGGTGCTTTTTCTATATATATTTTCTCTTTAACCACATGTAATACTGGGATGTCTTCTATAATATCTTTTTGTATTTGAATCACTATAACGGCTCCTTCTTACACATATTCCTTCTAATTGTTAATATTATTTAGTATATTGAGATTACAACCTTATTTTACTATTGTCCAAGGCTGTTTCCTAAATTGCTCTCTCTTTTCTAACCCGAAATGAGAAAATTATAAGATTTTCTTTTTAAAAAGCAGCAAAGTTTAAGAAAAGAGCCTTGCCCAAAGACAGTGTATCAAATTTACATGTCTTTTCCCATGAATAAGATTCAGCAAAGGAGAAATCAAATGTCACTACACCCTTATTTAATTGCTCTGGATTTAGATGGAACTCTCTTAACAGACGACAAAAATATTTCCGAAAGAACTTCCCGCACTATTAATAAACTTCAACAAAAAGGTCATATTGTCATGATTTCAACAGGCAGACCATATCGATCAAGCAAGAGATATTATCAGGAATTAAACTTACAATCCCCTATTGTAAATTTTAATGGTGCGTTTGTTCATCACCCACTTAAAGCTAACTGGGGCATGTATCATCAACCGATAGATTTAAGCGTAGTGAAGGATATCGTGGATACATGCCATCAATATAATATCCATAATATTATTGCAGAAGTACTGGATCATGTATATTTGCATTATCATGATGAAAAGTTATTAGAAATATTCCATCATGAAAGTCCAAAAGTAACGACTGGAAATTTATTATCTTATCTGCAAGACAATCCAACTTCCTTATTGATTCACGCAGAAGAAAAAGATGTTCCGAAAATTCGTCAGCACCTATCAGATGTTCATGCCGAAGTGATTGATCATCGACGCTGGGGAGCCCCATGGCATATTATTGAAATTGTAAAATATGGATTAAGTAAAGCCAAAGGAATTGAAAGAGTTGCTAATTACTACAATATACCTAGGGAGAATATTGTGGCATTTGGCGACGAGGACAATGATTTTGAAATGATTGAATATGCAGGGGTAGGGGTTGCAATGGGCAATGCGATCACACCTCTTAAGGAAATAGCCAATCATGTAACTGCTACCAATATGGAAGACGGTGTTTCGATATTTTTGGAAGAATTTTTCAAGCTTTAATAGTACCTGCATTCCATTTTTTTACCTGACTCAATTGAAGAGGGAAGTTCATACTAAATAAAGAACGAATCTCATTCGTTTAATTCTAGCCAAGGGCGGTGTTTCGTTTGGGTAAAAGAAACAAATCGAAACGTTTTGTTCAGCAGGGAAAAGATGCAGTATCAAAACATGATGAGCGCTTTCCATACCGTTCCACATATGCTGAAGCAGAAGAACGTCAGCTAGAGTTTATGAAGGACTCGTCATTAGGAGGACTAGAATAATGACAAATAGGTTATTTCAACAAGCAAAATTCTTTGTTGAAAGAGCTAAAGGCTCTCCTAATGATGAACAAACTATTCAAAAGGCAAAGAATGCACTTTCCTCTGCATTTGCAAACTCTACCATTGCCGAGCAAAATCAATTAAATAAAATGCAGGATGAGTTAGAACAATTGAAATAGCTGCCGTTTTTGGCAGCTATTTCTTTAAATTTTGGATAAAAATTGGTTCATCCTTTGCATTAAAAATTGTAAATATGACCGACTTGTTTTGGGTAACTATATCATTCGGAAGATGAAATGAAATGTGGAATGCATTCCTTTCAATTGGAATGGCCTTTCTTGCTATTAGGAGATTATGACCGTCATCTACTGAGTAGTAATAATTTTCACTTGAATAATCTGCATCTCCGGAAACTGTATAATTTCCTGCTTTTCCTTCGGTATGAATACCATGCAGTGCAGGAACTTCGAATTCTTGTTTTGTCACCCATTGCTGTGGACTAATGACCCCATTTAATTTACTAGGCAACAATCTTGCTATCAGGGTATACTTTCCAGAAGAAAGTCTTTTTTGATTACTTTTATAATCCCAATTAATGGTCCAGCTTTTTTCTTCCCCGCTTTGAAGTTTAACATATTGAAATGCTTGTAGATAATACTTTCCTTTGCTAAAACGGAAAACCTCTCTCTTTCCATCCAGTATAGAGAAATCATACAATTTACTTGTTGGAAATTCCAACTGGACATTTTGTTCCGAATTATTTCGAACGATTAAATTTATTTCCAGATGATCAGCATATGGTCTAAGTTGAGCATTCCAGGATACCATCGATCCAACATCCTTCCCGGTCGCATTCGCTAATTTAGGAACCAAAAGAATCATCAAACAAAGAAAAATGAGTATTTTTTTCATCGGTGCACTTCCTTCCAAAAATGGAAAAACCTCACCGTTTAGTATGTTCTATCTACTTCGAAATTAATCTTTTCTAAAGAAACCATAAACCGCTGCTGTTTGCACTACATTTGTAAATGCATTAGGGTCTACCTCTTTTATAATACGCTCCATTGCATATAATTCATATCGAGTAATTACAATCATAAGCATTTCTCTATCCTCATTTGAAAATGCCCCTTTAGCAGGGATTAGCGTAATTCCGCGCACTAATCTCGCATGAATTGCCTTCTTCATTTCCGATGGCATTTTCGTAATAATCATGACCGTTAATTTTTGATGACGTGTATGAATGGCATCGATGACTCTTGTTGATGCATATAAGGAAACAAGCGTGTACAATGCCTTATCCCAACCATATACATATCCTGCCGTGATAATAATAATTGCATTTAACACAAAATAGTAAATTCCTACCGGTTTATCCTGAATTCGGGATAAAACCATGGCAATAATATCTAAGCCGCCGGTAGAAGCACCAAATTTTAACGTAATTCCAACTCCAATCGCAGCAATTACACCACCGAATACAGCATATAAGAGAATATCACCTGAAGCTTTATGAACAGGTATAATTTCCAAAAACACAGACATCAAAACGACGGACACAAAACTATACAACGTAAATAGCTTTCCAACCTTTAACCATCCAAGAATGGCAACTGGAATATTTAACACGAGTAAAAGTAATCCCATCGAAATATGTATAGGGGTATACTGGTTAAAAATATTGGACAAAAGCTGTGCTGCCCCAGTAAATCCGCTGGAATAAACATTGGCAGGCTTTAAAAAGTAGTTTATAGCAATGGCATTTAAAAAGGCACCAACTAAAACAACAATGATTTTTTTTACATGTTCGATGATAAGTTCCTTTTTCATAAAAATATCCTCCTCATTCATACTATTCTCTATAACCTAAATACAGGTACTTCATACCAAAAGGATTGTGAAATTTAAGTAAAATAGATAGAATAAAAGGAAATATGAATCGAAAGTATAGGTGAAAAGGATGACTGCTATAAAGTTATTTGCAGATAGTGCGTGTGACCTACCTTTAGAATTTTTTGATAAAAATGATGTAACTTTAATTCCGCTAAACGTTTACTTGGATGAAAAGGAATATCTTGATATTAAAACAATCAATCCAAAACAAGTTTTTGATGGAATTCGTTCCGGAAAAGTACCGAAAACTTCCCAGCCTTCTCCGGAGGTTTTTGAAGAAACCTTTGTTGAGCTTGCTAAATCAAAACAATCCGGAATATATATTGCTTTCTCTTCTGCTTTATCAGGAACGTATCAAACAGCTGAAATGGTACGCGGGCAAGTATTAGAGGAGTATCCGGATTTAGATCTTACCATCATTGATACTAAATGTGCTTCTGTTGGTTATGGTCTAGTTGTGAAAAATGCGGTTAGCCAGTTGAAGGCCAATGCATCTAGAGAAGAAATTATTAAAACAGCGATTTTTAATAGCCAGCATATGGAGCATTTATTTACGGTGGATGACTTAGATTATTTAGCAAAAGGCGGAAGATTATCGAAAGCCTCTGCATTTTTGGGCGGACTATTAAATATCAAACCGCTTCTTCATGTCGAGGACGGAAAGCTGGTTCCTCTTGAAAAAATAAGAGGAAAGAAAAAATTACTTCAACGTATGCTTGATTTAATGGCAGAAAGAGGCGATTCACTCCAAGAGCAATGTATCGGAATTTGCCATGGAGATGACGAAGAAGCTGCCTTGAATTTAAAAAAATTAATTGAAGAACGTTTTGGTGTAAAAGATTTTTATATCAATATTATTGGGTCCGCAGTGGGATCCCATGCTGGTCCTGGCACATTAGCAGTATTCTTTTTGAATCAACGTCAATAATTCATAATTTCCCCCCTCAATGGTGATATTAAGGAGGAACAATTTGAAGGGGGATTATCACATGTCACATACATCTGATAATGATAAGAAAGCAAGAGACAATAATGCTTTAAGACATGAAAAAAATATGATTCGTGAAAAGAATCGCAAGGCTGGAAAACATCAATATTCCAAGAAAACCGATCATTTATAAGACAGGGAAAAGTTCCTTGTCTTTTTTCTATTTATACTATTTGTAAACGGCAATGAACCGAATTTACTTAGCGTTGTTCTATATACACCATGCTAGGGACATGTTGACAGAGATTTTACTTGCGAAATGCCGTCTTATTCCACTATTCTATATTAGGAATAGATTAGTTTCGTTATTTTCAAAACTTGATCAGCTGTTTTTTTATAAGAATTCTGCAGGAATATATTTTATATATTTCAAAATATAAAAAGGTTGTTTCCCTTCATTCGTTTGACTATAATATTGGTAATATTACGTAACGGTGGAGGTTCATGATGGCAAAAGAAAGTTCGTTTGATATTGTGTCACAAGTTGATTTTTCTGAAGTAACCAATGCGATTACCCAAGCGATGAAGGAAATCCAAACCAGATACGATTTTAAAGGAAGCAAAAGCGATATTAAATTGGACAAAGAAGAACTTGTTCTGGTTTCGGATGATGAGTATAAATTGAGTCAAGTGAAGGATGTATTGTTCAGTAAATTGATTAAACGCGGTGTTCCTGTAAAAAATCTAGATTACGGGAAAGTGGAAAATGCTTCAGGCGGTACAGTAAGACAACGCGCAAAGTTAATTCAAGGTATCGATAAGGAAAACGCTAAGAAAATTAATAATATCATTAAAAACAGCGGTGTAAAGGTAAAAAGCCAAGTACAGGATGATCAAGTCCGTGTAACTGGAAAAAGCCGTGATGATTTGCAAAAGATTATCGCAGCAATAAGAGAAGCAGATTTGACTATTGACGTACAATTTGTAAATTACCGTTAAACACAGGTGGATACCACCTGTGTTTTTTGTTCTTCGAAATCACTCATAACATTTTCTAAGATGCAAAGAATAATGGAAGATTATATCTTGGATGGAGTGAAATTATGAGTTCTCAGCAAAATCAACCGAAAAAGACAATGCCGAAGCAGCATCAAAATACACAACCAGGTATCGAATCAAAGATGAATCCATTGCCAAAATCTATTGATCCCGGATATAAAGCAAGCGGAAAATTAACTGGAAAGACAGCCATTATTACTGGTGGAGACAGCGGAATTGGCAAAGCTGTTGCACATTATTTTGCTATGGAAGGTGCTAATGTTGCTATTTGTTATTTAAACGAACATGATGATGCAAATGAAACATTATCGCTTATTCAAAAAGAAAATCGGGAATGTCTCCTTATCCCCGGGGATATCGGTGATGAACAGCATTGTAAGGATGCGGTAAAAAAGGTGGTTGATCAGTTTGGAAAAGTTGACATTCTAGTGAACAATGCTGCTGAACAACACCCTCAACAAAGTATATTAAATATTACAGCTGATCAATTACAAAGAACCTTCCAAACGAATATTTTTTCGTTCTTTTACATGACCAAAGCTGTCCTTCCTCATTTTTCAAAGGGAAGTGTCATCATTAATACTGCCTCCGTTACAGCATATCAAGGAAATGAGCAGCTTCTCGACTATTCCGCTACAAAAGGGGCAGTAGTAACCTTTACTCGTTCCCTAGCTCTATCTTTAGCAAAACAAGGAATTCGTGTGAACGGAGTGGCACCTGGACCTGTATGGACTCCGCTTATTCCTTCAACATTTCCTGAGGACCAGGTAGAAACATTTGGTGGAAATGTGCCTTTTGGTAGACCTGGACAGCCATATGAGCTCGCGCCTGCTTACGTTTATCTAGCTTCGGATGATTCCAGCTATGTGTCAGGGCAGATGATTCATGTTAATGGTGGGTCGATAGTGAATGGTTAATTTTAATAGTAATGGGTGTCGAAAAAATAGATATCCATTACTATATTTTTCATGACAATATTAGTAACCTAGAAGGAAAATTGGTACAAATTATCATTAATTATAACCTATGGATTCCCCTTTTCTATCCGATAATACACTTCCATCTTTCATTGTAATGATTCGATCTGCTTTTGCAGCAAGCTTAGGGTCGTGAGTAACAAAAAAGACCCCGCATCCTTCTTGTTCATTTAACTGCTTCATCAATTCAAATATTCGGTCTCCCGTTTCTGAATCAAGATTTCCGGTAGGTTCATCAGCAAGAAGCCAATCTGGCTTATGGACAATCGCACGTGCAATGGCAATCCTTTGTTGTTGCCCGCCTGATAATTGAGATGGTAATGAATTTTCTTTATCCGCAAGACCCACCTGTTCCAATACTTCCCTTGCTCTTTCTACTTTATTATAAGAAACTTTTCGAGAAAATAAGGGTGAGAGAACATTTTCAAGAGCTGTTAGTGTAGGTAACAAATGGAATTGTTGAAAAATAAATCCTATATTTTCAAAACGAAAATCTGAAATCATTTTTTTACTTTTTTTCATTATTTCTTCGCCATCATATAAAATTTTTCCTGATGTCGGGGAATCCAATGTCCCTAATAAACTAAGCAATGTTGATTTGCCTGAACCCGATGGTCCAACGATAGAGGTAAACTCACCTTTAATAAAAGATAGATTTATATTTGTTACTGCATTTGTACTTACTCCATCCCCATGAAAAGCCCTTCCTACTTGTATGCATTCTATTTTTCCAGTCATTGGTTCTCCTCTCCCCTTTTTTCTATTTATTCCTAATTTTACCACAAATATTTCATGTATCGTAAACTATAAATTTAAATTGAATTTGTTTTAAATAAAAAACAGCCCAGTAATTTAAAATCAAAAAATACTGGACTGTTTATCAAAACCTATTTATTTTTCTTCGCCTTTCTCTTGGCAGCAAAAATAAATGCAAAGAAAAGTACCCAAACCATAACTAATATGGCAATGAAACCAAAGTTAATTCCAGTTTTATCTACCACTCTGTATATTTCAGAGGATTCCCTTTCTAAAACTAGCTTATATTTACCTTGGTCAGCACGGATAATTCCGCCTTCTAATAGTCCATGGAGTTCTTTATCACCATCGAACTCAGAGACATCTAACGAAACAGCGTGAGTAGCACTTGTGTTATTGATGGCAACGATATTGATATCGCCTTTATATTCTCTCTTATATACCGTCATTCCCTCTTTATTATAAATCGGAATCAGGGAACCGCTTACCAGAGCTTGATTTTTCGCTCTTATTTCGGATATTTGCGTCATATAATCCATAAGATCTTTATCCGCACGAAAATTCATCATTTTGCGATTTTCCGGTGCATTTCCTCCATCAACTGCGATTTCGGATCCGTAATAGATAACCGGTATCTCTGGCTGAGTATAAAAATAGGTTAACGCAAGTTTCCACCTTGTTCCTGGATATTTATTCGCATTCACCATGTCACGTGTAAAACGTGTCGCATATGGATTATCAAAATAAACCGCATTTACTGTAGATGAATTATATGTATGTTTATTCTTTTTGACTATATCAAGCAAAGCCGTTGCAGACTGGTCAATATCGGAAAATGCTTTCCGTAATGGCTGATTTTGCGGACGATCATAAAACCCATCAAATCCAGCCTGCTCATAGTTTTTGATCATATTGGCATTATCTGAATGTACATCGCCAAGCAAATAGAAATCTTTGTCCACTGATTTAACAGCAGAATTGAAATCCTTCCAAAAGTTTATCGGTGCATCTTCAACATCACTTAAGTAGTAACCGTCAATACCTGTTTTTTGAACCCACCATTTTCCCATCTTCATAAAATATTGTTTTACCGCTGGGTTAGTTTGATTTACTTCAACTAATCCATCTTTTGTTTTTCCTTTTAACCATTCGCTCTTTGTCGTATCTTTTACCCATGGATGTTCAGGACTCACTTGATTCGTTTTAAACTGGATTATCACCTTGATATGTTTTTTATGAGCTTCCTTCACAAGCTGTTGAAACTTTTTCAAAGAACCGTAATGTTCGTCAGGCTTGTAGAAGTCCGTTATACGATCACCTACATACCCCTTTGAATCATTATCAAAAATAGGATTAAGTAAAATAGCTGTAAATCCTAAATCTTTTATGTAGTCCAGTCTGTCGATAATTCCTTGAAAGTCACCGCCTTGAAAACGTAAATCATTTTTTGTATTGATGTTGATATCATTGGAATTATCCCCATTATTGAAACGATCGACGATTAAATAATACACATTTTGACTCCGCCAATCTCGTTGCTCTTTTCCCGCAGCATTCGCTTGCACTGCACAAAAAACGAGCAACGGAATGATGCAACAAAGTGCAAAAACTCTTTTAAGCATTCTCCGTTCCTCCTAAAATTAACCTATGAAATAAGATTATCCCTTCTATACAATGATAGTCAAACAATTCTCACATAAATAGCAAAAGTTCCGCTACATTCTTTGTCTTTTATTTGTCGATTGACAATACGGCAAAAAATTACAGGTATGAAACAAGCTCCCATTGTCAACAAAGAATATATAGATTATGGCCTGCGAATTGGAGGGTAATCGATGGACCAGCAACAAAGAAATCAACTAATCAAAAACCAAAATCGTGCCTTTATTACCGGGAGTATCGAAAACATCAATGATCAATGGGTCTTCTTTGATGACGAAACTGATGAGGCATTCATGTTAGAACAATATTCTATGCAAGAGATAGAAGTCTTCCATAGAAATCAATGGTTAAAGGGCATATTAGAGGATGATGGTAAAATCGCTTTGCAAACTTCCATTCTTTTCCTTCAAGATCAAATGAAAATGAGAATACGCAAACAAATTGCCTTTGCATTGGAAATATTATTAAATGAGCTTATAGATGATGTACTATTCTACTTTATTCATAATCTAAACCAACTAGAATTCTCTATTTATGATTGTTTATATTGTCACAATCAATTATCTTACCTCAGTGAAAGCGAAAATCAATTTGGGGTAAATTTTTTAATATTTGATAATGGAGAAAACATTTGTGCGGTTCAACATCATTTTAAATATGAACAAGAGCATCAGGATCGCTTTGAATTTACCTTAAGTACTGGAAAAAGATTAATCGTTGAGAAAGTCTCTAAAATATAGCAAGAGAAACGTCTATCACTGATGATAGACGTTTTCTTACTGTTGACCAATAAAACGTTTATTTTCTAACCATTCTTTCATGCGAACAGAGTCCATAGGCTTTTCAATTAAATAGCCTTGAATATAATTGCAATTCATACTTTTTAAGATAGCAAACTGTTCATTCGTTTCCACACCTTCCGCAATTACCTCGAGTCCAAGACCTTTCCCCATCGTCATAATCGAATGGACAATAGCATAGTCAGGTGTTTGAACATCTAAGTTTTGGATAAATGATTTATCTATTTTTAATATATGAATCGGCAAATGACGCAAATAGCTAAGGGATGAGTACCCCGTACCAAAATCATCGATGGATATTTTGACTCCAATATTTCTCAAGGCATGCATGGTTTCAATCGTTTTGATAGAATCGTTCAGCATAACCGTCTCCGTCAGTTCTAAATGCAGAAACGTGGAATCCAAATTTGAATAGGCAAGAGCGTTTTTTACCTCTTCAATAAACCATCTATTTTGAAATTGAGAGGCTGAAACATTAATAGAAATACTAGCATCCGTTAAGCCCTCGTCATGCCAAACTTTCATTTGCTTGCAGGCATTCTTTAGAACCCACTTTCCTATTGAATGAATAAGTCCTGTTTCCTCCGCCAAAGGGATAAACTCAAAAGGAGGGATAATTCCTCGTTCTGGGTGCATCCACCTTATTAAAGCTTCACAGGATTTCATTTTACGGTTGGAACTATCAATAATTGGTTGATACATAAGAAATAATTCATTATTTTTTATGGCTCTTCTTAATTGGCTTTCCATCTCCACACGATTAAGTGTTTCCTCATTCATCTCATCAGAAAAAAAGATCATCCCGTTTCCACCTTGTAATTTTACACGGTTAAGAGCTAAGTCAGCATTTTTTAACAGATCCTCACTCTGATCTCCATCATAAGGATACATGCTTACTCCAATACTTGCACTGAGGAAAAATTCTTTCTTCTGGTAAGAGAATGGCTTTTCTATTATTTTTAATAATTGTTTTCCAAACTGAATAATACTCTCAGGATCTGCTTCCTTCGTTAATAAGATACTAAATTTATCACTTGTAAACCTTCCTAAATAAGCGCCTTTGGAAAGGGCATTCTTCATTCTATTTGCAAGTTCTTTTAGCATTAAGTCTCCCGCATAATGTCCTAATGTATCATTGACCATTTTAAATCGATCAATATCTATAAACAATACAGCAAGAGCACGTCGTTTCTTTTTTGCTCTCCTTAGCATTTCCTCTAAAATTTCATTAAATTTTGTCCGGTTCGGCAATCCGGTGCCTTCATCATAATGTGCTAGCTGAGTAATTTTTTCTTCAAACTTAATATTCTCGCTAATATCTCTACCAATTCCCAATACTCCCATACATTTACCATCTACCATCACCGGTATATTTTTGATATGAAAAGACTCTATACTACCATCCTTTGTTTTGATATTCATATTATAATATTGAATTTTTCCATTGATTGATTTGCGAAAATGTCGTTGTGCCTTAGGAATATCATGATCCATCACGAGCTTTAATGAGCTTTTTCCTTTTAATTCATTCAAGGTATACCCAATAGCTTTTACAAATGAGTGATTAACGCTAGTAAAGTTTCCTTTTAAATCCAATGTATAAACGACATCGATATTATTTTCATATAGAGAATGGTAGTAAGCACTTGACTGTCTTATATTTTCTCTAAGAGCATTAACTTCTTTTGCTGCTTCATTTGCCATAGTTGTTAATGCTGATATGAAATGGGAGGGAGCGGGTAATGTACAGTTTTTTTCTGAAACTAGTTTATTCCCTTCTGCTGATTCAGAAAGGGTTATATAGATAGAGGATGGTGATAAAGATTTTGATTGTTTTTTGGAACGACAACTAATTTCACCAAAGCAATTAAAATCTATGATTGGTGTTTGCTGTTCTTCCTCATATTGAAAATAATTGTTTAAACTTTCTTTAATAAATGCACAGTGAAAAGCAAAAATGGTTTCAATATTCTTACTTTTTTGTCTTTTTAAACCTTTTTGGGACAAGGATAATAGCTTCTCCTTATTTGGGATAGCAAGTGATAAAACATCCCCATTTATGACTGGAGCCGATAATTCAAGTGAACTGCCTTCATGAATATCCCGGATAAAGGCTATTTCCTTTCTTTTCTCTCGATGAATGATAAAAGGAATTTGAAAACTAGATTTTGGCAAATATTGAATAAATTCATTACCTAGGAATTGTTTCATAATATGTATAGGCTTCTTTCCATTTAACCCCATTAGTATATTTTCTTTTGCTTTTGAAACGGTAAATGGTAATCCGAGTTCGGACCAGCTGTTATTTTCCATCGTCTCTATAACCATATCTTGATTATCAAATAATATAAGGGCAATTCCATTTTCAACAATTCCTCTTTCTGTAAAAACATAATGAGGACTATCCTTAATGGAGTCTAAAGAATTACATCCTAAAATGACTACATCTGAGTTCCGTTTGTGAAAGCCATCCAATATGGGATTCATATCACCAATTCTTAGATTAGAAAATAACTGAATCATTTTTGTATCAGATGTTACATAGTCTAAAGCTATTGTCTCCCCTAATGTAACTAGATCTTCTGTATTTTCTACGTTAATCATTTCAGAAAATACTTTTGTTTTCTCAAAGGTGACAAAATCAATGAGAGTCTTTTTCCCTATTAACCTGTTCTCTGAAGAGCTACTTCCAACTATTACTACTTGCGGAAGAAGATTCTTTAAAAAGGTTATTAAATTCGTTATTTCTGCTAATTCCATTAGTCCAGCACAAATATAAACACTTAAGGCAGGATATTGAGGAAGTTCGTTTTCTTCAATAAAAGATTGGAGCCGAGATTGACTATCAAATAATGTACGGAACGATTTTATCAAGCTGGTCACCGCCTTGCGTTGCCAATAATTAAAATATTCATACTATAAACAGTGTAATATATTTGTAATATAATGTCGATATTTATCAAAAAAAATTAAGCCACTCATTATGAGCAGCTTAATTTTTTAATCAAATGGATGCCAAGGTCCCAGCGGCAATTTTAATCCAATATAAAGAGCAGCGAGGAATAAAATAATAAACAACAACCATAAAAATCCTGTACCTTTTTTATTAACCGTTCTTACTAGTATCATTTCCATCAATACTACAACAAGAAGGCCTACAAGTAATTTAACTCCGTATAAACCTGGATTTATGGATTGATTACTGAAGAACAATAAAGCCCCAGTAACAATGACTAAGATGTAGAATAAGCGAACAATCATATGAACGATTTTTGCAGCCTTTTCTCTTCCAGCCTTATGTAATAACAGTGCCACGATAAACAAAATAATCGCAATTACCCAAGTAGTAATATGTGCATCTGTACGATGTAACATTATTTAACCCCCTAACCAATTTATAAAACTAACATTTTGTAGCTCATCCCATATTATCATAATGTCCGATCAATAGATATGGTTTGAAGATTATTTTACCACATTTGTCAAAGTTCCTATTCCTTCTACTGTTATATCGATTCTATCTCCAGATACTAGAAATTTTGGCGGATTGAATCCATTTCCTACTCCTGCAGGCGTTCCAGTAGCAATTATATCACCAGGCTCAAGCGTCATTCCCTTAGATAGAACTGAAATAATTTCTTCTATTGGGAAGATAAAGTATTGTGTATTGGAATTTTGACGAATTTCATCATTTACCATTGTTACAACATCTAAATGATTTGGGTCCTCGATTGCAGAATGGTGCACAATCCAAGGTCCCATTGGACATGATCCATCTAAACTTTTACCAATAAAATATTGTTTATGACGTTTTTGAATATCACGAGCGGTAATATCATTTATGATGGTGTAGCCAAAAACATAATCAAGCGCTTCTTCCTTGCTAATATTTTTTCCTTTCTTGCCAATAATTAATGCAAGCTCTCCTTCGTAATCTAGTTGATTCGTAATTTCCGAGTGAGATTCAACCTCTGATAAATGTCCCTTAACTGTAGTAGGTGCTTTCGTAAAGACAATGAGATCTTTAGGAATATCTGCCTCACTGCCCATTTCAATTGCATGATCACGATAGTTTTTCCCCACACACATTATATTCTTTCGAGGTTTCGTAATAGGAGAAAGCCACTCAATCAAATCGATATTTTCATAGAAGGCAGTAAGATCTTCCTTTTCTATTAACTTTTTCATTTCTTCAATAAAGGAATTGCCTGTATCAATTGCTTCAAGCATGGTTGATGGCAAGGATGGATGACCTGCTAATGCAAGTTTTGTAACATTTACGATATCTCCTGTGTTCTCATTTAGGACCCCTAATTGTTCTTTATTATCTTTTGCAAATGATAATAATTTCATCCTACGTTCACCTCTACTATTAGTATACACTTACGTATTCTGTTTTTTTTGCAGGAATTCCTCTTTTATTTTTTCCGTATGTCACTATTCTCCACACTTTCTCCAATGGACCATATTGAAACTTCATAAACCAAATTTCCGCTAAAACAACTTGAATAATATATATAAATACACCGATTAAGACACAGGACAGCAAGGTAAGCCCTCCATAAAGTCCTAAACCATAGTGATAGAAAATAAGGGATCCGACAATGGACTGAACTAAATAAATCGTAAGGGACATCCGTCCAGCCGTTGCGATGGGTTTTAAAAGTTTTTCAAAAATACGATTAGTCATTAGCAGTACAATCAATGACACAATCGCAAAGCTAAAAATAGTTCCACCGATTGTTTGTTGAACCAGCTTAAACGCAAGATTAGAATCGATTAATAAAGACAAAGACTTTAAAAAGATTCCTATTACAAATGTAGCAATAAAAAGGACCAGCCATTTTTTCTTATGGATGTTAGCATTTTGTAACCATTTCATTTTAGAAGCTCCTGCTCCTACCATCATTAATGGCAAAATAGAAAATACAGAGAAAAAGAGATTCATTGAACCATTTACTGCAATCCAATCTGTTATTCTTTGCGTTGTTATTTCCAAGTAGCTTCCTGTGGAATAAGCGTTAAATGCTTTATTCACATTCGCGATATCCGCATACATTAATGTCGTATTTGGATCGATAATCGCATTTACCAGTATGTATAATATAAAACATAAATTAGGAATCAGAAAAAGCATAATACCACTAATCAAAAGTACTTCCCCTGATAATTCAAGTAGCACCATTAATAGCATTCCATATATTGCGTAATTTACTAATATATCACCTGACCATATAAAAAAGGCATGAATGAATCCTATCACTAACAAGAATAATAACCTTCTTACATATATATTAGTAAAGGACAACCCCCTATTCCTTATCCTCTCACGTAAAATAACACTCCCATACCCAAACATCAGCGCAAAGATTGGGTAAAAGCTTGATTGAAAAATAAGTTCTACCCACTTATAAACTTCGGCATCGCTATCCTTCCACCATTCATATGGATTATAGTATAGAACAGGTGCATTAAACGAAATCATATTTACAATGACAATGCCTAATAAACTTATCCCTCTTACTACATCTAAAGTAGAAATTCTATTTTCCTTAAGTATAGGTTCCATTCGTAGCTTCATATAAATACCTCATGCACTTAATATTTATTCACCATTCCATTTTACAACGTCAGAGAGATTTAGGCTAATTAATCACATTTTTATTCTTCCCTCATATGATATTGCAGATAAGTGAAATGCCTATTTAAACCATTAATTTTATTCCAAAGGATGTGAACGGTAATGCCTGGATTTGTCGGTGCCGTTCAAATTATGAATATTGGATCGAGCGGTGTATTTAATATTGGTGATGTATTTCAAATTATACCAAATGCATCTGTAAAAACCTTTGCTGGCGCCGGATCGTTTAACACCGGAGAAACATTATCCATACGAAATGAACAATCTTCGACTAATACATTTGATATGGATGGAGTGGATCAAGGTAACTTCTTAAATTTCTAATGATAAAAATAGACTACTTGCCCATTGGTTTACTAATTCTACTATTTTAAATACGAAAATGTTCTTATTCTCTGTACAAAAGGTGGAACCCCATGAAAATTTATTTGCAACAGACCATTCAAATTCGGATGATTAAAATAGGTGGTATTTCCAATTCATCGGTTTTTCAAATAGGTAGTGCCGGAATTATTAAACCCGCCTCCTATTTATATAATACTGGAGGATTTATCAGACCTGCGCCGCGTGTAGGGGCAACGACGGGTGCTGAATCGCAAACAGCATTTCTTGTACCTTTTCAAACATCCCCAGGTCCTAGATAAATCATTGCTTCGAGTCGCACAGCTTCCATCCAATATATTGGATTTTTTAACCATTGCACATAAGGATCTATATTGATAAAAAGAGAGGTTTTTATAATGGTAGATATTCATGCATATATTCAACAACTTTATCAATATATCCATCAACAAGAAAAAAGAATAACAAAATTTGAAAAAATGGTGAAGGAATTAAAAACAGAGGTTGATTCTTTGAAAGAAAAGCCTCCAATAAATGTGGAAAGATTGGAATATAAATTTGATCAATTAAAGATTGAAAGATTGGATGGAACTTTAAACATCGGATTAAACCCTGCAGACTTGTCAGAAAAGATAGAAGATATGGAGATTCCCAATAACAATACTAACTCAGCATCGATGGTTTCAGAACCGGCTTTCAAACAGGAATTAATAAACAGATTAAATCATTATGTTGGAAATGATATTCACACAGTGATATCTGATACAGAACAACAATTGGGAATTACTCTTGATCAACAATATAGGGATTTTATTATGGATGATCTTCATAAACAAATACCTCAAAGAGTTGATCATTATCTTAATATTTTGGCTGGGCAAAATCTCGGAAATATGTCAAAAGAAGAATTATTAAACCAAGTTTATCAAAAGATGAAGACTGATATTGATCAAGCTATCTTCATGTTTATTTCAAAGCTTCCAAACAATATAAACGGAGGAAATACAAATGGAACTTAATGTTATAAATCGGGAATTACATGTTGAAAATATCGAAATAATTGGTATTGCCAGTTCTGCCTTATTTATGATTGGGGACGCAGAAACTATACAGCAGGCATCTACATTTGATACCCCTGCCGAGTCCCTTATTATCGGCCCATTTGTACCATTTGTACCGAGAGGATAAAGAATGGATGGGGTCAGAAATTCAGTCGTTCAAGAAATAAGTATTAACGATGTAGTATTTGGCTCAAATGTTCGAATTGGGGATACCACTCATATTAAGGCTTATTCTAGAGCATTTGCCGTTCAACGTGAGGAAGAATTATATTTTGGATTTGAAGTTTCTTTTGATGACTTTCCCATCTTTAGCGAAGTAATTCCCCTTCCTCCCATTACGGTGAATATTCAATTTCATCGTTATAATCTAGATCCAGTAATAAGAGTAGATCACATTAATATTATAGGGATATCCTCCAGTTCGATTTTTCACGTAGGTTCGATAAAGGATGCTTATCTAGAATCAAGAGTACATCACGTTCGTCAACTAAAAAGTAGGCCAGAGGTATGAACGTCCAGAAAGATTTGTGCATAGAATGTGGAACAAGAAGAATAAATGATAAAGGATGTTTTTTATGCCTGCAATTATTGGGCCATTACAGATTGTAAATATGGGAGGCGGTGTCATGCAGTTTGGCGATTCCGCCTTTACATCACCAAAAACAAGTACAAAAGTCTCATCAGGTGCAGGAGCATTTACAACTGCAGGAATAGTACTGAACAATAATTTTCTTAGCCTAAATAACACATTTAATTACTCCTTAGTTGACCAGCCGACCATTGCGAATAATTAAGAAAAACACTTGCGCGTTGCCCGTCGGCTTGTGGATGAATGAAATTGGAAATGTACTTTTACAAGTAAAAATATTACTTCCATTTTCACCTGATGTTGACTTATCGGAGAGAATAGACGTAGAAATTCGCTAGCCGGAAGCAAGACATAGATTTAAATATTTATGTTATAATAGAACTTTATTATTTTAAAGGCATTGATCCTGCACGAGATCAATGCCTTACTATTTTCTTAAGAATAGTTTTTAGGAAAAGGGACCTGTCCCTTATCCCTCACAACTGTAAGAGATGGCCGCCGTCAAAGAAATAGAGATATTTGCCTTTGACAGGTTTCTGTATAATATCTTGGAGAGCTCTTTCGTAAAAATCGAGCTGCGTTTTATATCTTTTTTCCAAAACGGGCTTCGCTTCTTCAAATCCACCCTTGTAGCGGTCGTGAATTCCATCCGTTTTGTAATCAAGCAAAATAATATGATCCTTCTCTTCTATCAAACAATCGATAACCCCTTGAATCAGGATAGACTCGTCTGTTAATGAATCCTCTTGATACATTTCAGTGGCTGGTATTGCTAAACTGAAAGGTACCTCCCTTTTTACGGCTTTCGATTTTAACATTAACTGTCCTAATTCTGTCTCAAAAAATCGAATAATATTTTCCGGTTGGACCACACTAATTTGCTCACTTGTAAGAAGCTCTTTCTTTACCATATCTTCCAATAATGTTTCAATGCAATCTACTGTTGGCAATTCATTTAGTGGCACATGCTGCATTACCATATGCAAGACTGTTCCCTTTTCGGCGGGAGTTAATTTCTTCTCACTCATAAATCTCGGACGTCCTGATATAGGCTTTTCAAATGCTTTCATTATTTCAGAACTAGAAGCCTCATCTCTTACTTCATACATCCGTTTCACCTCGGAAACAGATTGTTTTGAACGTCTTATTGTAGAAGCCTTATGAGAATAGGACCAATTTAACCATTCAGCTATTTGTCCGTTATTTTCTGTTTCAACGTTCATCACATTACCAGATTTAACCATTTCCTTCCAATTCATTTTTTCCTTCTGAATGTTTTCCATTTGGATAAAATCATTTTTAGAATGAATTTGAATATCCCATTTTGACGGATGGTTCCAAATTTCTTCGGCTATATATTCCCGCCCTTCTGCAAAAGGTGAATCAATGTGGCGAACTAATGCCGGCCCTATCCAATCTATATAGGATGTAGCTCTTGCACGTACGTCATCCCTTAATAACCATTCAAGATGCGAATGATTTTTTTCCCACTTTGCAATCGACTTTTGAACACTTTTTAAAGTACTGACCAAATACAATTTTTCTTTTGCCCTCGTTAATGCAACATAAAGGACACGCATTTCCTCGGACAATGTCTCCAACTTTTTCTTTCTTTTAAAGGCAAGCTGTGGTAATGAAGGATACGTAATTCTTTTGTCCACATTCATATACCTGCATGCAAAACCTAATTCCTTATCAAATAAGTACGAATGCTGAACATCCATCATATTAAATTTTCGCGATAATCCTGCAACAAATACGATTGGAAATTCCAAACCTTTACTAGAGTGAATGGTCATCATCCGCACCACATCTTCTTGTTCACTTATCGCACGCGCTGCACCAAGATCTTTGCCCTTCTCTTGCATTCTTTCAATAAATCGCAAAAAGCGGAATAATCCTCTAAAAGAGGTAGACTCATATTGTCTGGCGCGATCGTATAAAGCCCTCAGATTTGCTTGTCTCTGTTTCCCACCTGGCAAGCCCCCTACAAAGTCATAAAAATGGGTGTCCCGATATATTTGCCATAGTAGTTCTGATAACGCACCTACACGTGCATTATCCCTCCAACTATTTAACTTTTCTGTAAAACACCTTAATTTTTCATATAATTCTTCTTTTTCAGCTGTTGGGCGCTCCTGCAAAAATGAGACTAGAGCTTCGTAAAATGTTCCTTGCTTGTTTTGAATTCGAACGATTGCCAACTGTTCTTCATCCAATCCAACAATTGGGGATCTTAACACCCCTGCAAGCGGGATGTCTTGATATGGATTATCAATGACTTTTAATAAAGACATAATAATATTGACTTCCGTTGCTTCAAAATAGCCGGTTGAAAGGTTGGCATATATAGGAATACCTGCTAATTTAAATTCCTCCATAATTTCCGGAGCCCACGCCATGGAACGAAGTAAAATAACAATATCACGATATTGAATTGGTCTATATGTGCCGGTTTTAGGATTAAATACTTCCTTCTGCTCATTTATTAGTTTTTTTATTTTCTTGGCTATGAAACGTGCTTCAAGCTGTGATTTTTCCAGATCCACTTTATCAAATTGATCATTCAGATCCATACTTTCATCTGTTTCATCGCCTTTTGATTCCTCTAAATCAATGAAAGCTACTTCAATTGGATAAGGTGTGTCTTCTGGATATGACGCGCCTTTCACAAGCTCAGCCTGCGGATCATAATTAATTTCGCCGACCTTTTCACCCATGATTTGTTTAAAGAGGAAGTTCGTTCCCGAAAGTACCTCATGCCGACTTCTAAAGTTCTTTGATAAATCAATCCTTAATCCTGTATTTTCTCCAAGCGGTGAAAATCGGTTATATTTATTTAGGAATAGGTTTGGTTCTGCCAAACGAAAGCGGTAGATCGATTGTTTTACATCTCCAACCATAAATAGATTGCCATTTTCATCGCCATCATGTGTGACAAGTTTTAAAATGGTTTCCTGTACCATATTTGTATCCTGGTACTCGTCCACTAACACTTCTCTAAATTGTTTTCGATAATCAAGTGCGGCCTCAGATGGTTTCATTGTAATACCATCCTCTTTTATTATTCCTAATATGCCAAGACAGTAATGCTCGATATCGGTAAAGTCTACCAAACCTTTTTCCATTTTTATTTGCTCGAACTTTTTGCCAAATTCTTTTACAGTCAACACAAGAGTATCAATAACATCTCTCATTTCACGCATATCTTTTAAGAAATAAGAAGGTTTACGTGAGAAAAGTTCTTCACGTATTTTTTCCAGTGTTTCTTTCGCTTTTTTCCTTAGGGCATCCGCTGCTTTCACTAGATCTTTATTATATTCGTCACCTTTGCATGGCTTAGCCCGACCGAACGTCCAATTATTCATTGCCTCATAAAGTTGATCCCATGGACCGTTAACTTGTTTTAGGACTGTACTAACAACTTCCATATCATCCAGATAGTTTTCCGCTCGTGGTGCCGGTCCTCCTGGCAGTTTTGTCATTTCATATGCTTCTTCCAACAAGCTTTTAGCACCTTCCAGTTGTTGAGAAATATCAAACCTCAGTACATCCATAAACGGCAGTTGATCAATATCCATGTCTTCTGTAACATTGTACATTTCTACCAATTGATCAAGCCATTTATCGGGATTTGGATGGGATCTTGAAAAATCATATAATTTGCTAACTAATTCTTGTAGTGCTGTATCACTGCGGTCATTCGTAAATGTATCTACCAATCGGAAGAAAGCCTCATTATTTTCTTTTCCATATTCCGTTTCAAATAGGTCGTCTAAACACTCATCCAAAAGCACTTCTCTTTCCGTCTCATCTGCAATTCGAAATCCCGGATCAATATCTATTAAATAATAGTATTTACGGATTACTTCCAAACAGAATGAATGAAGGGTAGAAATAGATGCTTTATTTAACAATGTTAGCTGCTTTCTCAGCCTACCTGATGAAGGGTTCATTTCAATTTCTTTTTCTAATGCTTCCCCAATGCGATGACGCATTTCTGCAGCAGATGCGTTAGTAAAAGTTACTACCAATAATTGATCGACATCTATTGGATCGTCTTTAGAAATGATTTTTTGAATAATCCTTTCCACAAGTACAGCAGTTTTTCCTGATCCGGCTGCTGCTGCAACCAATATATTTTGATCCTTTGCCATAATTGCTTTCCATTGATCATCTGTCCATGTGGAATCAGCCGGCTTCATTGGAATGATTGTCTTCACCATTCAAGACCTCCTCTCGTATTAAATTCAGTAAATCGCTTGGCTTCTCTTGTGATAAAATTCTATATTGATTATCTTCTAATGATTGATCAAATTGACAAACCGATTTAAACGAACAAAACTCACATGGGGTGCGTTTTTTCAATTGATATGGATTAATATCTACAATACCAGATGAAATGGCATTCCCTGATTCTTTATAAAGGTTCCGAACGTAACGGTGAAGGATTTTAAAATCCTCCTTCCCGGCAACTTGTGAACGTGCCGATAATGTTCCATCTTTTTTTAACTCCGCTGATACAATTTTAGATGTGCCTGTTTCTAATGACTCATCCATTAATTTAACCACTTGCGCATCGTCTAACATTAATCCCTTCATTTTAAAGCTCTTAAAAATTTCTTCCTCAATTTCTTCCAACGTTAAAATTTTATTGCTCTTGACGATCGGATTATGGAGGTGGAAATATAAGACTCCTGCTGGAACTCCTTCGGTGCCTATTAAAGTTTGAGAATTAGTCACGACAATATCTAAGTAGGTAAGCATTTGTAATGCCAAGCCATAATACACTTCTGTCAAGTCCAAGGTTCTCGCACTAGACTTATAGTCTATCACTCTTAAATAAACACCATTTTCATCCTGTGCCTTATCAACACGGTCAATTCGTCCTTGCAGTTCCATCTTTGTTCCATTCCTCAATGTAAAAGTAAGAGGAGGCAATGCGGACTTGGCTCCGAAATCAAGCTCCATCCCAATGGGTGTAAAACCGCTTTGTTTCGCCTGTTGACTTAACACAAGAGAAGCACGCCCGATTACTTGTTCAAGCTTTCGTCTAATATAATGATGACGATTAGAGCTAAGAAGAATTTGATGCTGCAATTTTGGAGCCAAAAACGCCACTGCCTCTTTCGCTAATGCATTACATTGATCTTTTGTTAAAGACTTCCAAGATAATCCGTGCTTTCCAATTTCATCGGAAATCCATTTTAGTGCACCATGAAATAAATCACCGATATCGGGTGCTTCTAATTTAAATGTCTGTCTTTCTCTTAATTTTAGTCCATGAGATGCAAAGTGTGAAAATGGACAACCATGGAATAGCTCCATCCGGGATACACTTGCCAAGATTTTATCTCCGTATAATTCCGCACTTGTTTCTTCCGTTAACTGTTTTGCTTTATTTTGATAAAAGAGACTTGATAAAATATGAACAGTTTGCTGCTTCCAGTTAGGACTCTTAATATAATAATTATAAACATCCCACCAAAAGTCCGGTACTGGATACCCACGTTTCTTTTGCTGAAGTTGTGAAGTTAAAAAGGCAATCGCTGTATTTGGATGGGAAACATACTCAAGTTGTTCAAGAAAATTTATTTCAGATGGATCGTTTACTACCGTTTTTTCCAATACATTTGGAAATATCTCTCTTATTCTTTTTAAATATGGTGAAGGTAATAATGCCTTCCCTTCTTCATTTGCTAAAGGATAAGACAAGAATAAATGATGGGAAGGTGTTGTAAATGCTTTATATGCAAGAAACTCTTCGTCGAGCAGCCTTGCTTTGCTGCTTGGAGCGATTTTTATTCCGTTTTGTAGCAAGCTTTCTCGATCGGAATCTGCTAATATTCCTTCTTCATTCATTCTTGCTGGCATGATCCCATCATTTAGACCAATCACAAATGCTACTTTGATATCTGAAAGACGCGATAATTCAAGATTTGCAACTAGAACTTGGTCCATTGCGGGCGGAACAAGAGAAAACTTCATTGCCTCTAATCCAGAATCTATTATGAGAGCAAATTCCTTCAAGGATATGATTTCTTGTCCAAATATATCAACAAATTGATCGATTAAATCAATTACAGCGTTCCATGCTTGGTCATGCTCCCTAGCCGAGACGAGATCACCTTTTTCTTCCGCAGAAAGACATAATCTTTCTAATTTTGCAGGGATATCAAGCTCTTCAAGGTAGAGATATAAGGCTTCACAGAGCTCCTGTCCATTTTTAGCATTTTTCAATCGTCGCGATAACCGATTTACAGGAGCAGAGATGAATAGTCGCAATTCATTCAGTTCATGTTCAATTTGTTTTTCTGCATCTGTTTGCGGAAGATTTTCTAATTCTAGGCCTCTAATTCGTCGGTATGTCCATCTTTCCTTATTCACCCACTTATTACCTTTAATTCCATATGCTAATACATAGTTCTCCAGCCGGTCCATTTTCTCGCGGAGCTCATGGCGATTACTATCTAGTGGGAATAGTAAATCTGTTTTTACTGCACGAAACACGGACTCATAACGCCAGTTGCTATTGATAATTTCTAAGGAAGAACGTATTAATTCTATTAAAGGATGATGAAACATTGGCCTTTTCTGGTCAATGAAATAAGGAATTTCATAATCAAAGAATACTGTTTCCATCACATCCTGATAATCCTGCCCGTTTCGAACTAAAATAGCAAAATCCAAATAGCGATAGTTATTTGTCCTGACAAGCCTGCGGATTTCACGTGCAATACCTTCCATTTCTGCTCGGCGGTTAGCAGAATGGAGAATGTTGATGTCCGTTTCCTCCTTGTATGAAGGTACCGGCCGTTTATCAAATACTGACTCTAAGTATTGAATACCCTTATTTTCATACCGATGTGCTTGGGTAAGAATGACGTCGTCCTCTATTACCGCTTGAATATTAACTGCCATCTCATATAAGGTATTATATGTCTCTCCAGTCATCCGAAATAAATGCAATTCATCTGGTGCAGATTCACGAAAAGGTTGATCAAGTGTTAAGGCAATAGAGACCCGTTTACATGATTTCATCAATTGGGCAATTACCATATATTCCTGTGGTGTAAAACTATGAAAACCATCAATAAAAATCTCCGCATTTTGCAAATATGTAGATTTTGCGATTGATTCAGCTAATAGCCTCATATAATCGTCTGTATCTAAATATTTTCCAAACAATGTTTCTTCAAAATGATGAAAAATCAATTCTAAATCATGTAATTTATCCTGCAAGGAATTAGGGGCATCCATGTTTTCCAGCAACAGTTCTTCAGGCTTGATGCAATAACGTTTAAATTCAGTTAACATCTTTTCCATTTGGTCAATGAAACCTGTTTTGTCGGCTGCTCGTCCAAAAATTTTCAAATGGTCTTTTTTATCCTCAATTATTTTGCGAATAAGCATATTAAGGCCAGCACTAGAAATATGCTTTCTGCTTATACCACCTGTCTCTTGTAATATACGCCAGGCTAACCTTGTTAAACTGAATACCTGGGCACGAATCATCCCTTTTAATCCTGGGGTATTGATGAGGCGATATTCAGATAAAAATGTCATCTGATCTGGGACTAAATAAATAAGCGAATCACCGCTAGGAGATTCTTTCAGTTTTTCCGTTATTTCATCAATAAAAAGCTTTGACTTTCCTGTCCCCGTGCGCCCAATTACAAAACGTACAGACATATTCTTCATCTCCTCTCTAAACAAGACCGATCTTTCCATATGTATCTATTATAATATAATCATCCGCAGATTTTCTTATAAAAAAACTGGATATAACAAAAGCTCATCCGCGCAGCTCTTACCGAACGAATTTCGGAGTCTTCGAATGGAGATAATGGAAACCATGCTGAAGCAGTTCATGAACTAGTGAATTGTTGCTTCAATTTCACGGAGGAACCGGAGAAATCCAATAGGGTCTGAAGCTGGTAAGTGACTATATTCAGTAATAATTTATACCTTCTTATTCTCCAAAAATAAGAACATATATTCTTGTTATATACAATACTATTTTCCTTCTAAAATCGCAATTACTAATAAGGTGAAAAGAAAAAAGCAGCACATCTATGCTACTTAATTTGATACAATTTACATTTATCGTATAATTTTGTTTTTCCAATGCCCAATAATTTTGCAGCTTGCTGTTTATTACCGTTTGATATTTTTAAAGCATTCATTATAGCTTGTTTTTCTACAAATGCCAGTGTTTCCTTTAATGGCCGGACTGTGTCTGCCTTATCTATAGTATGTGGATTATTTTCTTTATGTAAAACCTGGTATCCATTCATATAAATCTCATCGTCTTGTAAATATAATGGTAGATGTTTCATTTCTATTTTGCCTGTACCGTCTAACACATTTATTGCACGTTCTAGTACATTTTCTAATTCGCGAATATTACCTGGCCATTTATGATTCATCAATTTATTTAAAACTTCAAAAGACATTTCGATCCCTTGTCTATGGAACTTACTTTCGAGTTTCTTCAAAAGGTTTGCAGCAATGGCAGGAATATCTTCCTTGCGATTTTTCAAAGGAGGAATTTCAATTTTTATCACATTTAACCGATAATATAAATCTTGACGAAATTTACCTTCCTCAACCATTTTTTCTAAATTTCGATGAGTTGCAGCAATAATTCTTACATCAATGAATATTGGAGTTTGGCCTCCTACCCGTTCTATTTCTTTTTCTTGCAGTACTCGCAGAAGTTTACTTTGCATAGCTAAAGGCATATCCCCTATTTCATCTAAAAAAATCGTCCCATGGTTTGCTAGTTCGAACTTCCCCTTTTTTCCTCCTCTCTTCGCGCCAGTAAATGCCCCTTCCTCATATCCAAATAATTCGGACTCCAAGAGATGTTCTGGTATCGATGCACAATTGATTCGGACTAAAGGGAAATGCTGTCTGGGACTATTTTGGTGAATAGCATGGGCAAATAATTCCTTTCCGGTTCCTGATTCTCCTATTAATAATACAGCCGAGTGATGGACAGATATTTTTTCAGCAAGCATTTTAGATTTGACAAATTCAGGGCTTGAACCAATTAAATCTGCGAATGTGTATTTACTAGTTAAACCCTTCTCAAAGTTATTTTTATAATAGTTTAACTCCTCAAGGAGTGGCTGCACTTTCTTCGAATACTCCCACCACTCTTGAGGATTTTTAAACATGACAGTACCAACTGCTCCAACTAATTCTTCCTCTATATAGAGAGGATAGCGATTAGCAATCATTTCACTATTATTAATAGGTTGAATAGCAGCAAGTTCCGCTTGTCCTGTTTTCGCTACAATATGCATTCTCGAGTTTTCGATAATATCCTGCACCGGTTGATCGGTTGCTTTCTCAACCGTAGTGCCAAGAAACTCGCAGTATGCTGGATTGATATAACGAATAATACCATCACGATCCACCACAACAATTCTTTCTGCTGCTAGATTGACAATTTCATCTAACCACTTGAATGGAAGTCTGCCGATTCCTAAATTCATCGTATTTCTCCCCATCTGTTCTAGTTTTTTATCTTTATTATATCAGAGCAGGAGAGAATTTTTTTACTTTTCAAATTACTGTGCAGTATAGCCCCCATCCAGTACAACTGCTTGACCTGTTACGCCTTTTGCTTTTTCGCTTGCTAAGAAAGTTGCATAATCAGCAATTTCCGCAACCTCCAATAATCTTTTTTGCGGCACTAGTGGATAAATGACTTCTTCCATTACTTTTTCAAAAGGAACATTTCTTGTTCTGGCTAAATCCTGCAGCTGATTGCGAACCAACGGTGTATCTACATATCCAGGACACAAGGCATTTACAGTAATTCCATATTCAGCCCCTTCCAAAGCTGCAACCTTTGTAAGTCCAATAACACCATGCTTAGCACTATTGTATGCAGCTTTGCCAGCAAACCCAATTAATCCATTTATCGATGCCATGTTAAGGATTCGTCCGTATTTTTGTTTCTTCATAATTGGAAATACATGTTTAATCGCTGTAAATGGAGCAGTTAACATTATTTTTATCATTAATTCAAATTTTTCGGTTGAAAATTCTTCTATCGGTGATACGTGCTGCAAGCCGGCATTATTGACGAGAATGTCGATTCTTCCAAATTCCTGTACGGTTTCATCAAGTACGGCAGTTAAGTCCTGTTCATTCGTAACGTCACATGGATGGGAGGTAGCTGTATACCCAATTTCTCTTAGTTGGTTAACGGCTATTTCGCTTTTTTGTTCGTTTAAATCCGAAATAACAACTTTAGCACCTTCGCTTGCAAAGGTCTTGGCAATCTCTAAACCAATTCCACTAGCCGAACCAGTAATAAAAGCAACTTTTTCAGATAAATTATTTCCCATAGTAGCTCCTCCTTTAGATGAATTAATTTATTTGAACTATATATTAAACAAGACCTGTAATACTATAAAGTGCGATAATGAAAAATACTGCAAGTGTTTTAATAATCGTAATCGCAAAAATGTCTCGGTACGATTGTTTATGGGTAAGACCTGTAACAGCCAGCAATGTAATTACTGCCCCATTGTGAGGAAGTGTATCCATACCGCCTGATGCCATTGCGATGACACGGTGCATTACTTCTGGGGGAATATGGAACTGGGCAATGGCAGCATTGTATTTATCGGCCATCGCACTTAACGCAATTCCCATTCCTCCTGAGGCAGATCCTGTGATACCTGCTAATGTAGTAGTCGTAACAGCACCATTTACTAAAGGATTCGTAAAGGTATGTGATATTCCGTTACTGATTAAAGTAAACCCTGGTAAAGCTGCAATAATACCTCCAAACCCATACTCTGCACCAGTGTTCATTGTTGCTAATAATGCACCGCCAATGCTGGTGTTAAGCCCTTCTTTAAAATTTGTTTTTACTCTGTTCCAATCGTATAAGATAGTCGTGATAATCCCTACAATGAGAGCCATCTCGACTGCCCATATAGCTGCAACAGACGAAATATCAACTGTTCCAAACGCCTTCAAGCCAATGGTTGAAAAGTCAAATCCATTTGGATACCATTTTGGAATAAAAATCGTAAACACTTTATTCATTACTCCCACAAGTACCAGCGGAACAAAGGCTAGAATTTGACGTGCTACAGAGGTGCTTGAATGTAAATCTGGTAAGGTACTTGTATCGGTTTTTAATAAAGATCCTGAATCATTTGCTGCAGACAATTCTTCATTCTTAAATCCAAAATATCCTTCTCCAGCTTTTTCCGCTTTTTTTCTTCTCGATTCCAAATAGAATAGTCCAAGAACTATGACAAAAATAGATCCGATAATACCAAGGGTTGGAGCAGCATATATATCCGTTTTAAAGAAAGAGGTAGGAATAACATTTTGAATTTGCGGTGTCCCTGGCAATGCATCCATTGTAAAAGCAAACGATCCAAGCGCAATCGTTCCAGGAATTAATCGTTTTGGTATATTTGCTTCCCGGAATAAATGTGCTGCAAATGGATAGATAGCAAAAACCGCAACAAATAGACTAACTCCGCTAAAAGTCAATATAGCTCCTAATAGAACAATCGCAAAGATTGCCCTTTTTGCTCCGACAATCTTGACAATTGTTTTCGCAATAGACTCCGCAAGTCCGGACATTTCGACTACTTTTCCAAAGATAGCGCCAAGTAAAAAGACCGGAAAATAGTTTTTAATAAACCCAACCATTTTTTCCATAAAGACATTGGAAAAGAAAGGAAGAACATGACTAGGATCGGTTAACAATACTGCAAACAGTGCACAAATAGGAGCAAATAAAATAACCGAAAAGCCTCGATACGCAACAAACATTAAAAGGCCGAGTGCCAAAAGAATAATAATAATTTCCATAGATATCCCCTTTTTTGATTGTGATTTCTCCCTAAAACTCCGTTTATTACCTAAAAAGTAAGCGATTGCATTTTTATGTTAATTCCACCTCCTCTGTTAGCTCGCTTCACATTTTACTTTTGCAATTTTTATGCCAACACAGAAATCAAGGAAAAGGATGGAAGGTGCATAATCTTAGAGAAAGAGATATGCGAGTAATTCCGTATATATGGAAAATACCAAAAGAAAATTCCGTAAATCCGGAATTTTTCCAGACTTACGGAATATATAATAATTGGTTCTGACTATTCGTCTTTATCAATCACCATCAAATAAATTAAATAATCCCTTTGCGACACTTCCCTCATCTTTAGATCCCCCTACTTGAGGCATCGCAGCAAATACTCTGCTCGCTAGGCGGCTGAACGGAAGTGATTGTACCCAAACTGTACCTGGTCCTCTTAATGTTGCAAAAAATAAACCTTCTCCACCAAATAAAGCAGTTTTTACCCCTTTTACAAACTCAATGCTGTAATCCACATCCTTCGTCATTGCGACTAAGCATCCTGTATCCACTCGCAGTGATTGACCAGGAGCAAGTTCTTTTTTATGAATTGTGCCTCCTGCGTGAATAAATGCCAAGCCATCACCTTCGAGCTTTTGCATAATGAATCCTTCTCCACCGAAGAATCCAGTTCCAATCTTTTTCTGAAATTCAATTCCTACCGAAACCCCTTTTGCTGCGGCTAAGAAGGCATCCTTTTGACAAACGATTTTCCCGCCTAATTCACTTAAATCCATCGGGATGATTTTTCCCGGATACGGGGCAGCAAATGATACATGTTTTTTATCATAACCTTCGTTTGTAAAGGTGGTCATGAACAAGCTTTCACCTGTAAGCATTCGTTTACCGGCATTTAATAATTTCCCCATAAAGCCGCCTGAACTGCTGGATCCATCACCAAATATCGTTTCCATTTGAATATTATCTTCCATCATCATCAAACTACCGGCTTCTGCAACCACTGTTTCCTGTGGATCCAGTTCCACTTCAACAAATTGCATGTCGTCACCGTAAATTTTGTAATCAATATCGTGGTTGTTCATTGTATACATTACCTCCATCTTTCTCTGGTATATGATAATTTTAATGTACATGGGATAATTAATGTTTATTTTATTAACTATTTATGTGACGGAATTGTTTCATTTTTTTCTATAAAGAAGGAAATAATTTATTTAGATTAAAAAGAACGCATCCATTTATGCGTTCTCCCACCTTGACTCATATTGTTCCCTTAATCGCTTTTTATCAATTTTTCCAATATGTGTTTTTGGCAATTCTTTTAAGAACACAAACTGCTTGGGAATTTTGTATTTTGCTAGTTTATGTGAGCAGTGTATTTTTAACTCTTCCTCCATCCCTATTCGGTCTGATTTAAGGACAATAAATGCGGTCACCCGCTCCCCCCATTTTTCATCTGCAAGACCAACAACACTGGCTTCCTCTACATCCGAGTGCTCACATAACCAATGCTCGATTTCAAGGGGATATACATTCTCTCCCCCAGTGATAATCATATCTTTTTTTCGGCCAACGATGTAATAATATCCATCTTTATCTTTTTTTCCTAAATCTCCTGAACAAAGCCAGCCATCCTTCCATGTAATTGCTGTCTCCACCGGATTATTCCAATATTCCTTAAAGGAGTGTTTCCCTTTAATGAGAATTTCACCAACCTCATCAATATCTGCTTCCGTGCCGTCCGCCTTCACAAGCTTAATTTGATTGAAAACCATTGGTTTTCCGACAGAACCCATTTTCGATGTTGCTTCCTCAGGAGAAATGAAGAAATTATTTGGGCCCGCTTCCGTTAACCCATAACCTTCTTTAAATGGCAACCTCTTCGCAAGAAATTTTTCATAAATAGATAAAGGACATGGTGCAGCACCAGAAAGGAATACTCTCATACTTGGGAATGTTGATGTTTGAAATTCCTTGGTACTGACCATCATATGGTACATAGTAGGTACAAATAAAGCGATAGTACACTTATATTTGTTCAAGTAATAGACAGCCTCATGAGCCTGAAACTGATCACCAATCACTACTGTCCCACCATTCATTAAAATAGGGACAGATAAGGCATTAATACCTCCAGTATGGAACAAAGGAAGATAATTAAGAGTTACCTCATCATTTGATAACCCCCAGCTAATAATCGTATTAATGGCATTCCAGATAATCGATTGATGAGTTAAAATAACTCCTTTAGGTTTACCTGTTGTTCCACCAGTATATATCATCAGCCATGGATCCGTTTCTGTAAGGGAAATAGCATATTGCCGATTCCGCTTTTCTTCCAGCTGATTAGAATCATTTAGTGCTAATTTTTTTGATTCACTTTTTAAATGCAAAATCGTTTCTGAAAATCTTTCGTTGTAAATTAATAGCTTGGGGTTACAATCCTCCAGAATATAATTTAATTCATTTATGGATAATCTCCAATTTAAAGGCACAAAAATGGTTCCGAGCTTGCCGCATGCAAACATTATCTCAAAAACTTCTTTTTGATTAGCAGCAAGCAACGCAACTCTGTCCCCTTTTTCAATCTTTTTTTCTATAAAGAGAGATGCCCACTTTTGCGATTGCTCATTTAATTCGCTATATGTTAATGATGTATTATTCGTCACATCCATTAATGCAACTTTTGTAGGTGTTAATCGTGCACGACTTGAAATCCAATCCAACTCCACCGCTGACTCTCCCTTCTTTCTTTCTTATAATTTTAATTAGAAGCGTTACAAAGTAGTTACAACATGAGATACTAAAACAAATGCGCAAGCGCTGCGTACTAGCGTATGGATGAGTGAAATTGGAAGTGTATTTTTTATCATGAATAGTATTTGTCTACAGGTAAAGGAAACCGTGCAGTGGTAATTCACAAACTAGTGAAAATAGCAGTTTCATTTTTATCTGATATTGACTTATTCTAGAGAGGATACGCAGAAATCTACGAGCCGATAGCACGCTGTAGCTAGATGTAGACGTTTTTTCAAGGTTATCCAATGGGCTTATGAATCATTTCCAAAACAGAAAATAAGGAGAATTCAAGATGGGTTATATTGAAGATTTACGAGCTATTGTTGGTCATCGACCCCTTATATTTGTTGGTGCAGTAGTGATTATTTTGGACGAGCAAAAAAGAATTTTACTGCAGCAGCGTACATTTCCTAATGGGGTATGGGGACTTCCGGGAGGATTAATGGAGCTGGCAGAGTCCGTGGAAGAGACTGCTAGCAGAGAGGTATTCGAAGAAACCGGCTTAAAGGTGCATGATTTAAATCTTATTAATGTTTATTCTGGAGCAAACCACTTTGCTGTGGCACAAAATGGTGATGAATTTTATGTAGTGACAGTTGCATATTTTACAAATAAAGTAGAGGGAGATATAACAGTCGATAAAACGGAATCTATTCAGCTTCAATATTTTGTGCCAGATCAATTTCCGGCTCAAATGGTTGGAAGCCATAGAGAAATATTGAAGGAATTTATAGAAAAACATTATAAAAATATTTAAAATGTAGAAAGGCAAATACATTTTCTTATCAGGACACTGCATCCACTATTCTTATTAAATTACCTGAATTTAATAGCTAAGCTGGCAATGATTTCTCTATATGAAAAAAACACTGAGAAATCACTTTTTTTGGCAGTATAAAGGATTCTGAGTTCGCAAAAGACGATTTAGAGCATATAGCGGAACTGGAGTCCGTTACAATCAATAAAATGCAAAGACCAAATCGTAAAACGACTTGGTCCGCTCAAAATTGCTTACATCATAATCCCACCATCGACATGCAGAACCGTACCATGAACATAATCCGATTCATCCGATGCTAAATAAAGATATGCATTAGCGATATCTTCCGGTTTTCCTAGACGCTGTAAGGGAATCATTGCTTTCATGGAATCAATGACTTTGTCCGGTACAGTTGCAACCATATTGGTCTCTGTAAATCCAGGAGCAACTGCATTCACATTGATTCCTTTGCGGCCAAGTTCTTTTGCCCATGACTTTGTCATCCCGATAATGGCAGCTTTTGCAGCGGCATAATTGGTTTGACCAATATTTCCATACACACCACTTACAGAAGATGTGCTGATAATTTTTCCTTTGCCTTGTTCCACCATAGAAGGAACAACCGCTTGCGTACAATTGAAAACACCTGTTAAATTAACATCCAGTACTTTTTGAAAATCTTCTTGTTTCATTTTAACTAGCATTGAATCTCTTGTAATACCTGCGTTATTTATTAAGATATCCACTTTTCCGTATGTTTCTAACACAGTTGATACCATTTGATTGACACTATCACGATTGGATACATCTACCTGAATAAACTGTACATCATATCCACTTGCCTTTAATTCTTCCACTCTGGCATATCCTTCTGCCTCATTAAAGTCAGCAATAACTACTTTTGCCCCTTCTTTTGCAAACCTTTGTGCAGCAGCAAATCCAATTCCACCCGCTGCACCTGTAATAATGGCTACTTTGTCTTTTAAACGCATGATCATTCCCCCTACTCTTGTAAAAACTTGCCTACGATATCCGTTAATAACTCTAAGTTATCCATTAACGGTGAATGCCCACAATCTTTTAATTCTACAAACCGGCCATTTTCCCCTATGTCCTGAATGATTTCCTTTGTCATTTTTTCACTTACTACATAATCCCTTTCTCCTCTTAAAATCAGCACAGGAATTTGTATGTTTCTCGCCTGATCGGTTCCCTCGTTAACTCCATTATGGAAAGGACTAATATTAAATGTATTTAGGGCTTGATATACGTCCGCTAAATTTCTTTGGGTTCTCATATCATCTACATATTCTTCATACAACGATGGATCCGGTTGATTTTTCGTATAGATCAACATATTCCAAAGTGTTTTTAAAAACTCTCGATCATTGTTATCATAGGCCGCTTGAACCGGAATTGTTTTTCCCGTATCACGCTCAACTTCTTCAATCGTCATTACTCTTCTCTCCAAATCAGGACTGCCATCCTCCTTGCTTCCAAAAAACGGATAGCCGCGTGTAGACGCTGATGCTAACAAAACAAGCTTTTGACAATCATTAGGATAGTCCGCAACATACTGCATCCCAACTGCACCACCTGTTGACCACCCCATTATTGCAAAATCTTTCAGTCCTAATGCATCAACAAATTGCTTGATATCCTCAGAGAAATCCTTAATTCCAGTGATTCGTTTATGATAAGTAGAATCTCCAAACCCCCTAAGATCGACTGCTATAAGTTTATAGCAGGGATCCATTTTATCGATAAACACATCCCAATGCTTAGAAGAGGTCATATTTCCATGAATCAATAAAACTATTTGCTCGCCACCTAAGCGTTCCCGGTAACTTAATGTTTCGCCATTAGGCAATTCAACCTTTTTCATTACAACGGTCATAATTTACTCCCCCTAATTTTGACTATTTCCCCACCTTATTACGTTTGCTCCCCAGGCATAACCAATTCCTGCACTTACGAGAACAACTATATCTCCATCGTGAAGTTTTCCCTCTAATTCCGCTAGTTCTAAAGATAATATTTGATCGATTTGCCCAATATGTCCATAATTCTCAAGATAAATAGATTGCTCCTCTGACAATCCAAGTTCTTTTAATACATTTTGATGGGCAGACCTCTTCATATGGAGCATTGCAACGTATTTTATATCTTTTTCTGTGTATCCGCTTTTATAAAGTGCTGAACGAATTACCTTTAGAAAATTATCCATGGACTTTTGTTCAAGTCTTCGTTTCATCCCTTGTGGATCGAGAACATCAAGTCTATACAAGCCTTTTTCTAGCACTTCATGAGTAATTGGCTGCTTTGTTCCTCCAGCAGTAACAACTACATCTTCCGAAAAGGTACCGTCTGTCATAATCTCAGACTCTAATAAAATATTTTTCTTTAATCCTTTTTGTAACAGGATTGCCCCACCGCCAGCACCTAAATTAAACATAAATCTAGTTCTTTCATTTTCGTAATCTATAAAGTCCCCATTTCGATAGCCACCTGCCAAGAGTACCGTTTGAATAGAAGGATCCGCGATCATCATACTTTTTGCTACTTTCATTGCCATTATGGTTGTTCCACAGCGCAGAGCAACGTCAAAAGCCCACGCATGATAAGCCCCTAACTCCTCCTGCATTTTAATAGCCGCTGTCCATAAAGGATATTCCTTATGTTCTTCACCAATATAGATAATGAGATTAATATCTTTCGGATCAATGCCAGCTCTTTCGATTGCCTGCTTTGCTGCAATAATTCCCATTTGACATGTATGATCCTCGTTACTAGGGACAGGCTTCCTTTTAATTCCCATCTTCATTTCCACAATTTCAAGAGGAATTCCTGCCTTTATAGCAATCTCTTTACCTGTTATAAATTGTTTCGGTATATAAATTCCTGTACTCAGAATACCAATATTCATCTTTATACCTCGCTTTAGCCAGCAATTTTCTTCTCATGTTTTACTTTTACTGCCTTTTTCAACTTCTTACCAGCTTTCCAACCTTGTATAGATCCAACAATCCCTTTTGGAAAAAACATAACGGCTAAAATATAAATAATTCCAAAGAAGATAATCCATCTTTCAAATAATGGATATTTCTCAGCAAGTCCGCTTAACCAATGATGAGCAAATTCAATTAAACCTGCGCCAATTACTGGCCCGAGCAATGTTCCAACTCCGCCGATAATGGTCATCAATAAGGCATCTAGAGTAGTATCCATCGTAAACACACTCGTATTAACAAATCGTAATGAAGCCGCATATAAAGAACCCGCTAGGCAAGCTGTTGCCCCTGCAATAATGCTTGCGATTATCTTATAATGAAGTACCTTATACCCTAGAGATTCAGCCCGCTGTTCATTTTCTCGGATCGCAATTAAAACACTTCCCATGGGTGATTGTGTAAAGCGCTGCAACATAAAATAGAGGATGACCATTAGAATTAGACAAATAAGATAAAAAGTTGACCGGTCAATCAATATTTCTGGAATCCTAAAGGTAAAACCGTCATTCCCGGATGTCAGAGAACGCCACTTTTCAGAAGCAACTTGAAATAGACTGGCAAAAGCCAAGGTTAGCATGGCGTAAAAATGGCTTTTCAGTCGCAATGTCATTAACCCTACGATGTAACTTACTATAACCGATATTATAATCCCAACGATGATGGATAAGATAAAAATGCCCATTGTCGGTTCTTGTCGCTGTAGTAAGATCCCGGTTGTATAGGCACCGATACCGAAAAACATGGCATGACCGAATGAAACGATTCCTGTATATCCCAGCAGTATGTCGTAGCTCATTGCAAAAATAGCAAAAATGAAAATTTGCGTTAGAAGAATGAGGGTACTTCTTGATTCATAGACAAATGGAATCACCATTAAACAAACGGCAATGATGATAAGAGAAATTTGTGAAATACATCCTAGTCTTTTCAATGCTTTTCACCCCCTTGAAATAAATAAGCCTTGTGGCCGGAATATTAAGACAATCGCCATCAATAGCATATTTACAGCTAGAGACAGATCCGGAATAAAATAAGCCATGAATGAACCAGATAATCCAACTAATATAGCTGCAAATAAAGATCCTGAAAAACTTCCCATACCGCCTATAACAACGACGATAAAAGCCAAAATCGCATATTCCATTCCCATCTCTGCATAAACAACCCCAGAGTAAGGAGCGATTAAAGCACCGCCAAGTGCTGCCATGGCTGAACCTACGATAAATACAAACATAAATACTTTTTTGATATTAATGCCCAGTGCCTGCACCATTTCTTTATCCATAACACCTGCTCGTACGATTAACCCTATTTTGGTTTTTTTTAAAGCAATCTGAACCATTGAATATACAATTAAAGCAATAATGATGATAAATACACGATATTTAATAAGGATGACATTTCCCAGTTCCCAACTACCGGTTAAAAATTCCGGGGTTTTTGCGGCCATTTGATTCGGTCCCCAGACTACCTTAATAAATTCTGTTAGAACGAGCATGAACCCTAATGTAATTAAAATTTGTTGAATATGGTTTCCGTAAACAGGTTTAATGATGATTTTTTCCGTAAAAATTCCTAACATAATTCCCGTAGCAATTGCACCTATTATTGCCACAAAAAAGCTTCCGGATAGGGAATAAAGCCAAACAGCACTAAAAGCTCCCCATGCAAAGAAACCGCCATGAGCAAAATTTAATACATCCATTAAACCAAAAATCAACGTCAATCCTGCAGCCAGTAAAAATACAAGCATACCAGTAGCTAGACCATTAATAATCAAATTTAACATTAATTCCATGAATAGAGCCCCCCCTACTATGCAATACCCAAGTATTTTCGCTTCAATTGTTCATCCTCTTTCAATGTAGACATACGTCCTGAATATACAGTTCTACCATCATCGATAATATAAAATTGGTTACCAATCGTACTTGCCATCATAAAATTTTGCTCGACCAATATAATAGTGGTTTCCTTCTTCATTTCTAATATTGAATCCATCACCTTTTCTACCATAATCGGTGCGAGGCCCTTACTCGGTTCATCTATTAACAACAGTTGGTTATTATTTAGATACGCCCTTGCAATCGATAACATCTGCTTTTGTCCGCCACTTAATAATCCTCCTGGCTTTTTCCAGAACTTTTTTAAGTCAGGAAATAGTTGAAGTATCCATTCAAGCCTATCTATTGTTTCTGCGTCCTGTTTTTTCATTGCTACTTTCATATTTTCTTCTACGGTTAAATCCTTGAATATTCCTTGGTCCTCCGGAACATACCCAATTCCGAGGTTCGCTATTTTATAGGTTGGCAACCCTTCTATACTTACATTTTGATAATATATTTTTCCTTGTGATGGTGGATTCAAACCCATGATACTTCGCAATGTTGTTGTTTTCCCGGCACCATTTCGCCCCAGCAAAACGGTTACTTCCCCTTTTTTCACCTGAAAGGAAATCCCTTGTAAAATATGATATTGTCCGATATAAGTTTGGAGATTCTCAACCTTAAGCATTGTGTCCATTGTGCAATCCTCCTAAATATGCTGTTTGAACGGTCTCGTTATCCATTATTTCTTTTGGAGTACCATCCGCTAGCAATGTACCATTAAAGAGAACCGTTACTGAATCTGATAAATCAAGGATCATATCCATTTTGTGTTCAATAAGGATGACTGTCCTTTTCCCTTCCCTCTTAATATTGCGAATGACTTCCAAAATGGCTGGAACCTCTTCTAATGACATGCCTGCCGTTGGCTCATCCAGCAGCAATATTTCCGTTTCGAGCGCTAATAACATGGCAATCTCCAGCTTTCTTTTCTCCCCGTGCGCTAAATTTTTTGCCAATGAATTCGCCTTTTCCTCTAAAAAAACTAGTTTAAGCAATTCATATGACTTGTCTAGCACCTTTTTATACTTGTTAAAAGGAAACAGCATTTGGTAGCGTATGGCCATCTGCGATTGAACCGCTAGTCTCACATTCTCTAACACGGTTAAATTGGGGAATACATTCGTAATTTGAAAGGATCTTCCTATCCCTTTTCTTGTTCTCAGCGATGAAGAAAGCGCAGTAATATCTATTCCTTTTAGAAGAATGCATCCTTTTGTTGGGGTTAACTGACCACTAAGTAAATTAAAAAAGGTTGTTTTCCCTGCACCATTTGGCCCAATAATGGATTTAAATTCCTTTTCTTTTACTTTAAAATCAACCTCGTTCACGGCCAGATGCCCTCCAAATTGAATAGTTAACTGCTTTGTTTCTAATATGTTCGTCATTTTTTCACCGTCCTATCTTAAAAGAAGGAACTCCGGATGCCTTTACCCGAAGTTCATTTCATTTTTTAAAAAAAGTATACATTTTATATCATTTTAAGTATTTCATGAGATTAGTTTGTCTGGTGCAAAAGAATTATCCGTTCCTATATCTCGTAAACTACCTCGGTACGGTTTCCTTTATCGAACTCTAAGTCTACGAATATGAGAGTTCACGTCAAATTTCACTCATTGCTTTCTTATTACTTTTTAACCATAATGGGAGGGGCTGTTTCATCAGGTGATAGTTCACGTATTAAGACTGGAACAGGATATGATACCCCATCCTTCTTCTCTAGCTTTATAGCGTACATGCTTTGCAATGCTTGATGATCCTCTTTACGGAACGTCATTTTCCCTTTTGGTGTGTCAAAGCTCATGCCTTCCATTGTTTTGATGAGTTTGTTAGCATCGGTATTTCCGTCTGTTTTCTTTAATGCCTCCACGATGGAAATGGCGGCACTCATTCCTCCAGGTGTGAATAAATCCGGAACTTCTCCGTTAAATCGTTTTTTATTTTCCGCAACAAGCCAGTCATTTATCTTATTATGTGGAAGATCATAGTAATAAACCGAGAACCCTTCCATTCCGACAAGCGGTTCCATTGTAGATAATGCAGCAATATCCGGCGCACCAGTGGAAATCTTGATTCCTTTATCCTGAACCTTCATATCAGCAATTTGCTTCCACGGCGAATTTGCACCTGACCAAATAACAAATAAATAATCCGGTTTGGCATTAATGATTTTTTGAATATTTGAGGTGAAATCTGTTGCCGCTGGATCTGCATATTCTTCATGAATTATTTTTGCACCAAGCTTTTCTGCTGCTTCCTTAAAGGCAGCAACACCATCACGGCCAAAGGCATAATCCGGTGCAAGTGTTGCGACTTTTACACCTTGTTTTGCTATGGCAGCTGCCCCTGCTACGGCATCTTGAGAAGAGTTTCTTGCAGTCCGAAAAATATACTTATTAAAATCAGCACCTGTAATACTATCTGCAACGGCAGGTTCCACAATCATAATTTTTTTATATTCTTCCGCTAAAGGCACAACTGCCAATGTATCTGCCGAGCTGGATGATCCAACTAGAAAATCTACATTATCTTCTTCTAATAGTTTTGTAGCTTTTTTCACGGCCACCTCCGGCTTTGTTTCGGTGTCCTCATACACTACTTTAATCTTCTTACCATTAATCTCTCGCTTCCCATCCGTTGCATAATCAAGACCCATTTCAAATCCATTCTTCGTTTGCTTTCCATAGGATTCCAGTGCACCTGTGAGCGAGGCAAGAACCCCTATCTTAATTATTCCTTTATCCTCCTTTCCACCGCTTGCTTTATTGGAACTGCATGCAGTGGTTAATAATAAGGCAGCTATAACTACACTTATTAAAGCTGAAAATCTTTTTGACCTTCTCAAAATTCTCCCCCCGTTTTAAGAAAAGTAATCATCTTGCGTGTATTGATCGTATATGAAAGGGGTTACAAGACAGTTACAACTATTTGGACTAAGAATTAATAACTGGGACATGGGACCTGTCCCTTCATCCCAGACATAGAAAAACCAGTTGCCTAAATTAGCAACTGGTTTTTCGTTTTATAGTGATGGTATTTCAGATTCCGATAAAATCATTTCATACATCTTTTTGGTTGGCTCCATTGGGGCAACACCTAATTCATGCATTAGTTTTCTCTCACACTTCTTATACCACTTGATCGCTTGCGGCCGATTGTTCTTTTGATAGTAGCAAAACATCATGAGTCGATATGCTTCCTCCCATGTCGAATCGATTTTCAATATCCGCTCACACCATACAATTGCCTCATTAGAATCGTTATTCTGCACACATAATTGCGCCATTTTTTCCGCGCCTCGCAAGAAAATAGTTAATAACCTTTCCCGTTCTGCAGCGAACCATACATCCCGCCTTTCTGATAAAAAATCCCCCTTATAAAGCTCTAACCCTTTTTTCAATATATTTCTTGCCTTTTCAGGATTCTTTTCATCCAGTCCTGCATATATCCATTCTTCAAATTGAATGAAGTCCACATCTATAACAGCTTTGGGATTTAAACTGTATGTGTTATTTTGCCGTTTTATAAAAAAAGGGCTCACTCTTGCCTTGCGATTTGGTTCTAACGCACGATTTAATGCATTTAGGAGCACTTTAAATTCTTGGTCAACGCTTTTTTCATCCGCATCTGGCCAAATCATTTGGTAAATTTCTTCCTTACTCCACCATTTTTGCCGGTGAATTAAAAAGAATTGGAATAACTCCTTCGATTTTTCGCGCTGCCAATCTTTCCCCTCTATTAATCTATCTCCTAACCATACTTTAAACATTCCGAGCGTCTCTACTTTGAGTGTATAGCCAGGATGCGAGTCTAATTCCTCATATCCCATTTCTCTTAATACTCTATACGTAAACGCAGAATGAACTTCCAGTTCCTTTGCTTTTATTAGTAAAGGCATAATAGATTGCAAGTCTTTTGGGCTAAATGGAGCCTGTCTAAAAAAAATAAATTCATAATTTCCAAGTTGCACTTCCTTAAGAAAAGAAGAAATTGCAGTTAAAAACTGGTTGTCATCATTTGTTTCATAAAATAAAAACGCATTCCATAATTCCGTTAGCATTAATCCATATGGATCTCCGCACTGCCTAAAGTTTTCCTTTGCATCTTTTGAAATACTTCTTGCCTCTTCTAGCTCTTTATTGTAAAGGAATGCAATTCCCATGCACAGCTGAATAAAGGATGACAGCCATAAATCATATACCTTTTCTGTCTCCTCTAAGGCCAATTTCCCGAATTCCTTTGCCTTCTCGTATTCACCTATTCGGCTGTATAAAACACATAATCCCATATACGGTTCAGCTTTTCCGCGAGAGATTTTCACTTCCTCCATCATGTGTAAAGAGGTCATATAACATTGTTCCGCTAGCCGCATTTCGTATTGATCAAGTATTTGTACCGCATTACCCATTCTCATCCAACCGCATGCCTCAACAAAGGAGTTTTTATAGCGGATACCCCTTTCAATTCCTCGTTGGGCTAATTCTTTTGCTTTTTCCCCGTTTCCCATACATGCCTCGATAAAAGAAAGCAATATATCCGTTTCCCGATGGGATTTTGGCAAAGTACTCACTTCCGAGCTTAGGCGACCGGAAAGCACTCGATTTGCCATTTCCAGCTTTCCTGTTCGCAAATACAAACGTGCATCTAAATTTCCTTCATGGAGCAGTTTGTTTTTCATTTTTCCTTTCTCATACCACTTCTCTGCTTTTACAGCTTGACCAGAATTGACAAAGTTTTCGGCCATTAGGAAGTATAACTGTTGCTTTTCTGATTCGTCTGCATCAGGATCAGATTCCGTAGCCTCAATGGCTAGTTGCAGAAATCTCTCTGCCTTACCAGGCTGTATCGTATCCAAATAAATTTGGGCAATCCCTGCATACGCTTTTCCAATTAAGTTTAATCGTTCTTGTCCTTGTCCCACATCATCAATTAGATGCTGATAACATCTCTCTGCTTTCTCATAAAAGGATTGATATCTAAGCACCTCTCCTTCGTAAAACCATAATATTTTATACCGATCTTTCATTTCGTCCGGTATTTTTTTCAACTTTTCATATAAGCTTTCTAAGCGTCCGCTTTGCAGCATGTCAATTGCGTTTTTTTCCAACAGATAGCCAATAGGCTCATATTGTTGAATTTGTTCATAATGATAAATAGCCTGTTCCCAGAAATTCTTTTTCTCGTAATACCTCGCACATTGTTCATGGAGCTTCCGATGCAAGGATCCTTGTTCTACTTTTAATTTTTTTTGCAGGGATGCTTTAAACAAAGCATGGAAACGATATTGTTTGCTTCCCCAAATTTTATGGAGAAAAGCATTTCGTTCTGCAAGTTGTTCCAGCATTAATTCTGAGCCTTGGATTCCAAGGATTTCATCACAAACTTGAGGTGTAATATCTTCAAAGATGGAGGCTTGTTCAAGGAAGCTTTGTATAATGGGAGATTGTTTCGAAAATACCTCTATCGCTAAATAGTGAAACAATTCTTCCATAGAAGAATGATGATAGTTTAAAATAGATTGGATAGATGTTCCTTTTTCTATTTGCTCAGCAATCATACTTAATGCAATTGCCCAGCCTTCCGTTAATTGAAAAATAGATTGAAGCTGCGTTTGCTCTAGTTTCAATCCATAAAAATCTTGAAAAAGCAATTCAACCTCTTCCGTGTCCAAGGTTAAATCCTCTTCCAAAATCTCCAATACTTTTCCTGAAACTTTCCACTTAGTTAATAGATTCCATTTAGGTTTGTTTCGAGTAGAAATCACGATATGCAATATTTCCGGTAAATGTTCAATAACCCTTTCTAGCCATTGATTAATGGTAAAAGAATGATCCACTAAATGAAAATCATCGAGGATCATAATTATTTCATCTTGAATGTGGGATATTTCATTAATAAACAATGCACAAAGAGTATATATTTCTTCTTCACGAATGTACTTACCCATTGAGTTCATATATTCCAATAATTCAGCACCAAAAAAAGGATTGCGCTTTCTTAAAGAAAAAACAATATATGTTACAAAAGGAATAATATCATCATCATTGTTTGATATAGTATACCAGCAGAAATTGTGCCTGACATCGTGGATGAACAAACTTAAAGCAGTGCTTTTCCCATAACCAGCACCTGAATGAACAATAGTTAATGGATAATTCACTGCTGTTTTCAACTTTCTCATAAGGCTCGCCCTACGAATATGATTGTTTTTAATCAATGGTGGCATCAATTTTGTATCTACAATGGTAAGTTTCGTATTCAATGTCCTCCCCTCTTTCATCATGGAACCTGCAAAAAGATCTTAGAACGTCTTAATAACAGACTTTTTAAAATATTTTATCACAAATTAGGTTCCATAGGGAGACTGCCTAAAAATTATGATGTTATGCCTGTGTATGTTTCTTTTCCGTTTTTTTGGCCAATTTTTTTTCGAGTCTTTTTCCAATAAACCATAAAAAAAACATAGCAACCAGAACAATAGCGGTTCTTACTGGTTTTTTCACTAATGAGAAAATATCATATCCGACATAACTGATAAAGAATACCATTACCATTTTTCCAGCTAATACAGCTAATATGTATTGAAATACACTTATTCTCGATAAACCCGCTACAATATTGACAACTGCTGAAGGTGTAAACGGAAAACAAATCATTAAAAATATGGGACCGAATCCATGTCTTTCTATCCAGCTCATCACTTTTTGCACTTGACGATTTCTGTATAGAAAAGCAAGTGCTTTGGTTTTTCCGAATTTACGAAGAACTAAAAATACGAGAATCGCCCCTAGACTGCATCCTATCCATGAAATAAGAAAGCCTAACCAAAGGCCGAAAGCATTAGCATTTGCCAGAACGATTAAAAACAAGGGTATAAAGGGGAAAAATGCCTCAAGAACAATTAAAAGAATGCCTGGTAATGGACCTAGTGTACGATATTGTTCCATTAAATGCATAATATTGTCTACTGTTAACCAATCTTTTATAGTATGAAAATCCATCTGATTTCCCCTATCTTTATATATCAGAATATTTTCCTATGTGAAGTATAGCATATTTAATAGGATGGAGTTTAGTTGTAATGTTGAATATTTCCATAGAAAAAAGCAACCTCTTGTAAAAATGAGGTTACTTTTTAGAATCGGTTAAAACCTATTTTTTTAAACGTATTGCAAGAACCAATCTCTGATGTATTCTAGTCGGTTTATACGTAATTGTGGTTTTCCGCTTCTTGAAAGCTCATGATTCGATTCAGGGAAACGAATAAACTTCGTTGTTTTTTCCTGACGTTTTAATGCAATAAATAATTGTTCCCCTTGCTCTATTGGACAACGATAATCCTTTTCACTATGGATGATAAGTAGCGGAGTGTTAATATCTTTTGCATATGCTAATGGTGAATGCTTCCATAATGTTTCGATATCATTTAAATCTGCAAGGATTTGCCACTCAGAAAAGTAATAGCCTATATCACTTACTCCGTAAAAGCTGATCCAGTTGGAAATAGACCGCTGTGTAACAGCTGCTTTAAAGCGATCTGTATGACCTACAATCCAGTTCGTCATAAATCCGCCGTAGCTCCCACCTGTTACACCTAGTCGTTCTTTATCGATGAAATCATATGTTTCCAATACATAATCTACAGCTGCCATTAAATCATTATAATCATTACCGCCATAATCACCACGTACTGCATCGACAAACTTTTGTCCATATCCATGGCTTCCGCGTGGATTCACAAATAAAACGGCAAATCCTTGAGCAGCTAATACTTGGAACTCATTAAAGTACGTATTCGCATACATAGCATGTGGCCCACCGTGGACTTCCAGGACTAATGGATACTTCTTACCTTCTTCAAACCCAACAGGTTTCATCAACCAGCCATGAACTTTCCATCCTTCTGCACTTTCATATTCAATTGGCTCTGCATCAGATAGTTCTCTTTCTTTTAAGAATTCATCATTTGTAAAGGTCAGCTGTTCCAATTCTCCTGTTTGCAAATTAACAAAGAATAGTTCACCAGGAAGCGTCGGTTTACTAATTGCTACTACTGCCTGATGTGTTTTTTTATTTAAACTAAATCCATAGACGTGCTGTTTTTCATGCAAAGCAGGGTAAATTTCTCCTGAAAGATTTCCAAAATAGACATGTGTACTTCCATGATCGGAAACAATGAAGTAAAAGCTTTCATTATCATCCCCCCATTGGACTCCTGGAAGTGTTGCGCCTTGCTGAAAATCACCTGCCACATAGTCGCCAACCGGTGCATCAAGATCACTAGTAACACAATTTAGACTCTTTTCTTCTAAATCATAGATCCAAACTTTTGAATGTGTTGCATTTTTAAATTCCTGTTCACTCCCAAGGAAGGATAGATATCGGCTGTTTGGAGACCAAGAGGTTTGCCAAAATCCACCCGTGCTATTTGTTACCTGCTGCGTCTCTTTTGTCTCGAGATTATATAAAAAGATATCAGAGTTAAAGGAAAAATCCGTGTCCTCCGCTAAATCAGCTGTATATGTAATAAATTTTCCATTTGGCGACCATGAACTTAAGTGGTAGTCTTGATCTCCTGATGTGATTTGTTCCACATCCCCTGTTTTTACATTTACGATACCGATATGTGAATGCTGCTCTAAATCTAAAAATCCGCTTGCATCGGATTTATACTTCATTTTTTCAACAACTAACGGTTTTAACTCTGTCTTTTCCTTTTCTTCTTTTGGATGGTCTTGAATCGTTTCATCCTTGCCAAGCGTAACAGAGAACGCTAATTTTTCCCCACAGGGTGACCAAACCGGATTTCTTGCTCCATTTTTAAGGAACGTTACTTGCTTAGCTTCCCCGCCATTTTTCGGTAAAACATAGATTTGCGGCTTACCATCACGATTCGAAACAAACGCAAGCTTATTACCATCTGGTGACCATCTCGGCGAATTAGTGCGATGATTTCCAAATGTCCATTGGACGGGCTGTTTTTCCTCTACATTTACATAATATAAATTGGAAACATATTCATTTTTTTCTCGGTCCATATGTGTTTGAGTATAAACAACATCTTTTCCATTGGAAGAAAGCTGTGGATCGGTTACTGATTTTAATTCATATAAATCTTCCGTTTGAATTCCTTGTTTCTTCTCCATGCTTTATCACCCTTCACTATAAAATATCGCCGATAAATAATCGGCAAATGTTTTCACTATATTATTTATTTCGACACCCAAAACATTTTCCCTTCAAAAATTTAAAATATTTCTATAATACTGCATAACTATTTTATATTGACTCAAAATAAGTAAAGCTCACCTTATTCATTCACTTACCAACTGACGCTATAGCTAGACTGAGACTTCAGTGGTTAAGAAAGCATACTAATAAATAATTTATTTTTTTTCCTGTTCTTCAACTTAGAATTACTTGAATTCCATCCTGTACATAAGTAATATATATATACGAACAAATGTTCCTAAACAGAAAAGAGGGATTCTTATATGACAAAGATACCTGATCAAGATCGTGATATAATTGAACAGGCAATTTATTTACCAATGGTTTTGACCGTTTTAAATCGTGACTTAACCATTATTGATAAAAGTCCATTTAAATTAAAAAAACCATATCTTGAATGGATTGATGAAACTATGAGACACATCCAAAAAGAACTCGCGGAAGTTAAACGATACATGAGAAAGCATCAAATTAAGGTAGAACGACTGCAATCAGATGATACCTTTACCATGTATATGTTTTTGTACAAAGGATATGAGGAGCATCATAACTATTTTAATCCCCGACTTAGAAATCGCACGGAAGAATTATTAAGATACTACCTTTTTCAACGTTTTTTAACCCCTCCAATAAATACACCAAAAGAGGCTTAAGGAGCAATCTTTACCTGATTGCTCCTTAAGCCTATAAAATAGGATCATTTTTCATTTCATAATTTTGCTTTCTTTCAGATGCTTCCAGTTGCATAATGAAGCTTTGGGTTTGTCCAATCCTTTTCTCCATATGCTGTATGTGTTGGTTAAATCTGATGCGTAAAAGGGAAGTTCTGTATAATTGGTTTTCAAACGAACTAATAGATACTGGGATTGTTAATGTTTGCTTATTACGGAAAGTAACCACTGTAGAATTAGAACTTGCCCTTTTCTGATTGATAACATGGTCATGCGAAATCCAAATACAATGTGGGTTTTTCGGTGATGTCGTAGGGAATAGATAAATGGATGTATGAGGGTCAACAATGATGGGTGCTTTATGTGTAATACCTATAAGACGTTTGGTCCCTTCTTTTCTTCCCAAGTATGACGCCCCAAAGTATTCGCAACTCTTCTTTACAATGTCAATCGGTCTAAATGGTGAGATAAAACGATCCTGCGCTTCCAAAACTTCAGTGTACATTCGCGATCCATATTGTGTAGGAATAATCGCCATCGTATACGGATTAATTTCATATTCTTCTATTAATGAGCTTTTCTCTGCCAACATTCCTCTTCCTTTCTACAATATTTTCCATATTCATCCCTATAATAGCATGTACTTCCATTTTTGTCATTATTTTTTCGAAAAAATCTGAACTTTTAAGGAAGAAATGAAGAAATGAATCGAAACATGTCAATTGTTTTTCGACAATTTCAATAGATTTTATCAGAAAATTACAATTGTTCCGTTGATTAGTGGACTCTTTTCTGCTATAATGTTTAAAAGCAGAAGAGGTGATCATCGATGGAAAAAAAGAAATCTTACACAGAATTGATGAAGGATTATGCGATGACACAGCTACAAAATGAAAAATGGATGTTGCATATTTACTCCGATATGATTTTAAACGAATTAATTTTGAAAAGGCAAAGGGAACAAATCCTTCGCGAAATTGATAACGCATTAGATATAAAAGATAAAAAACAATTTATGAAACTAACAAATGAACTAAAAAATCTTGAAGAGCGATTCGGCTCGTAAAAAAAATTTTTTGAAGTTACCGGTCCACAGATACAAGAAGAAAGACCCCTCTGACGTATTGTCTGAGGGGTCTTTCTTCTGTTTATGGTTTCTTTTTAAACTTATAATCTTCAATCATCTTCATCCGTTCCAACATGGTTGGATGATCATAACGGAAAATTTTCACTAATAATGGTGGATTTACTTGGCTTAATCCTGATTTGGTCAGATCCTGAAACGCTTGGATAGCCGCCTTTTGATTATGTGTCATTTCAATTCCATAACGGTCTGCTCGTGTTTCTTCATAGCGTGAAACCCAATTTGTTAAAGGGCTAGAAGCAAAAAGTAAGACAGATATGATAAGCAGAAACAGAGGCAACGAGCTTAACTCAGAAACCCCGTTTATTTTTAATGTCCGGCCCTTCCTATTTACTATAATGTCCATCAGGATTGAGGTCAGCCATAGCCCCAGTAATGATAATAGTAGATATCCGGCTATTCCAAAATAGATATGTTTTTCAACATAGTGCCCCATCTCGTGAGCCATGATAAAGAGAATTTCTTTGTCATTTAATTGATTAAGGGTTGTATCCCATAAAACAATCCGTGCGTTTGAACCAATTCCGGTCACATACGCATTAAGCGAGCTTGTTTTTTCTGACATATTCACTTCATAAACATGCTTAGCCGGAATATTCGCTTTATCTGCCAGACCCAGTATTTTTGTCTCTAATGCCTTATCTTTAAGTGGGTAAAAGTCGTTATACAGAGGATCAATGACAACGGGCTGAATGAACATCATAAACAGTGTAAAGGGTATCGATAAAAGCCATGCCGGAAGCCACCATCTCTTCTTAAACTTTTTCATTAAGGCATAGAGGACTGTTACCATAATAAACATGATGGCTAGATTCACCCAAAAATCAATAACCTCATCCCTCATCCATCCTGTAAAGGTTTGAGTAGAAATATGGTACATTCTCGAAAACTTATACGAAATAAACTCAAGCGGAAACGTGACTAGATATGCCGATAAGTAGAGTAAAAACAAAAACACTGCAGATTGGATAATATGAAATCTAGATGTATTCTTTGCCCATCTTTCAAATCCCCTTGAAACCCCAAATATTAGTACAAGAAAGTAAAAGAGCCATTCATATGGAGTGGAAAGAAAAAATAACAAATTTCTAATCTTAGAGTATTCTTCGCTTAGCATTAATTCCCTGCTATTTAAAAATGTAGATGGGTCCACGCTTGTCCCTTTTAAATCCGCGGGAATGTTGGTATTTGCTATATAAAATAGATACACATACATCAATATTCCAAAAAGCAAATAAGCAATGACGGCACGAAATGCCCACTTTCTTAACATTATAGCTACTCCTCCCTTCTGTCCTCTAATATAAATGTAGAAAAAATAGCCTCGGAATAGAACAGCTTTTTAAGAAGTTTTTATATCTTACTAAAAATATACCCAATATTTGCCGGATTAATGGGGATATTCTTTAAAATAAAAAAGGAGCAAGATATTTCTTGCCCTTATAATGGATCAACACCAAGTTCAAAAAACGCATCAGCGATAACTTCATATCCTTTGTTATTAGGGTGAACATGATCAATTGCCAATAATTCTTTTGTCTTGCCTTTAAAGCGATCATGAACATTAGCCACCTTTATCATTGGAGGCGAGGAGAGTCGTTCAATCCCCTGATTATACGCTTCTACCCATTTATCGGTCCCGGGGATATTCTCAAACGGATCGTACAGATTCATCATCCGAATAATAAATGGCTCCCCGCCTTTTTTCATGTTTAATATCCTATCCATGATGGATGCAAGGTTCTTTTTCCCTTGATCCACCGCGAGGAAAAAGTCCTTTTCATTTTTATTTTTCAGAAAGAGTTGTGCCGAGTCAATAAGATCATTCCCGCCTGCAGTCAGCGTAATAATACTGGAGCGAATAATCCCTTCCTTTACAAATGGATTGTTCAACATTTTTAAAATATCGGCTGTTGTCGCACCGCTTTTCCCGTAAATATACGGAACTATTGGCTTATTCAGTGATCTTCTTAATAACCACAAATACTTAGTAATAAACCCTTTTACAAAATAGGTGGACCCTATCCCCACTGTTAAAGAATCCCCGATTGCACAATACCTTACTAATTCATTTGATTGGATAAATATAGAAGTATTCATTTGTTCACCCTCAGGATAAAAATGTCATACTTCTTTATATTCAAAACTTCTTCATCTGAGACTTTAATTTAAAATAATAGCGAATAAAGACTTAAAACTCCAATGGATCCAAGTACCACAACAATCACATTTGCTCCTATAAATGCTAAAATTAATGCAGCTATAGCTCCGGTTATTCCAAACCAAATATCATCCTGAATGAGAAATATTTTTGGGAAAATAAGGGCACCTAAAATAGCATAAGGAACATTCCGTAATACCCCTTCTAAAAATGGAGGCATTGACTTTCCACTGAATAATGCAAGCGGCAGCATCCTCGGTATGTATGTTACAATTCCCATCCCTATGATGATTAAAATGATGGAACTACTCATCGCTTATTCCCCTCTTCCTGCGCTTCATCGTCTCTACAAACTCGATAATAACAGCAGACAAAATCGTGGAGGTTACAATTGCCCAACCGTCCTCTAAAGTTTTAGAAAATAAGAAAATACTATTAAAAACAGCAGCTAATATCGCTAGATATACAACTTTCATACTCTTTTTCATAGAAGGCACTAAGAGTCCAATAAACATGGCATACAGCGCAACTGTCATGCTTTCTTGTAAAACTTGGGGCAAACTAGCACCTATTGCAAAACCGATACCGGAACTGATGACCCAACTAGCATATGAAATGCCGACGACTCCAAATGCAAATCCCGTACTGACAGAACCGGCTTTTGTAGCCATAACGGAAAACGTCTCATCTGTTATACCAAACGCATATAAACTTTTAATCAAAGATTTTTCCGGCTCGACCTTTTCACTTAGAGATGCCGACATTAAGAAATGGCGAATATTTACTACAAATGTGGTAAAGATTATGACAAATGCTCCAGCACCTGAAGCAATTAAACTAAGAGACATATATTGACTGGCCCCTGCAAAAACTACTAAACTCATCAATACCGTTTCAAATAATGTTAATCCAGTCGTCTTTGACAGCAGTCCAAAAGCAATCGCAATAGGAAAATATCCGATCGCAATACTAAGTCCTGATTGTATCCCTTCACGAAAACTTGATGCTTTTTCTATAGACGCCTCCAACACACATCACCTCGGAAAAATTTGAAAATAAGGAGCCCTGCTTAAAACAGACAATTTTCAAAATAATATTTCTATTATATATACTCTTATTTCTAATCACAAGAGCAAAATCTTAAGTAATAAAAATACGATACTACCGAAATAGTATCGTATGGATAAATTATTTCCCTTTAAAGTTTGGTTTCCGTTTTTCTGAAAAGGCTCGTAATGCCTCTACGCGATCTTCAGTGGGGATGGTAATTTCATATGCCTTTCTTTCAATTTCTAAGCCGGTTTGAAGGTCTGTATTCATTCCATTTTTAATCGCAAATTTCGCTTGTTGGACCGCAATTGGACCATTAGCGAGAATGTTGGCAGCAAAATCATTAACAGCTTGAGAAAAATATTCCCTTTCTACTGTTTGGGTTACAACACCATACTCGCGAGCTTCATCAGCCGACATTCGTTTCGCTGTTAGAATAAGTTCCATGGCTTTCGCCTCACCAATTAAACGCGGGAGTCTTTGTGTCCCTCCAGCACCAGGGATAATAGCCAGACTTGTTTCCGTTAACCCCATGACTGCCTCTCTGACTGCAATCCGGAAATCACAGGCAAGGGCTAGTTCCATCCCACCGCCGAATGCATAGCCGTTCATGGCAGCAATTGTAGGCTGTGGCAGCCTTTCAATTGCGGAAAAAACTTCCCCGATTTTATATACATTCCTGCGCACATCTTGCTCGGATAGTGTTTTTCTTTCTTTTAAATCTGCCCCGACACTAAATGCTTTATCACCAGCACCTCGAAAAACTACCACACGTATATCAGAATTCGTTCTAATAGACTCTACTACACTGGCAAGTTCGCATAACGTTTCATAATTAAAAGCATTCATGGCTTCTTCCCTATTAAGGGTTACGTATCCAATATTATCTTGCACGCTTAATTCAATATTACTCATTGTTACACCCCTTTTTTAATTCTATAAATGTATTTCAACATATCTGATAAAAAACCTTTTTAATTAAGCTATTTTCTTTTAAATCGTTTGATTTATAGAACCTTGGACATAATGGAAAATGGTAAAGATTAAGATAGGAGGTACACTTAATTGACAAATGAAAACCAATTTAATCATTTTGTAAGTGATCCAACAGTTCAATCAAAAATGGAGAGGGTGTGGGTAGATACATGTGGCTCTTGGCAGAATTGTACCGAAGAAACCATTCAAGCATTCTTAGCTGCTTGTGAGGAATATAGTATCGATCCCCAGTATTGCATGAGTTGGGTGGAGCAGCACCAGGCTCAAATTCCTAATTGGACTAATGTTTCACAACGTTCACTCGATTGGATTAATCAGCATACTTCTACTAGTTCGCCAATATCGAGAAATAACGAAAACCTTCAATAAGAGAACCCATGATAATTGTATGAAAAAATGCAGAATCTTTATTCTGCATTTTTTCACTTATTTCGTTGGAAGTTGGTCCTTTAAAACTCTTCTTAAAATTTTGCCAGTAGTATTTTTCGGAAGTTCCTCAATAAATTCAATAAATTTTGGAAGCTTATATTTTGCTAATCTTTCTTTGCAATAAACCATTAAAGCTTCTTCCGTTAACTCTTTATTTTTTGCTACCACATAACATTTTATTGCTTCTCCTTGTTCCGGATCAGGTATGCCAATTACAGCAGCTTCTACCACGTCTGGATGATCATATAATACCTCTTCTACTTCCCGAGGATAAACATTAAATCCGCCCACTATCACCATATCTTTTTTACGGTCGACAATATAAAAATAACCGTCCTCGTCCATTTTTGCTAAATCCCCAGTATAAAGCCAGCCATCCCGAATCGTTGCAGCAGTTTCCTCCGGCATTTTATAATACCCTTTCATGACGTTTGGTCCCTGTACTATTAGCTCACCTACTTCACCGACTGGAACTTCTTCCCCTAATACGTCTACTACTTTATTTTTCACATTTAAAATGGAAGTGCCGATAGATCCTGGCTTTCTCGGACGATCAAGAGGATTAAAGGCTGTGACTGGAGATGCCTCAGATAAACCATATCCTTCCGATATAAACACATTAAATTTCTTTTCAAAGTTTTTCAGCAGTGCAACCGGAAGTGATGCTCCACCTGAAATACATAGGCGTAAAGATGAAAAATCCTTTGGGTCTCCTTCAGGATATTGGAATAAGAAATTATACATGGTTGGTACTCCTGCAAAAATGGTGGCTTTATATTTTTTGGCAAGCCTAAAAATATCTTTTGGACTGAACTTTGGAGCGATTAATAGAGTTGCCCCGCTAATTAGTGGAGCATTAACTACGACTGTAAGGCTGAAGACATGAAACATTGGTAAGGTAGTAATAACACGATCATCATTGTTCATTTTTAAATACATGCCAGTATCACTTGCATTAGAATACAGATTTTTGTGAGTAAGCATAGCACCCTTTGGTTTGCCCGTTGTTCCAGATGTATAAAGAATGACAGCAACATCATCCTCTGATAGTTGCGGTCCTTGGAAGCTTAGATTTCCTGATGCCACAACCTCTGTAAACGATTTCAATTTATTGTTTGCAGGAAGCTCCACTTTTTTAGTAGGATCCGATTCACAAATAATATAATGTTCGACCTTAGGCAGCATTGCCTCCATTTTTTCAGCTAATGGCATTAGAAGGTCAAGTGCTACTACTGCCTTCACATCCCCGTTCATTAAAATATAGCCTATTTCTTCCGGCGTATAGATTGGATTTACCGGAATAACCGTCACGCCAAGTCTCATTGCACCATAAAGGGCAATAATGAAATGCGGCGAATTTCCAAGAAGAAGTGCGATATGGTCCCCCTTTTTCAACCCCAATTGTTCCAAACCGCTTGCAAATTTTGTCACTGCCGCATCTAACTCAGAGTATGTAGTTGGTTGATCCATAAAATAATAGGCAATCTTGTTAGCGCTCTCTTTTGAAGTGTTGTGAAGTCGTGTTGTTAAATCCATATTCCCTCCCCTTTCTGAATGAATAATCATTCATTTTAATTTTCTAAATATATTATATAAAAAGAATTTTGGGGATACAAGATGTCTGAAGCAAATATCATAAAAAACTTAACACTCTATGGCCAATAAATTAGCGAAAAGATAAAAACTAACCGTACAGGTTCCGTTATCAGTGACAAAAAGGGCATTTGGGAGTACAACGGACTCCGCTATTAAAGCAAAAGACTGTTACTATTAGGGATTTTTATAAGATAGCGGTAGGTAGTTATAAAGACGTTTTGTTTTAAATACCTGCTTCCGCTATAAATTTTTGGCGGACACTAGATTGTTAACTATGACAAAATGCTTGTTTTTAGGCAATGATCGGATCCTCGTTCCGTGATTTACTATATTCTTTGGTAATTTCCACCAAATAACGGAATGGCTGTCCCCCAAAAACGATGAAATATGATTTATTACGGGAATAACGGAAATTCTGTCCTTTAACATTATTTGTCAACGTATCTGATTTCTTTTACGTCTCCGTATGAAGCAAAAAACCGGAATGATCGGCATTCCGGTTTCCATTTAATGATTCATACATTTCAATCTAATTCCAAAAAATTTGATTGAAAGTACTAAATTAAAGATTTCTTTAAGTTTCGCAAATAACGATAACGAATAAGGAAGAAGTATATCAATTGAGCAATAAGGAAGCTTACCAGGACAATAATCATCTCTGATGCAATCGATAATGAGTAATAGCTTTGCAATGCCATGAAAGCAAATGCACTATGAACAAATGCTACGACAATCGGAACAAAGAATAGCAAGGCGAGCTGCCGGGTAACAATTTTATTTAATTCCTGGTCTGTTAGTCCAACCTTTTTAATCGTTAAGTATTGACGTCTGTCATATTCAAGGTCTGCATACAGGCGGAAATATAGGAAACTTCCTGCTGCTATAAAGAAGACCGCACCAATTAGCAATGCGACGAAGAGCATCATCTTGAACATATTCATTTGATTTATATACATCGTACCGCTGACTTGTATTTCATAATGATGATTTTCAGAAGCGTAAGAACTTCCTTCTGGTGCAAGTTTTTTAGCAATTCCTGCTGTTTTCTCAAAGTCTTTTGCAAAGAATCCTGTATAAGTATTCGTTTTTACGGGTTTTAGTTTTTGATAGAGTTCATCACTGACTATTAGGCCGGATCTAAATGGGATTGCAACATTTTTAGATTGCTTTTTTGCCTCTAGTTTAATATTATCCTGTTTTAATATATAAGTTACAGGTTTAAATTCCATTTGAAAATGGGTGGATAACATTGCCATTGCTTCATTTCCGTTTAATGGTTTTTCCGGAACATCAAATCCTGCACTTTTTGCGATGTTTTGATAGTCGGAGAATGAAATAATATCAATATCCTTTATTGGATAACGATAGCCTGTATTTTCCGAAGAAACTTCCACATTTTTGATCACAGCGGTTGATATCGTATAGGGAATGCCTTTCTTGTTTAATTCTGTTTTAATTTCTTGCAAGTTTTGCTGCTGTACTGGTTGATTATCCATTGCTGTGTAGCTTATAGCTGCAGGATAGTCTTCCTCAAATTGCTTGTTCATTACATTCATCGAAGCAAGTGTTCCTACCGCACAGAAGGCAACCGTAGAAACAATGGTAACCATGAAAAACATGCGTGCATTATCCTTTAAGCGATAAGCAAGGCTTGAAATCGTTATGATATTTGTTTTTCTCCAAAAGAGAAAACGATTCTTTTGCATTATTTTTATCACAAAAATCGATAGCTGCGTATAGAAAAAATATGTTCCTACAATGGTCATTCCAATGACTGGAAGAATCCTAATTAAAATGTTCTGCATTGTCGTTGTAGCAGCCAAGTAATAGCTTGCTATAAGTAAAACAGCCGCAAGCAGTGATAAAAGCACCGAGGCCTTCGGTTCTTTCTTAGGTTTTTCACCAGCTTGAAATAAATCTATCAATTTATTTACTCTTAAAAGAATAGTCGTAAACAATGAAATACAAAAGAATAGAATTAAAAACGCACATATTGTTAGCAATAATGCTTTTAGAGAAAGATAAAAGGAAAGTGAGTCAATTCCAATCATCTTTGATCCGATCATTAAAAATAATTTGCCTGTGATAATACCCAATCCAATTCCAACAATAATTGCTCCAATGCCTATTAGCATATTTTCCAAAAAGACCATACGATTCAATTGGCCCCTAGTCATGCCGTGCATCATTAAAATTCCAAATTCACGTTTCCTTGATTTTAGGAAGGTACTGACAGAGTACAGCACGAATAGAAAGGAAAATACGTACATAATTACCTCCGCAGCGGTCATTAGCTGGACTGCAACCGAAGAAGTAACACCTTGTTTGATATCCGGGTGAAAAATAAATAGTGCATATACAAAGAAAATCAACACAGAGAACGCACTGCTTAGAAAATAGGCCGAGTATGTCCGTTTATTACGAACGACATTTCTATACACGAACTGTGGAAAGGTCACTGCTGTCTCCTCCTAGCAAAGCAAGCATATCAATAATCTTTTGGAAGAATGCTTGGCGGTTATCCCCGCGATAAATTTCGTTGTATAGATTTCCATCCTTAATAAAGATCACTCTATGACAGTAGCTTGCTGCAACTGCATCGTGCGTTACCATTAAGGCAGTTGCGCCATCTTCTTGATTTATAGCGGTTAAAGTCTCCATTACATCCTTTGCAGATTTCGAATCTAAGTTACCAGTTGGCTCGTCCGCTAAAATAAGCGATGGGTTGTGAATGATGGCACGTGCAATTGCAGTTCGCTGCATTTGTCCACCAGATATCTCATAGGTTCTTTTCTTTAGGATTTGGTCAATCCCCAGCTTCTTCGTAACATTTTGCAGCTTTTTGTTCATTTCTCTAACACTTTCCCCATCCAATGTAAGAGGAAGCACAATGTTTTCTTCCACCGTTAAAGTATCCAGTAAATTAAAGTGCTGGAACACAAAGCCCAGTTCATGTCGTCTGAACAGTGCAGTTTCTTTTCTGTTTAATACATGTGGATTTTTGCCGTTTATCTTAATCTCACCGGATGTCGGGCGGTCAATGGTGGCAATTAAGTTAAGTAGCGTTGTTTTACCGCTCCCGGATGGACCCATGATCCCGACAAACTCACCTTTTTCAATGGAAAAATTGATATCGTTTAGTGCTTTATGAGCAACTTTTCCCTCATAAATCTTTTCTAAATGTCTGACCTCTAGAATCGACATTATCATCACTCCCTGTTTCATTTGTATCTTCATTTTATCTGGAACTCATCCATACAACCATTTCGCTAGCTTACAGTTATCTTACAAAATTGTAAGGTACAAATTCGACAGGAAGTTTGTTGTCTAGGTGGTGCCAGGCACCCTTTTAAAAGATAATCCGTACTATGGTTCCCTTGTTAATGGTAGATTCTATTTCGATGCGGTGTCCAAGTTTTTCACAAATTTGTTTTGTCAGATATAGACCCATCCCTGTTGATTCCTGAAAATGGCGGCCATTTTCACCAGTAAAATAAGGATCAAAGACACGAGGCAAATCACTTTTCGGGATGCCTACGCCTTCATCTTGTATTTCAAGAACAGAATGTATCCCGCGTGTAAACCCACGAAAATAGATTTTGCGATTTTCATGAATAGTGTAGCGAATTGCATTTGTAATGAGCTGAGTAAGGACAAATGATAGCCATTTTTCATCTGATGTTACTTGAAGATTCTCCGGCACTTCAATCATTGGAAATACATGCTTTCGTATAAATAATCGTTTTTGCGCAGAAGAAACCGATCGAACAATTTTTTCAAGCGATAATGTTTCAACATAAAAATCCCGATCAAAAGTATTCAGTCGCGAAATATAAAGGACCATTTCTAAACCTTTCCTCAACCTCTCCAACTCATCTCCAATTTCCGTATAAGGAGATTCATCCTTATCTTGTATCATTAAATGTATAACCGATATAGGAGTTTTCATTTGATGAACCCACTGATTAATAAATTGAATATGGCCATCAAGTTTCCGACTATAATCTTGCAAGTCAGTTTTGTAATGTCTAAATTGACTTGTTAATAGTTCGTGAAGACTTACAGCTAATGGAGTACTGTGGTCAACATTCATAAATTCATCCATACTGGATAGAGGATTTTCTAAGCGCTTGTAGAAGCTGCGATTTGTTATGTAACGAAAAACTAGATAGCTTATAAGCAAACAGCTGCTAAGTAATGCAGCATATAATGAGATGGTTAAATGTCTATAGCCATCCAGCCAATAAACAATGGTGATGATAAAAAGTTGGACAATATAAAAAAGAATGAGGGGAAACTGTTCTCGTAAGAAAAGCTTCATTCCACATCCCCCCAATTCGGATTAAGCCGATAACCTTGGCCGCGAATAGTTTCAATCGCATCTTCAATTTGTAACGATGCTAATTTCTTTCTTACACGAGTAATATAAACATTTAATGTATTGTCATCTACAAATGCTTGGTCATCCCATATTTTTTCAAGTAAACGGTCACGACTTACCACACATTCCTGTTTCTTCATTAATTCATCTAATATTTTTGCTTCTGTATGACTAAGATCGACCATATTGTCCCTTAAGGAAAGTAAAAGACGCTCAACATCGAGCTTTAATCCATTCACATCCACAGACCGCTCATTGGGAGAACCAGAGTAATCCCCATATGCACGGCGCAGCTGGCTATTAATCTTCGCGATTACAATTTCATAGTCAAATGGTTTTGTGATATAGTCATCTCCTCCATTTTCCAATGCCATTACATGATCCATTTTTCCATCACGGGCCGAAATAAAAAGTATAGGACAAGTGGAGATGTTTCGAATTTGTCTGCACCAATAGTATCCGTCATATTTAGGTAGGTTCACATCCAGTAAAACAAGATGTGGTGAATATTGTTCAAACTCAGACCGTATTGATTCAAAATTTACTACAGATTTAGTATCAAAGCCAAATTTATGTAAATGCTCCTGCAAGAGTTTTACTAACTGTCTATCGTCTTCTATTATGAATATCTTAAACATCCCTATTCCCCTTTACACTTTCTCTTTCATTGATTTTAACAAATATTTCTTTTTTTAATAACTTTAGGTGCAAAAATTCTTTCTGTTTTAACGATAGTTCTGATTCTCCTCCTATTCGTTAGTACCCATTTTTGGCACTCCTCTTGTAGGTGTACTTGCTTTAAAGAGCTCCTACCAAACGAACAAAAAACCCTTTCAATAAGTGAAAGGGTCCCAAAAATTAATAGATTAAGTTTACTAGCTCGTCCCTTGTAATGTTACCGAAGTAGTGTTTTACATCGACATCTTCGAGTGCTTTTTCAATTTCATGACGTTCATAACGAACTCCGGTGAGTTTGTTCTCAATGTCTTCCACATCACCGACACCGAAGAAATCGCCGTATATTTTACACGTTTCAATCAGACCTTTATTGACATCTAAGCGAACGTCAATGCTTCCGACAGGGAAACGATGGGAATGTTGAAGATTGAATTTTGGTGATTTTCCGTAATTCCAATCCCAATTTTGATATCTTTCTTTAGAAAGCTTGTGGATTTTCTCCCAGTCTTCATCGGTAAGCTTATATTCTGGAATTGGATTCTGCCCTTCAAAAATTGATTCTAAAAGAAGCTGACGGAATTCCTCAATAGTAATTTTTTTATCTAGAAACTCTGAAATGTTAGCAACTCGACTTCGAACTGATTTAATGCCTTTTGATTCAATTTTGTCTTTCTTTACTTTCAATGCGGATGCCACATTTTCAAGTTCAGAATTGAGCATTAATGTACCATGGCTGAACATGCGTCCTCTTGTTGAAAATTGAGCATTACCGGAAATTTTCCGTTCGCCTACTTGAATATCGTTGCGGCCACTGAGTTCAGCGTCTACTCCTAATTTTTTCAATGCTTTAATCACTGGCTCCGTAAACTTCAAGAAATTGTGGAAGCTCTCCCCATCATCCTTTGTAATAAAGCTAAAATTTAGGTTTCCAAGGTCGTGGTAAACAGCACCACCGCCAGATAAGCGACGAACAACAATGATTCCATTTTTATCTACATATTCTGTATTAATTTCCTCTATCGTATTCTGATTCTTACCGATGATGATAGATGGTTGGTTAATGTAAAATAAAAGATATGTTTCATTTGGGTCAAGGTTTTTTAATGCGTATTCCTCAATCGCTAAGTTAATTTGAGGATCATGAATACCTTTATTATCAATAAATAACATTTGTCTCACTCCAAATTCAAAAAATCTAATTACAGCTGAATGCCCATTCCATAATAGGCAAGCATCACTTCTCCTGAAAACTTCTCGGCTGCCTCTGATTTTAATTGTTCCAGATCGCCTTATTGTGGGAGATGGGTTAGGACTAAGCGTTTTGCCCCTGCAATATGCGCAAGATTTCCCGCATCATAGCTATTCATATGTCCAGCACAGGAACCATCCATATCTCCATAAAAATTACATTCACAAAGCAGTACATCCGCTCCTTTAGCAAATTCATTAAGAGATTCTATATAGGATGTATCTGCAGTATAGACAATTACCTGATTCTCCGCTTCAATTCTCATGGCATAGCATGGAACAGGATGCTTGGTTTTTAAAAAGGTAATAGAAAATGGTCCAATTTGCAGAGTTTCGCTAGGATTATACGGTACAGCTTTGGTCACATCCTGGAAATTCAGAGATTGAAATCCACTCTCATCTTCTTGATGCCCATAAATAGAAAGCGTTTGAATATTTTTATCCATGTATTTACCAATAATCAAAGCATGCTGCAACACACCAATATCAGCTACATGATCTGGATGATAATGAGAAATGATCACGGCATTTAAATCTTCCGGTTGTACAAAATTTTGCATCTTCGACAAAACGGCACTCCCGCAGTCAATTAATAATTTATATGTTCCATGTTCTAGTAAGTATCCGGTACTTGCTTCATTTACTTTTGGGTAGCCACCCCATTGCCCTATTACAGTTAGTTTCATATGTATCCTCCTAAAATTATAGTTCAATAGACATTTCATATCAATTTTTAGTATACTCCATTTTACCTAAATTCTAATGAGTAAGACATATTATCATGTAGAAAGCTGTCTCAAAAGGTGCCTGGCACCATTCGAGACAGCTATGCTTGTCCTTATTTTTCACTTACTGTGATTTTCGTTTTTGGCATTACATGCTGATCTCTTGCTTCCACATGAACTTGTACTTGATAAGTTCCAGCATGGTCAAAAACAAAACTGGCAGAATAATTACCATTCTTATCATTTTTTGCCTTGATGAATTTACTATCGTTTGTGTTGTCGCCTTCCCATACTTGATATTTCACATCATCGGCATCTTTAACCTTTTCTTTACCTTGTGTTACTAATGCTTGTAAAGCTACTTTTTCGTTAACACTTGCATTATTCGGCACTTTTAAAGCTACCTTTAACTCCACCGGCGCTTTTTTTTCATATGTATTGGAATGGCTTCCACAAGCAGATAAGGCGAAAACTGTAATACATGTAAAGAATAGCATAAGTATTTTACGAGACATCATCATACCTCCATCGTACTTTATATTTTTTATGTTAACATTAAATCAAGATAAGAAATGCCTGTTTTGTTAATAAGTGTTGACATTTTTTATCATCCAAAAACATGTCGATAAATTTGAGCATTTCATGAATATTTGACCATAAACCAATTTTTACTTTATATTTCATCTATAATGAAGGCAAATACATATAATATATTTTTGGAGGGTAACATATTGAAAAATTTACGTATACCTCTTTTGCTATTATTGGTTTTTTCTATAATTAGTCTTAGCGCATGCAGTTCCTTAAGCAACAAAAAAGGCGAACCAGTTGGAAACTTTACTTATACCGATGAAAACGGTAAATCTTTCGGTATGAAGGACTTAAAAGGAAAAGTTTGGGTAGCAAATTTTATTTTCACAAGCTGTACCACTATCTGCCCACAATTGACTTACCAAATGAGTGAACTCCAGAAAAAGGCAAAGAAGGAGGGGCTAAAAGATGTACACTTTGTTTCTTTTAGCGTAGACCCTGAAGTGGATACCCCGAAGCGCATGAAAGATTATGCTTCTCATTTTCAGCCGGATTTTTCCACATGGCATTTATTAACGGGATATGCACAAAAGGATATCGAAAAGCTAGCATTGGATAAATTTAAAGAACTTGTGAAGAAGCCTGAAAATGATACACAAGTTGTTCATGGCACAAGTTTCTACCTAATCAATAAAAAAGGTGAAATTATTAAGGACTATTCTGGAGGCAAGAACTTTAAGCCTGAGGAAATTATAAAAGACTTAAAGGCTTTAGATTAAAAAAAGTTAGGGCATCTGCCCTAACTTTTTTCTTATGCTGCTTGCTCTGTTTGCATTGTATGTGATTTTTTGTATTTTATTGTAAAATACACAATCGTGATTATTACAAAAGCAATCAAGTAAATTAGCATTAATCCTAAGTTATGCCATACAACACCAAAATCACCAGTCGAGATGGCTGCTTTAAATGCATTAAGCGAAAATGTCATAGGCAGTACATTATGAACTGGATGCAATGCAGGTGGCAATAACTCAAGTGGGAAAGTTCCTGCACTGCTAGTTAATTGTAAAATTAAGATGATGATCGCTAAGAAACGTCCAGGATCACCTAATAAGGCAGTTAAACATAATATTAATGCCATATAAGTTAAGCTTGTTACGATTTCTGTACAAATAAATACAGGTATACTTTTTACATCTAGACCAATTCCGCCAATGGCAATAGCAGCAGCAATAAGAGACTGAATAATACCAACTATCGCCATAATACCGAATTTACTAGTAAACATGAGGAATCCATTCTTAGGTGTAATAACAGGATTTTTTACATTAAACACTATCGTTAACAATAAAGCTCCGACGAATAATCCTAAGGATAAGAAATATGGTGCCAAACCTGTTCCGTAATTAGGAACTTTGTTGACTTCTTCTTTATCAACCTTAACAGGATTTCCCATCATATCATATGTTTTTTGATTTGCGTGTACGGAACTGGATTTATCAGCAGCATCACTCAATTTATTCTTTAATTCTTTGGATCCATCCGTTAATTTATTTGTTCCACTGTTTAAATCTTTGGATCCATCTGCTAATTGTGAAGTACCTTCACTAATCTTGCCAGATCCATCTGCTAATTTACCTATCCCGGTATTTAACTGCTCACTACCTGATGCCAATTTACTTGCTCCGCTATTAGCGTCTGCTAACTTTTGATTAAATACGGTCATACCTTGAAGCAGCTCCGTTTGGCCAGCATTTAATTTGTTAGCACCAGCTGTTAATTTTTGTGAGCCAGCTAATAGAGCATCTAATCCATTTTGTAATGGTTTAATCCCTTGTTGGTTTAACTGATTTACAGAATCAGATAGAGTACTTGCTCCAGCTTGAAGCTTGCTGGTTGATGTGCTAAGTTGACCAGCACCATTCGCAACATCATTGCTTCCTTTTTCTAATTGATCCAACGTTGCTTGCAAGACTGCTTTTTGTTGAGCTGGCAATGTACCCATTAAAGGTTCTAATTGATCTTTAAGTGCAGCGATTCCATCATGAACTTGTTTTGCGCCGTCTGCTGTTTTCGATGTACCATTTTCTAGGGCACCAAGATTGTCTGTTAAAGATTGTGCACCTTGGTGAATTTTATTTGTATTCGCTACAAGTTGTTTGGCACCACTGTCCGCATCTTGTAAGCCAATTGTTAATTCTTTGCTTCCATCGGCCAAATCAGCAGAACCTTTGCTTGCACTTTTTACCCCTGTTAGGAGCTGGTCATTACCATTTTTTAGTTGACTAAGGCCATTTGCAAGTTCTGATGCTCCGCTCGCTACTTCACTGGAACCACTTGCGGCTGAATTTACACCATTTTGAAATTCAACGGATTTTGATGCTAATGTTTCAAGATTTTCTTTGATTGTCTTAGATCCGCTGTCTAGTTTTTTGGCTCCATCGTATAAAGTAGATGCACCATCACTTGCTTGAGCGTATCCTTTTCCCATTTCCTTTATTTTGCTAAACATTTGTTCCGCATAAGTTGCTGTTACTTCTTTTGAAACAGATGCCTTTATTTCCTTCATAGCTGAATCGCCTATTTTTGAGGAGAGATAGTTGGCACCCTCATTTGGAATATAGTTAAGCTCTAATTTTTTAGGCTTATCATCCATTAAAGTAGTAGCATTTTTAGAAAAGTTTTGTGGTATCTCAATTAAAAGGTAATATTTCTGATTTTTAAGATCTTTGAGTCCTTTCTTATTATCCACGATATGAAAATCAAAATCTTTACTATCTTTTAAGTTATCCGCAAGCTCTTTTCCAAGCTTTAAATGATCTCCGTCCAATACAGCACCTTTGTCGTTATTCACTACCGCGACAGGTAAGCGATCTAAGTGTCCATATGGATCCCAAAAGGACCATATAAACATTCCTGCATACATAATTGGCACAAACGTAATAGCTAATGTTGATATTAACAACATTGGATGACGGAGGATTTTCTTTAATTCTGCGAGAAACATGACGTTTTTACCTCCATTAATAGATTTTAATGACCGTTTTATTCATTTGGTCAATTCATTCCAAAAAATGTAGGACCATCAAGTTGATAATCCCTGGAATAAATAAAGTTTAAACAATTTAGAGATTTCTTCTTTTTTCAGTGGTTCATGATGCTTTTCCCAATCAAAAATTAAGGAGATATATAATTTTAAAATAACAAAAGCAGTTATCTCCGGTTCGCACTCTTTAATTTCGCCATTTTGAATTGCCTCCAAAATAATATTTTTAATATAGTTTAGGATGGATTCTTCAATTCGAAGCATTACTTCTTGAACTTCCGGCGTTCCAATATCACTTTCTTCTTGAAAAAGCTTGATGTATAATTGGTGTTCCTTTCGAAATTCCAGTAGCTTATAGAGCGTGCGGTCAACCTTTTCATGAAAAGGCAGATCAGAGTGCATAAATTGTTCGGCAGCCTCTTTCATTTCTTTTAACAAGGAAGTAATGATTTCATAAAATAGATCTTCTTTGTTTTTGAAGAAAGTATAAATAGTTCCTTTTCCTACATTCGCAAGCTTTGCTATTTGATCCATAGTAGTGGCTTTGTATCCAAATAAGGAGAAAGATTTAGTTGCTGCTTCGATAATTAATTTCCTGCGATCAATAGCCAATAATGATTTCACCACTTTTCCGAAATGACCAAAATACCAAAACGGTCAATTAGTTTCACAAGGTATAATATAGCATAACCATTATAGAGAATCAAGGGAATAAAATAGTTTTTTCAATAAAAAAATCCGCCCCGAAAAGGAGCGAACATTTTCATTGCAAATGCTTTAAAATTACCGTTGCCAATACATCAATAAATTCGGGTCTTGCATTTGGCATTGGAGGACGATAATAGCTTGCACCAA
>Ga0224736_1003_pt1 | contig 117084 bp, 105 predicted proteins | sample IA12soil_MG_GH6A_FD_161628 | JGI IMG/M metagenome (GOLD analysis project Ga0224736, IMG submission 161628) | Enriched cells from agricultural soil in Iowa, United States - IA12soil_MG_GH6A(-) | ecosystem: Environmental > Terrestrial > Soil > Agricultural land | place: USA: Iowa | collected...
CTTAAAAGTTTATTCTCCTGGCTAGCAATTTGGTAAATTTTGTTATCAATCACCTTCAGCTGCCTGGCTAATACCAGGATTTCTTTCCCCACATCGGTGAGCAGTAAACCATTATGTTTATCTCGAATAAACAATTTGATATTTAGCGAAGTTTCTAGATTTTTAACCGCCTTGCTTACTGCCGGCTGTGATATATACAGTGCTTTAGCAGCTTCCGTAATATTCAATTTCTCTGCGACTTCCAAAAAAATTTTGAGATTGTTTATATTTATGTTCATAACTATTTGGTTATCCCTCCTATTAAAAAAATGTATTTTAGTTATATCAAAATATACTATATGATATTAACCATCAGTCAATACCTCAGAAAAAAGTTCATTGGCAATGAAACATTCCTAATTCCGAGGATGGACAGTTTTAACTATAAGGAGGAAATGTTTTATGAGTATTCACCCTCAAGAAAGAAGCCTATCAAAATCATCATTAGTCCAATCATCTCGTTCCTGGAGGATATGGACAACCGCCTGGATGGTAACGGCTGTGTTCATTCTTTCGAACTCTGCGACCCCGCTCTATGTGCACTGGCAGCAGGATATAGGCTTTTCCAACGGGACACTCACTCTGGTCTTTGCGGCTTACATCGCGGGCCTTCTTGTTACGCTTCTTATTGCTGGTCAGCTTTCTAACCGATACGGACGCAAATTAGTGCTGTTCCCCGGTCTGTTTGCAGCCGTTCTTGCCTGCCTCTTGTTCGCTGCTGCTTCATCTGTAATTACTCTTCTCACTGCCCGTTTTCTATCGGGTATTGCTGTCGGCGTTATCGTCTCAGCAGGGATGGCGTCGGTCCTGGATGTTGGAGGGCCCAATCGGAGGAAGTTGGCTTCGCTTGCGGCATCGGTAGCCATGGTCCTTGGTGCGGGACTCGGTCCACTGCTAGCAGGTGCCTTTGCCGTGATATTTACACGGCCGGTAGTACCAATCTTTATAGTCGAACTTGCTATATTGGCAACTGCTTTTCTCGTTACAAGTACATTACCAAAAAGACAAATCCATTTTGAACAGCAGAACAACAGGCGTTTGTTCTTGCCAAGTGTACCTAAAGTAAACCGACTAGACCTGGCCTTCGGCATTGCCATTTTTGCACCTGGCATTACAGCGACATCCTTCGTGTTATCGCTTGGCCCCTCGCTTCTGGCAAAGCTTCTACACGTAACGAGTCCTTTCATCGCGGGCAGTACGGCCTGTATTATGTTCCTGACGGCAACAGGCGTACAGTTCGCGGTCAAGAAACTTCACGTTCGAATCATTTTCTTGACCGGTGCTTCTGCCACCATCCTTTCTATGGTTAGTATTGCGGTGGCTGTTAATGCCTCTGTCGCAGCGATGCTCGTGGTCTCCGCCGTTCTTGCTGGTGCCGGTCAGGGCCTTGGGCAACTTGGAGGCCTGACATTAATTGGCCTTAATGTTCCGGAACATCGCAGAGCCGAAGCAAACGCAGTACTCAACATCGGCGGTTATATTCCCGCTGCTATCTTCCCCATTTGCACGGGTTACCTTATCGATATAACGGGGCTGGCATTCGGGGCCACAGTCTTTGCCGTTATCCTGTCTATGGTATCCGTGGCTGCGGCGCTTTTTGTTCGTACGCGACTTCGGAGGGAATGAGAATGGTGCCGTTACTGTTAAATAAAGTTTGAGCAAAGATTCATTACTAACTAGCATTTTACGATAAATAAAAAGAATCCATTTTGAAAAGGTGATCAAATGGATTCTTTTTCAGCAATTTTAAATTTCGGTTTTATAAAAAATTTGAATGAAGCCTGCGGAGGCTCATTTGAATATGTTTATAAAAATTTCGATTGCAGGAAGTTTAGGCGAAAAAACTCCATTTTACTACATTGTTTTTTAGATTGATGGGCATCTATGTACTAATTTGTCGAACTTCTAGAAGTTGCACTCGCAAAAGCCAGCATTTAGACAAGGGTAACCTTTAAACTGTGAGTAACAGCATTAAATACAATACCCAAATGAACTCTCCACCTCTAATTAATATGTCATATTGTTATTGTGACATGCCTCTAAATCCATCTATGGGAGAAAAATAATAATAAAAAAAGAACAATACTACTATTTCAGAGCAAAGTCCAAAGTATTGTATGCTTTCTCTTAGTCTCTAATCATAGAAAGCAGTAGGTGACAAGCGAAAGTAAGCATTTTTATTTTTCTCTGCCAACCTAATGACATTCACAATATTTCTCAGTTTAAATCTGACAAGAATTGTCGAAAAACAAAACTATCAACCGATTATTTTGTCAATTCTTTTTAATTTAAATTATCAAAAAAATATATTGACAACCTCAAATCGAGGTCGTAAGATAGGATTTAAATATAACGATATATAATGTTATATTAAATTGCATAACGTTATCTAGAGAGGGTTGCTTTAAAACTAACCTTTCTACATAAAAAATAAGGAGGTTGTACTATGACAACAGAAATTAACGTAGGGGTAAAATCGCAAATTAAAACGGCATTGGCAGAGGTTAATAAAAGAGATATTAAGAATGTGTTCTTTGTGGCATGTGGGGGATCTTCCGCACTTATGTATCCAAGTAAATATGTGATGGATCGTGAGGCAAAAGGAATAGATTCCTATCTTTATAGTTCTAATGAATTTATCTATCGAAATCCAGTCAAACTTGGTGTGAATTCACTTGTTATCCTATGCTCTCATTCAGGTACAACTCCTGAAACGGTTGAATCTGCAAAATTTGCACGATCCAAAGGTGCACTGGCAATATCATTAACCAATGAACCTGAATCTCCTTTAGCGAAAGAATCCGACGTCTTTTTGAAATATGAATGGGGTAAAGAGGCAGATGCTTTCGCAACTAATTATTCTGTTATGTATCAGCTAGTTTTTGGAGTGTTGAATTTAGTAGAGAACAACGACAAATATGAAAGAATCGAGAAAAATCTAGAAAAATTACAATCTACCTATAATAGAGTTTTAAAGCACACAGCAGCTGCTGCGCACGAGTTTGCTGAAAAACATCAAGATGAAAAAATTATTTATACAATGGCAAGCGGTGCCAATTATGGTGTAGCATATTCCTTTGCAATCTGTATTTTAATGGAAATGCAATGGATTCATTCTCATGCCATCCATGCAGGGGAGTATTTCCACGGACCTTTTGAAATTCTCGATAAGGAGACTCCATTTATTATCTTGCTTGGTCTCGATGAGACAAGACATCTTGAGGAACGCGCTTTATCATTCTCCAAGAAATATGGAGAAAAATTAACGGTTCTCGATGCGAAAGAATATGATCTATCCGATATTGATGAGGAGGTAAAAGGATATATCGCACCGTTAGTACTTAATTATGTATTACGCCAGTATGCAGATAAGTTAGCTGAGAAGCGGAACCATCCTTTATCTTTGCGTCGATATATGTGGAAAGTAGAATATTGAGCATTCATTTGGGAAAAGTGGGCATCCGCTTTTCCCGGATCTTTATTAGCTGAAATAGGGGGGAGAAGGAATGAAAAAATTATTCACGGTGTTTACCATATTCGTTTTATGTATGTCCGTATTAGTCGGATGTTCCTCTTCAACATCATCCTCAGGGGATGGGAAGGTAATCCAACTTAATTTCTTTCATCGCTGGCCAACGCAACCTAAAAAAGCCTTCTTTGAAAAAGCTGTCAAGGAATTCGAAAAACAGCATCCCAATATTAAAATCAAGACAGAAGCTGTATTGAATGACTCTTATAAGGAAAAAATTCGTGTCGTATTAGGATCAAGTAATCCGCCTGATATTTTTTTCTCCTGGAGCGGTGAATTTGCATATAACTTTGCCCGGGCAGGAAAAGCTTTAGATTTGACTGATATGATTAAAGAGGATAAGGAATGGTCGGACCAAATTATCCAATCCCAATTTATCCCCTTCACCTTAGACGGGAAGACCTATGGAGTTCCATGGTCCATGGATGGAAAATCCTTCTTCTATAATAAGAAAATATTTAAGCAATTAAACTTGGAAGAACCAAAGACATGGACTGAATTTATGGATGACCTCCAAATAATTAAAGATGCCAATATTACCCCAATAGCTTTTGGAAGTAAGGCACCATGGACCATTTCTCATTATATTGGTACGTTAAATCAACGCTTAGTACCTGAAGATGTTATTAAAATTGATTACGATCCGAAGAATCCCGAGGGAGATTTCTCGAATCCTGGTTATGTAGAAGCACTTAAGAAATTTAAGGAATTAGAACCATACTTTAATAAAGGCGTAAATGCGGTAGACCATGAGTATGCAAGACAACTATTTAAAAGTGGAAAAGCCGCTATATGTTACATGCAATATGCAGAAATTGGAATGGTGGAACCAACCCTTAAGGACGATCTAGGAGTATTTAAATTGCCGGCAATCGAAGGTGCGAAAGGAGACCCTAATGTTATTACAGGAGCACCGGAGGGAATTATGATTTCCTCTAAAACTAAACATCCTAAAGAAGCAATGGAATTTATAAAATTTTTAACCTCTAAAGAAAAGGGAATCCAACAAGTGAAAGAAGTAAATGAATATAGTGCAACGAAAGGCACACTTACAGATCAAAATTCATCCCCACTTCAGCAGAAGGCAGTTGATCAAATTGTGAATGCTAACCGAACTGCGCTTTGGTTAGATACGGATTTGGATATTAACATCGTGGATGCTTACTTAAAAGGAGCACAACTTATGTTAGATGGTAAAAGGACACCTGAAGAAGTCATGAAAGAAGTTCAAAAAGCAGCAAAAGAGGTAAAACAATCATCTGCAAAATAAAATAAAAAAGGTGGATGTTTGTCCACCTTTTTTCCAAATCGAGGTGAAAAGAAATGCTTCATGGAAAGAGAAAAATAACTCCATATCTTTATTTAGCACCATGCTTACTTTTCCTGCTGTTTTTCGTTTATTATCCTATTGTGGAAAACATACGCTATAGCTTCTTTGATTTTTCAGCATTTTCACCGAGTAAAACATTTGTAGGGCTTCAAAACTTTATTGATTTATTGCATGATAAAGTGTTTTACATAGCATTAAAGAACAATATTCTTTATGCTGTCATTTCAGTGGTATGCCAAGTGTTTGGCGGTCTTATACTAGCTGCAATACTGGAAGCACCGATTACCAGACTGTTATCTGGCTTTTTTCGCACCGTCTTTTTTCTGCCCGTTGTTATTTCTATAACAGTGATTGCCTTGCTTTTCACCTTTATATACGACCCACAAATAGGTATTTTAAACAACTTTTTAAGTTTAATAGGGTTAGAGGATTGGACGCGAGCATGGCTAGGGGAATCGGAAACGGCTATATTTGCCGTTATTGCAGTTTCTCAATGGCAAAGTATTGGTTATATTATGATGCTTTTTATTGTTGCCATACAAGGGATCCCAAAAGAGCTATATGAAGCGGCCGATATTGATGGTGCTGGGGGAATCAGAAAATTTTTAAATATTACAGTCCCACAAGTGAAGGAAATGATCTTTGTTACTACCTTAATTACCTTAACCGGTGCCTTTACAGTTTTTAATGAACCATATATTCTAACCGGAGGAGGACCGGGAAACTCCAGTGATGTCTTAGGAACCTTGCTATATCATTCTGCGTTTTTTGAGGACAAGATGGGGTATGCATCTACGATTGCCACCGTTATTTTAATCTTGACATTAATGATATCTGTTATTCAAATGAAATTATTTAGAACTGGAAAGGATGGTTAAGATGGAGGCTAATGAACAAGTTATAAAATATGAAACTATCCCATTAAACCGAAAACATAAAAAGAATCGAAAGACCATTCTGATGGCCTCACCAGTCTATATTTTATTATTTGTATATTTTATTATTATTGCCTATCCTCTTTTTTGGATGGTGATTAATTCTTTTAAATCGACAGATGAAATCTTTGGAAGTAGTTGGGCGTTACCGGAAAAATGGTTGTTTTCCAATTATATAGAAGCGTGGGATACTGGGATATCTAGTTATTTTGTTAATAGCTTGATTGTAACTGCTGCTACTTGCCTATTAACGGTGTCCATCAGTGCATTAGGTGCTTATGGATTATCCAGATTTGAATTTAAAGGGAAAAATCTACTTTTGATTTTTTGCATTGGCGGTATGATGCTCTCACCACAGGTTAGTCTTATTCCATTATATAAATTAATCCAAGCACTCGGAATTCATGATACCTATTTGGCAATGATTTTGCCGTATGTTGCATATCGTATTCCAATTACCGTGTTGTTAATAAGATCTGCTTTTCTTGAGGTCCCAAAAGATTTAGAGGAATCTGCTTTTTTAGATGGGTGTGGTACATGGAAAATTTTTATAAAAATCTTTGTTCCTCTTAATCTGCCTATTATGGTGACGGCAACCGTCTTAACAGCTTATTTTACTTGGAATGAGTTTTTGTTTGCCTTAATCTTTGTTGATTCAGAATCTTTGAAAACGATTCCAGCTGGGCTAATGCAATTTCGCGATGCATTACAAACGAATTGGGGAGTATTATTAGCGGGATTAATGATTTCAGCAATCCCCATTATTTTATTGTTCTTATGTATGCAAAAGTTCTTTGTACGTGGACTAACGTCTGGCAGTGTAAAAGGATAAAAGGAGTGGAAAAATATTGAGACTAATAGCCATTGGAGATAATGTTGTGGATATATATAAAGAGCGAAATGAAATGTTTCCTGGAGGGAATGCCCTAAATGTTGCAGTATTAGCAAAGCATAGTGGTGCAGAGCATACCGCATTTATTGGAATTATTGGCAATGATGATGCTGGGGACCATATCATCGATTCATTAGAGAAAAATAATGTGGATATCAGTCGAATTCGACGAGCCTGTGGGGAAAGTGGCAAAGCCTATGTAGATTTAAATGAGGATGGGGATAGGATCTTTGTTGGATCGAATAAGGGCGGCATTCAATCAATGTTAAAAATTCGATTAACTGAAGAAGACTATCAACTTATTAAGCAGTACGATGTTTTGCACACGAGTATCTACAGCAGTCTGGAACATGATCTTGAAACGTTAAAAGAATCGATCCAACTGTCATTCGACTTTTCCAATCACTATGATCAAGAAATCTTGAAACAAGTTTGTCCACATATAACCTTTGCCTTTTTATCAGGAAGTCATCTCAGTGAAATAGAAATAAAAGAGTTGTGTGAGGAGATACATTCTTTAGGAACTCCATATGTTGTGGTTACTAGAGGTTCAACTGGTGTTATGATGTCGCATAAAGGAGAGATTTATGAAAAGGGTATAGTGGAAGCTAATGTAATTGATACTTTAGGTGCTGGGGATTCTTTTATAGCAGGATTTTTAACAAGTTATTTAGATAATCAATCCATCCAGGATGCATTAGAATATGCCTCACATAGAGCCTCTCGTACATGCGAGGTAAATGGTGCATTTGGCTATGGTAAGAAAATGGATAGTAAGCTTTTTTCTAAATAAACAGTTATGGCAAAGAAGCAGGAGATTTCTCCCGCTTTTTTATTGTCTATGTTTAGCACAAACAGTGGACTCCTCCTGAATTAAGTAGTAATTGAAAATGCTGCACGTGCTGTGGGAATTTTATAGTTTGATATATGAATAGGAGAACCATTGCTATCCCATAAAATTTTATCAATATTAAACAATGGTTCTCCTGACTCGCATTCCAAATAATTAGCCTCTTCCATTGTTGCAAAACTTACTGTAAGAATCTTCTCACTAGAGCCGTTGACCACACCATAAATATTTTTTAGAACATCATACGTAGATTTATATTTATACACAAAACTTGGTAAATCGGGAAATCTTTCTAAAGAATAATGAGCAACGTCGATGACAAGAGGTTGTTCCTCAATTCCCATTACTCGAACTAGTTTTAGCAAGGGGGATCCTTCTTTTACATTGAGTTTTTCTGCTTCTACTTTTGTAGCAGGTACTTCTTCGCTGAGGATAATTCGAGTAGAGGGGTTTTTGCCTATTCTTTTAATATAATCGGTAAATCCATCCACGGTAATAAGTTCTCTTGTTATCTTGGTCGCACTGACAAATGTCCCTTTTCCTTGCTTTCTTTCTAAGAGACCTTCGTCCACTAGTTCTTGAAGTGCTCTTCTCACAGTAATTCTGCTTACACCGTAGTGTTCACATAATTCTGTCTCATTCGGGATCTTTTTTCCTGGCTTATATACATTACTGTCAATGGCTTCCTTGATATTTTGTTTCAACTGAAAATATAGAGGAAGCGAACTGGAACTATTCAATTTCATTTAATATACCTCGAATCATTATAATGTAATATAATATTATGATACATTATAGTGGTTGTAAATGGAAATTTTTCATTCATGCTTGTAGGAGATTGGGCAATCTTCATACATTCTCTCCAGACGGGGAAAATATTAAAGATAATAAATAGAGACGAGGACAAGCACCTCGTCTCACTTCACATTATGCTCATACTCCAACACCGTAACAAAAGCATCTACGTCTTCTACTTGCTTCATTTTCATTAAGTCTTCTTTTGTTATTATCTTGGAAATAACCAAGTCGGTATGCTTTTCATTGGAGTTTGGTTCTTGAATCGCGACTTTCATTGATACTTCATACCAGCGTCTTAAAGGCTTCACTGTATGATCATTATGAACAGATATTTTTGTAATTCCTTCCGTTTTCCATTTTACTTGTTCACCGTGTTCCTTTTTTACAGCCTTCGCTACCTCGGGTGTAACAATGTGAATAAAAACACTTGGATTTGTTTCTTGAATTTCGTTCAGTTCCTTTTGATTAGGTATTTGAGCAGAAACAAAGGAAGCATTGCCGATTAATAAGATAAAAAGGAATAGTATGGTTGCCTTTTTCATTCATATCACCTCGGTGATAATCTTTCCAAGTGTTAGGATTCTATACCATGTTTTTTCGATATTGGTATATTTTCTACGCTTTACTATGGATTGATTTTCCTATATAAATATTTATTGAAAAAAAAGAACACTACAGTAATAATGGAAAAAATTAGATTTGCCATAAGTTATTCAAATAGCTTAATAAAATTTTTAATTAGCATATTTTTCTTCTAAGACTGGAACCTGTTTGCTTCATTTCTTTTGACAGTACCACTGGGCGTGAATATATGTGGTTGCTTTAAATCCATTCATATAATATTGATTTTCAAAGTTGCCGTTATACTAATCTATACACCTCCATAAAACAATTATTAATTCTGTAATTTTCTACTTGGATTCATCCATTCGCCGCTTCTTTAATAAATCTACTTCTTATATATATTTCTGTGTAATAAATTTCCTTAAAAAATTTAATATAAAAAAGGTTGACAAAGGCAACCGATGGATTTATATTTAAGTAAATTTAGAAAAGGGTGATTATTTGCAATTAAGTGACTATACAGAAATTATCCGACATTTTAATCGGTTTTACACGAGAATTATCGGGGTTAATAATCAATATACGGATCAAACGAAGTATTCCTCAATAGAGGCGCAAATTTTGTATGAGATTAGTATCAAGGAGAATTGCACTGCCGTGTATTTAAGGGATTATTTCAAACTGGATAAAGGCTACTTAAGTAGAATATTAAAAAGGTTTGATGAGGGAATGCTCATAACTAAACAGGTATCAATTGAAGATAAAAGAATTTCTTATTTACATATTACAGACTATGGATTGAAAGAATTAAATTTATTAATAAGCTCCTCCAATGACATTACCCGTAGCATGATAGAAAAAATTCCTGTTGAAAAACTGGATGAGCTTGTTCAATCTATGACAAAGATTGAGAGTATTTTAAAAGACTATGAAAATCAGATTTAACAACTGAATAAAAGAGGCAAATCCCCCAAAGAAAAAACCATCGTAGTTTTCCTCTTTTCGTTTGCGTGATTTATTCACTAATTTATTAGTGAAATTCTTATAAAGCATCAAAGAGAAGACAGATGAAAGCAATAAAATACTATTAATAAGGGGGATTTTTGTGCATAAAAAAATGCTTTTGCCGTTTTTAATGTTGTTAGTAATCTTTACAACAGCTTGTACCGCGGGAACTGCCGGAGATGAAGAATCCAAAAGCAGTGGAGGAAAGAGCAGTAAAAAAAATAATGTTGTTATTGGTATAGAAGCGGATGCAGCAACCTTGTTAGCTAATACGGATGTCAACTATATTACCGATGTACAAATTAGAAATATTTACGACCCTTTGATTAAAAGAAATCCTGAAACAGGCGGATTCGAGCCTGCATTAGCAACAGAATGGAAAAATATTGATGAATATACATGGGAAATCACCTTAAGGAAAGATGTAAAGTTTCAAAACGGTGACCCTTTTAATGCAGAGGCTGTGAAATTTAATATCGATTATATCCTTGATAAGAAAAACAATTCCACTTACTTATCCAGATGGGCGGATATTAAAGAAGTGAAGGTAATCGCTGATGATAAAGTACAAATTATTACCTCTAAACCTTTTCCGACGATGATTGCAAGAATTGCTGATGACTTGCTTATTATGGATCCTGGTAATGTGAAAAAGCTTGGATTGGAAGAGGCAGCCAAAAACCCAGTTGGAACAGGTCCTTATAAAGTAAAAGAATGGGTTCGCGATGACCATCTAACATTAATTGCAAATGATGACTATTGGAAAGGAAAACCTTCTATTAAGGAAGCTACTTTCCGTTACATTCCAGAATTCAGCAGCAGGCTTTCTGCATTCTTAAGTGGAGAAATCGATTTATTTAAGAACATACCTGTCGATTCCCTTGATAATGTGAAAAATAACGAAAATTCTAAAGTGGAAAGTATCGGTTCATCACGTGTAAATTATTTAGCCTTAAATACACTTCATAAAGGACCTTTACAAAATCAAAAGGTGCGTCAAGCGATTAATTACGCTGTAGACGTAGATGAGCTATTAAAAACAGTCTTAAACGGTAATGGCACAAAGATGACTGGTCCATTATCGAAAATAAATGCCGATTACGTAGAAACAAAAGACTATGGATACAATCCTGATAAGGCAAAAGAGCTTTTGAAGGAAGCGGGATATGATCCAAAAGATTTAAAACTAACACTTGATACACCGAATGGGCGATATCCAATGGATTCACAAGTTGCCCAAGCAATTGCAGCACAACTAAAAAGAATTGGTATCGATGTGAAAGTGCAGGTGAATGAGTGGGGAAATCATCTAACTAAAATTCAACAACGTAAGGCAGGGGATATGTTTATTTTAGGATGGGGACCTACATTTGATGCACAGTCCACGATTCAAAATCTTTTTATGAAGGATGCTCCATACAGTGGCTTTTATGACTCAGAAGTGGAAAAGGCAATTCAAAAAGCCATTCCTATTTTTAATCAGGATAAAAGAAAGCAAGCATTTGGCGAAATTCAACAATTATTGGTGGACCAAGCTGCATGGGTTCCACTTTGGCAACAAGCTGATCTTTATGCTGTGAATAAAAATCTGGATTTCAAGCCAAAAGTGGACGAAAGTATGCAAGTTTTTGATATGGGTTGGAAGTAAGAGATGTTAAGGAAGGGCTATCCCTTCCTTAACATTATCATTTTTTTGCAAGTCAGGAATGGAGGATTTCACATATATGGTTGAATTCATTATAAAACGTACCATCCAAATGATTGTTGTTATATTTCTTGCCTTAACAGCCGTATTTTTCTTACTTAGACTGTCAGGAGACCCTGCTACTCTTTTCCTTCCTCCAGATGCACCAAAAGACCAAATTGCTCAATATCGTGAAATGTTAGGCTTTGATCGTCCTCTTTATGTTCAGTATGGAGATTTCCTTCTTAAAGCTATTCAAGGAGATTTTGGAGAATCACTGCGAAGTCATGAAGATGCCTTGTCTGTAGTATTGGGGAGGGTGCCTGCAACCTTTCAATTAGCCTTTGCAGCTTTAGGTTTATCCATATTAATTGCCATACCAATCGGAATTCTATCTGCCTATAAAAGAAATACTTTCTATGACCGAATAGGGGTAGGGCTTACAGTCTTGGGGCAAGCGATTCCAAGTTTTTGGCTGGGTTTACTATTAATCTTCTTTTTTGCAGCAGTATTTCATTTGCTCCCATCCGGCGGCGGAGGAACCATTTATCATATGATTCTACCAACTATTACTTTAGCAGCTTATAGCGTTGCGAGGTTTGCTAGGTTTACACGTTCCACCATGCTAGATGTGTTAAAGAAGGACTATATTCGAACAGCAAAAGCATCAGGTGTTCCTATGATGCGAGTTCTTTTTAAATATGCCTTAAAGAACTCGTTAATCCCAATCATTACGTTAGTAGCGTTAGACCTAGGGGTACTGCTTGGTGGGGCTGTTATAACAGAGGTAGTGTTCTCATGGCCGGGAGTGGGAAGATTACTGATGCAATCATTGCTAAACCGCGATTTCCCTATTGTCCTAGCAGGAGTCTTCTTCATTGCAGTCGTTTATTCCATTATTAATTTTATAGCTGACATAGCTTATGCCTATGTAAATCCGCAAATTCGTGTGAAATAGGAGGTGATAGAATGTCTAAAATGATGATAGAAAATGAAATCAATCCTACTGTTGTTTTCCCTTCGATAAAAAAGAAATCGAAAGTAAGGCATTTTTTTAAACAGCTTAGTAAAAGTAAAACCGGCTTAGCAGGTTTTATTATTATTATCTTTCTATTGGTTCTAGGCGTTGCGGGTAGCTGGATTGCCCCTTTTGATCCTTTGAAGGCAAGCTTTGGAGACAAGCTTCTGCCTCCTATGACGAAGGGGCATCTACTGGGAACAGATCAACTTGGTCGTGATATTCTATCAAGAATCATTGCGGGAACAAAAATCTCTCTCATTATTGGAATTACAACCGTATTTCTTTCCGGATTAATAGGAAGTATTATCGGGATCATTTCCGGGTATTTTCGCGGATGGATTGACGTCATTTTAATGAGAATTGTCGACGTTCAACTTAGTTTCCCTTTTATTTTACTAGTATTAGTGGTCAATGCTGTGCTTGGAGCAGGGTTGAAAAATATCATTATTTCTCTCGTTATTGGTGGTTGGGTAATGTTCGCGCGTGTTGTCAGAAGTGAAGTTTTAGCACTAAGGGAAAAGGAGTTTATCCTATCATGTGTGGCGACTGGTGTACCAAGGTGGGAAATCATTGTCAAGCATATACTGCCAAACCTGTTTACGCCAATCATAGTCTTATCCTCACTGCAAGTAGCTTCCTTTATCATCGCTGAAGCCTCAGTCAGCTTCTTAGGCTTTGGAGTTCAACCACCTCAGCCTGCTTGGGGCAATATGTTGAATGAAGGGAAGGACTATATTTTTAATTCATGGTGGCTCATTACATTTCCAGGACTAGCAATCGTTATTACTACTTTAGGGGTAAATCTATTTGGCGATTGGCTTCGAGACGAGCTTGATCCTGAAATGAAGGGGGAATCGTGATGAACAAAGAGGGAGGAGCTTTAAATAACAAGATTCTGGAAGTGAAGGATTTGCAAGTTCGATTTAACACCTCTATGGGGACTGTTCAACCAGTTCGCGGTGTTGATTTTCAGGTACATGAGGGAGAAACATTAGGGATTGTAGGAGAATCTGGCTGTGGAAAAAGTGTGACATCATTGGCAGTAATGGGGTTGCTACCATCTCCAGCAGGTTACATAGCAGAGGGGGAGATATTGCTGGAAGGAAAAAGAATTTCCCACTTAAAGGAGCGTGAAATGAGGAAATTAAGAGGAAACGATATAGCAATGATTTTCCAGGAGCCGATGACTTCTCTGAATCCGGTGTTCACCATCGGAGAACAGCTTAGTGAGCCACTTAGACAGCATACAGAACTTAGTAAAAAGGAAATTCGGCGAAAAATTATCGAAATGCTAAAACTAGTGGGCATCCCTAGGGCGGAGGAAATAATAGATGAATATCCACATCAGCTTTCTGGTGGAATGCGCCAGCGAGTAATGATCTCATTGGCGATGCTTTGCAAGCCAAAGTTATTGATTGCGGATGAACCAACAACTGCATTGGATGTCACTATTCAGGCTCAAATATTAGATTTGATGAAGAAAATTAAAAGTGAGAATCAGATGGCGATGTTGTTAATTACTCATGATCTTGGAGTCATTGCAGAAACCTGTGACAGAGTCATTGTTATGTATGCCGGTGAGATTGTCGAAAATACAGATGTTCGTACCCTATTTAATGAACCGAAACATCCTTATTCACAGGGACTTCTGGCATCGTTACCGAAATTGAACGAAAGAAAACAAAATCTTTATTCTATCAAAGGAAATGTCCCAAGACCGGATGAAATCCCAAAAGGGTGTGCCTTTTCCACAAGATGTCCACATGTTTCTGATAAGTGCAGAAACGAAAGACCGCCACTTTTAAAACTTAACCACCAATCATGTCGTTGCTGGTTATATGAGGGAGAAACACAAGAGGTGATGTCCCATGTCAAATGAAGCGATATTAGAAGTAAGGGGCCTAAAAAAATTTTATGACATCGAGCAAGGGTGGTTTAAAGATAATATCCAGGTAAAGGCTGTTGATGACATTTCCTTTCATGTTAATAAAGGTGAAACATTCGGGATTGTAGGAGAAAGCGGATGTGGCAAATCCACAACTGGAAGAACGATATTAAGGCTGGATGAGCCTACAGAAGGGCAAATTCTTTTCGAAGGAAGCGATATCAATCTTCTTTCCTATGAAAAAATGCGAAGATTAAGACGGAAGATGCAAATGGTGTTTCAAGATCCATATGCCTCTCTTAATCCGAAGAAAACGATCAAACAAATATTAACCGAACCTTTACGGGTTCATCAATTATATTCGAAAAAGGAAAGAATAGAAAAAGCGATTGAAATACTAGAAATTGTAGGTTTATCTTCCTACCACTTAGAACGCTATCCCCATGAATTTTCCGGTGGACAAAGGCAAAGAATTGGAATTGCAAAAGCTGTCATATTAAACCCAGAATTAATTGTAGCAGATGAACCGGTATCCGCTTTGGATGTTTCCGTGCAATCGCAAGTTATTAATCTATTATTACAATTACAAGATAAATTTAATCTGACTTATATTTTTATTTCTCACGATCTTGGTGTAGTAAGGCATATTACTGATAGAGTAGCTGTCATGTATTTGGGAAAGATAGTAGAACTAGCGGAAACAGAACAGCTTTTTACAGAACCAATGCATCCCTATACAAAAGCACTAATATCAGCGGTACCAATTAATCATCCTGATGAAAAGAAAGAGAGAATAGTTTTATCGGGGGATGTTCCAAGTCCTGCGAATCCGCCAAACGGCTGTACTTTTCATCCTCGTTGCGCATCTTGTATGGATATTTGCAAAAGAGAAAAACCCCCTGTAATTTCGTTTGATGATGGTCACACTGTGGCTTGTCATTTATATACAAATTAAAAAGAAGGAGTGTTGAACATGCTGTTAGCTATACCAAAAGAGGAAATCTTAGAAAGACAGGAAAAGTTTTTTGGAATTTTACAAGATAAACAGATTGATTGTGCTGTGTTGTTTAGTGTGACAGATATTTTTTATTTAACAGGGTTTCACTTTCATCCGACAGAAAGGCCGATAGGATTTTTCATCGATCCGAATAAGCAAACCCATTTATTGGTTCCGGCATTGGAGCATGAACATGCAGAGGAATTTGCGAATGTTGATGTTGTTCATTCCTACCCAGAATATCCAGGGCTTCGACATCCAATGGAATATTTCAAAGATGCATTATATAATGCGGGCTTTGAAGGAAAAACCGTTGGCTACGACGCGATTGGCTATGGTTCTCCAAGTGGTTATAGGGGGCCGGCTGTTAATGAGTTTTTAAGTGCGAAAGAATTTGTCTCCATTAAGGGGATTGTGGAAGAAATGCGTTTTGTTAAATCTCCTAATGAAATAGAACTAATTAAAGAATCCTGCCGTTGGGGAAATCTTGCTCATCGCCTGCTTCAAAAATATTCGAAGCCAGGGCTTAGCGAAATTGAGATTACTAGTAGAGCATCCTCCGAAGCAACGATGGCGATGATTGAAACACTAGGAAAGGATTATAAACCTCATGGAAGTACTGCATTTGCCGTTTTCCGAGGTCAAGTTGGTCCAATGTCTGCATTTCCGCATGCGGTGACACAAAATATTGTGTTGAAAAAGGGAGATACTCTAGTAACGGGAGCAGCAGCAACTGTATGGGGATATCATAGCGAGCTTGAACGCACGATGTTTGTGCAAGAGGCAAATAAGGAGCAAGAAAAATATTTTAATATAATGTATGAAGCTCAAGATGTTGCTTTTAAATCGATTCGTCCCGGTATTCCTTGCTCTAGTGTGGAACAAGAGGTACAAAAATACTTCAAAGAAGCGGGAGTCGAGCATTTAGTGCAACACCATACCGGTCACAACATTGGATTATTGGGTCATGAAGCACCATTCTTTGATCTTGGAGATGAAACAATTATTCAACCAGGTATGGTCTTTACGGTGGAACCAGGCATTTACGTAAGAGGATTAGGAGGATTCAGGCATTCCGATACCGTTCTAGTTACGGAGAATGGGATCGAAATGCTTACCTATTACCCTAGAGACTTCGCATCCATGATTTGCAATTAGGGGACAGGTCCCTTTTCCCAGTTGGGATGGAGGGACGGTTCTCTTTTCCCATTTGACGGTGGAATATCCTCGTCTACATTGTTAAGAAAAATGGGACGAGGAACCTGTCCCCATGCATTCCCCATGCATTCGGAAAAGGGACCCGACCCCATCCATGTCTAAAAGGTATTCTTTATTAGTTGTTCTAATTCCCGATACGATGTTGCTTCATAGTTAGGGTGCCTTTCATTGGAAGGCATCTTTCTTTGTTTTGTATTGAGCCAAATGGAGTTCCACTTTGCATTATGTGCCCCCATAATATCATTTTCAAAAGAATCTCCAATTATGAAGGATTCAGAAGCGGTTGTATTGGTTTGAGCATTTACGTACTCAAATATTTCTTTTTGGGGCTTGGAATAGCCTACTTCACTTGAAACGAAAATATTATTTTGGGGAATCCACTGAAAGGGATTTAAAGCCTCCAATTTTAATCGTTGGTGATTAGAATGTCCGTTCGTAAGAATATATAAAGGAACATTTTTGCTTGATAGATAGTTTAAGATATTTTCCATCTCCGGAACTAAGGAAATTTTATATTGATGCTCTTTATATATTTCTTGAAAATGCATCGCTTCCTCTTCAGAAATTTGATAATGAAAGTGGTCAAATGCGTAGATTACTCGATTTTTATTCATCTCCTCAACGGTCATTTTTCCTGACTCCGTCAATGGAAAGACTCTGTCACTATACTCTCTGCTCTTTTTGTATAAGTCCAAGATGGTAACGTCAGTTATATGAGAAAATAAAGAGTTGAATGCACTTTGAAAAGGCTGCAGTTGATCATATAATGTATCATCTAAATCGAAAAAAACAGCTGTCAAATCTATCACTCCTAAAAATATAAATACTGTATATTATAACATGTATGAAAAATAGGGATTAGGACAAGGGGGTCGGGTACTATTTCCCATCAACAAAGAAAAGAGGCCTTTATTGGCCTCGCGCAAATAGATTCTAAAAAAATGAAGCTAGGGACAAGGAACCCGCCCCCGCTTCCATCTCATTTTCTTTTGATAAGTATTTCGGCTTGCTGAACAATGTTCCCCGCTGTTAATCCATAAAATTCTTTTAAGTAATCCAGTTTCCCAACCTGACCAAATTGTTCCCGAACACCAATCCGGTAAAGGGGAACCGGATAGTGTTCGCCAAGAGCTTCCGCTACTGCACTTCCCAGTCCGCCATTTACATTATGATTTTCCGCTGTTAAAACGGCACCTGTTTGTTTTGCGGAAGCTACTAGTGTATCTATATCTAATGGTTTTATGGAAAACATATCAATGACAGTTGCGGATATTCCCATATCTTTTAATTGCTCTGCAGCGTTAAGTGCCTCGGCTACAAGAATGCCGCTAGCAACAATTGTAATATCTTTTCCTTCCGTAAGAATCTTTGCTTTCTCAAATGTTTCTCCTTCTTCATATAGATGAACTGCATTTTTTCGAATCGTGCGGATATAGTTAACACCGCCCTCATGGTATGCTTTGCGAAGAATGTAGGAAAATTGAACCGCATCACTTACTTCGTATACTTTTGCATTCGGAACTTCACGCATAAGTCCTATATCCTCAAAAGTCATATGAGTACCGCCATTATGTTCCGCCGTTACACCAGCGTCTGATCCAACGAGCACAGCATTTAATTTTGCATATGCCAAAGACACAAATATTTGATCGAAGGCGCGTCGTGTTACAAATTGTCCGAAAGAATGGACGAATGGCTTTCTTCCTGTGAGGGAAAGACCAGCAGTAACTCCCATCATGTTTGCTTCCATAATTCCAAGATTTAAATACTGATTAGGTATTTCGTCTTTTAAGCGTCCCGTTGACATAGAACTACTTAAATCCGCTTCTAAAGCAATCACTCGATTATCGGCTGCCGCTAGTTCCTTTAGTGTCGTTGCGTATACTTGCCTCATTTCTAATGTGTCCAATTGTAAGGTTTTTGTCATGCTCCTTCACCGTCCTTAATACGTTGTTCTAACTCTTCAATCGCTTGTCGCAACGCTTTTTTATCTTCTTCATTCGGACGAATATGATGATTATCCGCTTTTTGTTCCAGATAGGGTACACCTTGTCCTTTTATCGTATCAAGGACAATGGCAATTGGTCTGTCCGTCACTAGTTTTGCTTGTTGGATTGCCACATCAATAGCGGAGGTAGAGCTGCCATCAACGCGACTTGCAGCAAAACCAAATGATTTCATTTTTTCAACAAAATCAAGTGGATCAATAATATCCTTGGTAGGGCCATCTAATTGCTTTTTATTATCATCAATAAAAACGATTAAATGGTTTAAACGATGATGTCCAGCAAATTGAAAGGCTTCCCAACACTCCCCTTCGTTCAGTTCCCCGTCACCGACAATGCAGTACGTATAGTTTGAACGTCCATCAAGCTTATTACTATAAGCGATGCCCGCAGCAACCGATATGCCTTGTCCTAAAGAGCCAGTAGTCATTTCAACTCCAGGAGTTAAGTTTCGATCCGGGTGTGAAGGCAATGTGGTTCCATTTTGATTTAAGGAATAGAGGACATCTTCTGAAATAAAGCCCTTTAAGAATAGTGTTGCATAAAGAGCAGGACCTCCATGACCTTTTGAAAGCACAAAATAATCACGATCTGGGTTATGTGGCTCTTGGACATTTTTATTGATATGCTTGCCGTATAAAACAGCCAAGACCTCCACTATAGATAGACTCCCACCATAATGACCGAACCCGGTATGACCTAATTCTTTTAATGTATAGTAACGTATTTTGTCTGCAAAGGCAGAGAGAGAATTCGTAATAGTTGTCAAAGTTAAGTCCTCCTTAAAAGAATGATATTTTATTTGTTAAATGAATTATTTAACATGTTTAGACTATATCTAGCTCCAAGTGAAATTGGTACTTCAAATTTCACCAGCGCCTATCAGCTAGTGGATTTCTCCGTCTCCTCCCTACGAATAGTCAACATCAGTGAACTACCTCGCTGTGTTTCCTTTATCTCCGTCAGAGACTACGAAGTCCATACGCCGATGCTCAAGGCACTTACACTTTTCTAATAAAAATCAATCGGCAGCTCAACAAGTGAGGTGCCGACGATTTTCTTTATGCTCCAATATTAGAATTCATATCTTTTGCCCTTTTGCGGATACTGAAAAGGACCATAATAGCTAAAACCACTAGAATTCCAACGATAATCGCACCTTTACCGCCATGATTAGCAAGAGATCCTAGGAAGATACCGGCTACTCCAAAGTCAGCATCGGAGAATGTAGAATTAGCAAATCCGAGATCTCCAAGAACTGGCATTAAGAAAACTGGTAAAAAGCTGATCAAAATACCATTTACAAACGATCCAAGAACAGAACCGCGGACACCGCCAGTAGCATTACCAATAACTCCAGCTGTTGCACCAGTGAAGAAGTGTGGAACGACACCTGGTAAAATGATTACCCCGCCAGTAAGCGTCATAATAAGCATACTCACAATACCGCCGACGAAACTGGAGAAGAATCCAATTAATACAGCATTTGGTGCAAAAGGATATACAATTGGACAATCCAATGCCGGCTTTGCATTTGGGACAATTTTGGTAGAAATTCCTTTAAATGCCGGAACAATTTCTGCTAGTACTAAACGGACACCGGATAGTATGATAAATACACCTGCTGCAAAGGTTCCTGCCTGAATTAACGAAAACACAATATAGTTTTGTCCATTGCTTAAATGTTGGTGGATATAGGAAGGCCCAGCGAAAAGTGCAACAATAACATAAATAACAGCCATGGTTAAAGCAATACTTACGGTACTGTCACGAAGGAAACCTAAACCTTTTGGAAAATTGATATCTTCTGTTGATTTTGGATTTTTACCTCCAATCGCTTTTCCTACTAAGCCGCTTAGTGCATAACCAACACCGCCGAAATGTCCAAGCGCTACATTATCATTGCCAGTTAATTTTCTCATAAAAGGTTGAAGCATAGCGGGAGAAAGGGACATAATAATTCCTAATGCGATAGCGCCAATAATAATCAGTGGTGCCGAAGTGAAGCCTGCTACCGTCATAATAACGGCAATCATACATGCCATATAAAGAGTATGGTGACCGGTTAAGAAAATGTACTTAAAACGAGTAAAGCGGGCAATTAGGATATTCGCAATCATACCGAAAAACATTATAAGTGCAGTATTAGTACCATATTTGGTAAGAGCTATTGCTACAATTGCCTCATTGTTAGGAACAACACCTTTTACATGAAATGCATGTTGGAACATATCGCCAAAGGGAGCAAGAGCGTTTTGTAAGATACCTGCCCCTGCAGCAATGACTAGAAATCCAACAAATGTTTTCGTGGTCCCCTTAATGATGTCAGGAAGATTTTTCTTTTGTGCCAGTAAACCAATTAAAGCCATTAACGCTACTAGGATGGAAGGTTCTCTTAAAATGTCGACTAAAACACTCAATACTTTGTTCATTTTTCCTCACCCTTCTATTAAATGACGTTTTTTTGTCGTAAAACCTCGGTTACTTTTGTACGGAGTTCATCCATATCAATTATGCTTTCAAGGATGACTACTTCTCCTAATCCCGCACCGCCTTCAGCGATGTCCTTAGCTAAGAAGAATACATCTGCATCTCCTGGAGTGGCAGAACTTAAATCAGAATGTTCCACTTCTACATCTGTAACACCTAGCTCATCTAAAATTTGCTTAATATTCATTTCAACCATAAAGCTTGTTCCTAAACCGGATCCACAAACAGCTAAAATTTTCATTATTCTTCCTCTCCTTTTTTGATTAAATTTATGAGTTCTTCTGCTGTGGCAACTTCTTTAAGTGCTTGCAGAGAATCATTATTTGATAAAAATTTTGTTAACTGCGATAGTGCTTTTAAATGTGTGTGATTATCAATTGCCGCTAAGCAAATGAAGATGTCTGTTGAACGGGATTCATCATCCAGCAATAAAACAGGTTTTTTTGTACGAAGAAAAGACATGCCAAGCTGATTCACACCATCCTCTGGGCGTGCATGAGGGATGGCAATACCTTTTCCAAGGTAAATATACGCTCCAATATCGGTCACCTTTTTAATCATGGCGTCGATATAACTGTTTTGGATTTTTTGCGTTTTTTGTAATGGTTCTGCAGCCACTCGAATAGCTGTTTGCCAATCAAGGGATTCTTCCGTAAATTGGATCATATCTTTTGTTAGAATCTCTGAAAGCATGGGAGCATATCTCCTTTCTGTTGATTTCTTGATCCATAGTTTCGTAGAGATGGCATCATATAATTTTTGTTCATCTTTCACATCTGCATAACGGTGAATGACCTCCATCAATTCTTCAACGGAAACCGTTCGATAGTCTAGTGAGCTAAAATCTGCTGCTACTGCCTGAATAAGGAAGTTTTTCTCTACTGTACTTAGTAGCGGCTGCATTAAGTACAAAGGTTTTGGTGAGGCAAGATAAACGGTTGAAAAGATCATGTCATAGCTTTCCGGATCCGCTTCCTTTGCCTGTTCCAGAGATGTTGAATCTGAAAAAAGAATTTCGGGAAAAATCTGCTGTAATTGAGAGCGCATCATTAAAGACGAGCTAATCCCATTTGGACATACAATTAAAGCACGATATTTCCTCGTTTCCTTTTTTCGTTCTGCAAATTGACCGCCAAAATGGAGAGTGAAATAGCCAACTTCTTCATCTGTTATCAATTTTCCAGTTGATTGTTCTAATGGGTACAAAGCTTTTTTAACAAAAGAAAATAATTCCCAATGTTCTTTTTTTATTTTGCTAATAAGTGGGTTAGCAATGGGAATTCCAAATTGTATTCGAAAATAGGCTGGAACAAGATGGGCATATAAGCTATCCCTTAATGTTGTTTTTTCATCAATGGTAATTAAGGTAACCCTTTCAAAATGCTCAATAATGTCATCAGCAATTTTTATGAGCAATGGATCCTGAAATGCCTTCGAGGTTCCTTCAATAGCCGATAACAGTTGGATTGTGATATACAAGGACTCGCCTTGATGTGCCTCTCCAAACAAATCATTTGCTATTTGTGTTCCCATTTCATATAAAGGTTGACGTAAGATAAGTGCTTGCTTGTCATTAGGATATTGAATAGTTTGTCGTTGATGTCTTACTTTTATAAAAGCAAGTAAGTAACAAAGCTCATCTACTCGGTCCTTTACAAACTGCACAGAAAATTGTTTGGCTAGTTCTTGCGTTTTTCTGCGAATGTTTTCTATTTCCAATCTCCTATGCCAATTTGTCATTATATGCTCAATGCCTATACGGCCAAGTGGAAATTGTAATAATGAACCTAAGCATATAGATGCAATCCGCCGTTTGTCCTCTTCTGTGCCTTTAAGATGGTAGCCATTTGTGCGATTGTATTGCAGTTCCACGTTCATGGAAAGGCAAAACTCACGGACTTTTTTCACGTCTGTTAAAGCGGTATTCCTACTCACATGTAATAAAGATTGGTAATGCAAATTTGATACAGGTTCACTACGAATAAAGGTGTAGAGATAAATTAAATAGATTCTTTCCGATTCTTGAAAAAATAATTGATTTTTTTTGATAGGTAAATCTCCGTTTTGCCACTTATCAATAAGGGAATCTTCCACTAAATAATGATTGTCGATAAGTTTGATAGGAGGCAGCTGAATGTCTTTTAATCCATCATTTAATTTTTCAAGATCATAGTGAAATTGACGAGGCGATAATTTCAGTTTTCGCATTAATTCCGGAATGGTCGAGCGACGATATTGGATCATTTGGTCAAGTAGTTGTATCGATCGGTGATCAAACATGATTTATCCTCCTCATAATCATCATAAAATGAAAACGTTTTCTAAGCTATTGTTATTGGGTCCAATCAATGTTCAGAAAAAAATTTTGAATTGGACTCTTCTAAAAATATATATTTTCACTAGTATAAGAGAGGGGGAGGGGACATGTCATTTACCTTTTGAATGGTGTAGAAATAGGGATGAACGTTAGTGCGGACTGCACCTATTCCCAAACAAACATACGTTGGAGGGTCAGGTTCCTCGTCCCACTTCTATAATCTTAATAAAAGGCGGAATGTCATTCAGAATATCTTGTCCATTATTCTAGTGATAAACTAATCTATAATTAATTTTATCTATTGATTACTGGGAAAAGGGAACGGCCCCCCATGACCCAGCCTTGATTTATCCCTCCAAAAAAATCCTCCAAAAAGTTATTTTCTGGAGGATTTTTTATACTATTTCAAGCGGTGGTATAGCTTTTATGGGGATCTTCAACCAGTTTATTGCTATGGCATTTTTACCGTTAAAATAAATAAGGGTTATTAGTAGAGAATAAAGTATTAAAAAACTAGTGCTGATCTTTAAACTGAAGCAAGCTGGTATTCAACATGAAATAGGTCATGCTAAACAAGCGGAAATCATTTAAATGAAGCTGGTGTAGAAATTGTCAGATAAGAATGGTCAGGGCAACTTAAAGATTAGAATTATAAAGTGAAAGAATAAAAAAATCCGCCTCAAAATTTTTGTAAAAGGCGGATTTTCTTTTATTCAAACTCTACGAAGCGTCGTGTGATATCACGAGGACGTGTGATGGCACCACCAACGACAGTGGAATGTGCTCCGAGTGCCAGGCACCTTTTGTACATTTCCGGAGTCAAGACATTGCCTTCTGCTATGACAGGAATGCTGACTTTATTGAGGACCTCCTTCAAAAATGAAAAATCGTCATGATATAGTTTCTTATCAGATGTTTCTGCTGTGTACCCGTATAGAGTAGTAGATACACAATCAAATCCCAATTTTTCAGCCTGTATGGCATCTTCTAATGTTGCTATATCCGCCATTAATTCGACATTAGGTGCTTTATCTTTAGCATAATGGACAAGCTCCTGCAGTGAAATGCCATTTGGGCGCTTTCGATGGGTTGCATCCATGGCAATCATTTCACAACCGCTTTCTATTAATTCATCTATTTCTTTATGAGATGCTGTAATAAATACATCGCTGTCATCGTAGTCCCGTTTCACAATGCCGATAACAGGCAAGGCTACTTCATTTTTTATGGCTATTATGTCTTCCTTAGTATTTGCGCGGATCCCTTTAGCTCCACCTTCCATCGCAGCCAGTGCCATTTTGGACATTATGAATGAACTATGTAACGGTTCGTCGGGAAGTGCTTGACAAGATACGATTAATTCATTTTTAACTTGAGCTAACATATTGATTCCTCCTTGAAAAATGGGTATATAGTGCAGATCGTTACCTAGTTATGCAATCTTAATTTTGGCTTTGCAAAGTTAATATTACGGAATAGATATAACAATGATGTCCCTTGAGCAGAGATTCCACCGCCGATAATAATACTGTATGGGTATACATCAAAGTAATTTGTGCCTGTCCTTTTGCAACCTCTTTAGCCCAATCGGCAATGATGCATTCACACTCTACATCCTTGTTTGTGCGCTCAAACATTCTTTTACTGTAAAAAATCACTGCCAAGTTTTGAGTAAATGGCAGCATTTATGATCACGCCCATTCTATCGGCTACTTGCTCAGAAACGAAACCATATTAGATATGAAAGCTTCCACTTAAGCATCACTTTTGGCTATATGTTCTGATGAATTTGATCGCAATATCCACTAAGGATTCTTTTTGGATGGGCAAATCAATCAATTTTCCATTCAAGCAGCCTTTGATATCATCATAACACGGAAAAAGCGATATGAAACCCCTTACGAAATTAGTGGACATGTTACTAAACCGTTTCAATCATCATTCTGCTTCTACAGGCGCTGTTAGTGGTATATGTAAGGAAGGAGCAACAACTCTCGAACGCCGAGGAGACCTTATTCCTTGGCAGCATTGAAACCCCAATGGCACAAGCATTAGATACATCAAAGGATTTACTTGGTTAATTAAATCCACCGACACCATTACCGATTGTGGCAATTAGAAGATTTGCGAAGCTGCATTGCTCTTTACTTTTGATGAATCATCCTATATAAGTGGCGCAGAATTAGTTATTGATGATGGATTCTCTGTTGCATAAAAGATATGATACATTAGAACTCCAATAATATGGGGTCTTATTTAGGGGGTTACTTTTAATGGAAGAACAAACGATTTTTGAAATTATCCACAATATGGATAAAATCACAAATAAGTTAATCATCCAATGGAACAAATTGTTTTACGAGGACCTAGGTGTAAGCCATATTCTAATACTCGCGCATTTAATGGTAAGTGGCAATAGCCGTCCATCCGACATAGCGAGGACTTTAGGATTGACCCCTGCAATGGTAACACATTTATCTGAAAAACTTGTCCGAAAACAACTAGCTGTTCGAATAACTGATGAATCTGATAGGAGAGTAATTTATTTAGGAATTACGGAAAAAGGCTCCGATACACTACATAAAGCAGAGGAATACGGAAAAGAATTAAGAAGAAACCTATTCGAAAGGTTAACAAATGAAGAGAAAGACCAACTACTAAGTATCTTTGAAAAACTAAACGAATAAGTGGTGCCTGGCACCACTCGTGGACAAATTGGTAATTTGTCCATGTGTGGTGGACAGTTTATAGCATGACAGGTAAAAAAGAAAGCAATCCAGAGATGTAGATGATTGCTTTCATTTTGCGTTTAAAGGAAATCGAAAAATAATAGCCATTCCTTTTTGATGATTTTATGAAACTTGGAAGTTGATTGATCAATAATCATTTTAAAATCATCAGAAAATTCACGAAAAACCAATGATTATATTTTTAAAGCATGTTACATTCAATTCGTAACAAACAATACTAATAAGGAAAGGAAAGAAAGCGTATATGAAATATAGGGTTGAAACCATTCCGAGCTATCGCATTGCCTATATGAGACGAGTTGGTCCTTATGGTTCTGCAAATATTGAAGTAATGGAGAAGTTAAAGAGGTGGGCAGAGGAGAGAAATCTTCTTAAAACCGCAACTTTATTTGCCATTCCCCAAGATAACCCCGAGACTACGCTTCCTGAAAATTGTAGATTTGATGCTTGTATTGTAATTACGAAGGATTATCTAGTGGATGATTCCATTTATGAAGGGGAACTTTCTAGTGGAGAATATCTTATTTACCAAGTCAAACATACAGCAAAAGATATTCAAAAAGCATATGAGGATATTTTTCCTTCTCTTCAAAGCATGGGCTATAAAATGGATAATAAACCAATTTTGGAAAGATACACGGACGATATGAACAACAATCTTTATTGTGAAATATGTGTTCCAGTAAAAAAGTATAGTTAAATAATAGAAAAGGTAGAACAAGAGATTTGCTGCTCTTGTTCTACCTTTAAAATTTGCCCGTTCATGAAGGAAAGTATCAAATATCATACTAATAGAGCATGATTTAAAATTCTTCGTAAACAGCAGGATCCTGATTCCACATTCTCCCACCTTGACTCGTTAATCCCGAAATTTCTTTCATATCGGATTCGTCTAGTACAAAGTCGAAAATTGAAAGATTTTCAAGCTGCCGAATAGGGGATGCTGATTTAGGAATGGATACTGCTCCAAGTTGGTAATGCCAGCGCAAAATAATTTGAGAAATAGATTTGTTGTATCGATTTGCGATTTTTTCAAGAGTACCGTTTTCAAAAACTTCCTTTGCACGAGCTAATGGGCTCCAAGATTCCGTCACAATCTCATTCTCTTCATGAAATTTTCTTTGCTCCTCTTGGTTGAAAAATGGATGTAATTCAATTTGGTTTATACTTGGCATCACACCTGTTTCCTTCTTTAAACGCTCCAAATGCTCCGGTAAGAAATTACAAACACCAATAGAACGAATTAATCCCCATTTTTTTGCGTCAATTAAAGCTTGCCATGCCTCTACATAGTGATCCTGCTGCGGATTCGGCCAATGTATTAGATACAAATCATAATAATCAAGATTAGCTCTATAAAGTGATTCTTGAATAGTAACAACCGCTTTATCATATGTATGATAACGGCCAGGCAATTTAGATGTGATTAGTAAATCTCCTCTAGGAACAGAACTGCGGCGAATCGCTTCTCCTACAGCTCCTTCATTTTCATAGTTATAAGCCGTATCAATCAATCGATAGCCTGCATCAATGGCGCTCTTTATCGCATTAGCACCTTCATTTCCTTTTAAAGTATATGTACCAAAACCAATTACAGGGATTGCCAACCCATCGTTAAGTCTTATTTCAGGGATAATATTACTCATCAGAAAACACTCCTTTCTCATATATTTTAAGATTAGCATATATCTGACAATAATACATGATTGGAGATTTATTAGTGGAATCAGAAATAAGATCCTGCATCCGTCCTTAATGAAAATCTTGCCTCATTTGTTTTTCATTTCTATATAATGTAGATAAAAATATATTTATGAAAAAGAGTGACTTTATGAATTCTCATAAAATATTAAAGGAAAGATTAAAATTACAGTGTCGAAACATGCGATTATCGTATGTGATAGCTGTCATCATTACGATTTTATTAGGACTTTCTTCTAGGCAATTCGGTTACCTTCTGCCAGCATTTCTAGCACGCAATACCGGTGATGCACTATGGGCGATGATGGTGTACTTTGGCTTTCGTTTCTTCCTTGTAAAGAAAAATCAGCTTCTAGTTATCTTACTAAGTTTCTTTTTCAGCTTCGGAATCGAATTCAGTCAACTTTATCAGGCAGTCTGGATCAATCAGATTCGCAGTACCGTAGTTGGCGCATTAATTTTAGGAAAAGGTTTCCTTATTGTAGATTTGATAAGATATGCAGCAGGAATTTTTATCGCTGCTGTTTTAGATAAGATAACCCGGAAGTATATCTATAGGGAATGGTTAAAAAATTAATATTTGGCGATTTAGGATATTTTCATGCATATTACTTAACCAATGTCCGCCCATTTTCAAAAAGGCAGCAGATTCATAGAAAAATATCACAAATGAACAGATGATGGAGATAGTAAATTGGTCATAAATTTTGGTATAGTAAAGGAAAGATTTTGCTATTGGCAATAAATACATAAAAATAGGACTCTACTAGAATATTTCCTTTGATAAAAACGGTTCCGTCCTATTTAAGAATAAATTGGAGGTGGAGACCGTGAGGAAAATTCCTCTCATCCTACTTAGTAGTATGATAATTGTCATCATGATTGCAGTAAGCAGCATGTATTATTATCAATCAACTCATTTTAATTCGAATATCACGATTAATGGTACAAATGTCGGTGGATTAACTGCTGAAAAGGCTATAAAAAAATTAACATCGACCGTTTTGAAAAACGATGTTTATGTTGGAAAAAAGCTTATTTTTGACGGGAAGGATACCAAAACGGGGTTCACGGACAAAAATTTACCGGAAATCAAGAAAATATTAAAATCTCAGCGTACGTTCTTTCCTTCTTCTAAAGCAAAAAATTATTCAGTGCTTCCAGCAAAGGCGGATTATTATCGCAGCAAAACAATGAAAAAGCAAGTAGAAGATAAACTTTTGACACTAAATAAAGGATTAAAGGCCCCGAAGGATGCTCATGTCCAATTGAATCAGGGAAAAATTAGCGTTTCCAAAAGCGAGGCTGGTAATCAATACGATATTACTGGCTTACTAAAAGATTATAGTAAACATGAATACAGTAGTATTATCCATTTAGATGCTAAATTTTTGCAGCCTATTAAAGCAAACAGTCCGATTATTAAAGAGGAAAAGAAAAAGTTACAAGAATTAATGACGCGAACGGTTGAGTATAAAGTCCAAAATAAGGTATACGCCTTTAAAGCCAGTGATGTCATTAAAAATGCATCCATTTCAAAAGATAACAAATACACGATTGATCCAACTGAAATTCAAAACAAGATTGCTGATATTAATCGTACTCAATCCACCCTTCATAAAAATTACACCTTTAAAACCCATTCAGGGAAGGAAATTTCAATTAAAGGGGAATCTTATGGCTGGTCTATAAATGTTGTGGAAGAGTCGAAGCGGATTGCTGCAGCCCTTGAAAAAGGCAAAAAATCCATTTTAGCCTACAATGTCTATGGGATTGGCTGGAATACTTACGGTGTTGGCTATCATACGACCGCAAATCATGGGATTGGCAATACATATGCGGAAGTATCTATTAAGGACCAAAAGATTTGGATTTATAAAGACGGAAAGTTAAAAGTAACAACAAAAGTGGTTACTGGCAGACACGATACTCAAGAGGATACACCAAAAGGTGTTTGGTATATTATGTATAAAGCATCGCCATCTGTACTGAAAGGCAGTGAAGTAGGCAATCCTAATTATTCGATTAAAGTCAACTATTGGGCACCATTTACGAATAGCGGCTGTGGATTCCATGATGCTTATTGGCGAACAAATTGGGCTAGTGATGCCTACCTCCATCATGGATCAGGAGGTTGCGTCAACACCCCGCCAAGTGTAATGAAGGCTGTATATGACAATCTCGAACAAAATGAACCCGTAATCATATATTAAAAAAACATTGAGTGGTGCCTGGCACCACTCGTGGACAAATTGATAAAGTGTCCACCCTATGTGGACACTTACTTTAATTGCTTCTCGAGAGACGGATTCTCCCTTCTCCTCGGTTACCTGTTCTTATTTTCGCGTGCACTTCAATAAGGCTTGATCTCCATTTCAATAGGAAAAGGAACTCGATTTTATGTCCTGACTATAGCCCCACCACTTTGTCCTCGTTTATAAAAAACAGAACATTATTTTGATTGGCATGGATGGATAGCTTAGCTATTAGATTAAGATTTGTCAATGGAAGGAGATTTGGATGAAAAACATTATAGCAGCTATACAAAAGGAACGTTTTAGATATTGTTCAAGGTAAGACTAATTTCCGTGAATTAGAAGCATATGTATTAGTATTACCAAAAATCAAATATCAATCATGCTGAACCAGAATGTTTAAAAGTATTAATGAATCAGTACTTGCTTGAAACATTGTAAGGATATAGGGATGGATAGTTATATTGATTAAAGTACCAATTTATTTATTATACTGGAGCGGGTACCTGTTCCCGATTCCAGAGCAAGGAAGGTGCAGGGATGAAATATGTAATCGGAATTGACCTTGGAACAAGTGCTGTGAAAATATTACTTGTCGATCAAAAAGGAAATGTATGTATGGAAACATCTAAATCTTATCCATTAATACAAGAGCAATTTGGATATAGTGAACAAAATCCGGAAGAATGGGTAGAAAAAACAGTAGAAGGTATATCGGAGATGATTAACCAATTTCAAGGGGATATCCATGATATAGAAGGAATTAGTTTTTCCGGACAAATGCATGGGCTTGTTTTATTAGATCGAGAACAGCGTATTTTAAGAAATGCAATTTTATGGAATGATACGAGAACAACGAAGCAATGCAGAGAGATTTACGAAACCGTGGGCAAACAGCGTTTACTAGAAATCACTAAGAATCCGGCCTTAGAAGGGTTTACCTTGCCAAAAATTCTCTGGGTGAAAGAAAATGAACCTGAAACTTTTGAGCGGGCCAGCGTTTTTCTGTTGCCTAAGGATTATTTACGCTACCGAATCACAGGCAACATACATAGTGAATATTCGGATGCTGCTGGAACATTGTTGTTGAATATGAGTAAAAGGGAATGGAGTGAGGAATTACTAAATCTATTTGGTCTTTCTCCTAATTTTTGTCCACCTCTGGTAGAATCACATGAATTTGTCGGTACTATTTCTCCTGAATTTTCTAGGTTAACAGGATTGTCAGAGTTCACAAAAGTATTTGCTGGAGGGGCAGATAATGCCTGCGGCGCGATTGGATCAGGAATATTGTCGGAAGGAAAAACGTTATGCAGTGTGGGCACTTCAGGTGTCGTTTTATCCTATGAAACACGCAACGATCTTGATTTCGAAGGGAAAGTCCACTATTTTAATCATGGAGAACCAAATTCCTTTTATACAATGGGGGTAACTTTGTCGGCTGGGTATAGTTTAAATTGGTTTAAAGAAAAAATCGCTCAGGATGAGAAGTTTGAGGACCTTTTACAAGAAGTGGGGATAGTGCCTGTCGGATCCAATGGTCTGCTTTTCACACCGTATTTAGTGGGAGAGAGGACACCACATGCAGATTCCACCATTCGGGCGAGCTTTATAGGAATGGATGCCCTTCATGAACGAAAGGATTTTGTACGGGCTATCCTAGAAGGAATTACCTTTTCATTAAATGAATCGATTGAGATTTTTAGAGAAAACGGAAAGAATATTGAAGCCATCGTATCCATCGGTGGTGGTGCCAAAAATGAGGCATGGTTGCAAATGCAAGCAGATATTTTCGATTCTAAAATTGAAAAACTAGAAAGTGAACAAGGTCCAGGTATGGGAGCGGCGATGCTAGCAGCAATTGGCTGCGGATGGTTTTCCACCTTAAAAGAATGTGCCACAAGCTTTATCCAAACAGAGAAAATCTATTACCCAATAAAAGAGAATGTCGAAAAATACAAGAAGTTATTTTCGATTTATAAACAAATTTACAAGAATACCAAAAGTCTCAACGAACAACTGAAGGAATTTAAGAGGTAAGGATTGTTTGAAGGCGCTGGTCCCTTTTCCCCATGGTAGCTTTTGAAGCAACTCCAACGGGCGGTAAAGTCCATATTTCTTTAACTTTAGCTATGTTAATCAATAATGTTGAAGTACATGAAAAAAAAGGGAGGCTGTTTGGCAATCTCCCTTCTTTACCATAATGGTTCTTCTTTATTAGTTAAGTTCAAAAATAGTGGTGCTATAAACATCACCAAAATTATCTATCAAGGTGAATTCTAAGAGTAGTGCAGAATGTAAAGATAAATCAAACATTACAGAAAATGGTATAGTGATAATTGGAAATAAAACAAATAAAGATGTAGAGTATTGATACTGAACTTCTCCACAGCGATTACATTTCAAGCTTTTACGAAATGTTAATAATTTCTTTAATGAATCAAACCAGGTCCACTTTTTCCCACATGTTGACGCTCAACTTCTTTTTATACTAGAACCACAGTGTACACTATGATAACCAACTTAATTTTATGTTAAGTTACTGCTTAGTCCTACCTTTAAAGAAAGGAATACAAGAACAGCTATCGCGATTAGGAGCATTGTTTTCCACCGAATGATAAAGGAACCAGTTTTGGTATAACAGTGTTCTTAAACATTATGAAATAGCGAAGCAAATAATGCGCAGCTACTGAAATATACATAAGCTTTCCAACAATGAGGTGTCAGATAATGATTAAAAACACTCTAATTTGATACCTGAGATACCTGACACCATACTTATTACAATGTTTTAACTAAAACGCTAGCGATGATCACCGATGCGACAGTCACAGTTGTAAAGCCAGCGATTAACATAGGAGGTGATAATTCATTTAAAAGGTTTTGTTGCCCTTCTTCGGTTCTGCCAACACTTCGACTCACTTCTTGACAGAGTATATAATCCGCTGGAAATCCAAACATAGAGGTTAAAGCAAGGGACATTCCTTTGTAAGGATGCACTCTAAATAGTTTTGAAAAGATAAATCCCCCTGTTAAAATTCCAAATTGACCAATGAGAATGATCGCTAAAATCTGTGGGATGAAATGCAAAAATTGAGTTAGGCTTACGGTGCTCATCGATGCGATGACAATAAAAATAGTGCCAAGAATAGCAACACTTGAAGCTTTAGCCTTGTCCATAATATTTTCATTATAAAATTTTAATGCGGATCCAAGAACACCAATGATCAGACACCAAATGGTAGAGCTAACCCCTGTAAAGCTACCGATAACCGTTCCAAGGGATGCACCTAGGAATAATTTGAATAGGAGGACATTTGCGGTATTAAATTCATATTTCTTTTTAGGCTTGCTTTTATGTTTTTGTTGCAGGGATGCTTCTAAAGTCGCTGCAGTATATTTGCTTCCATCTGCAAGTCCAATTTTATCACGTAAAATAAGTGCGTATTTACGAAGAAATATGGAAGCTACCGGCATGCCAAACAGCTTATGAATCGCAAGTACAAGTGCAGGAATCGCAACAAGATTAGTAAAACCCAGCGCTTTTAATTCATCAGAGGTGACAATAAAAGCAACAATCCCTCCTACCATTGGTCCCATCCCAGCAACAGCCGTTTCATACCCAAATAGCATTGTAATAATCGGAAGAACTAATGCGATAGCTATAAGTGTTCCTCCTAGTGCGATTAATACAGCTTTATACTGTCTCAACATCAGGGTTAACGGAATAAGTGTACCTAAATGAACGACTAATGGCCCCGTCATTAAACTTCCAATTTGACTAAAAGTTGATGTATCTACGATATTTTTTGGGAAAATTCCGGTCCAAACTAAAACAAGAAATCCGAGTATGGCAATTAAAAGCATTGGCACCCTTGCCCTTGTTAAAACAGAAATAATTTCGCCTACCGCAATTAATGCTAAAACGAGCATTGCCGCAAAAACTGGTTCATTAATTGTCATCATAGTTCCTCCTAAGTTTAAAATGTGTTGGTAATTATTATGATTATTCAGACATCTGGTAATACAAGAGAATGTCCTTAACGTAATAAAACTAGTAAAATAATCACCGAATGTTAACTTAAATCAGAAAATAGGCTAACTTCTGATAATAATAGTTTCGATTATAAAATATATCTCACAAAATTACCACACAATTTTCACCTGGGATGGAGGGTCAGGTCCCATTTCCCACTTTAGGCATTGAAGGGTCAGGCCATTTATCCCGTCATAGTTGAATATTTTAGGGGAATAGGGAGGATATTTACCTAATAAGTAGAAATATATAGATTAACTTCTCTTACCAAATTCCTCTGTATATCTTCCTTTAAAAAGTCTGATGTCCCATCCTTTTATCCAAATCTTAAGCAACCCTGTTTATCTAATAGTTTTACCTTTTTATTACATTATTCCAATATACCTTCTATTTTTGCATTAATGGACCAGACCCTCTGTTCCATCCCCAAAAAGTCTCCTAACGAGGTGATAGTTATGCCAAGAACCCCGCGTATGAAAAGCAGTAATGGAATTTATCATATTATGATTAGAGGTATTAATAAACAAACGATTTTTGAGGAGGAAGATGATAAGAGAAGGATGTTGAAAACAATACAGAAATGTAAAGAGGTTAGTAAAATCAATTTGTATGCCTATTGTTTGATGGATAATCATTTACATTTGCTATTACAAGAAACGGAGGAAAGCATTTCAAAAACAATGCAAAGAATTAGTGCCAGCTATGTTTATTGGTACAATAAAAAATATGAACGCTATGGTCATCTATTTCAAGATAGATTTAAAAGTGAGCCTGTGGAGACAGATACATCCTTTCTAAAGGTCTTAAGATATATACATCAAAACCCTGTGAAAGCTGGACTGACGAAAAATGTATTTGATTGTAAATGGACAAGTGTAAATGAATATATCCGAAAAACGGACTTAATTGATACAGATTATGGCCTTTGCCTATTTTCTAAAAATAAAAGAAAAGCTCTCAAGTGGTATGAGGAATATATGATAAAAAATAATAACGATCAGTTTTTAGATGACTTTGTCAGAGTGAAAAGGTCTGATAGCGAAGTCATTCATTTTATTCAACAATTAGGTGTCGAAAATATTGCTTCTTTGCAACAGATGGACAAATCCAAAAGAAATGCCATCATTCTTGAACTGAAAGAATTAAAGGGTATTACCTATGAACAATTATCACGTGTAACCGGCATATCCAAGAGTGTTATCGGGCGTGTTCGTTAAGGTGTGGCCCGTTGTCCCAGGGTGGATTTGTAAAATGGGACGAGGGGTCTGACCCTTCAACCCATCAAAATGGGAAAAGGGACTGGTCCCTCCGTGCGCATCTTCTAAAAAATTATTTACCTATCTTCTTTTTCATATTATTCTAATAAAGGAAAGAAATAGACAGTGTTTGACACCTAGAATAGGAGATGTTTTTTTGTTAGTTAGAATGAATAAGCGGCTGGAGAAGATGATGCCTTTTATTACACCAGTTAGTGTCGTTCTTGGTGTGTTATTGTCTGTGTATTTAAAGGATTACTCCTTTCTCGTTCCGTGGATTTTTGCGTTTATGACCTTTGCAGGAAGCCTAGGCTCTAATTTTCAATCATTGAAACAAGTGGTCATGCATCCATTTTCGATCATCATCGCTCTATTAATCTTGCATGTTTTAATGCCGATTTGGGCTTGGGGAATTGGCCATGTTGTGTTTCATGGTGATGCCTATACAATTACTGGTCTAGTCCTAGGGATGGTTATACCAACTGGTGTTACAAGTGTCATCTGGGTGTCTATTTACAGAGGAAATATGGCTTTAACCTTATCGCTGATTTTAATAGATACCTTGCTTTCGCCATTTATTGTTCCATATACCCTTTCCTTATTTGTGGGACAGAAGGTGGAATTAGATACGGCTGGCATTATGAAAGGACTATTTGAGATGGTGGTAATTCCCTCCATTTTGGGGATGATTCTAAATCAGATGACAAAAGGCAAAATTAAAGAGACTTTAGGTATTAAATTAGCCCCATTTTCTAAAATATGTTTAGGGCTTGTAGTCATGCTGAACGGATCGGTTATTGCTCCTCATTTAAAACATATAAGCGTAAAGTTAATCGGAATTGGGATAATTGTTTTTCTTATCGCTTTTACTGGTTATTTGTTTTCCTTTTTGATTGGGATGTGGCTGAAAAGAGATAGAGATACTGTCGTTGCATTAACGTTTCTTGGAGGAATGCGAAATATAAGTGCAGGAGCCGTTATCGCTGTTACTTATTTTGCCCCAAGTGTAGCAACTCCGGTTATCATATCTATGCTCTTTCAACAAATACTTGCATCGACTTCCGGATATATGATAGATAAATTTTATGTACGCATGGAGAAAAGAGAAAAAAGGATAGCTTAGGAATACAAACCGTAGAAAAAGATTTCTGCGGTTTTTTTGTTTTCCTTTTTTTAAAGAGATAAATAATTTTATTTTAAAAATAATAAAGATATAGAGAAATAGCATTAAGCATGAAAAAGCGCAGAAATATCCCATGTATATGAATCACGAACTATTAAAAGATATCTAATTATTAGGATAATATAATATCATCAAAAAATGATAAAATTTTATAAAATTGGGAGGGAGAAAAATGATTCATATCATTTGGTTTTTGTTGCTTGCTGTTGGGATTTTGGTTGGTGCAGCAACAGGAAAGATGCAAAAGGTTACTGATACTGCTATCGAATCAGCAGGAACAGCAGTCACTCTATCCATTGGCTTAATATGCGTAATGGCTTTGTGGTTAGGTATTATGAAAATTGCCGCAAAGGGCGGTCTGGTAAAATTGCTTGCGAGAGCGGTACGTCCCATTATGGTTCGTTTATTTCCGGAGGTTCCGAAAGATCATCCTGCTATGGGGGCGATGATGATGAACATCAGTGCAAATATTCTGGGACTAGGGAATGCTGCCACCCCATTAGGAATTAAAGCAATGACAGATTAGAAAAATTAAATCCGCATAAGGGCATTGCGACAAATGCAATGGTCATGTTCTTAGCAATAAATACTCTTCTGTAACACTTATTTCTTCTACCACTATTGCATTGAGGGCATCTGCTGGTTCTCACGATCCAACATCTATTATCGGTCCAACGATTTTAGCAACTATTTGCTCTACCATTGCTGGAATTACAGCGGCTCTTTTACTTCAAAAGTTGCCATTATTTTCGATTGAGCGTGCTTTAAAGAAGGAAAACAAATCGGAAAATATTGATATTCCTATGGAGTAAAACATAACGAAAGATACGATCATTCTAATAGGGAAAGTAGGGGCATATGATGTTTGTAGATATTATGAAAAACATATCGCTTTATGCGATTCCATTTTTATTATTATTCATCCCTTTATATGGGATAATTCGCAAAGTAAAAGTATACGAGGCAGAGGGAGCAAAGGAAGGCTTTTCTACAGCGGTAAAAATTATTCCTTATTTAGTAGCAATCCTCGTGTCTATTGGTGTTTTTCGTGCATCCGGGGCTATGGATTTACTTACAAAATTGTTAGCACCCATTGGGGAGTGGTTTGGAATGCCAAAAGAAGTTATTTCTATGGCATTAATGAGACCGCTTTCAGGAAGGGGATCACAAGGCATTATGGTTGATTTATTTAAACATTTTAGGTCAGATTCAGTAATCGGTAATATGGCATCTGTTATTTCAGGATCGACAGAAACCACCTTTTAGTTATTGCCGTATACTTTGGAGCCATTGCTATTAGAAACAGCCGTCATGCCTTAGCAGCGGGATTAATCGCGGACTTTGTTGGCATCGTTGCCTCCGTGATTATTGTAAATCTAATGTTTTAGGGACAAGGGGACAGGCACCATATCCCTTTTCGAGGGGATGAGGGAATGACTTTTCAATCCATACACTCGTGAACGTATTAAACGAGACGAGGGACTGGTTCCTTCGTCCCTATTAGGAGGAGATTTCAGAATTGGAAAAGTTTAAAGGGAAGAAGCTGAAGTTTGGAGATACTCTGGGGTTAACCGCTCCGGCAAGTCCGACGAAGGCGGAAAATGTACCAATGGCCATTCAGGTTATTCGTGAGCTTGGTTTTCAAGTCAAGGTTGGAAAAAGCTGTTATGAAGAGTATGGCGGCTATTTAGCGGGACCTCCCAAAAATCGTGCAGAAGAGCTTAATGAAATGTTTTCAGATCCGGAAATTGACGCCATTCTCTGTTTGCGTGGTGGATACGGTACACCGCAATTATTGCCTTATCTTGACTATGAAACGATAGTTCAACATCCGAAATTATTTATTGGATATAGTGATATCACCGCGTTACATACTGTTTTCCTGCAAAAATGCGGATTAGCGACGGTACATGGACCAATGGCAACATCAGATCTATTAGATAGCGATGATTTTACCCGAACTTCCTTATTACGAGTATTAATGGATCCAACCCCACTGGGAATTGTCCAAAATCCTGAAGAAGAAGAGATTTTCAGTTTAGTAGATGGTGTGGCAGAAGGAGAAATGGTTGGCGGAAACTTATGCCTTGTCACGGCGCTAATGGGCACGCCTTATGAATTGGATACGAAGGGGAAAATTTTATTCCTTGAGGACGTAGGGGAAGAACCATTCAAAGTGGATCGAATGCTGACACAATTAGCTTTAGCAGGAAAAATTGAAGAGGCAGCAGGTATAATTTTTGGGACATTTACGGAAAGTGAATCACCAAATTATTCTCATGGATTTGATACTGTTGATGTATTTAAAACTATTGTTGCACCGTTTGGAAAACCAACCATCTATAATCTTCAGGCAGGTCATTGCAATACAAAAATTACCTTACCATTCGGAGTAAAAGCAAAACTAGATGCTACCAATGGCAGTTTAAGCATAGAAGAAAGTGTGGTTCAGTCATGATAGAAAAAGAGGATTTGCTACAACAAGCACAAGAAATTTTCCCATGGTTAATCAAAATGCGGGAGAGATTTTCATACTTATCCCGAATTTGGTATGGAGGAATATAGAACGAAGGATAAGATTTGTGAATACCTGAATGAGATGGGCATTTCATACACAGTGGGAATTGCAAATACTGGTGTGGTAGGACTCATTAAAGGGGATCAGGATGGAAAAACCATCGCGTTGCGAGCAGATATGGATGCCTTGCCTATTTTAGAACAAAGTGATGTACCATATAAGTCCACTATCGATGGGAAAATGCATGCATGCGGACATGATGCGCATATGACCGTTTTATTGGGAGCTGCGAAGCTTTTAAATCAAAACAAACATTTATTGAAAGGGAATGTTAAGTTACTGTTTCAGCCAGCCGAAGAAACAGTAGGTGGAGCCGTCCCCATGATAAAAGAAGGCGTATTGGAAGACCCAAAAGTTGATGCAATCTTCGGGCTTCATGTCGATACAGACTTACCCGTTGGAAAAATCGGAGTCAAATATGGGCAAATGAATGCTTCTTCTGATACGATATTCATAACGGTAAAAGGTCAAAATGCGCATGGTGCCTACGCGTATATGGGAAAGGATGCCATTGTTATTGCCGCACAAGTTATTAGTGCCCTGCAAACCATCGTTAGTCGTGGTGTGGATGCCCGTGAATCAGCTGTCATTTCGCTTGGTACGATTCATGGAGGAACGCAAGGAAATATTGTTGCGGATGAAGTGAAGCTCGTTGGAACGGTACGTACACTGATACCTGAAATTCGTGAGTCTGTTTTGCAAAAATTAGAGGATACCGTTACCTTTGTGGCAAAGGGAATGGGCGGTCGCGCAGTACTAACCGTTGAACCTGGCTATACTTCCTTGATTAATGCTGACGAAATGGTGGATATTGTAAAGGCCAGCGGCGAGACCTTAATAGGAAAGGAAAATGTGAAGGTTCTAACTAAGCCAAGCTTAGGAGTGGAAGACTTTGCGTTTTTTGCGAAAGAAATACCTGGTGCCTTTTTCCGCCTAGGTGTACGAAATAATGAAAAAGGCATTATCCATGACGTACACACACCGCTTTTTAACATCGATGAGCATAGCTTGAAAATTGGTGTTGCAATGCAGGTTGCGAATGCTTTGCGTTTTTTAGGGTAAAAATGTTGTAATTTGAAAACTACATAATAAGGAGACTCGATCATGAAAGCAATCGTTCATGCAGAAAAAGATGGTTTTGAGGGATTATCTGTAAGGGAAGTAGATGAAAAAGTTCCTAAAGCAGGCGAGGTAAGGGTGAAGCTAAAAACAGCGGGATTAAATCACCGCGATTTATTTGTTGTCCTTAACCGGCACAAACATACAGATCCGCCTGTTATCGTAGGTTCCGATGGAGCCGGTGTCGTTGATGCCATTGGGGAAGGAGTAAAGGATGTTAAGATCGGGGACGAGGTAATGATTAACCCTAGCTTGGGCTGGAAAGAGAAGAGTGATGCACCACCAGCTGGTTTCGACATTCTTGGCCATCCAACCGATGGTACTTTTTCGGAAAAAATAGTTGTTCATGCAGAAAATGTGGTGGCAAAGCCTTCATATTTAACCTGGGAGGAAGCAGGTGTTTTATCGTTAGCAGCTTTAACTGCCTATCGTGCTTTATTTACAAGAGGAAATGTGCAATCTGGTATGAAGGTGCTTATTCCTGGAATTGGAAGTGGAGTAGCAACCTTTATGCTGCAATTTGCAAAGGCAGCAGGCGCAACTGTTTATGTAACATCACGTTCACAGGAAAAATGTAAGAAAGCCCTGGAAATCGGTGCTGATAAGGCAATTGACACGGGCGTAGACTGGGATGAAGAACTTAATGGAGAAAAAATGGATCTAATTATTGATTGTGTCGGAGCAGCTACAATGAATAAATCACTAAAGCAATTACGTCAAGGCGGTACAATCGTAACATTCGGCTCTTCAACAGGTGATGTCATGCAGCTGGATCTCCGTGCTTTCTTTTATGGACAATTTAACTTTCTAGGTTCCACAATGGGAAGCGGGGAAGAGTATAAAGAAATGGTACAGTTCATCGAAAAGCATCAGATTAGACCAGTAGTGGACCAAGTATATCCGCTTGAACAATATATGGAAGCATTCCATCGATTAGAAAATGCCAAACAATTAGGCAAAATCGGTCTTAAGATGGGATAGAGGGTCCGGTCCCTCGTCCCAATTCTGTGAGGGCACAGGGACCGGATATGTAGGAAGCATGAGAATAGCGGATCTCCGTTTGTGTTTCCTTTGTCTTGCCTGTGACTACTAGTGTTGCAGCACCCTGCTTTGTTTAAGTTCCAATAAGTATGTTTAAAAGCTGCTTCAATGAAAACGAAAGATAAGCGTCCTTTTTAGTAATAATTCCTAACTTCCATAAGAGGGTAGGCTCTTTAATAGGAATCATTTTGACATTGGCATGGTTTTGCATGTAAAAGATGGATTTTGGTAAAAGGGTTATCCCCATTTTGGAAGAAACGAGTTCAACAATTAAATCCCATTGACTGCTTTCATATGAAACAATGGGTTCAAAGCCTGCTTCGTTGCACGCTTTTATTACATAGTCATGCAATGTGAAATCCTCTGAAAACAAGATGAATTTTTCATCTTTCAATTCGTTCAATATCACCGAGTTGCGATTTGCAAGTGGGTGTTCCTCATATATAAATAATACAAATTCGTCCGTGATGAATGGATATACATTGAACTTTTCCTCATCAGCAGGTAGGACAATGATCCCCAAATCAATTTGGCTATCCTCCACGATAGTTGCAATCCGTTTTGCTCCCAATTCAACAAGATGAAGTTTCACCTTAGGGTAATCCGCGTGAAATTTCCTAGCGATTTCCGGAAAAAAAAGAGTGCCAATGAGCGGAGGAATGCCAATCTTAATCTCTCCTATTTCAAGATTTCTCAGTTCATCTAAAAGAATATGTAACTCATTTAATGGGGCTAGTGCTTTACGTCCTTGTTGATAAACAATTTTGCCTGCATCTGTTAATCTTAGATGGCGAGTAGAGCGATCAAACAGTTCAACTTGCAGCTCTTCTTCGAGTTTTTTGACAATTTTGCTGAGGGAGGGCTGTGAAACATAGGAATGTTCGGCAGCTTTTGTAAAACTCATGTGGTCTGCTACTTCGATAAATAATTTTATTTCACGTAAATCCATTACTGAAAACTCCTATTTATTCCTTAATTTCATACTATTTATTCTATATATGTATTTTACTAATAAAAAGGTGAACTGTAAACTGAATGTTGGATCATTCAGAATTTTATAAGCGATTAAAGGGGGCTTTATGAATGAAAAATAGCAAAGTTATGCATTCCTTTATGGAAGCGATTTCAGATATTGAGGATGGAGCAACCATTATTGTTGGGGGCTTTGGACTTTCAGGGATACCTGAATTTACGATACAGGCACTTAAAGAACAAGGAACAAAGGACTTAACCGTTGTCAGTAATAATTGCGGTGTAGATGACTGGGGACTGGGGATACTTCTTGCAAACAAACAAATTAAAAAAATGGTGTCTTCCTATGTAGGTGAAAATAAAATTTTTGAACAACAGTTTTTAAGTGGCGAATTGGAAGTAGAATTAGTGCCACAAGGAACACTTGCAGAGCGGATTCGTGCCGGTGGTGCAGGTATACCTGGATTTTATACAGCAACAGGTGTGGGAACTCCAATTGCGGAAGGAAAGGAAACAAAGGAGTTTGATGGAAAAACTTATCTATTGGAACGCGGCATTGTTGGTGATTTTGCGCTTGTGAAAGCATGGAAAGCAGATACGCTTGGCAATCTTGTGTATCGCAAAACAGCTCGTAACTTTAATCCGTTAGCAGCGATGGCAGGAAAAATTACGATAGCGGAAGTAGAGGAAATCGTTGAGCCAGGTGAGCTGGATCCGGATGAAATTCATACACCAGGTATTTTTGTGCAACGTTTGTTGCTCGGAACGAATTATCAAAAACGAATTGAACGCCGTACTGTTGTAAAAGCATAATATTTTCATAGATGGGAGTGTCGAAAATGAAAGATTCACACCTAAAAATAGTGAAGAGAGCGGTACAGGAAATTGAAGATGGAATGAATGTTAATTTAGGTATTGGGATACCAACGCTTGTAGCAAATGAAATCCCAGCTGATTTCAATGTTTTACTGCAATCAGAAAATGGTTTGCTCGGAATCGGGCCATATCCAGTGGAAGGACAAGAAGATCCAGATTTAATCAATGCTGGAAAAGAAACCGTTACAGCCGTGCCTGGTGCATCGTATTTTGATAGTGCTGAATCATTTGCCATGATTCGAGGAGGTCATATCGATTTAGCTATTCTAGGAGGCATGGAAGTTTCGGAAAAAGGCGATCTAGCAAACTGGATGATTCCTGGAAAAATGGTTAAAGGAATGGGCGGTGCCATGGACCTTGTTAATGGCGCAAAACGAGTAATTGTCATTATGGAGCATGTGAATAAATACGGCGAATCAAAAATTAAAAGAGAATGTTCATTGCTCCTTACAGGAAAACAAGTTGTACATCGTTTAATTACAGAATTAGCTGTTTTTGATTTTACACCAAACGGAATGGTGCTTATTGAAACCCAAGAAAATGTAACCGTTTCCGAAGTGAAAGAAAAAACAGAGGCAGAGTTTACCATCGCACCGAAATTATTGGCAGCACAATAATTGGGACGGTTCTACTGTTCTAGACTGCTTCAAAAGAGAAAGAAAGCGGATTTTCCCGATTTACTCAAAATATAGCAAACAGAGAAATTATTAAGTGGGATAAAGGACCGAATCCTTCCTCCCACAGCCACAACTAATATCGGGACAAAGGACCGGATCCTCTGTCCCACTAATTGGGGAAATGGGGCAAGACCCATTTTTCATTTATATTTGGAGGGATGTTTATGCGTGAGGTTGTAATTGTGAGCGCTGTACGTACTGCGATTGGGCGTTTTATGGGGACGCTAAGTAATACGCCTGCGACGGAATTAGGGGCAATTGTGATTAGGGAAGCTATAGAACGTGCTGGTATAAAAGCGGAGCAAGTGGACGAAGTAATTATGGGTAACGTGCTTCAAGCTGGCCTTGGTCAGGGTCCTGCACGTCAAGCTGCTATCCAAGCTGGTATACCAGTCGAAGTCACTTCTATGACTATCAATAAATTATGTGGTTCTGGTCTAAAAGCTGTTCATCTAGCCGCCCAGGCAATTCAAACAGGTGATGCAGAGATTATCGTAGCTGGCGGCATGGAGAATATGAGTATGGCACCATACCTACTGATGGATGCACGTTCAGGATTCCGGATGGGAGATGGGAAAATCCTTGACAGCATGCTCGTTGACGGCTTGCAATGCTCCATTAACTCCTATCATATGGGAGTTACAGCAGAAAATATTGCCGAGCAATTTCAAATAAGCAGAGAAGAACAAGATGAATTTGCTGCTTGGAGCCAACAGAAAACTGAGAATGCGATAAAAACAGGAAAATTCAAAAAGGAGATTGTTCCGGTTGTGATTCCGCAGAGAAAAGGCCAACCGATTATTTTTGACACAGATGAATTCCCAAGGTCAGGAGTAACAACAGAAAATCTCTCAAAATTAAAACCTGCATTTAAACAGGAGGGAACTGTAACAGCAGGAAATGCTTCTGGTATCAATGATGGTGCGGCAGCACTAGTACTGATGAGCCGAGAAAAAGCGAATGAATATGGCATCAAACCGATGGCGGTCATTCGTGGTAATGGAACTGCTGGTGTTGATCCAACAATCATGGGGATTGGACCTGTACCAGCAACGAAAAAGGCACTTAAACAAGCAGGGCTCACTATTGATGATATGGATAGAATTGAAGCAAATGAGGCGTTTGCCGCTCAATCAATAGCAGTTGGACGTGAACTTCAAATACCACAGGATAAACTGAATGTAAATGGTGGTGCAATTGCCCTTGGACATCCGATTGGAGCAAGTGGTGCAAGAATTTTAGTTACTTTATTACATGAGATGAAGCATAGTGACTCGCGCTATGGATTGGCTACCCTTTGCATTGGTGGGGGCCAAGGTATCTCAACTATTGTTGAGATGGAGAAATAGAAGAATAATAAATTTATATAATCAGAAGCAATCTTCATAGCTTATTCTTACAGATCAAATAAACGGGGGATGTATATGGTTAGTTCAGTAACAAAATTCTTTTCTAAGATAGTGGAACGGTATTTACCGGATCCACTAATCTTCGCAATGATTTTAACAATTATTGTCTTTATACTTAGTGTAACGATTACCCCAAGCACTCCGATGGATGTTGTCCAAATGTGGGGAGATGGATTCTGGGGACTGCTTGCTTTTTCCATGCAGATGGCTTTAGTTCTTGTAACAGGACATGCATTGGCAAGCTCACCCCTGTTAAGAAAGGGAATGGGTAAAATGGCTTCCCTCGCTCATACCCCTGCTCAAGGTGTCATGCTCGTTACATTTATGTCTGCTTTTTGCTGTATTATAAACTGGGGATTCGGATTAGTAGTCGGTGCTTTATTTGCTAGAGAAGTAGCTCGGCGAATCCCAAAAGTAGATTATCGATTATTAATTGCCAGTGCTTATATGGGTTTTTTAGCATGGCATGGAGGTTTGTCTGGTTCAGTGCCGTTAGCAGCCGCCACGGAAGGTAACCCGGTTGAAAAACTAGCAGGACTTATTCCCATTTCACAAACATTACTAACACCTTATAACATTTTTATTACGGTAGCTATCTTGATTACATTGCCAATCCTAACTAAATTTATGATGCGGCCGGAAAATGAAATCGTAGCGATTGATCCAGAGCTATTGAAAGAGGATCCGCCAACATCTAAGAAACTTCCTCCTAATGCTAGTATTGCCGAGAAGCTGGAGGAAAGCAGAATTCTCGCTTATATCATTGGTCTTTTGGGAATTGTATATTTTATTTACTATTTCTCTCATAATGGATTTAATATTAATATCAATATAGTAAATCTCATTTTCTTTATTATGGGGATTATTTTACATGGTACACCAATGTCTTATATGCGAGCAGTACAAAGGGCTATTGGGGGAACTGCTGGTATATTGGTGCAGTTTCCATTTTATGCAGGTATTCAAATCATGATGGAACAATCTGGTTTAGGAGAAAGTATTACACATTTCTTTGTAGCGATCTCTAACGTACATACTTTCCCGATATTAACCTTTATAAGTTCCGGAATTGTTAACTTAGCTGTTCCATCAGGTGGAGGGCACTGGGTTGTACAGGGTCCATATGTCATTTCTGCTGCAAAGGAAGTTGGTGCAAACCTTGGAAAAGCCACCATGGCCATTGCATATGGAGAAGCTTGGATGAATATGGCGCAACCGTTTTGGGCGCTTCCTGCATTGGCAATCGCTGGTCTTAAGGCGAGGGATATTATGGGATTCTGTCTTACAGCGTTAATATATTCAGGTATTATTTTTATTGTAGGTTTATATTTCTTTTAGACAAGATAGATTTTTTATAGAACAATTTTAACCGGTGTCTTAAGGGAGTTATCTCCTTTAAGACATTTTTTTATTTTTAAAGAGATTACTTCTTTAACCCTCGTCCATTTTCCCTATTAGAGTTGTCCCAAGACGACTAAATGCTTCAAGTTAATCTAAACTTTATCGTGATAAAAGACTAAAATACCATTACAAAGGAACTAATAATCGAAACCTTCGCAAAATATGTTGATTTCTGAAAAATAGAAATATATAATACGATTAATATTCCTTTTTGCGATATTATTTTGTTAAAAGTGTATCTAAAAACAGAGTAACGTCTCCAATTAGTAACCTATTTCTTGTGCTAATTTACTATTTTAGTATCGAAAGGGGGGTATTTTATGAGTGCTGAGATTGATGACTTGGATCGCGGAATCATAAAGGAATTGTCTGTGGATGGCAGGATGTCATTTAAAGAGATAGCTGGAAGGCTAAATGTTACGGAAAAAACTATTAGACTTCGCTATAAAAGTTTACTTGAAAAAGGCATATTCGAAGTGGTCGGCGTTGTCAATCCTATTGCTTTAGGTCTTAAGTCAGGAGCCATTATTCAATTAAAAGTAAAGCCAGATTCCATCCCAAATGTGATAGAAGAATTAAAGAAAATAAAGGTAATCCGCTATATCACTTTAACGTCAGGAGATTACCCACTACTCGTTCAAATTGCCGTAGCGGATCATGAGGAAATAACCAATACGGTTTTAAAGCTTAATCAAATTCAGGACATTACGGAAACAAACAGCATTGTACAGCTAGGAGTGTATAAAAATACATTCGAGTACATATGAGGAAGAAGTTCGTTTAATAAAGGGGAAAGTAATTCAACTATGATTGGGAAGAGGGGTCAGACCCTGCATCCCAGAAATGGGACAAGGAACCTGACCCTCCGTCCCACAATGAAAAATAATACTGGGAAAAGGGATCAGCCCATCATCCCAGATTGGGGGTGTGCAAGATGTATATTTTGAAGCGATTTTTGACGATGTTTTTGACGATTTGGGTGATTGCGACGCTGACGTTTGTGATTATGAAGTGCATTCCTGGGGATCCATTTGCCTCTGATGCAAATGTTTTGCCAAAAGAAGTGTTGGAAAATATCCGGGCAAAGTACAACTTGGACAAGCCTATCCCCGTGCAGTACGTGCTGTACCTAAAGAATTTAGTTACTTTTGATCTCGGACCATCCATACAATCTGAAACAAGAACTGTAAATGATATTATATCCACTGGTTTTCCTGTATCTGCCACATTAGGTCTTCAAGCCATCGTCATTGCCTTATTCTTTGGGCTTTTACTTGGGATTGTCGCAGCACTGAATCATAATCGGTTCCTTGACTACACGGCGATGATCATTGCCATTATCGGTATATCGGTACCAAGCTTCATTCTAGCTCCACTTTTGATTAAGTTTGTGGCGGTAAAATGGGGGCTACTGCCAGTTGCCTCATGGGGATCATGGGATCATACGATACTTCCTTGTATTGCGCTCGCGGCATCACCACTAGCCATTGTTGCCCGATTTATGCGCTCCAATATGATTGAGGTAATGAATCAGAATTACATGAAAACAGCAGATGCCAAAGGGCTGTCAACAACGAAGCTTGTCGTCAAACACGGTATTCGAAATGCCATTCTTCCAGTTGTTACGTTTATAGGACCACTATTTGCAGCGCTACTTACCGGGACATTTGTTATTGAAAAAATATTTGCGATTCCTGGTTTAGGTCGATACTTTGTTGACAGTATTTTTAATCGTGATTATCCGGTCATTATGGGCGTGACAGTATTCTACAGTTCCATACTTGTTTTAACCTTGTTTTTAATTGATATTTCCTACCGGATTATAGATCCAAGAATTAAGCTTTCGAGTAAGGGGGATTAACATGATAGAAAAAAATATTGATCAATCCCTGTTTCGCCCGGCTGATCCGAAGAGATTAATCCAAGATACAATTCAGCGGCCAAGCCTAAGTGCATGGAAGGATGCACTTTTAAAAATCATCAAAAATAAGCTTGCAATCTTGGGATTTTCCCTTTTGGTTATTATCGTATTCTTTGCCATTTTTGGCCCATCGATGGTCTCATATAGTCCATCACAACAAAGTTTAACAAAGGCGAATTTAGCTCCATCCGGTGACCATTGGTTTGGAACGGATGATTTAGGGAGAGATATGTGGGCTCGTACATGGTATGGTGCCCGTGTTTCCCTAACCATCGGATTAGTTGCAGCCTTAATTGATTTAGTCATCGGCGTTGTGGTTGGAGGTATCTCTGGTTACATGGCAGGTCGAGGCAAAAAAGGCGATCGTATTGATATGACGTTAATGAGGATTGTGGAAATTTTATACGGTATTCCTTACTTATTGGTTGTTATTTTACTCATGGTTATCATGGAGCCTGGTATCAAAGCAATTATTATTGCCTTATCTGTTACAGGATGGGTAGGAATGGCACGGATTATCCGTGGTCAGGTCCTGCAGTTAAAATCTCAGGAATATATATTGGCAGCTGAAAAACTAGGGACATCTCATCCAAAAATAATTTTTAGACATTTAATACCAAATACGATGGGGATTATTATCGTAAACTTAACATTCACTATTCCCCAGGCTATATTTGCAGAGTCATTTTTAAGCTTCCTTGGATTAGGGGTACAAGCACCGTTTGCAAGCTGGGGAACGATGGCGAATGATGCATTAGGGGTTATTTTAAGTGGTCAATGGTGGAGATTATTCTTCCCAGGTTTTCTGATTTCGCTTACGATGTTTGCCTTTAATTCATTCGGAGATGGAGTTCAGGATGCGCTTGATCCAAGAAACAGTGACTAGGAGGTGAGGATATGGAACCCTTATTGAAGGTTTCGAATTTAGAAGTAAATTTTAAAACGTACGGCGGTGAAGTACAAGCTGTTCGAGATGTTTCCTTTCATGTAAATAAAGGAGAAATCATGGCGATCGTTGGGGAAAGCGGAAGCGGCAAAAGCGTTACTGTGCAAACCATTATGGACCTTATTCCGACTCCTCCGGGGAAAATTAAAGGTGGCAGCATCCTTTTTCAAGGGAAAGACCTGTTAAAACTTTCGAAAAAGGAAATGCGTAAATTAAAAGGTTCAAAGATTAGTATGGTTTTCCAGGATCCGATGACCTCGTTGAATCCAACCATGAAGGTTGGAAAACAAATTGAGGAAGCCATCCTCAACCACCAGCAGGTATCACAAGGACAAGCTAGAAAAAAAGCGGTAGAAATGATTAAACTAGTTGGAATTCCGAATCCGGAGGAACGATATCATCAATATCCCCATGAATTTAGTGGCGGAATGCGGCAAAGAGCCATGATTGCCATTGCGCTTGCATGTAATCCAGAATTGTTAATTGCGGATGAACCTACAACCGCACTCGATGTTACGATCCAGGCGCAGGTTCTAAATTTAATGAAGGATTTACAGGAAAAAACGAATACAGCGATTATTTTGATTACCCATGATTTAGGAGTTGTGGCTGAAACGGCACAAAGGGTTGCCGTTATGTATGCTGGTGTGATTATCGAAACAGGCAGTGTGGAAGATATTTTTGAATCTCCGAAACATCCTTATACATGGGGATTGCTAGAATCGATTCCAAATTTCGAGGCAGAGGAAAAAGAAAGGCTGGTACCAATCGAAGGCTCACCGCCAGATCTATTTAATCCGCCAAAGGGTTGTCCGTTTGCCGCCAGGTGCAAATATGCAATGGAGGTTTGCGTAGATTATATGCCCCCTGAGTTTGAAATGGGTGAAGGTCATACAGCGAAATGTTGGTTAAATGATGAGCGTGCACCAAAACTTCATGACTTAGTCGCGGCGGGGAGGGAAAATCATGAGTGAGGCTTTATTGGAAGTGAAGAACCTGAAAAAATACTTCCATCTTAAAAAGGACCAAACCGTTAAATCGGTAGATGATATATCTTTTTATATTCGAAAAGGTGAAACGTTTGGTCTTGTAGGAGAGAGCGGGAGTGGGAAGTCGACCTTAGGCAAAACGATTGTTGGATTGCAGGCACCAAGCTCGGGAAGTATTTTATATAATAATCAGGATTTTGGAAAACTAGATTCGAAGAAACGGAAAATCGCGAATAAAGAGATGCAAATCATTTTTCAAGATCCCCACGCCTCCCTTAATCCAAGGATGCGAGTAGGAGACATTATTGCGGAGGGTATTGATGCTTTTAAGCTGGCAAAAGGTGCAGAGCGACAAAATCGAATCTATGAATTACTTGAAAAAGTAGGATTGAACCCCACGCATGCAAAAAGATACCCACATGAATTCAGCGGCGGGCAACGACAACGGATTGGGATTGCCAGAGCTTTAGCGGTTCAACCAAAATTTATTGTCGCGGATGAACCGATATCTGCTTTGGACGTCTCCATCCAAGCACAAGTTATTAACTTGCTAGATGATTTGAAGACACAGGAAGGGTTAACCTATCTATTTATCGCTCATGATTTAGGAATGGTGAAGCATATAAGCGACCGTATCGGTGTGATGTACTTAGGAAAAATGATGGAACTATCCGATAGCCACGAGCTATTTGTTCATCCATTGCATCCTTATACACAAGCACTTTTATCCGCTATTCCAGTCGCCAATCCAAAAGCAGTGAAGAGAGAACGCATTGTATTGGGCGGTGATCCGCCAAGTCCTGTGAATCCGCCGCAAGGATGCCGGTTTAGTACCAGATGTCCACATGCGATGGAAATTTGTTCACAAGCATCACCAGAATGGAAGGAAGTCCAACCTAACCATTGGACAGCCTGTCATTTATATAATTAAATTTCAAAAAAATGGAGGGGAACAATTGTGAAAAAATGGTTTATTATGTTAGTTGCCATGCTGGCTTTGTCTAGTGTTTTAGCTGGATGCGGCGGTGATAAGGCTGCCTCAGGTGATGGAAAAGATGTAAAGCAAGAGATGACTGTTGGGATGACAGCGGAGCCGCCTGCATTGGATCCTGCCCTTGCAACCGATACAACTTCTGGCTGGGTATTAAATCATACTTTTGAAGGCTTATATACGAAGGATCAAAAAGGCAATATTGTACCAGGTTTAGCAAAGGATACAAAGGTTTCGGATGATGGAAAAACCTATACCTTTACCATTCGTGACGATGCAAAATGGTCCGATGGTACACCAGTAACAGCACAGGATTTTGAATATTCATGGAAACGAGTGCTTGATCCTAAAACAGGAAGCTCCTTTGCCTTTTATCTCTATTATATAAAAGGAGCTGAAGCCTATAATAAAGGAAAAGGATCTGCTGACCAAGTAGGAGTACAAGCTGTGGATGAACATACATTAAAGGTAGAATTAAATGCTCCGCTTGCGTATTTTAATAAGTTACTAGCGATGTATACCTTCTATCCAGTGAAGAAGGATTTAGTAGAGAAAAATAAAAATTGGGCAGCAGATGCGAACAACTATGTAAGTAACGGTGCCTTCAAAATGACAGATTGGAAGCATAATAGTCAAGTAGTTATTGAGAAGAACGATAAGTATTATGGACAAAAAGATGTAAGCCTGAAAAAAATTACGTTTAAAATTGTGCCAGATGCCACCACTTACTATCAAATGTATAAGACAGGGGAACTTGACTTTGTCATGACATTACCGTCTGATGCACTTGATGCAGAGAAAAATAATAAGGAATTTAAGGAAGTACCTTATTTCGGAACGTATATGCTTATGTTTAATGTCAACAAAGAACCATTTACGAATGCCAAAATCCGCCGTGCTTTTGCAATGGCAATCGATCGCAAAACCCTTACAGAAAACGTAACCAAGGCCGGTGAAATTCCTGCTTACGGCATGGTGCCTCCAGGTGTAAAAACACCAAATGGCGGTGACTTCCGTGAAGACGGCGGTAATTATTTCAAGGAAGATTCTGCAGAAGCGAAGAAACTTTTACAAGAAGGGATGAAGGAAGAAGGTTGGTCTAAACTTCCAAACGTCACTTTGCTGTACAACACAGCAGAAAACAACAAGAAAATTGCAGAAGCAGTTCAAGAAATGGTGAAGAAAAATCTTGGTGTTGATATCAAGGTAGGAAACCAAGAATGGAAAACATACTTAGATACTACAAAACAACAAAACTTCCAAATGGCACGCATGGGCTGGATTGGCTCCTTTGTAGACCCGGTTATCATGCTTGATTACTACCTAGGTGACAGTCCGAACAACCGTACAGGCTGGGTAAACAAGAAATATGATGAAATAATGGCAAAATCGAAAGTAGAACAAGACGAAACAAAACGTTTTGAACTATTACACCAAGCAGAAGAGGTCCTAATGCAAGACATGCCATTCATGCCGGTCTATTTCTACACAAACACATTCTTAGCATCATCTAAATTCAGTAACATCGCCTATTACTTAGAAAGCAGCCCTTCATTCAAGTGGACAAAGAAAACAAGTAATTAGGGAATTAGGGAATAAGGGACAGGTCCCTTTTCCCACTTGATTGGGATGGAGGGACAGGTCCCTCATCCCACACTTTATGTAAATATATAGAGATAGAAAGTGGAGGTGACATAGAGGATGAAAAAACATTTCCTGCTAAGTTTTATATCATTGTGCATCCTGATTGGTTATAAATTATGGGCAGGAGAGACATTATTATCCTGGATTAATAGCACCTTTTTGGTAGGTATTATTGCATTAATGGCTGCAGCTATCATGAATATTTGGAAAACGGGCTTTCTTACTCTACTTACCGACGGATTTAAACTTATAGGCAATACCATCATTCCAAAAACAAGATCTGCCGAGCGTGCGGATAACCTAATGAAAAATGACCACAGTCTGAATCAATGGAAGCATGATGTAGCAAAGTGGATATCCTATATATGTACGAACTTTGCAATTATCTCGTTAACCGTTTCACTCGTTAGTCTAATTGGATATTATCAATAATGGTGGGACGAGGGGACAGGTACCTTTTCCCACTTTCTATATATTAGGCATGACAAAACATGACCAAACAATCCAACAATACATCGAAAAAATAAATTGTCCTTGTTTCTCCATTTCTTCCCACGCTTGAATAAGCCTTCTCAGTCCACACTTTTGATTCTTTTGTTTATAAAATATAGTTTTCATCGTAACCCGTAATGGCTACGCTGTGTTCGGAAAAACTACTTTTCCGGTAGGGGTTGTCCAAGTTTTAAAATTATCCACAGGTGCAAAGGTTAATGTGGTAATCACCCAGACTGGCTTGCCTTCCCCGACAGATTGTATTACCTGACTAAAATGTACTACCAGTGATATCTATGTACTTTTCTGCAAGATTTACAACTGGTTCATGGTATACACCATAACCAGTGTTTGCTCCAGAAACATCTCCGACAAAAATTAGTTCCCTTTTAGCTCATTTGGATAAGTCAGCGGAACGCTACTAAGATGACTTGCTAGTTCATTTTTCGTTCTGTTCACTCCGTAAAAGTTCAAAAACAATGCGAGTGAAGTCACTTCGCAACCACTGCACAAACTGGTATTACACGAAGTGCTTTTTGGTTATTTTTCATTTCATCAATTATTTGGATGCTTCCTGTACACTGAAGTTTCTAGCAAGGTCTTGTTGGGAATATAGCATCTGCAACCGATTGGTCCTATTTATTAGTACCACCCATGAGTCCCTACAACAACGATTTTTGGACTAATTTAATTTCTACTGTAAAAACTATATCAATTCCGTTCCATCCGTTGACTATTGATTTCATCGGACATATGGTAAAAGGGGAGAAAGTAGAATTTTCCCATGCAGTTTTCGATGAAATTGATAGCGCTTTCTGATAAAAGCCAAAGGAGCCAGCGAGCATGACAAAGAAAAAATCGGCACATATTATTTCCCACTCTCACTGGGATCGGGAATGGTATATGTCTTTTGAACAACATCGGTATTATTTAGTGAAGCTGATGGATACACTACTTGATTTATTTAAAAAGGATTCGCAGTTTCAAAGTTTTCATTTAGATGGTCAAACGATTATTTTAGAAGATTATTTGGAAATCAAACCGGAGAGAAGAGAAGAACTAAAGGAACTGATTCAAAACAAGAAACTGCATATCGGTCCTTGGTATGTGCTTCAAGACGCGTTTTTAACAAGTGGAGAGGCAAATGTAAGAAATCTCTTGTATGGTTTTCAAGATGCAAAGGAATTTGGAGCGATATCCAAACTAGGATATTTTCCTGATACATTTGGTATCTATGGTCAGGCACCGCAATTGTTAAAACAAGCAGGCATTGATACCGCGGCATTTGGCCGCGGGGTGAAGCCAACCGGATTTAACAACACAGTCAGTGATATGAAGTCCTTTGAATCACCATATTCCGAAATGCAGTGGGTAGCACCTGATGGTTCATCTGTTCTTGGTATTCTATTTGCAAATTGGTATTCCAATGGAAATGAAGTGCCAACAGATCCAGAGGAAGCACGATCCTTTTGGGAGAGGAAATTGCAGGAAGCTGAAAAGTATGCATCAACTCCGCACTTGCTATTTATGAATGGTTGTGACCATCAGCCGGTTCAACAAGATGTGGGAGCTGCTATTCATATCGCTAAGGAGCTCTATCCTGATATAGAGTTTATTCATTCTAATTTTGACGATTACATACAAGCAGTAAAAGAGGGATTGCCTGATAATCTGCAAACGATTCGTGGAGAATTGCGTAACCAACGCACGGATGGCTGGTCTACTCTTGTGAATACAGCATCCTCACGTATTTATTTAAAACAAATGAATCAAGAGTGCCAGACGCTTCTGGAAAAGGTTGCAGAACCGCTTTCCGTTCTTTCTCATTTAACAGGCGGGGAATATCCGCGTGATTATTTGCGGTATGCCTGGAAAACCTTAATGAAGAATCATCCACATGACAGCATATGCGGTTGCAGTGTAGATGAAGTTCATCAGGAGATGGAAATCCGTTTTAAAAAGGTAAAGCAAACGGCTGACATGATAATAAATGATAAAGCGATGGAAATTGCCTCCAAAATTAACACTGGAGAAATGGATAAGGCTATTCCTCTTGTTGTTTTCAATACATCTGGAAAAAATCGCTCTGTAATTGTGGAAAAAGAAATCGAATTAGAGAAAGTATATTTTAGTGAAATGGCATTTTCCGAAATTCCGGCATTTCTCAAAACCCAAAAACTTCCGGCCTATCATCTAACTAATTCAAAGGGGCAGGAGATCCTTTTCACCATAGAAGAGCTTGATGTCCGCTTTGGTTACGATCTACCGGAAGATGCATTTCGCCGCCCTTATTACGCGAAAAGGGCAAAGATAACTTTTATTGCTGAAAATCTTTCGCATCTAGGTTATCAAACCTTCTTTTTGCAAAATGGCGTTCATCAGCATGTTGAGGAAGAATCCATTATCAAACAAGGAACTATATTAGAAAATGAATTCCTTCAAGTGGATGTCCATGAAGATGGTTCTTACACTTTATGTGATAAATTATCGGGAAAAGTATATCCAAATCAAGGAAGCTATGAAAATACTGGTGACATCGGCAATGAATATATGTTTAAAAAGGCAGAGGGTCGAGTTTACACAACAAAAGGACTACAAGCGGAGATAAAAACCATTGAAAATAGCTCTATAAAAGGAACAATAGCGATTACTCATTATTGGGAGATACCAGAGAAAGCGGCAGCAACTTTCGAGGGAGAGAAAGAACGATTAATTTGGCATCGTGACAGAGTATCCGGCCGTTCCGAAAGAAAGGTGACAATTAAAGTCATTACATACCTTACTTTAGAAAAAGGTGGTAAAGGACTAAAGGTAAAAGCAGTCATCGATAATCAGGCAATGGATCATCGAATTCGGGTTCTTTATCCGACCAATTTGTCAGCTAATTTTCATTATGCAGACAGCGTATTTGAAATTGCAAAAAGACCAAACTCCCCTGAATCAGAATGGGAGAATCCTAGTTTCGATCATCATCAACATGCTTTTGTAAGCATTTCTGACGGGCAATCAGGTCTTACGATTGCAAATAAAGGATTACAAGAATACGAGATTGTATCAGAGGGAAATACCATTGCCGTCACCCTTTTACGATCTGTCTCCGAACTTGGTGACTGGGGCTGGTTCCCGACCCCGGAAGCACAGTGTATCGGAATAAACTCAGCAGAATGGATGGTTATTCCTCATGAAGGTGATATTACGGGTGAAGCATTTGAAATCGCCTACCATTATCAGACACCTGTTGTGGCAGTACAGACTGATGTACATAAAGGACATCTCCCATGCGATCAAACCTTTTTTGCCTGGGAAGGGGAGCATCTTGCAGTAAGCTCTATTAAGCTTGCTGAATCTTCTAATGATGTGCTGATCCGTTGGTTCAACACAACTAATCATGATTCATTATTAACCGCAGAGATAATCGGAGCACCGAAGCATTACGAAAGCACCATTTTAGAAGAAAAAAGGGAAACATTCACTGGTTCGAATGCCAGTATTACTGTGAGACCTTTTGAAATTAAGACCATCGGATGGGGAGAACATGTATAATGACAGAACCAATAATTCCACAATCACTACAAACAATCATTGATCATGTAAAAGCAACATTTCCAGAGGACAAGAAGCTGCAAAAGATGTTTGAACAATGCTTTGTTAATACGTATCAAACGACTTTAAAACCGCAAGCTGACGGAACGACATTTGTGATTACGGGGGATATACCGGCCATGTGGCTAAGGGATTCCGCTGCCCAAGTCCGTCCTTATCTAATCGCAGCAGAACATGATTCTGAAATTGCGGATCTCATTGAAGGGGTTGTCCGCCGTCAATTTCAGTATATTATCCATGACCCATACGCAAATGCATTTAATGAAACGGCAAATGGCAAAGGGCATCAAAGTGATGTAACAGAGATGACTTCTTACATATGGGAACGAAAGTATGAAATAGATTCTTTATGTTATCCAATCCAGCTTTCCTATTTATTATGGAAAGCAACGGGAAGAACAAGTCAATTTAATGGAACCTTTATTCAAGGCTTAGAAAAGATTCTTGAAGTTTGGAAAACAGAGCAACATCATGAAACCGCATCCCCTTATCTATTTGAGCGTCAAAATGTTCGCCAATCTGATACATTAAACCGTGGGGGCAAGGGATCGTTGACAGCCCCGACAGGTATGACCTGGAGTGGCTTCCGTCCTAGTGATGATGCTTGCCTATACGGTTATTTAATCCCTGCAAATATGTTTGCAGTAGTCGTTTTACAATACGCTGCGGAAATTTGTAAGGATGTTTTAGGAAATACTGTTATTCAAGCGGAATGTGAAGTACTTGCAGCCGAAATCAAGTCGGGGATTGAAAAATATGGAGTATTAGAGCATCCGATTTACGGAAATATGTATGTGTATGAAACAGATGGCAGGGGGCATTACAACCTCATGGATGATGCCAATGTCCCAAGTCTTTTATCGTTACCGTATCTTGGCTGGTGCTCCTATGACGATGTAAATTACAAGAATACTAGAAAATTCTTATTAAGTCGTGATAACCCTTACTATTATGAAGGTAAAGCGGCAAGAGGGATTGGCAGTCCACATACACCTGATCATTATATATGGCATATTGCCCTTGCTATGCAAGGCATGACGACGACGGATGTGGAAGAAAGACAATGGATATTGGAGGTGATGAAGCAAACAGACGGAGGAACCGGTTTTATGCATGAAGGTTTTCACGCAGATCAACCGGAGGAATTCACACGTGATTGGTTTTCGTGGGCAAATTCTATGTTCAGTGAATTCGTATTAAGCTTATGTGGATATACGGTGAAAGGCAGTCCATTATATCAGCAATTATCGTGCACGAAATGACAACATAGAACGAACAGGGAGAAATAATATCCTAGGGGTGAATGTTCTTGGTCAAAATGAAAGCAGTTTATCGTTTCTATATTGGGATTGGTATCATGATTCTATTCTTTATGCTGCCACATGTCAGCTTTGCGAAGCAGCCTGAATCCTCGTATTGGTTTCCGGATACGCTTTTACAATGGAGCCCTGAGAAGGATCCGGATGCTGTGTTTAATCGTAGCTCCATTCCGCTCTCCAATCGGGAAGTATTATATAAGGTGAATAATCATTCGCAATCCGATGCAAAACTTGTTGCATTATCCGCTTTAAACGAGAATACAAGTGGTGTTCCTTCCCAAGGAGGAGACAATTTCTTTGTAAATTCTTTTAGTTATTGGCAATACACAGACTTGATGGTGTATTGGGCAGGATCTGCAGGGGAAGGGATTATCGTGCCGCCGAGTGCAGATGTCATTGATGCTGCACACAAAAATGGAGTACCAATTCTCGGCAATATCTTTTTTCCTCCAACAGCTTATGGAGGAAAGATAGAATGGGTGAACGAAATGCTTACACAAAGGGCAGACGGTTCCTTTCCAGCCGCGGATAAGCTAATAGAAGTAGCTAATTATTATGGGTTTGACGGCTGGTTTATCAACCAGGAAACAGCAGGTGGGAATGGTCAAACCGCTGAAAGAATGAAGGAGTTTCTTGTTTATTTGCAAGAGCATAAGTCGAAAAATATGCACATCATGTGGTATGACGCCATGACGAAAACAGGATCCGTGAATTGGCAAAATGCTTTAACAGATCAAAATAAGAGCTTCTTACAAGATGCAAATCAACGTGTAGCAGATAGTATGTTTTTGAACTTTTGGTGGAGCTCCATGCAAGCGTCCGCAAGTAAAGCAAAGGAAATTGGCCGCAGTCCGTATGATCTGTTTGCTGGAATCGATGTAGAAGCTAACGGAACAGCAACGAGTGTACCATGGCAAGGAATCTTCCCTGAAAACGGGCAGCCATGGACTTCATTAGGGATATATCGACCAGACTGGGTATTTAAGTCCACCTCATCAACAGAAGAATTTTATGCAAAAGAAAATCAATTTTGGGTTGGGAAAAACGGTGATCCTACTAATACAAGCAACAATGGCAATTGGAAAGGGATGGCTCATTACTTTACTGATAAAACAGCGGTTACAACACTTCCATTTGTCACACATTTCAATACCGGAAGCGGTAAGTTCTTCGCCGAAAATGGTAAGGTTGTCCGTAATACAGCTTGGGATAATCGCAGTTTACAAGATATTCTGCCAACATGGAGATGGATTAGAGAAAGTAATGGGACTCCTCTTAATGTAGATTTTGACTGGAATGAGGCTTATGATGGCGGTAGTTCACTGAAGGTATCTGGCATCTTAAATAAAGAAAATGCAACGAATATAAAACTATATAAAACAGATGTTAATATCCAAAAGGATACAGAGCTTTCTATTACGTATAAGACTACTGAGAAAGATCCGCATGTAAAGGTCGGTGTCAGCTTTTTGGATCAGCCTAATCATTGCAAGTATTATCACGTAAATAAGCAAAGTAAAGGACAATGGGTAACAGACACCATTAAACTTCATAAAGCTGCAGGCAAAAAAATGGCTGGTATTTCCCTATTCTTTGATAGTGAGAAAGAAAGGAAAGACTTTCAAATTCATATAGGGGAAATCAGTGTTTATAACAAGCATGATGTGCAGCAAAAAGTAGAACCTGTAAAAGGTGTTCAAATGGATCAGGTATCCTTCAAAGATGATATCTATATGGAAGGTGCCGTTAGCTGGCAAGGTAAGAGAGGTCAATTATATGAAATATATCGTAAGCTTCCAAACGGGGAGAAGGAATGGCTAGGAGCCACGTATAATAATCACTTTTATGTTGCAAATATGAAACGCAGCGGCAAGGAAACGACTACTAATATTGAGGTGATTGCAGTGGATTCCGTTTACCATCGCAGTCAAGTTTCTTCCACTTCTTTCACATGGCCGCCATATCCAAAGCCTAAAGCTGATTTTCATGTCAGTCGTACCGTTGCTGCACCTGGTGATGAGATTCAGTTTTTTAATGATTCATCAGAGGTAACTGAATCGGTAGAGTGGGTAATGGATGGAGCGACTCCAGCAACAAGTAAGGAAAACAATCCAATTGTTATCTATGATAAAGAGGGAGTGTACAACGTAAAGCTGATCGCGAAGAATTCTGAAGGGGAAGATGTAATAGTAAAAGAGAATCTTATTACGATTTCTAAGGATGCGAAAAATATAACCAATGTTTCTTTAAATAAGACAGCCATTGCCAGCGGACAGTGCAGTTCAAGTGAAAATCCAAGCAAGGCAATCGATGGAACTGTTTCGAATAATAGTAAATGGTGCACATTGGATGCTGATAAATGGTTAAAGATTGATCTTGGGAAAGTATATTCGTTAACAGAATTTGACCTCTCCCATGCAGAGGCAGGCGGAGAATCTCCTGCTTATAATACAAAAGCTTTTACCATTGAAGTTAGTGTCGATGGGGAGACATGGACTCCTGTTGTCCAAGTTACCAATAATCAAGATGCAGTAACGAAGCATACGATTCCAATCACACAGGCACGATTTGTACGATTAACCATTCAACAGCCGACACAGGGTGGGGATCAGGCAGCAAGGATATATGAATTAGAAGTATACGGATATTAATAATGGAGGGGGATTGCTCTCCCCCTTCTTTTTTTAACAGGGGAGATGAATCATCATGGGAAAAGTATTGTATGAAGGATGTCAATGGGTGACAAGATTGGTATGGGTGAACATTGCCTGGCTGCTTTTTATTGTAGCGGGTTTGGGTATTTTTGGAGTTATGCCTGCGACGATTGCACTGTATACCATTACAAGACGATGGGCTCAAAAGGACTTTGGAGTACCAATTTGGAATACGTTTTTTAAAGTATTTAAGCAAGAGTTTTATCGTAGTAATATCATCGGTCTGTTTTTTGCCTTAATTGGGGGATTCTTATGGATAGATGTAAGAATCGCAGGTGCCATGCAGGGAACGTTCTCCGTCATGCTGTACTTTTTTCTATACTTTTTGATCTTTCTTCTATTAAATGCATTCATTCACTTTTTCCCTATTTATGTTCATTTTCAATACACTATCCGGGATTATATTAAACAATCTTTTATTATTTCAATCATTAGTCCCGCATCAACTATCTTGATTGCCGTTGGTTTATTTTTCATAGGATATTTAATGCGAAATATACCAGGATTAATTCCGTTTGCATCCGGAGTTTTGCCAGCTTATTGGATTATGACGGTGTGTTTAAGACGGTTTCGCAAGCTGGCTTCAGCCTTAGATCCGTCATGGGTGAACAACAATAGCATTTATCCAATGGAAAAGTAACATCGTTAGCAAAGGTTTTTATTTGAAAATAAGACTCTATTGAAGTTGCAAAAATATTATGCAAAGCTCATAGAAACAAATGGGGTGTTTACATGTTCCTTACAGAGAGAAAATTAGAAGCTAGAATACAAGAGTTGGCCGCATTCCGATACAGGGATGCGATTACCCTCCCAGCCTTTTTATGCACAGAGGATGCAGGGGAAATCGGGGCATATCCTCCGCCACAAACAGGCTCACAAACAATGAAAATAGGAGATAGATGGCATGGGCGTGACCTTTATTTATGGTTAACCACTATTGTGGGTATCCCTGTTGAATGGTGCGGGAAAAAAGTACTTGGGTTATTTGACTTTGGCCGAACAGGCGGGGGAAATAATTCTGGTTTTGAATCGCTTTTATTTGTAAATGATCAACCCTATCAAGGAGTAGACTCGAATCATCAAGAAGTATTTTTTTCTGAAGAACATATTGGGAGTCAAGTAAAGTTAGATTTTCGTTTATGGTCAGGGCTTGAAGGCGGGGGTGAGCCACGTGAGCAGTTTTATATGTTGAAAACGGCAAAGCTGTGCTGGCTGGATGAGCAGCTAGACGACTTTTATTTTACCTCGCTCGCAATCTATCAATCTATTAAAGAAATGGAAGAGTCACAACCGGAAAAACAAATGCTAACAACTACATTAAATGAGGCCTATCAACTAGTGGATTGGAGCATTCCCGGCAGCGAGGAATTTTATGAGAGCTGTATGGTTGCACAATCATATCTTCGTGAAAAACTGGAGGAAATGGAGAAAAATCATCCCGTTACCATCCACTGCATCGGGCATACGCATATCGATGTTGCTTGGTTGTGGAGACTGAAACATACGAGAGAAAAGGCGGCCAGATCCTTTTCTACCGTCTTGCAGTTAATGAAGCAGTATCCGGATTATTATTTTTTACAGACTCAACCGCAATTATATGAGTATATCAAACAAGACTATCCTGAAATCTTTGAAAAAATGAAAGCGCAGATCCAAGACGGAAAATGGGAACCTGATGGAGCCATGTGGCTGGAAGCAGATTGCAATATACCAAGCGGGGAATCATTAGTTCGGCAAATATTATATGGAAAAGCTTTTTTTCAAAAAGAATTTGCTAAGGATTGCAAGTATTTATGGCTGCCGGATGTATTCGGATATAGCTGGGCACTCCCACAAATTCTCAAAAAATCAGGGATTGAAACATTTATGACTACCAAGATTAGTTGGAATCAGTATAATCGAATGCCACATGATACCTTCTTTTGGCGTGGAATAGATGGCAGTGAAATTTTAACGCATTTCATCACAACCCCAGAACCTTGGAACCCGGAGGATTCATGGTTTTATACATATAACGGGTTGATTACGGCAAGAACAGTTACGGGTGCGTGGAAATCTTATCGAAATAAAGAAGTTAATCAGGATCTGCTTTTATCTTATGGTTATGGAGATGGCGGAGGCGGTGTAAATCGTGAAATGCTGGAATTGCGACGTCATCTTGATGAAGTACCTGGCATCCCGAAGGTAAAAACATCGACAGCTGGTGAATTTTTCAACATACTGCAGGAGCGGGTGAAAAATACAAGGGAATACGTTCATCGCTGGGATGGAGAGCTGTATCTTGAATATCATCGTGGTACTTATACTAGTCAAGCATACAACAAACGGATGAACCGCAAATTAGAACTAGCATACCGCGAAGCTGAATGGCTTAATGTCTGGAGTTCATTGGGACAATGGGAGCGGTATCCAAAGGAGCAATTAGATGCGGGTTGGAAAATTATTCTGCGAAATCAATTTCATGATATTATCCCGGGATCTTCCATACATGAGGTATATGAGGATTCCAAGTTGGAATACGCGGAGGCAGAGAAGATTGGAACAGAATGTGCCATTCAGGCATTAGAAAATATAATGGAAGATTCGAGCACCTCTTACACGGTTTATCATTCTTCACAGTGGGAAGACGAAAATATCGTCTTTATACCAGAGGATGATGATAATGGTCAGAGCGGATTTTGGACAGATACAAATGGAGCAAAATTAATAAGCCAGAAAGCGGAAACAGGCTGGCTGGTCTTTTTGCCAAACGTTCCGCAATTTGGAATGCTGGAAATTAGGTTTGTTAATGCAAAGGAAGAGGATAGTTTCAAAAACAATCCATTTGTTGTGCGGGAAAATGCCATTTCCACTCCATTCTACGAAATAAGCTGGAACGAAGATGCACAGCTGCAACGCATATTCGATAAGGAAGCAAAGCGGGAAGTTCTTTCAGGGGATCAAAATGGAAATGTGTTCACCGTATATGAAGACAAACCACTCGCCCATGATGCTTGGGATATTGACATTTTTTATCAAGAAAAATATGAAATAGTGAAAAAGGTTATATCAAGGGAAGTGATAGAATGCGGAACTCTTCGAACAGTTATTCGCACGAAATGGAACTATCGCCAATCTGTAATCGAACAAGATATGATTCTTTATGCACAGAACAAACGCATTGATTTTACAACAAAAGTGGACTGGCATGAAAAAAGGAAATTATTAAAGGTACAATTTCCTGTCGATATCAGAGCGGTAGAGGCTACCTATGATATCCAATTTGGGAACGTGAAAAGACCAACCCACTGGAACACAAGCTGGGATATGGCACGTTTTGAGAGTGTCGGCCATCAGTGGGCAGACTTGTCTGAAGCCGATTATGGAGTAAGTTTATTGAATGATTGTAAGTATGGTTATGATATTAAAGATAATGTGCTTCGGCTTTCTTTACTTAAGGCAGCAACCTACCCTGATCCAACAGCTGACCAAGGGACCCATCTTTTCACCTATTCTCTCTACCCGCATAGAGGAGATTGGCGAGAAGGGAATACAGTGAAAGAGGCATGGTATGTGAATAATCCTTTACAAGCAGTAAAAGGGAAACCAAAGACAGATATCTCATCCTTTATGCAAGTGTATGCACATAACCATATACATGTTGATTCTGTTAAAAAAGCAGAAAACGAGGATGGAATCATTATAAGAATTCATGAATATAAGGGAAAACGTGGAGACGTTCAGATAGATTTTCCGTTTGCATGGAAAGAGTGGTCTGAAACCAATTTAATGGAGGAAGCAGTAACAGGTTCACAAAATGGTGTGTTGAATTTTACTATAAAGCCATACGAAATCAAAACATTTCTTATAACATTTGAATAATTTATCTTTATGGGTGTCTGGCATATGAACTTGATAGCTAGCACCCATGTTTGATTGTTTCCTTTTTTGCTATAATAATAGAGAATTCATTGTCTGGAAGAAAAGTGGAGGGGATAATGCTGTTAAAAGTGATGGAGCAGTTTAAGAATCGTGTCTTCAATAAGGTACTGTTGATTTATTCCATAACGATTGTCCTCACCCTGTTTCTATTACTGCTTGTTTTATCAAGGTATTATACACAAGTAAAGGTGCAAGAGGAGCTCGATTATAATTCGAGAACATTGGAAAGAATTGAATCGACTTTTGACCGAAAGCATGAATACCTGCAAAGCTCGGTACGGGAGCTTTATATGAAAAATGATCTTCTTACAGATATTAGTTTTGCGCTTCAGCATACATATGGTGAATATCTTTCCTTTAAATTAAATAAATATTATGACAGTAATTCATTTGTACCCAATAATTTAGATACGTTTTTACAAACCTTTTTTAGCCAGGATAAGGATATTAATGCGGTTGCTCTCCGCAGTATTACCACGAATATCGAGTATTCTTTTATATTTAACCATAACCGTTGGAACAAGTCTCTTCCAAATGAAACGCAAGTAAGAAATGTCCTTCCAAATGAAATCATTGATGATAATGGAAAATACAAGAATACCTATATTTTTAATGAAAGTATTAATGACCCTGCCCTTCTAAAAAATATCGGTTATATTACCGTTTATTATAGCCTCGATGGTATAGAAGAATTACTGGACACCGCAAAATTAAAGCTTATAGGGTCTGTTTATATTTTTGACCGCAAAGGACATCATCTCTACTCCTCCGAAAAGGGCAGCTTGCCGGAGCCATTGCGCAAGCTTAGTTTTTCTACGAACTCAAGAGAAGTTCACTGGAATGGTCAAACCTATTACATGAATAGCTTGGCAGACAGGGAAACAGGCTATATGTACGTAGGCTTTATACCGGAAAAAGAGATTTCGAAAATTACAATCGTTCACTGGACAATGGTTTTATTTACTTCCTTATTTGCAATCATTGCCATTATTATCGCTTATTTTGCGATGAGAAATTATGCTAAAAGAATTTATGCCATTGATGCAACAATGAAGCAGGTAAAAAAGGGAAATTTAGCTGTCAGAGTGCAAAACGATGATAAAAAAGATGAACTTTCCACCATTTCCAATAGTTTAAATGATATGTTAGATGAATTAAATCAATATATTGATGACGTTTATATACTAACTATTGAACAACGGGAAGCAGAAATGAAAGCGCTACAATCACAAATTCAACCGCATTTTCTTTACAATACGCTCGAAGCAATCCGGATGAGAGCGGTGATGGATGGCTCTAAAACAACGAGTGTGATGATTTATAATTTAGCAGAACTGTTTCGCTACTCTCTTACTAGCAAGGATGTCGTAACGATAGGCGATGAAATAGAACATATTAAGAAATACTTAGAACTGATGCAAATTAGGTATTCGTCTCGCTTACAAGTCTATTACTGTATTCCAGATTGCTATTATTCTAATAAAATCATAAAGTTTACTCTTCAACCTATTATCGAAAATTATATAAAGCATGGTTTTAGGAAAGAAGCTAGCGATAATTGGATAGATGTGAAAGCCGAAAAAGGGGATTCTGCTTTGCACGTTTATATTGAAGACAACGGATACGGGATTTCGGCACAAAGACTGCGAGAAATAAAGGAAACCCTGGATTCTCCAGCGATGAAATCAGATTCTATTGGTTTAAAAAATATTCATGAACGAATGCAATTAACGTATGGGAAGGAATATGGCATTCAGATTGAGAGTGTAGAGGGAAAAGGGACTATCGTTGAGATTATCATTCCGATTCTTTAGGAGGTATTGGTATATGTATAATGTATTTCTGGTTGATGATGAACCGCTGATTATCGATGGACTTAAGGTATTGATTCCTTGGGAGGATCTCGATTTACAAGTCATAGGTACGGCACATAATGGGAAGGAAGCTTTGAAGAAATTAGAGGAATCTCCTTGTGATATTTTACTGACAGATATTAAAATGCCTGAAATGGATGGACTTGCATTAATCAACCGGCTGAAAAGAGTCCATCCTGGAACGAAATGTGTTGTCCTATCAGGATTTCAGGAATTTGAATATGTAAAAGAAGGACTTTCCTTAGGTATTGAAAATTACTTGTTGAAACCAGTTAACGAACAAGAATTAATGGCCACACTAAGAAATGCAGTGGAAAAACTAGAAAAATCATCTGTAGACGAAGAAGCCTATTTTGTTTTGCGGGATAATACGATTTGGAGATGGTTAAACGAGGATATTGATTCGAAGGAATGGCGCGATAGATTAGAATTGTATCAGCTTCAGTTTGACGAATGTGATACGACTGTATTAGTTATTCAACTGATGGAGAATGATTCACTTGGATCGGAAGAGTTATATACCTTAAGAACTCATATTGAAAAAAAACTCGAAAATGTCTGTATCGTAAATCCAGAAGGGGAATTTGTGGTACTCGTCACCTCCCATAATCAGGAAGAGTGCTCGAAAAAAATCAAAACGATAGAGGTGTTACTAGAACAGGAAGGGATTGATTACTTTATCTTTAAAGGCTCTACTGTTGCCTATATGAATGAATGCTATCAAAGCCTTTCTGTCGCTAAAAAACTAACATCATTTCGGTTGTTACTTAAGGGGAGTTGTGTCATTTCGGAAGATGATATGAATCCATATAAAGAAGGGTATATAGAAAACCACGAATCTATTCAGCAAATTATCAAATGGGTGGTAACAAAGGAAAGTTCACAGGCGATAAAAGAGGTCAAAAGAATCATTAAAGAATTTGGCAATCAAGTCTCCTTTATTTCTCCTCATGGGATTCAAAGTTTCGCGATTGAACTTGTCACCTCTATTCAAACGGAAGTAATGAAGCATCCGAGTGAAAAAATAACAGAATATGTGAGAGAAATTATTTCCGTTCAATCTCTAGGTAATTTAGAGGATTTACTAGTTTCATATATTGAAAGTACAGTTCGTCATTTACAGGAACAATCGGAAAATGGCAGTCCCATTATTCAAAGCGTACTGAAGTTTATTCAGGAACATTATCATGAAGAGCAATCCTTAAAAACTCTGAGTCAAAAATTCCATGTCAATTCCATTTATCTTGGCCAACTTTTTCATAAAGAGACCGGCTACATTTTTTCCGATTATTTAAATCAGCTAAGGATTTATCACGCGAAAGAGCTACTGAAAGATACCTACAATAAAGTCGGCGATATCGGAAAACAAGTAGGATACTCAGACTCTACTTATTTTTACAAGCAGTTCAAGAAAATAATCGGGGTAACCCCGAAGGAATATCGGCTGCTAGCATTACAGAAAACAGTAAAATAGTTGCCTGGATTCAGCTAATGAGTGCCATAAGGGAATCTCAAGAAGTGAAAAAATGCTTTGCTGCTGCGTAACAAAAAAAGTGGTGGCAATTTTGGAAGTAACTAACCGTACCCTAAAAAATGGGTACGTTTTTTATTTATCGTTAAACGCATTTTAAAGAGATTTTTTGGCTGTTTTCGGAAAATTATACTAGTAAAAAAGAAGCCCCGCCTTAAAACCAAAATAAAAGCGTTTCACACGTGTTCTCAATAATAGATTAACGATTTTAAAGATAAAAATCCCCAATCGATTAGTTTTCCCCCTGTTTTGAGGTGGAAGCTGGCTGGGGGTGTGGGAGGTAGCCCCCGCATTGCGTAACTAGATAAAGCATAAGAGCCATCTTTAGACGGATGAACGGGCCTTTTCGTGTAAGAACTTTTTTTGATTTTGAACTGGCACGAAAACAAGAGAAAATCGAAGGAAATGAGAGATTGGTATTTTTCATTATCCGGCTGATTTGTGACTATTTCCCAAACGGAAAACCCCTGAATTTGCCCGATTTTGGTCGAATTCAAGAGTTTGGATGTTATGTTAACTTATAATTTCTTTATGTTATTCATACTGAAAATAAAATATCCAAATGATAATTGGAAATCCAAACCCAACAATATATTGAAAAATAAAAACTAAAATAGAATGAGGTAATCTGGATTTCTAAAACATAGACGAATAGCATCAACTGGATTTAAAATACTAAATATCCCCCAAAATATAACCACAATACACGCAATTAAATAACCAATCGAAGTATTTATTAACATTATTTCAACATCCTTAAATAAAGAGGCTGGGACAAAACACAGTGAAAATAAAAAAAGCGCATGAAATCAAATTTAAAAACCTTGATTTCATGCGTTTTTGCTTTCGTAGATTTAACCAATTTCAATGATTTTTTTACTTATGTCCCAGCCTCTTTATTTCATTTTTTCTTTTTATCAATAAATTTTATAATAGAGCTTCCAATAATTATTGCTAACACAAGACACCAAAAATATAAACTTATGTTCTTGGGTAAAAATTTCAAAATCCATATAGAAGCCATAATTGTTGCAAGAATAAGATATTGTATTCTTTCATTGTATTCAAACTTCTTTAAATTTGAAATGAGGATAATATAACCTATTGGTGGAGTTACAATACAAAAGAAATATAAAGATCCTTTTTTTAAATACCACGGTTGTTTCTTGCCCATAGTGTCAGTGTTCTTCCTCTCTAATAAATTATTTAACTCCTATGATACATTAAATAGGAAGAACCATCATTAATGTTTTAGCAAGACCAGAGGCTAACCAATCAGGCATACTAGGAACTAATGTTTTTATTCCTCGTTTAACTAAATTTTCAGCCTGTATCACTAATATCTACAAAGTTATCTAAAACTTTTATTAATCCTACTGTTGTAATAACTTTTTTCCGATGTTTTTTAGTTGATGATTTTACTTGTAATAAATCTATCCCTTTATCAATAGCACTAACGATTTTTTTAGCGTATTTTTTTAAAACTTTTACAAGTGCCTTGGCAGCAATGGATCCCTTTCCGTAAGGTTCAATTCCAGTTTTGTCTCCAACTAAATCCCTAATATCTTTTTGAGATAAAACATTTGTAAATAAGTTATCAGATTCTTTAATTTCCTTTTTTGATAATCCTAAATCTTTTGCCTTCTTTGTATCAAATTTATAAATACCATTTTCATCTTTCACAAGACATTGAATTATGGTATTAGTAAGTTCATTAAATTAGTGGGAAGGAAGCCATGTTCCTATTCCCGACGCACACTAGTATTGGAATAATAGTCTAGAACCATATTTAAATGAATAAAGCTTTGCAAGCGTTTACCTGTTGTCGGGAGTGGATATGGCAACAGGTTATTTTGTATGGAGAATGGTAAAGGGATCCGTCACCATTTCCTAATCTCATCTCCCCAAATTAGTACAGTAAATCTAATAATTGTTAACTTTTTAATCTATTTTCCTTTCTATACAATAATAATGAAAAGGTTTTCAATGTGGAAAGGAGGGGCTTTGCGGCAGTGAAGAAATTTATGAAAGAATTATATAAAAATCGTGTTTGGCTCCTCATGGTTTTACCTGGAACCATATGGTTTTTGTTGTTTTCCTATCTTCCGATGTTTGGAACCGTTATTGCATTTAAGAACTTTCGCTATGATCCAAACGGATTTTTCTCTAGTATTTTTAACAGTGAATGGGTTGGGTTTGATAATTTCAAGTTTCTTTTTAGTACGAATGATGCTTTTGTCATTACTAGAAACACAGTATTATATAATGCGATCTTTATTATATTAGGTTTAATACTGGGCGTTGGTATTGCCATTGTCTTGAGTGAGCTGGCCAATAAGAAACTTTCAAAGGTCTATCAAACCGGAATGTTATTCCCGCACTTTTTATCCTGGGTAGTGGTGAGTTATTTTGTTTACACATTTTTAAGTGCCGATCGTGGTTTAATCAATAATCTCTTAGAGTGGTTTGGTGGACATCCGATATCCTGGTACAATCAATCGAAATACTGGCCGTTTATCCTTGTCATTGTAAACATGTGGAAGGGCGTCGGATATGGAAGCATCGTCTATTTAGCTGCTATTGTTGGTATTGATCGCACCTATTATGAAGCTGCTATGATTGATGGAGCAACGAAGTGGAAACAGATTAGGCATGTGACAATTCCAATGATCACTCCATTGATTGTCATTCTAACCATCTTAAATGTTGGGAAAATATTTAATTCTGATTTTGGACTTTTTTATCAAGTCCCTCGTGATTCAGGTCCATTGTTCTCAACGACAAATGTTATTGATACATTTGTCTATCGCGGATTAACGACAATGGGGGATATTGGAATGAGTACTGCGGCTGGTTTATATCAATCGGCAGTCGGCTTTATCCTTGTTCTGTTAACCAATTATATTGTAAAGAAAATTGATAAAGAATATGCCTTGTTCTAAAAGTTTCGTGAAAAATAGCTTATGAAAGGAGGGAGACCGCTCAAAAAAAAAGCGGTGTAAATATATGACAACATCTCCTTCAAATTCGGAGGTATCAGAAGTAGTGGAAAGCAATCTAAACTATCAAACGATACCAAAGGCACGAAAAAACAAAAAGTATAATCCGCATGGCCTTGGTAAAGGAACCAATATCATTATGAATATTATCTTGGCTATTTTTGCGATAATGTGTGTATTTCCTTTTATTTATGTGATTATCATTTCCTTTAGCAATGAGAAATCACTAGAATCGAAAGGCTTTCAGTTAATCCCGGACAAATGGAGTACAGATGCATATACGTATCTTTATCATATGGGCTCCCAACTATTGAATTCTTACGGTATTACTATTGTCGTTACCGTTTTAGGGACGATTATCAGTGTACTCATGATTTCCTTTTATGCGTACGCCATCTCAAGAAACCAATTTAAATATAGAAAGTTCTTTACGTTTCTAGCATTTTTTACAATGCTATTTAGCGGAGGATTAGTACCATTCTATATTGTTACAACTCAATTTCTGCACTTGCGAAATACTATATGGGCATTGATTCTGCCATTAGCTGTAAACGCATTTTATATTCTCATTATGAGAACCTTCTTCCAGCGTTCCGTTCCAGAGTCTATATTGGAATCAGCTAGAATCGATGGGGCAAGTGAATGGCGAATCTTTTTTCAAATCGTTTTCCCGCTTTCCTTGCCGGGAATTGCGACCATTGCTTTATTTAGTACACTTGGTTATTGGAATGACTGGTTCAATGCCCTGTTATTCATCGATAATCCAAAATTAGTTCCATTACAATCTTTATTGATGAAAATCGAAAATAATTTGGAATTTATTCGTCAGAACACGGAAATTTCTGCAAGTCAGCAATCCTTACTTCAATCATTACCACAAGACGCTGCAAAAATGGCGATGGTGGTTATTGCTACTCTTCCGATCGCTGTGGCATATCCGTTCTTCCAAAAGTATTTCATCAGGGGTCTGACAATTGGAGGAGTCAAGGAATAATGGTACACACAATAAAATGATGCAATACGATAGGCTTTAATAGTTAATCAGCTTTTACCCTGTCCAACATTTGCTGTCAGGCAGATTAACTAACCATATATATTCACACAAGAACAAGGGGGAAAAAAGATGAAAAGAAGGTTACTAGTATTTTTAGTTTTCATTCTTGGTCTATCAGGCGTTCTAGCTGCTTGTAGCTCCAATAGTGAAAAAGCCAATGGAAAAGGCGACAAACCGTATGAAATTACTTGGTATATGATCGGGACTCCTCAAAAGGACACCGATAAAGTAATGGCAAAATTAAGTGAGTATACAAAGAAAAAAATTAATGCAACCGTAAAAATGAAGCAAATTGATTGGGGAGACTACGATCAAAAAATGCAAGTAATTATTGCATCTGGCGAAACATTTGACATTGCTTATACCAGTGGTGCAAATTACGTATTAAATGCCCAAAAAGGTGCTTTTGTACCGGTTGATAAACTATTAAACACAGTTGGAAAAGATATGAAAAAGGCAATTGACCCGGCCTTTTTAGAAGGAGCAAAAATTGATGGGAAATTATATGGAATTCCGTCCAATAAAGAGGTAGGTCAACAAGAAGTACTAGTTTTCAATAAAAGACTAGTGGATAAATATCATCTTAATATTAAAAGTGTTCATACTCTAGCGGACTTAGAGCCATTATTAAAAACTATTAAAGAAAATGAACCAGATGTCACACCAATTGCTACCTTTAAACCATATTTACCATTTGACTATGTATTAGGCGACGAGCTTCCAATGGCATTCCCTCTTGAAGGGGACACTGGCAAAGTTGTAAATTTCTTTGATACAGATATAGCCATGAATACATTAGAGACAATGCATAAGTTTTATAAAGAAGGATTTATTAAAGCCGATGCGGCAACAAGCAAAGATCCATGGCCAATGGAAGTCCAAAATTGGTTTGTTCGTAAAGAAATTTATCAGCCATATGCAGAATTATTATGGTCCCGTTCTGCAGGATATGATGTAGCTGTTCAACCTTTATCGAAACCAGTAACATTTAATGGATCTGTAACAGGTGCGATTCAGGCTATTTCATCTACTTCTAAAAATCCTGAGAAAGCAATGGCATTCTTAAATCTACTGAATACAGATCCATATGTTCGTAACTTAGTAGATAAAGGAATTGAAGGTGTTCATTATAAAACATTGGATGATGGCAAAATTGAAGACTTGCCAGCACGTGTGAAAAACTACAATATGCCGACTTATGCATTAGGAAATCATTTTATCTTGAAACTATATGAAAATGATCCTAAAGATAAGTGGGAAGCATTTAAGAAATTTAATGAAGAATCTACTCCAGCACCATCTCTAGGATTCTATTTTGATACAACACCTGTAAGAACAGAAATTGCTTCCATTACAAATGTATCGAAGGAATTTGCTCCTGCCTTATTGACAGGTAGTGTGGATCCGAAAGAATACGTGCCAAAAATGGATAAAAAATTAAAAGAAGCAGGTTTAGACAAGGTCTTAGCAGAAATACAAAAGCAGTATGATGCTTGGAAGAAGAAAAATGAATAATGATGAACCAAGCCGGATACACCCCGGCTTGGTTTTTTCCACAAGGAGGCATAAAAGTGAAAGAATATCATTTTCCAAAGGATTTTTGGTGGGGCTCCGCTTCCTCGGCGACACAAATGGAAGGAGCTGCAAATAAGGATGGCAAGGGGAAAAATATTTGGGATTATTGGTATGAAATAGAACCCAATCGTTTTTTCCATAAGATCGGTCCAAGTGAGACGTCGCAATTCTATGAGAGATATAAGGAAGATATAGCCTTGATGAAGGAGCTTGGCCATAACAGCTTCCGCTTTTCCATTTCATGGTCCCGTTTAATCCCTACTGGGGATGGAGAAGTCAATCTTAAGGCAGTACAGTTTTACAATCAAGTATTGGAGGAGCTAAGGAAGCATGGCATTGAACCTTTTGTGAATTTATACCATTTCGATATGCCTTTTGAGATGCAGGAGAAAGGCGGCTGGGAAAGCAGAGAAGTAGTGAAAGCATATGTGAATTATGCTGAAAAATGTTTCGACTTATTTGGGGATCGTGTGAATAAATGGTTTACCCATAATGAGCCGATTGTCCCGGTAGAAAACCAATATCTCTATGGACATCATTATCCAGCATTATGCGATTTTCAAAAATGTGTTCAAGCCGGTTTTCATTCTATATTGGCTAGTGCGCTCGCAATTCGCGCTTACCACAAAAAAAATTTAGGAGGACAAATCGGGATTATCCTAAATCTAACACCATCCTATCCAAGAAGTCAGCATCCAGCAGACGTAGAGGCTGCCACAATTGCAGATGCCTTTTTTAATCGATCTTTTCTCGACCCATCGGTAAAAGGAACTTTTCCAAGTGAATTAGTAGATGTATTAAAGAAGGAAGGGTTTATGCCCCATATAGAAGAAAGTGATTTAGAAGTAATAAAAGAAAATACCGTTGATTTGTTGGGCATTAATTATTATCAGCCTAGGAGAGTGAAGGCGAAGGAAAATCTCTTTAATCCAAATGCACCGTTCAAGCCGGAACGATATTTTGAATATTATGATATGCCCGGGAAAAAAATGAATCCATATCGAGGATGGGAAATTTATGAGAAGGGAATATACGACATTTTACTCAATGTAAAAGAAAACTATGGAAATATTCAATGCTTTATTTCAGAAAATGGAATGGGCGTAGAAAATGAATCCCGCTTTTTGAATGAGGACGGAATGATTGAGGACCATTATCGCATTGAATTTTATGAAGAGCATTTAAGGTGGGTGCATAAAGCAATCCAAGAAGGAGTCAACGTGAAAGGCTATCATGTATGGACATTCCTCGATAACTGGTCTTGGCTAAACGCCTATAAAAATCGCTATGGTCTGGTATCCGTTGATTTAGATAATGACTTTCAGCGAACAGTAAAAAAGAGTGGTTATTGGTTTAAACAATTAGCGACAACAGGGGTTATCACTCAATAACAGGTATAAAACATTGACCATTGGACGCCTTTTTGGTTGATAGCATTAATTCATTCTTTTAGCAATATGTGTAAGAGTGAATTGGCGGGTAATTACTATGTCTATTGCATATTAACTTTGTCAATCAATTAAATGAGGCTCTCTGTAATAAGAACATATGATAGATAGAAAGGAAAAAAGGATTATTGAACTTGAATAATAGAATCTTGGTGCCTGACACCACTCATGGACAAATGATAAGCCTGTCCTTCAGGTGTGTACAATTATCTCTGTCCACCTGTGGCGTACAAATTACCAAAATGTCCACGGAGGGTGCCAGGCACCAAATTAAAGGAGGGATTTATATGAAGCTAGGGGTAAGTTCATACAGTTTTTTACCAGCCATAAAGTCTGGTGAGATGTCTATTTTCGATGTGATGGATTGGATTAAGGAAAATGGTGGAGAACATATTGAAATGGTTCCAATTGGATTTACATTGGATGATAACCAAGAATTAGTAGAAGAGATCCGGACAAAAGCTGCTTCTCTCCGTCTCGATATTTCTAATTATGCTATCGGGGCAAATTTTATGGATAAAACCGAAAAGGATTATCGAGCAGAAATAGAAAGAGTAAAGAAGCAAGTAGATATAGCTCATGAACTTGGAACGAAGAACATGCGCCATGATGTAGCATCCAGGAATCCGAGTGAAGCAACCATTATACAATTTCAAAAGGATTTACCTGCTATTGTAAATGCATGCAAAGAGATTGCAGATTATGCAGCTCAATATGGCATCACAACAAGTGTTGAAAATCACGGCTATCACGTCCAGCATGCTGACCGCGTCCATCAAATTGTCGATCTAGTAGATAAAGAAAACTTCAAAACAACCTTGGATATCGGAAATTTTCTTTGTGTCGATGAAGATCCACTTTCTGCAGTTAAAAGAAATATAACGATTGCATCCATGGTCCATTTCAAAGATTTTTATGTAAGACCATACGACCACAATCCTGGCCGCGGTTGGTTCTCATCTGCAGCAGGTAATTATTTGCGGGGCGCTATTGTCGGCCAAGGTGATATTCATATTCCACATGTTATGAAAGCAGTGAAGGAATCCAGCTATGATGGCTATCTTTCTCTTGAATTCGAAGGAATGGAGGATTGCCGAATGGGGATCCAGATTGGTTTGGAAAATATGAAACGAATTTGGGATGAAGTCTAAATATACAAGGAGGAATGATTCATGAGTAAGTTAAAAATCGGGGTAATTGGAGCAGGATCTATTTCAGAAATGCATTTTAAAGGATATGACCACAATCCTCATGCTGAAATTTCTGCGGTTTGTGATTTAAAGGAAGAAAGAGCAAAGGCAAAGGCAGAACTTTATAAGGCAACTAAGTACTATACGGACTATCATGAACTAGTAAAAAATGAGGAAATAGACGCTGTCAGCATATGTACATGGAATCATTCCCATGCGGAAATTGCCATCGCTGCTTTAAAAGCCGGAAAGCATGTTTTGGTAGAAAAGCCGTTAACGACCAGCGTGGAAAAAGCCTTGGAGATTGAAAAAGCCGTGCAGGAGAGCGGAAAGCTATTGCAAGTTGGCTTTGTAAGAAGATATGCCTCCAATACCAAAGTTTTAAAATCATTTATTGATGCGGGGGACTTAGGAAGCATTTATTATGCAAAAGCATCATGCCTGCGCAGACTAGGTAATCCTGGCGGTTGGTTCTCTGATAAAAGCCGATCAGGAGGTGGCCCGCTAATAGATATCGGTGTGCATGTTATCGATTTATGCTGGTACTTAATGGGCCGTCCAAAAGTAAAATCGATTACCGGAAATACTTATCGAAAGTTAGGAAATCGCTCCCATATTCAAAATCTATCATTCTATAAGGCTGCCGATTATGATCCAACCAAAAATGATGTTGAAGATATGACAAACGCGTTGATTCGCTTTCAAAATGGAGCATCATTATTTGTAGATGTAAGCTTTACCCTTCATGCTAAAAAAGATGATACACAAGTGAAGTTATATGGGGATAAGGGGGGAGCGGAAATCGAACCTGAGCTCCATATTGTTTCCGAGAAACACAATACAATTCTAAATGTCACCCCGCAAGTAGATCATTTAACGTTTGATTTTAACCAAGCATTTCAGTCAGAGATAGACCATTTCATCGAATGTGTTATGGAAAATAAAGAAACCATCAGTCCTGTACAAGATGGAGTAGAAATCATGAAAATCCTTTGCGGCATTTATGAATCTAGTGAAAAAGGGATAGAGGTCAGTTTTTAGGCAGGATGACCTTTGAAAAGCTCAAAAAAACATTCTTAACAATTAAAAGCCGCTATTTTCTTATTCCTGTTTAACAGTATTCCAATCTGGTGAGATGGCTCTTTTATATAAAGGCGAATGTGCAGACGCAGACTCCCATGATATTAAATTTGAAGCTTTTACATAGGGACGGGAGGACAGAAAATGAGTGAGAGAAAAGAACGTGTGAAATGGTTCCTGGAGGATCGCTTTGGTTTATTTATTCACTGGGGGCTTTATTCGATTCCGGCACGCGGAGAATGGATTCGGAGCAATGAACGATTGAGTGTGGAAGACTATCAACTTTATTTTGAGGAGTATAATCCTGTTTTTTATAATCCCCGTGAATGGGCGAGGGCCGCAAAAGGGGCGGGGCAGAAATATGCAGTACTGACCGCAAAACATCATGATGGTTTTTGTTTATTTGATAGTAAACTAACAGATTATAAATCCACGAATACACCTGCAGGACGTGATTTGATTAAAGAATATATAGAAGCTTTTCGAGATGAAGGGCTTAAAGTTGGACTGTATTATTCGATTATAGACTGGCATCACCACGACTATCCAGCATATGGAGATCGTTATCATCCGATGAGAGATAATGAGGATTTTAAAAATGTCGCAGGGGACTTTTCCAGATATATCACCTATTTTCACGGACAGGTGAAGGAATTACTAACGAATTACGGAAAAATAGATATTTTATGGTTTGATTTTTCATACGATGATATGACCGGTGAAAAGTGGCAGGCAACCAAGCTTGTTGAAATGATTCGTTCAATTCAGCCAGATATTTTAATTGATAATCGACTCGGAGGAAATCTTTTGTCATCGGAACCGGAAATATATGCAGGTGATTTTTATTCCCCGGAACAAATTATACCGGTCGGCGGGATTGTAAATGAGGAAAGTAAACCGGTACCATGGGAAGCTTGTATCACAATGAACGACCACTGGGGCTATCATTCACAAGACAAAAACTATAAATCTCCGCAACAGGTGGTTCGAGCTTTAGTAGAATGTGTCAGCAAAAATGGCAATCTCTTATTAAATGTGGGACCGAATGCGAAAGGAGAAATTCCCGAGGAATCTATGGCTATTTTAAAGGCAGTCGGAAAATGGATGAAGCAAAATGGAGAAAGTATCTACGGCTGTTGCGTATCTAGTCTCCCAAAACCCGAATGGGGAAGATACACTCAAAAAGGGAACTATTTATACGCACATGTTTATGACAAAGGGATTGGTCCTATCTACTTCTATGGATTGAAAGGCAGGATTAAAAAAGCCAGGCTGCTTGTGGATGGAAGTGAACTAAAAGTCGAAGTTCCATGGATGGCCGCAGAGTATTCTGACATCCAAAATGGTGCGTTTATCACGCTTCAAGGAGCGAGACTTCCTGATGAGATAGATACGGTGATCGAATTGGAACTGCTGGAGGAAGATTTCGGATAAGATTTTGTGACTAAAATAGTGTGGTTACAAAGAAGCTGTATCGGAACAAGCATTGAAACTGGTTACCAAAGAAGAAAGGTGCCCTGCATTTACTGCGAACTTCCAAACAAGTCACCAAAGGGGCAGGTTAGTATGTCATAAATGAGGGAACCGAACATCATTTACCAGTATAAGTTCATGAATAGTAAGTACTTATTTCAAAGGAGGGGTGGATGAAATGAAGCTTGAACAAAAATTGACGAATAAAATTGGCATCATTGTGGACAGTCTGCGAATGCCGATTCGTGATGGGTTGAAGACTGCAAAGGAGCTCGGTGCCGATGGTGTCCAAATCTATGCAGTGAAAGGGGAAATGAGTCCAGAAAACTTAAGTGCAACTGCTAGAAAAGAGTTAAAAAGTTATATTGATTCTTTAGGATTAGAAATTTCCGCCTTATGCGGAGATCTTGGTGGACATGGATTTCAGGATGCACAATTAAACCCTAAAAAGATTGAAAAGTCAAAAAGGATTCTAGACCTTGCGGTGGAATTGGGAACAAACATTGTCACAACACATATTGGCATCATCCCTAAAGATCCTAAAGACCCTGTTTACGAAGAAATGCAAAAAGCATGTGATGAGCTTGGAGTATACGCAAAAAGTTTGAATGCTTATTTCGCGATTGAAACGGGTCCTGAGCCGTCAGCAAGATTAAAAGGCTTCTTAGATTCCCTTCGTACCAATGGTGTTTCAGTGAATTTTGACCCTGCCAATATGGTGATGGTGACTGGAGACAACCCAGTGGAAGGTGTGAAACTATTAAAGGATTATATTGTCCATACTCATGTAAAGGATGGAGCAAGATATCGGGACGTTGATCCTCGAGATGTATACGGTGCCCTAGGATATGGCGGCGGAGTAGATCATGAAAAGATTGCTCAAATGGTAACGGAGGGAGAGTATTTTAAAGAACTGCCGCTAGGTCAAGGTAAGGTGGATTTTTTAGCTTATTTTGCCGCCTTACAAGAAATTGGCTATAAGGGTTACTTAACGATTGAAAGAGAAGTGGGAATCAACCCGCTTCAAGATATTGGGGACGCGATAAAGTTTATCAAAACTTTTAAGTAACCCATCAGCAAATAATAGATTAGGAGGAACAAACATGTCTGAAAAACTTAAAGTAGCAATCATAGGTTGTGGAGGAATTGCAAACGGAAAACATTTGCCAAGTTTAAGCAAACTTAAAGAAGTTGAAATTGTAGCATTCTGTGACATTGAAATGGAAAAAGCAAAAAATGCCGCGCAAAAATATGGTACAAAAGAAGCTTGTGTCTATGAGGACTACAAACAATTATTGAAAGATACAACTATTGATGTAGTGCATGTTTGTACACCCAATATATCCCATGCAGAAATTTCAATTGCAGCGATGGAAAGCGGCAAGCATGTTATGTGTGAAAAGCCGATGGCAAAAACATATGAAGAAGCAAAAGCAATGGTGGAAGCATCTGAACGCACAGGCAAAAAGCTAACTATTGGCTATAACAACCGTTTCCGTCAAGACAGCCAGTATCTACATAAGGTTTGTCAGCGTGGGGATCTTGGTGAAATCTACTTTGCTAAAGCACATGCGATTCGCCGCCGCGCCGTCCCGACTTGGGGGGTATTTTTAGATGAAGAAAAACAAGGTGGTGGACCATTAATCGATATTGGCACACATGCACTAGATCTTACACTATGGATGATGGATAATTACAAACCAAAATCAGTAATGGGGACAACCTATCATAAATTAGGGCAGAAGAAAGATGCAGCAAATGCTTGGGGCCCATGGAATCCGGAAACATTCACTGTCGAGGATTCTGCTTTTGGTTTTATTACGATGGAAAATGGAGCGACGATTATTCTTGAATCTAGTTGGGCACTGAATACGTTGGATGTAGATGAAGCCAAATGTTCTCTCAGCGGAACAGAGGGTGGAGCCGATATGAAAGAAGGTCTTCGTATTAATGGGGAAAACTTTGGCAAGCTCTACACTACCAATGTGGAATTAACCTCAGGCGGAGTAGCTTTTTACGATGGTAAAGCTGAAAATGACTCGTATATGGAAGCAAGACTGTGGATTCAAAGTATATTAAACGATACAGAACCTGTTGTAAAACCAAGAGAAGCACTAGTTGTAACACAAATACTAGAAGCCATCTACGAATCTGCCAAAACAGGAAAAGCCGTCTATTTTAACTAACGGGATGAAGGGTCAGGCACCTCGTCCCACTCACAAAAATTTCATGAAGGGAGTAAGGGCTTTGGTCCCTCGTCCCACTTACAAAAATGTTAATGAAACTCTTCCAATTATTCAAAAATAGTAGAAGTTGGGGAGAAAAGTTTTCTAATTAAAAATTAGGAATGGGACGAGGGACCAGACCCTTCATCCCACCAGAAGGAGTGGCGAAAAATGATAAAGGTTGCATTATTAAGCAGGTGGCATGTACATGCAGATGATTATGCGAATCAGGTAAAAGCCAATGACCAGTTATCTATCCAACTAGTTTGGGATGAAGAACCGGAACGTGGGGAAAAATGGGCTACGGAATTAGAGGTACCATTTGAACGTAATCTTCAAGCAGTTTTATCTAATCCAGTTATTGTTGCTGTGATAGTGAACACACCTACTAATTTACATAAAGAGGTTCTGCTTGCAGCGGCAAACCACCAAAAACATATTTTTACGGAAAAGGTGCTGGCCTTTACAGTGAAGGACTGTGAAGAAATTTTGGAAGCGGTAGAGGAAAATGGAGTTAAGCTAATGGTTTCCTTGCCAAGGCTAACAGAAAGCCCATATCTCTATGCGCAAAAGGTAGTAAATGACGGACTTCTTGGTCAATTGACAACGATTCGCTGCCGTATGGCTCACAATGGAGCAGTTGTTCCAGAGGGGAAGACTCAAGGTTGGTTGCCCGCTCGCTTCTTTGACAAGGAACAATGTGGAGGTGGGGCATTTATAGACCTTGGCGCCCACCCGATTTATTTGACGAATCGACTAATGGGACCTGTGCATGCTCTCCATGCTCGACTGCAGCAAACGAACAATCATGGGGTAGATGACAATGCCGTCGTTCTCTTGGAATATAAATCTGGTGCATTAGGGGTAATTGAAACTGGCTTTTTATCTTATGGCAGTCCATTTCAATTAGAGCTTTTTGGCACAGAAGGTACTCTCTTAATTGAAGATCAGCAGATTCGCCTCAGAAGTAGTCGTCTTGGTCAACAAAATTGGGAAGGTCCTGTGGAATCAATAAAGCCAATTGCAATGCCAATGCAACAATGGGTAGAAGAAATTTTAATAGGAAAAGCACCATCCCTTACAAAAGAAGATTTTATCCAATTAACAATGGTGAATGAGGCAGCAGCTTTGTCAAATAGAGAAAACCGTAGAATAGAATTAAAAGAAATTCTGGGGGGATAAAGACTTCGAGAGTAATCATCGGAGGGAGCGAAATTGCAGAGACATCCTATCCCAAACTATCTAAAGCACCAAGATACGGTTCAAATCGTTGCTATTACAGACGTTATCAGGGAAATGCAAAAGCAGCAGTTACACTAAGGTTTGTTGTAGATCATGTCTACCCCTTATACCGAATAAAAGCGCTATGAACTGTAAATAAACTGTTTTATTCATGGATGTCTGACCGAGGAGGAACCAATTAGAACAAGTGGGATAGGGGGCGGGTCCCTCTTCCCATCATTTCTTTTGTAAAAAGGAATGAAAGCGTTGACGAAAGTTTATTTCCATAATTAGATAAAATTAAGGTTATTTAGTAAATCGAATAAACAAACTGGTAATGACAACATTATGTGATGAGATGGAATGGGGTAAATAGATGATTGATAAAAAAAGTCGTCTACCGCTATATGCACAATTAATTGATATTATTGTCAAAAAAATATCATCAGGTGAATGGAAAGAGTTTGATAAGCTTCCTTCTGAACGTGAACTATGCGAAATGTACGACATTAGTAGAACCACCATTCGTCAAGCAATGATTGAATTGGAGAATGAAGGGCATATTTATAAGGAACACGGTAAAGGAAGCTTTGTATCACCGCGGACATTCACACAAAACCTGGTAAGCTTATATAGTTTTTCAGAAGAAATGAAAAAGCTAGGGAAAAAGCCGTCCGTAAAAATACTCTCATTTGAGATTATGCCCGCACCCAATAAGGTTGCCAGGAATTGGAGCTTAGGGAGACTGAGCATGTTTATGCATTTATCCGTTTACGACTGGCAGATGATGAGCCGATTATGTATGAAACTACTTATCTGCCAGTAAATCAATTTCCGAATCTAACAAAAAAAGAACTTGAAAGTAACTCCATGTACAGCATTTTCCGCAACAAGTACAATATCAATATTATGAATACCAATGAGCGTTTTAAGGCAGTTGGTGTTGGATCCTTGGAAGCGCCTTATTTAATGGAAAAGGAAGGTTCGCCTGCACTGAGAATTGAGCGTGTCGCCTTTTTTCATCAGCAGGCAGTTGAATATACAATTTCTACTGCAAGAGGAGAAAAATTTGTCTATGCCACTGAATTAAGATAAAAAATATAAAGGGTGTAGAGAAGCTAGACAATATGCGATCAAGCCAAATATAGATGAATTAAATCAGTTATTAGGTTTGCAACTTCTTTCCATTAAATAAAGAATGGGCTCCAAAAGGCCGTATCCCATTCTTTATTTAATGGAATAGAGTTGGTTATGATTTCTCTTGGTGAAAAAGGGGCCTTTATTAAATATCAGAACGATTATTTTCAAGCGAGGATTCCAAAAGTTACGGTTGTGAATCCTGTAGGATCAGGGGATTCGGTAGTTGCAGGTTTGGCAACAGCTATCTTACAAAAAAAGTCCGTTGAAAATGTAATAAAAGGTGCTATGACGACAGGTGTATTGAACACATTGGAAGCACAAACAGGCTTTATTGATATCGAAAAATATGATTCTATTTTTCAGCAAATAGAAGTAGAAAAATTATAGTAGGAGGTGCCTGGCACCACTCGTGGACATTTTGCGACTTTGTCCTCCTGTGGTGGACAGTCATAAAAAACAGGAATGCGATGCTGAGCTTATGGAAAGCACAAAGGAGGGTCAGGTCCCAAAAAGTAGATGACATTTACTCCTAAATACGGGATGATTGGGTTAGGAGTTTGAAGGGGAAAGTATTATGTTATAGATAAATAGATAGGATGATTTCTATGAAAATATTACTAGTGGAGGACGATAAGACAATTGCCTCCGGATTGGAATATTCGCTGCAGCATGATCATTTTTCTACCGTTTTGTGCTATGATGCTGAATCGGCAAAAAAGGTAATTGTAGAACGTTTAGAGGAGTTCGATTTGTGCCTGTTTGATGTATCATTGCCGGATGGGAGTGGCTATGATTTATGTAAATTGGTAAAAAAGCAGAAGGATCTCCCAGTTATTTTTCTGACAGCTGTGGATGACGAGGTCAATGTGGTGATGGGACTCGATATGGGAGCGGATGATTATATTACTAAGCCTTTTCGAATCCGCGAGCTTATTTCCAGAATTAAAACGGTCTTAAGAAGGTATCAAAGGTATGCTCAGACAAAGACATATATGGATATAAATGGAATTAGAATTCATACACAGGAAGGAAAAGTCTATAAAAATGGTCAAGAGATAGTGCTGACCGCATTAGAATACCGCTTATTATTGATTTTTGCCAACCATATTGGACAGATTCTCTCGAGAAGTCAGCTTTTAGAGCAAATTTGGGACGTGGCAGGAGACTTTGTGAATGATAATACATTAACGGTCTACATAAAAAGACTTAGAGAAAAGTTAGAAGACAATCCCCAGCACCCGCAAATTATCAAAACTGTGCGGGGATTAGGGTATAAGGTTGGTGAGTAATTTGCTAAGGAATAAAGAGGTACTACATCATCTCATCACAATGTGCGGGATTAGTTTATTAGGAATTGTTGCCGCAGCATTTTTATCCATTGCGGCCGCAATACTTGCTCTTATGATTTCTGTTCTGCTAATAAGCTCCAGTCTATTTTTTACCAAAAAGAGATATCGTGAAATTGAAAAACTTGCGGAGTATTTACGGAAAATTCATAGCGGCGAATTTACTCTTGATGTTCGTGATAATGTTGAGGGGGAGCTTAGTATTTTAAAAAATGAATTATACAAAGTGACCATTATGTTGTCCGAGCATAGGCCCCTTTTGCAAAAGGATAAAATCCAATTAACAAATGCAATCTCCGATATCTCCCATCAACTAAAAACTCCGCTGACATCCATGCTGATGATGTCTGATTTGTTAAGTGATCCCGAATTACCTCCTGAAAAAAGAACGGAATTTACCCAAAACCTTCGCAATCAAATAGAACGATTGGAGTGGCTTGTTTCTTCCTTATTGAAGCTTTCCAAAATTGATGCTGGAACTGTCCAATTTAAAAAGGAACCAGTACAGGTTGAAAAATTGCTTCAAAAAGCATTGGAGAATTTGTTAATCCCTATAGACATTAAGGAATTAATCGTGAATTTACAAGAGGAAAAGACTACAACTTTTTTAGGAGATTTTCATTGGACACTCGAGGCAATCATTAATATTTTGAAAAATGGAGTAGAGCATACCCCAGTGGGAGGGACTATTACCATCTCCTACACTGAAAATATTCTGTTTACAGAAATTTGTATTGCAGATAATGGAATAGGCATTGAAAAGAAAGACTTACACAATATTTTTAAGCGCTTTTATAAAGGGAAAAATGCTAGCAATGAAAGTGTCGGTATCGGGTTGGCAATGGCCCATAGCATTATTACCAGTCAACATGGAGATATCGAAGTAAGCAGTAAAAAAGGGGAAGGAACAAGCTTTAAAATAAAGTTTTACAAGCAGGTCATCTAGCGTAAAGTGACAAAACTGTCATTTTTGAAGTCACTGTAAAGTCATAAAAGACAGATAGACTAATCTATAGCATATAGTTGGAGGTATTTTTTATGGGAATTTTAAAAATAGAACATCTGTCAAAACAATATGGCAAGGGTGAAACCGCAGTGAAGGCGCTGGATGATGTTTCATTCTCTGTAAATAAAGGTGAATTTGTCGCGATCATTGGCCCTTCTGGATCCGGAAAATCCACGCTTTTGCATCTGCTTGGTGGTGTGGACAGGCCAACTAGTGGAAAGGTTTTTGTGGATAACACGGATATTTATAGTTTGAACGAAACACAGTTAGCGATTTTTAGACGAAGACAAATCGGACTAATCTATCAGTTTTACAACCTTATACCTGTTTTAACAGTAGAAGAAAATATTACGCTTCCACTTTTGCTTGATGGACATAAGGTGGATAAAAAACAATTTGATGATATTGTGAAGCTTCTTAATCTGGATAATCGCTTAAATCATTTGCCTAACCAATTATCAGGTGGACAACAACAAAGGGTTTCGATTGGCAGGTCATTGATTAGCAATCCTGCCATTATGCTAGCGGATGAGCCAACGGGCAATCTGGATAGTAAGAACAGCAGGGAAATTATTGATCTATTGAAAATGTTTAATAAAACCTTAAATCAGACCTTGCTTGTTATTACTCATGATGAAGATATAGCCCTTCAAGCCGACCGAGTCATTAGTATAGAAGATGGGAAGATTGCTAAGGATGAGGTGATTCGTCCGTGAACATTGTGAACAAACTCACTCTAAGACATATGAGGCTAAATAAGCGACGAACCCTTGTGACCATTATAGGTGTTATTATTTCTGTTGCGATGATTACGGCTGTTGCCACTTTATTTGTTTCCTTTATGGATTTAATGAAAAGGCAGGAAATTGCGGACAATGGAGAATGGCATGTTTTATATAAAGATGTAAACAAGAAGCAACTCGAGGCCATTGAAAAAGATGACGCGACGAAAAAGGTAGTTTTAACAAGGGATGAAGGATATGCCCCTTTAAAGGGCGGGCAAAATAAAAGTAAACCGTATTTATTTATAAAACAATATAGTGCCCAAGGTTTTAAACAGTTCCCGATTGAATTGGAAAAAGGTAGGTTACCAAAGGCGGCAAACGAGGTAGTTCTCTCTGATAGAATATCCACAGATGGAAAAGTGAATTTTAATATCGGCGATTCTATCACCTTGAATATCGGAGAGCGGGAAATGAAATTAGCTGGTCAACCTGTTAAGAAATTTGGACAAAACGACCCATTACAAATAGAGGATGAGAAATTAACCGAAACTTTTAAAAAGCTAACTACTAAAACATATACTGTTGTTGGTTTTATCAACCTTCCGAACTGGGAACCAACATGGGCACCAGCATATACTGTTATTGGTTATATTGATAAAAGCATGATAGGAGCATCCAATAAAGCAGATGCTGCCGTTGTTTTAAAAAAGGTGAATGGATCTCTGTATTCACATGCAGAGGAACTTGCAAAGCAAGAAAATATAAAATCGGTAAAGTTTAATAATGCATTATTGCGATATTATGGAGTAACAAATGACCTCGGCCTAAAACGCACCCTATTTTCATTAACTGCCGTTATTATGGGGGTCATCATCATTGGCTCTGTTTCTCTCATCTATAATGCATTTGCCATTTCTGTTTCCGAACGTTCTCGTCATTTAGGAATGCTTTCCAGTGTTGGTGCGACAAGAAGACAGAAGCAAAACTCAGTATTTTTTGAAGGGTTTATCATCGGCTTGATAAGTATACCACTTGGGATTATTTTTGGACTTACTGGGATTGGAGTCACTTTTCTCTTCATTAATTCGGTCGTTCAAAATGCACTGGGATTAGATGTGAATTGGAGGTTGACGGTTACGCCTTTTTCCATTTTAATTGCGTGTATCGTTTCAATGGCAACTATACTCATTTCAACGTATCTACCTGCTAGAAAGGCATCGAAGATTTCTGCCATAGATGCAATTCGTCAAACGACCGATATTAAACTTACGAGTAAAAGAGTAAAAACATCTAAGTTTGTTCGCAAAATTTTTGGCTTTGAGGCAGAGGTTGGGTTGAAAAACTTAAAGAGAAATAAAAGAAGATATCAAGCCACTGTTTTTTCACTCGTCATTAGTATTGTCCTGTTTTTAGCCGTCTCTTTTTTTAATGCCAATTTAAAAAAATCACTTGTTCTTTCACAGGATAATATAAGTTTCGATATTCAAGTTTCTGTAGATGGTGAGATAACGAAATCGGATAAAGACATATTTAAGACCATTGCGCAGCTTGGAGATGTAACAGATGCTAGCGAAATGAGGAGTATCGATAGTAGTGCATGGATTGATAAAGATTCTATCGCGAAAGAACTAAAGACCAAAGACTATCAGGATCAAATGAGGGATGAAAAATTTCCTTACAATATAATGGTACACGAATTAGATGAGCAACATTTAAAGGCTTATGCAAAATCAATTGGTGCAGATTATGGGAAGCTGAATAATCCGAAGCATGTAGCTGGGATTGTGATTGATACTATTTCATACGAGGATATGCAGGCAAAAAAATATGTAGAAACAAAAGCTATTCATGCTAAAGCCGGCCAAAGTATTGATCTGAGCCTTATAGATCCTAATACGGAAAAAACGGAGAGATTTGGAGAAGTAACCTTTGCGGCATTGACGGAACAATTGCCTATGGGTTTATCTTCAAGTGGGCCAGGCAATTTAGATATCATTGTTTCCAAACAGGGCATGAATCAACTGCTTAAAAAATATCCAACTGATGATATTCACTCTTTTCTCTACTTAAAAAGTAAAGAGCCGATCAAAACACAAGAAGAAATTGAAAAAATAAAACCTGGCAATATGTATGTTTATAATGTATTTCAAGGCAGGCAGCAGGAAGAACAAATGCTGCTGTTAATGTCGGTATTTACGTATGGATTTATCGCACTCATGACCGCGATATCGGTGGCGAATATTTTAAATACGATTACAACTTCTATCTCGCTCAGAAAACGTGAATTTGCGATGTTGAAATCGATCGGCATGACTCCTAAAGGCTTCAATAAAATGATACATTATGAAAGCATTTTTTATGGAATAAAGTCATTGTTGTACGGCCTTCCAATTAGTATTGTTGTCATGTACTTAATCTATCGATCCCTAATGAACAGTTTCAGCTTTGGATTCTCCCTTCCATGGTTAGAAATTGTCTATGCAATCTTAGCTGTATTCATCATTGTCAGCATCGCCATGCTCTATTCCAGCTCCAAAGTAAAAAAAGAAAACATCATCGACACCCTCAAACAAGAAAGCATCTAGTGGTGCCAGGCACCACTCGTGGACAAAACGCAAAAGTGTCTTTCTGAGGAGGACAATATTAAATGCCCCCTCGGATGAAAGAAATAGCCCTCATTGCAGGGCTATTTTTATTTAAAGCCTTTAGCCACCGGGATAAAGGGTCCAGTCCCTTGATCTGGGATTAGGGGTCAGACCCCACATCCCATCATCCGAGGAAGTGGGGCAGACTCGCAATCGATAGCTTTAACCTATAAGGGAAAAGAGACTTGCCCCTTCGACCAACCCCTCTCAATAAAAAGGGAAAAGGGACCTGACCCCGCAACCCACCAATTGTCGAAATATTAAAAAGGTATTGTAATTGGGGATGACATGTTTTATTGTTATTTCGAATAGCTAAATAATTTCGAAAATGGGGATGATGACATGGAAGCTGCACAACTTGTACATGTTCATAGAGGAAAAATGCTAGAAAGCGTACACAAGGGGCATATCGCTGTTGTAGATGCGAATGGCAATTTACTTTATCAGGCAGGCAATCCGCAGCAAATGGTTTATGCACGTTCGTCCATGAAACCTGTTCAAGCAATTCCATTAATTGAGACCGGGGCAGCAGATTTCTATCATTTTGATGATGCAGATATTGCACTATGTTGTGCCTCCCATAATGCGGAAAAACAGCATACGAATCGAGTGCTTTCCATTCTTAATAGGATTGGACTTGAGGTTAAAGATTTGCAATGCGGTTCCCACAATCCAAGATGGGAAGAGGTCTATGAGGAACTAATCCGAGATGGAAAACCTATTACACCGTTGTATAATAATTGCTCCGGAAAACATAGTGGGATGTTAACAACAGCACAATATATGAATGAAACAGTTGAAGATTACTATAAACTAGAGCATCCGGTTCAACAAAGAATCCTAGAAGCTATTAGTAGTTTAGCAGAGTTTCCGAAGGAGAAAATTGAAATTGGTATTGATGGCTGCGGGGTACCTGTTCATGGTCTCCCTCTAGATAAGCTAGCGTATTGCTATGCACGAATGGCAAAACCAACAGGGCTAAGTAATGAAAGAACTGCGACTGTTAAAAGAATCGTCCAAGCAATGATGAATGCACCGGAAATGGTTGGTGGTACGGACCGATTTTGCACCGATTTTATGACAGTGGCAAATGGCAGAGCATTTGGCAAGGCTGGAGCGGAAGCAGTTTATTGCATTGGCGATATAGAAACCGGAATTGGAATCGCAATTAAAGTAGAAGACGGAAATGGGAGAGGGACGAATCCAGTAGCCGTAGAAGTTTTAAAACAACTGAATCTATTACATGATCATCAGCTCGAGCAACTAAAGGATTACCACTATCCACAGTTGAAAAATTGCCGTCAAGAAACAATCGGACAATTATCGCCAGTTTTTCAGTTAGAGCGTGTAAAAAAAGTAATTCAATAGTTTTATTGTTTACGAAAAAATGCAAAGGATTTCTTTGCGTTTTTTTATAATTTATTGCGGCTTTAGATTTAAGTGAATCCATTTAAAAAAGAAAGGAATGTTCATATAATGAAGGTAATCGTCGTTGGGGCAGGGATTTTTGGAGCAAGTACTGCTTATCATTTATCTAAAAAAGGTGCGGAAGTAATCGTTGTGGATCAATTTCATGAAGGGCAGGCAACAGCAGCGGGAGCAGGTATCGTTTGTCCATGGGTTACAAGTTCAGAGGATGAAGACTGGTTTCGGCTTGCAAAAGCAGGAGCATGCTACTATCCTTCTCTTGTTGCACAATTAAAAGAAGATGGAGAAACCAATTTAGGTTATCGATTAGTAGGTGCACTGGCCGTTAGTGAGGATGATGAAAAACTCGATTATATTCAGCAAAGGGGAAATAAATGCCGTGCTGAAATTCCAGAGGTGGGAGAAGTGCGCCGTTTATCAGCGAAAGAAGCACGTAACCTCTTCCCTCCATTAAAGGAAGGATTGAAAGCTGTTTATGTGGAAGGAGCTGCACGTGTAGATGGCAGATTGTTAAGGGATGCGTTGAAAAGAGGCGCAGAAAAACATGGAGCAATCTTTTATACAGGAGAGGCATCTTTGGAAAGGGGAAATAATAAGATCACAGGAGTGCGTGTTAACGGAGAACTTCTGACAGCAGATACTGTCGTGGTTGCAGCTGGAGCATGGGCACCGGAATTATTAGCTCCATTTGGAATAACATTAAAAGTAGAGCCACAACGCGGTCAAATTGTCCATCTTAAGCTGCCTGACCAAGATACGTCTAATTGGCCAGTCATTCTTCCGCAAAGTAGTCATTATCTTGTTTCCTTTGATGATTCGCGTGTCGTAGTAGGGGCAACGAGGGAAAACGGTGCGGGATTTGATTACCGTGTAACAGCTGCGGGCTTGAAGGAATTATTAGATGAAGCTTTGCATGTTGCACCAGGACTTGCTAGCAGCACCCTACATGAAGTTAGAATTGGGTTTAGGCCAGCCGGACCGGATATATTGCCATTGTTTGGGCCAGTTCCATCAATACAAGGTTTAATTATTGCGAACGGTCTTGGAGCATCTGGTTTAACAATTGGGCCGTACATAGGTTCTTTGGTAGCTAGGTTAGCTCTTGGAGAAAGATTAGAATTGGATATTACACCGTATGCACCATTACGGTTTGCTTTGCCAGTAGAATAGTCTTCTTTCATTTGGTAGAGTAGTAAGGTGAAAATATTGTTGTTAAGAAGGTTTTTTCATGGAAAAAAATAAGTGGATTCCATTCCTCCTCACATTTATCATTTCGTTGATGGGCGGAGTAGTTTTTCTGCTCATTCATATGCCAATTCCTTGGCTGCTAGGACCAATGGTGGCGGTCTTTCTGGCGGCACGGATTGGTAAGATGAAACTATATTGGCCAGTTCAATTAAGGAACAGCGGATTAATTATTGTTGGATATACCATTGGTTTATCTTTTACAAAACCGGCCCTAATTCAAATTGTTCATCAATTGCCGTCCATGTTGCTAATGACGGTTTTAACGATTGGGATTAGTTCGATATTTGCTATTTTCATATCAAAATGGACTGGCGTTGAGTATCCCACCATTTTAACAGGAAGTATCCCCGGTGGTTTATCTCAGATGATTACACTGGGGGAAGAAATAAAGGGCTTGGATTTAACGGTTGTCACGTTTTTACAAGTAACACGATTAATGATGATTATTTTTTTCGTACCAATTCTCGTAACAAGTCCTATATTTGCAGTAGGCGATTTCCATGCTGTCAGCGGTAAAATGGCTGCTGGATGGATGGAGTTATTTCCTACTATTATCATTTTTGCAATCGTAAGTGTTGCTTTTGCTTTGCTTGGAAAAAAAGCAAAGCTGCCTACACCATTTTTGCTTGGTCCAATTATTGGTACGGCCATTATCAATATTGGATTGGTGCATGGTCCAAATTTACCTGTAACCCTTACAAATTTTTCGCAATTTTTAATGGGGGGATATATTGGACTGTTAATGAAACCGGATGCTTTAGAGAATAAAGGGAAAATCATAACTTTCTCGCTAGTTAGCGGATTCATTTTGATCTTAACTTCATTAGGGCTTTCCTTTCTTTTGGTCATATTGCATCATGTTAGCAATATTACTTCCTTTTTAAGTGTTGCACCTGGGGGGATGGATCAAATGGGGATAATCGCACATGCGGTACATGCAAATCTGTCTATCGTTACAGGCTATCAATTATTCCGTATCTTTTTCATCTTTTTTATCGTCCCGCCATTATTAAAGTGGTTCTTTAAGCGTCATTATCGCAAACAAAAACAATATCTTCCATAGGGTGCCAGGCACCACTCGTGGACATTTTGAGAAAGTGTCCATATGGGGTGGACAGTTCTGAAATGGAAACTATTTTATGTGTATCAAAGAGCATTTAGCTGCTGATTTTAAATACCCAAGTAATATTGCGCGTAGGGATGTATTTATCTACTGGTTTTCCTTAAAAACCACAAGGTTGTCCAATATTCGGAAATAAATCGCCAACAACTGGGACTTTCCATTGGTGAAAAGCAATATCTTACATCATACGCTTCCTTAAATATTCAAAGGAATTAAATGCACTGCATTTGCGGTGCATTTTTTATTTTGTTTTCAACATAAATTATGATTTACGGTTTAAAAGTGGAATCCGTTAAAACAAATGTCCCCCATTTTCTACCATTGTCCGCGACAGTAAAAACATATTTTTACGATTCTCTAATGTTATCAACTTTACATTTAATATGCCTATTCGTTGACTTGAGCCATTATAGGTGTTGTGATTGATTACAGTAAAAGGATATATCCTTTTTACTTGCACTACTTTGATTAACCAAGGTCCATTGCAGTTATAATCGCACTTTGTCATCACCAAATTGGTTTTCATCAGAAGTATTAACAGATCTAATAGCAGAAGTTACAATGGCAGTAATATGCAGCACGGTAGCATTTAGCCACTCGTTTAAAATTTCTCCTATGATTTTTTGATAGAAACTATAATTTTACTTCCTTTAATGTCTCGCATTATTTTGTATAGGTTTCTTTCCATCTAATGTAAAGGACAATAATCCTCACTACAAAGATAAAATGTTCTAAAGCCATGATTTTATTGAATGAATGAATATTTTAAAGTGAATTATTGGGTGAAATTAGGGGCATTTTTTTCAGCCATATAAGATAATGAAGACAAATGTCCTAGAATTTAAAATCTTCCCTAACTTAAAATAGAATCGAGGTAATTTTCAATGAGTATTCAAAAGATTATCGATATCATCGAAAATAATTCCCATGTCTATGAAATATTAAAAAACTGTCCCTATCAAATATTAAAGAAATGGTCCATCTTCAACTATCACAGTGGAGAGATGATTCTTCGCCAGGGGGAAAGATTTGATTACTTTTTTATCATTGTACAGGGGACGGTAAATATTTATATGATGTCGGAAAACGGAAAGAAGTATTCTCAGGCAGTGTATAAAGATGGTGATTTTATTGGGGAATTAGAAATATTTGATCATGCTCCATCTGCTTGTTATGTGGAAGCCATCAATAATCTTAAGCTAATCGGATTACATATGAATGAATTTTGCGAGTGGTTACGGGTGGATTCTCATATGAGTCATTATTTTAATAGAACGCTTGCCAAATATCTGTATAACCTTTCTAAAAAGGCAGGTATGGACAGTTTGTATTCATTAAAATACCGCTTATGCAATTATTTTTTAGATCATATGAAAGCGCTTAACGAGGAATCGAATGAATTTATTGTAAAAGTGGATAAAACACAAATTAGTGATCAATTAGCAGTTACTTCTCGCAGTATTAATAGGATATTGCAGGAATGGAAAGAGAAGGGCCTGATTAAAATTAGACATGACTCCATTTCAATCACAAACCTTAATTTCTTAATCGATGAGAAGAATAAAAGCATGTTAGAGTAGGAGGAACCATTATGACATTAGATAGACAGCCCCATATTCAATTGTCTAGTGAAGTGGATGTTGATTATGCATTACTTCCAGGAGATCCAAAAAGAGTCGATAGGGTAAAAAATTTTTTAAATGATGTGCAGGAAATTACCTATAATCGGGAGTATAAGAGTGTAATAGGATACTATAAGGGGATTAAGGTACTAATTCTATCTACAGGTATCGGTAGCCCTTCTATGGGAATTGCCATTGAAGAACTGAAAAGAGTCGGGGTTAAATGTTTAATTCGCATAGGAAGCAGTGGATCGTTGCAACCTGAGGTAAAGCTAGGTGATTTAATTATTGCAACGGGTGCTGTCAGAAATGAAGGCACATCTGATAGCTATATTGAAAAAGGCTATCCAGCATTTGCTGATATAGAGCTCGTTCATCATATTAAGCATGCAGCAGAACGGGAAAAACACCCGCATCACATGGGGGTAATTCGCAGTCACGATAGTTTTTATACCGATAAGGAAGAAGAAATCTATGAGTATTGGTCAAAACGTGGAGTTATTGGCTCTGATATGGAAACCTCGAGTCTGTTTGTTATAGGTAGATTAAGAGGAATGCAAACCGCCTCCATTTTAAATGTTGTCGTACCTTGTGCCGGTGGGTTGGAAGCAGGTATCAATCAATTTGTTGATGGCGATAGCATCACGTTTGAAGGGGAAAAGAAACAAATTATTGTTGCGTTAGAGGCAATTGTCTCTTTCCATAAAAATAAAACAAAGGGGGAAGCGTAATGAATAAGAAAAGCATGTGGTCGTTCAAGTTTTCTACAGCTGCATTGGTACTTATTCCAGCGGCGATTGGTATTAATTATTTAGGCAAATTATTTGCTGGGTTATTGAAATTGCCATTATATCTCGATTCCATTGGTACTGTATTATCCAGTATGTTGGCGGGGCCAATTATCGGAGCTATATCAGGTATTGTCAACAATATCGTTTATGGTCTAACTGCTGATCCAGTTTCATTTGTTTACGCTATTACAAGTTGTGTAATTGGTCTGGTTGTTGGAATTATGGCATACAAAGGATGGATAGCTAATATTGGAAAGGCATTTGTTATTGGTCTTGTAGTAGGTATCCTCGCAGCTATCGTATCGACTCCGTTAAATATTATATTTTGGGGTGGTCAAACCGGTAATGTATGGGGAGATGCACTTTATGCGACGCTAATCGCCAATCATTTGCCACAATGGGTTGCATCGTTCTGTGACAGTATTGTGGTGGATGGCCCAGATAAAATTGTAACCGTTATTATCAGCTTTTTAATTTATAAAGGACTTCCAAGAAATTTAACAAACGTATACGACAATCAAAATAAGATTGAATCTTTATAAGCCAAATAAAAGCAGGATGAGACTGATAGGTTACATCATCTTTAATTCCTGCTTTCTTTTATTAGCATTAAATCTATACATAAATTGGGGATAAACGCACTGTGTCAAGGAGGGGATATAATTGCAATCTATGACACTATATGTAGAAAAAAATTCATTGATTCATAAAATCGATCCTATATCAAAATTATTATTTGTTGTGATTTCTATTGCTATTTCTTATATTGTTCCAACTATTTCTGTCGTTTTAGGATCAGTTGTTATTAGTATCCTTTTATTGATAATCGGTAAGGTTTTCCGTCATATTTTACCGATTATCGGTGTGAGTTTAATATTAATTCTTTCTATTATTATTGTTCAGGGATTGTTTCATCCTGAAAGCAAAACACCGTTATTCACGTTGGGGGGCATCGTCTTTTATAAAGAGGGAATTTCCTATGCTTTATTGCTGACACTAAGAGTTATCAATATGCTATGTGCATTCGGGGTTCTTATCTTGACAACAAAGCCAGATGAACTCATAGAGACTCTTATTAAAAAGGGGATGTCACCAAAATTGGGATATATTTTTCTTTCTGTTCTGCAAATTGTTCCACAGATGAGGGCCACTATGGGTAAAATAACGGATGCACAGCGCTCCAGAGGGATGGAAACGCAAGGAAATGTATGGATTAGAATGAAGGCCCTCTTCCCATTAATTGGACCGGTTGTTCTAAATTCTTTAAACGATACTAGAGAAAGAGCGATTGCCCTAGAAATTCGGGGGTTTAATGCGAAAGGGGTAAAAACCTTTTACAACCCATCTAGAAATTATCCATATAGGATAGCTATAAAATTCGGATTAATATTAGTACTGATATTAGCAATCGTATGGAGGGTATGGAAATGAATATCATTCGTGTGGAAGGATTGAAATATAAATATCCTCATACAGATAAATTGGCTCTCGATGATCTTACATTTGATATAAAAAAGGGAGAATTTATTGGGATAGTAGGGAAAAATACAGCTGGAAAATCAACATTATGCTATGCATTAACAGGATTAGTTCCTCATTTCTTTAAAGGAGCATATGGTGGCCAAGTATATGTTGATGATCTGGAGATTCTAAAGTCAGACATTAGCGATATTTCTCTAAAAGCCGGATTAGTATTTGAAAATCCTTTTTCCCAGATGACTGGATCAAAGTATACAGTTGCAGAGGAAATTGCATTTGGGCTTGAGAATATGGGTGTAGATAGAGAAGAAATGATTACTCGGATTAATGAGAGTTTACTATTGTTAGATATTGAACATATAAAGGATAAAAATCCTTTTAGTCTCTCTGGCGGACAAATGCAGCGACTAGCCATTGCAAGTGTTATTGCGATGCGTCCAGATGTGCTGATTTTAGATGAGCCCACATCACAGTTAGATCCACAAGGGACGGAGGAAGTCTTTAAGGTAGTGGAAAAGTTAACAAAAGAAGGAATCACCATCATCATGGCAGAACACAAAATAGAAAAAATAGCTCAGTATTCTGATAGAGTTATGCTTTTACATAATGGAAGGCTAATTGATTTTGACACACCTCAGAAGGTATTTTCTCGTGAAGATATTTTAGATTTTGGTGTATCTCCTCCTATTTTTACAAAAATCTGCAGGGTGTTAAATATCAGAGATGCAAATACTGATTTGTACCCTGTTACATTAGAACAGGTTCCGAAAAAAGAACTTACACTTTCGAAAGAAACGATTTCGAAACGGAGGTAGTAAAAAATGAACTTAATTAGGGTTCAGGATTTGTCTTTTTCCTATGGTGATAACCAAATGATTTTACAAGGGTTGAATCTGGAGTTTACCGAACAGACAACCGCTATTATCGGTCAAAACGGAGCAGGGAAAACGACATTTGTAAAATTACTTAAGGGACTTTTAACGCCTAGTTCAGGGGATATTTTTATCAACAATATAAATACGAAAGAGTTAATAGCTGCTAAACTAGCGAAATATATCGGACTTGTTTTTCAAAATCCAAACGACCAAATCTTTAAGAGCAAGGTCATCGATGAAGTAATGTTTGGGCCATTAAATATTGGATATTCTGAGAAAGAGTCGAAGGAGTATGCTATAGAGGCACTAGAGTTAGTTGGGCTATCCGGAGAAGTCGATCGTAATCCTTATGATCTAAGCCTCTCGCAAAGAAAAATGATTACAGTTGCCTCCGTGCTCGCGATGCAAACCAATATCATTATTTTTGATGAACCAACTATGGGGCAGGATTATGAAGGAAAGGAAAAACTGAAGGAAATTATGCGAAGACTTCATCATAATGGGAAGCTAGTAATATCCATTTTACACGATATGGATTTTGTGGCAGAGGTATTTGAGAGAACGATTGTTTTTAACCGTGGTAGAGTATTGATGGATGGAGATACTCGGAGTGTTTTTTCCAAAGTGGAAATGTTGAAAGGAGCATATCTAGACCAGCCATTTGTTACGCAAGTTGGAAAGCAGTTGGGATTTGCCGAGACGTTTTTGAATGTGGATGAGTTGGTAGAATATGCTGTTAGTAGGGAGATCCATAATTAAAATGGTAGTTGAGATTTACGGCTGATAGCAGCAACAATCAGCCGTTTTTTTATTGTAGAAAAGCAATGAGGAAGTAGAAAGGTTAGGAAAATGTCCTGCAATGTCTGTTATCTTTTTTCATCAAACAAACATCAGCATGTAAATCTATCGAAATCAGATTGAAAACTTCCATTGATAAAATGAAAGGTAACTATTTTATACATAAGTCTATAAAGAAGAGGGGAGTACCATAATGGACGAACATGTTAAGAAATCCTTAGATGAGTGGAAAGAAGAAATAGGAGAGCTTTTACTGAAAATTGATTTGGAATACGAAGAAGTAAAACAAGAGCTTCAAGTGTATTCCTACAAATTCAGCATTACAAAGCAAGTTCTTCAATCGACTGTTAATGGTGATATTCTCCGAAATATCCGTGAATTATATCTAACCCCTTTCGAACAGAAATTCAACCAACTAAAAGAGGTTATCAAGGATCTGGAGGAAAAAAAGAAAGTTTTTCAACTGTTTATTGATAAGATAGATAAGGTGAAAGGGAGTGGAAATGAAGGGTTGAATTCGAAAGATCATTATACAGCTGTATGATATTCTGCTTTTATTAAATCTAAATGAACCAACTTCATTAAAAAGAGGATCAGTAATATAATGCTGGATCCTCTTTTTCTTTATTTCACCAGTCTGTCCACTTCAGGTGTACAACCTAGTGATTTGTCCACGAGCGGTGCCAGGCACCATAGATGGAAATGAGTTTTCAAAAAATTTAAAATGATTATTGACAGCCCACATGAATTCAATTATTCTATCTTTATAACATATGTAACAAGGAATGACATATGTTAAAATCAACAGAAAAATTCCACAAATTGTAACATATGTTACACCTAGTACGTGGCAGATTAATATATCCAGAAAATGAAAGCGCTTAAAATTACTGGTGAAAAAAGAGGAGGTGGTCGTCATGAAAATTGCTATTATTGCTTGTGCGATACTCGTTGCGCAATATGCGTTCTCACTTATTCAAATTAGATATTATCGGAGAAGCATTGATAGAATTGTAGGCGGTTACAAAGGGGATGATGGATTTTACATGTTTTCTGGCATGGAGCGGAACAAGTTCCGTCCAGGCGCAATTGCTGTTCTTGTAGTAGATAAAGATTATATTGTACATGAGTGCCACATGTTAAAAGGAATCACCATCTTATCAAAGTTTAAAGAAATGGAACAGTATAAAGGACAGCATGTTGGATCCATATTGAATGATGTGAACGAGAATTTTGCTGTAAAGAAAAAAGGGAACAAGATTCCGGCTTTTGGCAAAGCACTTTTAAAGGCAGGGGAAAATGCAATTATCAATATTTCAAAACAAAATATATCAATAGGTTCTTAGAAAGGGGTATGGAGAATGGATTGGATTAAATGGTTGGGAGAGCACTTTATCGGAATGTTTGATGCTGGCGGGAAGCAGTTTATGGGTCTGGTAACAGGAATTATTCCAACATTGGTTGTACTTTTAACCTTTACCTATGCAGTGATGAAATTTATTGGTGAAGAAAGAGTAAATCGAGCAATTCAATTTGCCTCGAAATACATGTTGCTAAGGTATACTTTAATGCCAATACTTTCTGTATTAATCTTAACAAATCCAATGGCATATACATTTGGTCGCTTTTTACCGGAAAAACAAAAACCCGCTTTCTATGATTCGGCTGTGTCCTTTGTTCATCCGGTTACATCCTTCTTCCCATATGCAAACGCAGGAGAATTGTTTGTGTACCTTGGGATTGCTAATGGTATTAAGCAAGCAGGCTATTCGATGTCTGAATTGGCAGTACGTTATTTTATTGTAGGTATTGTCGTCATACTATTACGCGGAATTATTACGGAATTAATCACAAAATATATAGCAAAAAGAATGGAAGCAAAGTCAGAATAAGGAGGGGAATATGAATGAGCTATCAAGCTGTATTCGTATCGAAAGGACCAGGTGGATGGGGAGTAGGTCTTCATATTGAACCAAAAGGGAAAAAAACAAAGGTTGTTTCGATAACAGGTGGAGGCATTCATCCGGTTGCAGGAAAAATAGCAGAATTAACAGGTGGAGAAGCCATTGATGGCTTCAAAAATTCGGTACCAGAAGATGAAATGATGTGTGTTGTAATCGATTGTGGCGGTACAGCAAGAATCGGTCTATACCCTATGAAACGAATTCCTACTATTGATATTCTTGCATCATCTCCATCTGGACCGCTTGCTAAGCATATAACAGAAGATATCTTCGTTTCCGGAGTTACGGAAAAGCAGGTATCCCTTGCAGAAGGGTATACCGAAGCAGCAGGAGCACAAGAAGCAACAGAATCGAAATTTAATGTAAAGGATAAAGAGGCATTTAAAAAGGAATATAATCAACTCAAAAAGGAAAATCAAAATACGAGTGATAACTTCTTAACAAAGTTCTCCAGAGGAATTGGAAAGGTTACGGGAACTTTTTATCAAGCCGGACGTGATTCGGTTGACATGCTAATTAAAAATATCATTCCGTTCATGGCGTTTGTCAGTTTACTAATCGGAATTATTAATTATACCGGTATCGGGAATTTAATCGCGCATTCATTATCACCGCTTGCCGGATCACTTTGGGGATTATTAATTATCGTTATCATATGTACTTTACCATTCCTATCTCCAGTGCTTGGCCCAGGGGCTGTAATTGCACAGGTAATTGGAGTATTAATTGGTAGCCAAATTGCATTAGGTCATATACCACCGCAGTTTGCATTGCCGGCTTTATTCGCAATCAATGGTCAAGTAGGGTGTGATTTTATCCCAGTTGGTTTATCATTAGGAGAGGCAAAGCCGGAAACAGTCCAATATGGTGTACCAGCGATTTTATATAGTCGTCTCATTACGGGAGTATTATCGGTTATTATTGCTTATTTCGCCAGCTTCGGCATGTTTTAAAACTTCAGGCTATGCATATCAGCTAGTTCTATCTCGCTGCTTATATGCATAGTTTATTCATCTTTATAATCGATTTCATTTGTTTTAAAGAAAGGATAAGAAATATGGCTCTACAAGAGAATAGAAGAATCCTAATTAAGGTAGCCCAAATGTATTATGAAGAAGGTGCTACACAGTCAGAAATTGCAGATAAAATCGGTGTTAGCCGTTCCCTAATTTCTAAATATTTAACAACAGCAAGGGAATTAGGTATTGTCGAGATTACCATTCATGATGAACATGATCCGCAATATCGTCTACTAGAGCGAAAGATTGAAAGACTATATGGTTTACGGGAAGTCGTTTGTATCGATAGTGTTGGGTTGGAATCATCGAAAAAACAGCTTGGAGAAGCTGCGGCGCAATATTTATTAAGAATGATGAAGGATGGTCAAATTATTGGGATTTCCTCAGGCACAACCTTACATGAAGTCGCTAAGTCTTTAAATTCCCCACAGCCATATCCATCCGTGACAATCGTTCCCCTTGTTGGCGGGGTTGGAGATGAAAGAGTAGATATCCATGCTAATTCCTTAGTAGCCAAAATTGGCGATGCTCTTCAAGCAAATTATAAGCTTCTTCATGTTCCTGTAATGGTGGATTCCAAGGAAGCAAAAGAAGTTTTAATAAGACAGCCTTCCATAAGAAAAATACTGGATCTAGCGGAGAAGTCGAGTATTGCCGTGGTAGGGATCGGAGGCAGCCCTGAGCATTCTACTATGGTGAAATCGTATCTTGGATCCAGCCATCAAGAAATTACGCAAGATGGAGGGATTGTCGGAGATATTTGTTACAACTTTATCGATAAGTTTGGAAAATCCATTCCAAATTCATGGAATGAGCGGGTGATTGCGATGGAAATAGATGTTTTGAAAAAGATTCCGCTTGTAATTGGAGTGGCTTCGGGGTTAGAAAAGGTAAATGCCATTAAAGCAGCGTTAGAAGGCAATCTTATACATGTATTAGTAACCGACGAGGTAACTGGTCAAGCTTTAGTAGGATAGAAAGAAAAAGCTGCAAAGATAATACTTGCGGCTTTTCTTGTCTAGCTTCACTGCCTATCGGCTAGTGGATTTCTCCGTCTTCTCCCTACGATAAGTCAACATCAGTTCCTGAACTACATCACTGTGTTTCCTTTATCTCAGTCGAAGACTCCGCAGGTGAAATTTGAGGTGCTAATTTCACTCAACCATACGCCGATGAGCAAGTCGCTTGCGCTTTTCTTGTCTAGCTTCAGCGCCTATCGGCTAGTGGATTTCTCCGTCTTCTCCCTACGATAAGTCAACATCAGTTCCTGAACTACGTCACTGTGTTTCCTTTATCTCAGTCGAAGACTCCGAAAACCATACGCCGATGAGCAAGTCGCTTGCGCTTTTCTTAGTACTTTATTACTAAAATGTTTTCAGTGCTGAATTTTTAGAAAGTTCTGTGTTGACAGCCCTTTCATTATTGATTAAACTGAAAGCATATTAACAAATGACACAAGTTGTGACAAATGATAATTTAAAATGAATTTTGCCACTCTTCATATCGTTTGTTATTTTTCTAAATTAATTTTTCCTATATAAACGAATTGTTTTGTAGAGAAAAATGGGTGAGGAGGATTAGCAAATGTCAATTTATCAACAACTTTTACAACGTGAAAAAGAAAATAACCCAATCAAGGTGGGTGTTATAGGTGCAGGGCAAATGGGGTTTGGAATGATTGCGCAAATATCCAAAATTCCTGGAATGTGTGTTACTGGAATATGTGATATGAATCTTGAAGCTGCAGAAAGAGCGCAAAATTTCTATAACTCACAGGCCGCTAGAAAAGAGGTAATGGTGGTCACAACAGACTACCGTAAAGTGATTCAATCACAAAATGTAGAGGTAATTGTGGATGCAACAGGAGTGCCAGAGGTTGGAGCGAATATTTCCCTTGAAGCATTAAGATCGAAAAAACATATCGTTTTACTAAATGTAGAGGTAGATATAACAATTGGATCCATTATGCATCAATTCTTCACCAATGCCGGATTAGTCTACACCGGTTCTGCTGGTGATGAGCCTGCCGCAACTCTTGAATTATACGAATTTGCTAAAACGATGGGACTGGAAGTACTAGTAGCTGGGAAAGGGAAAAACAATCCATTTATTCCTACCTCTAACCCTGATATCTGTGCTGCTGAAGCCAAACAAAAACATATGAGTGCACATATGCTAGCTGCTTTCCAAGACGGAACTAAGACGATGGCGGAGATGAACCTCTTAAGCAATGCAACAGGACTAATACCTGATAAAGTAGGAATGCATGGGGTAGAAGCAAACCTTGAAACGGTAGCAGATAAGCTTAACCTTATCGAAAACGGTGGTGTACTAGAAAACTTTGGTGTTGTTGAATATGTAAAAGGTTTGGCACCCGGTGTATTCGTTATTGTAAAAAGCGACTTAGCTCCTGTTGATGACGAACTTAGATATTTAAAGGTCGGTAAAGGTCCGCATTATGTACTCTATCGCCCATACCATCTAGCAAGCTTGGAAACTCCTATTACAATTGCAAAGGCAGTACTTCAACATGATTCTTCCATACAGCCGCTTGGAGCACCAGTAGCTGAAACCGTTGCAGTAGCAAAGCGTGATATCAAGGCTGGGGAAAAAGTAGATGGTATCGGTGGCTATTCTGTGCGAGGCGTACTTGAAACAAACGCTGACATGAAGAGTAACGGACATATTCCAATTGGATTAATCAGCGGCAATATTATTGCGAAGAGAGATATCTCGCTAGGTCAATTTTTAACATTGGATGATGTTGAATTAGATACATCTACTACTGTTTGGAAATTAAGAGCGCTTCAAGATCAACTTTTTCCAACATCTATTTCTAATAATAGCCAACTTGTAAAATTGTAAACAAATATTGAGATAACTATTTGCGGGAGGGGTTAGAAAACTATTATAAGATGCCATCTCCACTGCCCTTTCCGTGTGATGCTTTGGAGGTAAAAACGATGACACAATCAACCGTACAAGAAATTGGTATACTAGTTCCATCCTTTCAAGAGGATAAAATAGTGATTTTATTTGGACCAAGTGCCCCAGCAGAATTAAGAGAGATCTCGGTAATTCATGCATTCAACGAACTTGGCGAAGAACCATTAAAAGTAGGAGGAACTCTGACTTTTGATGATGAAACATTTACCATAACCGCAGTTGGATCTCTTGCCAACCAAAACTTTAAAGAGTTAGGGCATATTTCTATTTATTTTCAAGAGCACGAGGGTGAGGTACTTCCTGGGGCAGTCTTTGCAAGTCCATCCCGTTTCCCAACTATTAAAGAGGGAACCATCATATCAATCAAATAAACATAGCAGTATCAATGCTCCTTTTATCAGATAGAGTCCTATTAACTGATTTTAGGAGCTTTTTATTTTGGATTAAAAGAAGGAAAAAATATTAGTTTCTGTCTGCGGCGCCTATTGGCAGCGGTTTTCTACGTTCTTCCCTGTGGGTAAAACATACATTTAAAACTGCACCATAATCTCACTCATCCCGTACGCCAATGACCAAGGCGCTTTCTGCCTTTCTAATTGGCTGCCTATCGGCTAGTGGATTTCTCCGTCTCCTCCCGACGATAAGTCAACATCAGTTCGTGAAATACCTCACTGTGTTTCCATTATCTCCGTCGGAGACTCCGAAACCCATACGCCGATGAACAAGTCGCTTACGCTTTTCTTGTAATTATCAAAAAATTTGCACCAATCTCTTGACGAATGGATAAAATGGTATTACGATATTTACAAATGTAACTATATAGAACAAATGTAAAGAAGGAGGCTGTATCATGATGTTAAGCACAGTAAAAACACCACCCCATATTACAAACGAAAAGCTGGTGAACTTATATAAGGAAATGTGGCTAATCCGTTATTTTGACGAAAAAGTGGATCAATTTTTTGCAAAAGGGATGATTCATGGAACTACACATTTATGTGTTGGCCAAGAAGCTACAGCTGCAGGTGCAATCGCGGCCCTTCAAGAAATAGATAAAATTACAAGTACTCATCGTGGGCATGGTCATTGTATTTCCAAAGGGGCAGACGTAAACCGCATGATGGCTGAGCTATTTGGAAAAGAAACAGGATACTGTAAAGGAAAAGGAGGCTCCATGCACATAGCAGATGTGGATAAGGGAAATCTCGGCGCGAACGGAATTGTTGGCGGAGGAATCCCGCTAGCTGTTGGAGCTGCACTTACATCGAAAATGAAGAACCAAGGGTATGTTGTTCTTTGCTACTTTGGAGATGGAGCAAGCAATGAAGGAAGCTTCCATGAAGCTATTAATCTAGCATCTATTTGGAAATTACCTGTTGTATTCCTTTGTGAAAATAACCAATATGGCATGAGCGGGTCAGTAAAAGAAATGACGAACATCGAAAACATAGCTGATCGTGCTGGCGGCTATGGGATTCCGGGAAAGGTCATAGATGGAACCGATATGATAGAGATTATGAATACTGTATATGATGCAGTTGAAAATGCAAGACAGGGAAACGGTCCGACTCTACTAGAAGCGAAAACATACCGCTGGAAAGGTCATTCAAAGAGTGATGCAAAGAAATATCGGACTCGAGAAGAAGAAGAAGAGTGGAGAAAAAAGGACTCCATAAAGAAATATAAGGAGTTATTAATTCAAGAGGGATTGCTGACAGAAGGAAAAGCTTCTCAGCTTCAGGCAGAAGCAAAGCAAGAAATTGAAGAAGCTGTGAAATTTGCAGAAAATAGCCCGGAACCATCCATCGATTCGTTATTAGAGGACGTTTATGCATAAGGAGGAGAAAAAGTCATGAGAGAAATCAGCTATTTAGAAGCAGTAAGAGAAGCGATGAGCCAGGAAATGAGAAAGAACGAGGATGTTTTCCTTCTAGGAGAAGATATTGGTGTCTATGGAGGAGCATTTGGTGTAACCCGCGGCATGATTGAAGAATTTGGTCCCGAACGCGTACGGAATACACCAATCTCCGAAGCAGCGATAGCCGGGGGAGCAGTAGGTGCAGCGCTAACAGGTATGAGACCAATCCTGGAACTTCAATTTTCTGATTTCATCACGATTGCAATGGATAATCTAGTAAACCAAGCAGCGAAGCTACGTTATATGTATGGGGGAAAAGGAAAGGTTCCAATGGTGCTTAGAACTCCTGCAGGTTCCGGAACGGGTGCTGCAGCTCAGCATTCCCAAAGCTTAGAAGCATGGGTAGCTCATATTCCTGGATTAAAGGTCGTTCAACCTTCTACTGCTTATGATGCAAAAGGATTGTTAAAAGCAGCTATGGATGATGATAATCCGGTAATCTTTTACGAACATAAGCTTCTATATAAAACAAAAGGGTATGTACCAGAAGAACAATATTCGATTCCATTAGGAAAGGCTGATATTAAGAGAAAAGGGAAGGATGTAACGATTGTTGCTACTTCTATCATGGTTCATAAAGCCTTAGAAGCGGCCGAGGTTTTAGAAAAAGAGGGAATCGATATTGAGATAGTTGATCCGCGAACTCTTGTCCCACTTGATGAAGAAACCATTATCGAATCTGTGAAAAAGACTGGACGCGTAATAGTTGTACATGAAGCGGTAAAGAGAGGCGGATTTGGCGGTGAAATCGCCAGTGTTATTGCAGAAAGCGAAGCATTTGATTATTTGGATGCACCAATCAAACGCCTTGGCGGGCTGCCTATCCCAATTCCATATAATCCGAACTTAGAAAAGGCAGCAGTACCTCAAGTGGCAGATATTATAGCAGCAGTCAAAGAAACGGTTCAGTTTAAATAAGGGAGGGACTAGTATGGCAAAAGAAATCTTCATGCCGAAGCTTAGCAGTACGATGGAAGTAGGAACCCTCCTTCAATGGTTTAAAGAAGAGGGAGATCCCGTTTCAATGGGAGATCCGCTTTTTGAAATCATGACAGATAAAATCAATATTGAAGTAGAGTCATATGAGGATGGTTTTCTATTAAAAAAATACTTTGAAGTGGATGATGAAATTCCGGTGAACCAAATTATCGGTTATATTGGGGAAAAAAATGAACAAGTTCCCAATGAATCTCCGGGAATCTCATCAGGTGATTCGCAGGAATCGGTCAGTGCTGTCCAACAAGAAACGTCAATAGAGACAGATACAAATGAACACGTTTATTCTTCTACTGAGAAAGTCCGGGCTACGCCTGCTGCAAGACGGGTGGCAAGAGAAAATCAGATGGAACTTGCTCTTGTATCCGGAAGCGGACCAAATGGCAGAATTCAAGAAAAAGATGTCTTGCAATTCCTTTTACATCACGAGAATGAAGTAAAAATTACACCGCTAGCTAAGAAAATAGCCGATTCCAATCAGGTGGATATCGCCTCGCTTCAAGGATCAGGTGTGAATGGAAAAATTGTAAAGGAAGATGTAGCTCAAGCAATTGCGAGCCATAGACAGGATACGTCAGCACCTGTGAAACGCAAAAGACTTTCCGGTATGCGCAGAGTAATTGGGGAACGCATGCAGCAAAGTGTTAACACTGCTCCACATGTTACCCTAACAAGCGAAATTGATATGTCCAAGGTGAAAGAACTCCGGGCACAGTTGTTGCCAATCATCGAAAAACAAACAGGCTACCGTTTATCTTTTACAGAAGTGATCGTGAAAGCAGTAGGAGTTGTTCTTTCCAGACATGCTTCTGTAAATGCATCCTTGATTAGTGATGAAATCGTTTATAACGAAGAGATTAATATTGGCTTGGCTGTAGCAGTCGACGATGGATTACTAGTTCCTGTCCTAAAAAATGTGAATACAAAAGGACTTGCAGCCATTACAAGAGAAGCAAAAGAAATTGGCAAACAGGCACGCGATTCCACATTACAGCCTCAGCAGATGAAGGGTTCGACTTTCACTATCAGTAATTTAGGAATGTACGCAATTGATGCGTTCACACCAATTATTAACCTGCCAGAAACAGCGATTCTTGGTGTGGGCAGAATCCAAGATAAACCGGTAGTTATTAATCAATCTATCGAGATTCGCCCAATGATGACGGTCAGTCTATCCTTTGATCATCGGGTCATTGACGGTGCACCTGCTGCAGCATTTTTAACTGAGCTCAAACATGTACTGGAGAATCCATTTGAATTACTAGTATAGAAGAAACAGTAATTTATTCTTTTTGTGATCCCCGGTAATCGAACGAGTTAAAGTTTGCTAGTTGTTAACTATAGTTGCTTGAATAAGAGGTGGCAAAATGAACAAGACATATGATATTGCAGTAATCGGAGGAGGACCTGGGGGCTATATTGCAGCCTTCCAAGCCGCCGAGAACGGTAAAAAGGTAGCGATTATCGAATCCGACTTTTTAGGAGGAACATGCCTGAATCGTGGCTGTATTCCTTCTAAGACATTATTAAAACACGCAGAAATCATCGAATCCATCGAAAAAGCGAATAATTGGGGCATCGAAACAGGTACTCTCACCTTCTCATTGCAAAAGATGAAAAAACGGAAAGATGATGTAATTCAACGACTGCGTAATGGGATTGCCTTTTTAATGAAAAAGGGACTAGTAGATGTATTTGAAGGATTTGGAATGTTGGAGGACAACAACCAAATTAAAATTTTACAAGAGGAAAAGGATGAAGTTATTCATGCAGAAAAAATAATTATTGCAACTGGATCCACTCCAGTCGTTCCTCCTATTCCAGGATTAAACGATGTTCATTTTGATACAAGTGATACGATTTTCGAACTTCCGCATATTCCGGAATCGATTACGATTATCGGAGGCGGAGTAATAGGGGTAGAATTTGCCTGCATCTTTGCTAGTTTAAAATCAAAAGTTACGGTCATCGAAATGTCCGATAGATTAGTACCTGGTGAGGACTTAGAGGCATCTGAACTTCTTGAAAAAGTCTTAAAGAAAAAAGGTGTTCAAATCTTCGTAAGCACAAAGGTAGAAAAGGTAAAAAAAGCAGGAGACCTAAAATCTATTGTTTGCACAGATAAGTTGGGAAAGGAACTCACTGTCGAAACGGAATCCTTACTGATTAGTGTTGGACGAAGACCGAACCTATCTGCAGTTGCAAATCAATCTCTACAAATGAATGGACCTTTCATTAAAGTAAACAAAAAAATGGAAACAAATTTGCCAAATGTATATGCGGTAGGAGACGTTGTCGGAGGGTACCAGCTTGCGCATGTCGCTAGTGCGGAAGGGATTGTGGCAGCTAACAATGCCTCTGGAAAAGCAGACCTGATTGATTACAAGGTAGTACCAAGATGCATTTATACGTTACCCGAAATCGCTAGTGTTGGCATGACAGAAGCAGAGGCCCTTCAAATAGGCTTGACCGTTCGTACTGAAAAATTTGACCTCTCAGGAAGTGGAAAAGCATTAGCCCTAGGTGAAACAGAAGGGTTCACTAAAATTGTCTATGACGAAAAATATGGAGAAATCATCGGGGTGACCATGGTTGGCCCGCATGTAACGGAAATAATTTCGGAAGCATCTGCCTTTATGTTTTTAGAAGGCACCGTTGATGAAGTAGCAAAAATGATTCATCCTCATCCAACGGTTTCGGAGGCATTTTTTGAGGCGGCGTTGAGGGTGAAAAATAACCAAAAAGAAAAAGCTTTCCATAATTGATATTCTTTCAAGTGCTAGAGCACCTCAAAAATGTTCTAGCACTATTTTTATAACCTCAACAACTATTAAGGCTTATAAATTCCTAATCTATTACGGAAAAATTATACAGTACAATCTTGAACAAAAGTACGTAATGCTATAGGAAAAAAGTTGTGATGAAAACGGTTACAAAATATTCGGAATACCCACTATAATCAAATTATAAGGAGGTTTAAAGGATGTTCCTTGATGATAGATGTGTCAATTTATTGCATGAATTGATTAGAAATCCTCAAATAAAAAATAAGGAACTGGAAAATAAATTTCATCTAAGCAGAAGACAAATTACTTATTCAATAGAAAAAGTGAATCAGTGGTTAGTAACCAATCAACTTAGTCCGATTACGAAGAGTAAAAATGGATACTTTATTATCGATAAAAAGGTTTTTGAGCATTTTTCTGATGGAGAAAGCGAGACATATTCCGTAGAGGAATACTTACCAACGGAAAAAGAAAGAGCGATTTTAATTATTTTATATTTATTAGGCAAAAAAGAATCGGTCTCTCTCTTTCATATTATTCAGCTATTAAATGTAAGCAGAAATACTGGTATAAGGGATATTAAAGAAGCGGAGGGATTTGTAAACAAATATTCACTCTCTATCGTGTATTCACGCCAAGATGGTTACGATATCGTAGGAGATGAATTGCAAATTCGGAGGCTATTAGTGGAAGTTGTCAAATCAGTATTGAACTTTTACAAGGGGTATAAGTACTTCGAAAAAATATTGCAATTAGATATCAGTGTAATGAGAGAAAAAATAAGGTCTATAGAAAAATTACTGAATATTCACTTAACTGACGAAAGCTACGAAAGTCTTCCTTATATTTTTGAACTTATTTTCCAAAGAATTGAACAAGGAAAGCTTTTGCAAGCTCAGTTTAATATCCATCTGGAGGAACTTGAAGATACCGAAGAATATGCTGCAACAGAGATGCTACTAAAAGAAGATAAAGATTTGCCTTTTACAGAAAGAATTTGGTTAACACTTCAACTTTTAACGTCCAATGTACGATCTGCAGATCTTTTAACCGATGAAAGAATTAAAAATTTGCGAGCAGCAATCATACAGGCAATTAATCATTTTGAATTAAAATCGTGCATTTTCATTGCGGACAAAGAAGAAATCGTGGAAAAGTTGATGGTTCATATGCGCCCAGCTTATTACAGAATCAAGTATCACTTGACTCTAAAGAATCACTTTCCTGAAAAAATATTAGAGGAGTATCGAGATTTAAATGAAATGGTGAAGGCCTCTATCCATCCTATTGAGGAATTAATAGGAGAGAAATTGCCTCCAAGTGAAATTGCCTTCATTACAATGTTTATTGCGGGACAACTCATAAAACAAGGAGAGCAATTGAACAAAAAGAAACGAGCATTGGTAGTGTGTACGAATGGGCTAACCATCTCGAAAATTATGATTCATACTCTAAACGAGTTATTTCCAGAGTTTTATATCGCGGACAGTCTTTCTTTACGGCAATTTCAAAGTTACGGACAAGAATATGATATTGTGTTTAGTACTATTCCTGTTCAAACAGAAAAACCAATATATTTAGTAAACCCATTAATGACTGCATCTGAAAAGGAAGTTTTAAGAAAGCAGGTTATCAATAAGATAGATAAACAAAGTTTTAACAACATCAATGTCAATAAAGTAATAGAAACTATAAAAGAACATGCTATTGTAACCGATGAGATTGCTTTATTAACTTCTCTGTCTAGGTTGTTTCGAGTTAGCCAAAAGAGAGAGAGGAAGGATTTAAATAGAAATATAAATCATGATTTAAGACAATTTTTGCCAAGTGAATTTATTCAATTACGAGACAAAGTAAAAGACTGGCAGGAAGGAATTAGTATTGCATGTCAGCCGCTAATTGAAAGCAATATTGTTAAACCATCATATGTAAAGACTTTGATAGAAGAAAATGATCATCATCACCTCTACAGCTTTTTAGGAAAATGGATGGCCATTCCCCATGCTGCTCCTGAAAAAGGAGTAATGGCAGATGCATTCGCTATGTTAATTTTAAAGGAACCTATCTCTTTTAAAAACGGACATAAGGTATCTATTATCACGCCGCTGGCAATTTATAATCAAAATCGGCACTTGAAGGCACTTTCTCAACTAGTAAAGCTTGCGGAAGATGAGGAAAGAATTTCAAGAATACTAGAATCACAGAATGTGTCCGAGGCTTGGTTGATGATAAATGGAGCAAGCTAGGAGGAATAAAATGTTTTTCAATAAAAAAATAACCTTTTTTAATCTAGAAGTGAGTACTCGGGAAGAAGTATTAAAAAAAATGGCAGACAAATTATATGAGGCTCAACTTGTAGAACCAACGTTTTATAAAGGAATTTTGGATAGGGAAGAGGTCTTCCCCACAGGTCTTTCCGTCGTTCCGTATGGAATTGCGATTCCTCATACAGATGCTGATAAAGTAAAAGTGCCGCAAATTGCATTTGCGTCTTTAAAAACACCTGTAAAGTTTAAACAAATGGGTAATCAGGATAGTGATGTAGAAGTATCCTTGGTATTTATGCTTGCTTTAAAAAAAGCAGAAGACCAAATAAATATGCTGCAAAAATTAATGGATGTTTTCCAAAATGAAACCATGCTTATTGGGTTTACACAATGTAAAACACAAGAGGATTTCGAAGTTTTATTAAATCAGGTAGGGCTTGCTTAAAGAGTTAATCTGATTAGTACTCGATTGAATCGAAACTTGTAACTTGCATCTCTTTTCGGGTTACAGGATTTTGATTTAGCAATAATTTCAATTATACCTTTTTAAAAAGTGAATGAAAAATTAGGAGGGGAAGAAATGTCGGTTATACAATGGTTTGTTGATCTTGGAGCAAGTGTTATGCTGCCAATCTTATTGTTCATCTTTGGAATTATATTAGGGACGAAACCCAGTAAAGCCTTTAAAGCGGGATTAACGGTAGGAATTGGGTTTGTGGGCTTAAACCTTGTTATCGGGTTATTAACAAGCAGTTTAGGGCCAGCAGCAAAGGCAATGGTGGATCATTTTGGATTTAAACTCGGTTCCATCGATGTTGGGTGGCCAGCAGCGGCTGCGATATCGTATGGTACTGCATTAGGAAGCTTAGCGATTCCACTAGGAATAGGAATTAACGTCGTTCTTCTAATAACTGGCCTCACAAGAACGTTGGATGTTGATATTTGGGATTATTGGCATTGTGCTTTTACTGGTTCACTGGTATACGCATTAACAGGTAACTTTGCATTAGGACTATATACAATTGCAGTACACTTAATTGTGATTTTCTTCCTTGGTGATTTAATTGCAAAGGATATTAGTAAGTTTTATGGATTCAAAAACATCACCTTCCCGCATGGCGCATCTGCACCATCCTATCTTGTAGCAAAGCCTTTGAATTGGCTTTTTGATCGAATTCCAGGATTTAATAAATTAGAAGCAAATCCTGAAACAATCCAAAAAAGAATCGGAATATTCGGTGATTCTACTGTCATGGGTGTTTTAATTGGTATCGTGATTGGAATATTAGCAGGTTACAATGTAAAGGAAGTTCTACAGTTAGCTGTTCAAACAGGTGCTGTTATGATGCTAATGCCTAGAATGGTGTCCCTACTTATGGAAGGGCTTTCACCAATCTCTGAGGCTGCCAGCGAGTTTGTAAGGAAGAAAATGCCTGGACGTGACTTGTATATTGGGATGGACAGCGCTTTGTCCGTTGGGCATCCAGCTGTCTTATCCGCTTCATTAATTATTGTTCCTATTACGCTGTTTTTAGCGGTTATTTCACCAGGTAATAAAGTCTTGCCGTTTGGAGATTTAGCAACGATTCCTTTTCTAGTTTGCTTAATGACACCAGTGTTTAGAGGAAATATTATCCGAACCGTAGTTGCAGGAACTATATACATGGCCGTTGGTTTATTAATTGCTTCCTGGGCAGCACCACTTATTACCCAATCAGCACTTGCTGCTAAATTCGACATGGGTGGAAATACTAGTATTTCTGCACTAGTAGATGGCGCTGTATGGACAACATTCATCTTTGTTGGATTGGCAAAAGTGATTAGTTGGTTAGGAATTACCATTATTGGCGTTATAGCCGTCGGAGGACTTGTCTACATGAACAAAATTAAGCCAAAACGTGCAGAAAAGCTAGAAAATAACAACAGCGCAAAAATGTGATTGGGACCGAACACCTTTCCCCTGTCTACTACGATACGGGTTCCCTTTTCCAAAGTGGGATGAGGGGACAGGTACCTTGTCCCACTATGAAAGGAGAGAGTCTATGTTAGAAGAAATAAAAAAATTGGTTTGCGATGCGAATAAGTCTTTAAAAGAATTAAATCTCGTAAAATGGACGAGTGGAAATGTAAGCTTTCGAGATAGTAACACCAATAACGTTGTGATTAAACCAAGTGGAGTTCATTTTGACGATCTAAAACCGGAAGATATGGTTGTGGTAGATTTATACGGCAATGTTGTTGAAGGACATTTAAAACCATCCGTAGATACCGCGAGCCATTTGTATGTATATAGACATCGAGATGATATTCATAGCATTGTCCATACCCATTCGCCTTTCGCAACTAGTTTTGCTATACGGGGCTTGAATATTCCTTCTTATACGACAACAGCAGCGAATATCTTTAAAGATTATGTTCCATGCTCCGATTTTGCTGCAATAGGGGAAGAGGAAATTGGAAGGCAGATTGTTGATAACATAGGCTCTTCACCCGCTGTGCTGCTACGTAATCATGGAGTGTTCACAGTGGGAACAGATATCGAGCATGCATTAAAGGCAGCAGTTATTTTAGAGGAAACAGCGGAATATGCCCACTATGCAACATTACATGATCCAGATTTGATGCCTCTAAGAAAAGAGATTATTGAACAATGCAATCATTTTTACAGAACATCATATGGCCAGACAGAAAAGAAAGACCAAACTATATTATAAAGGATGAGGATAAATGAAAAAGCTATTAATTATGTGTGGAACAGGTATTGCGACATCAACCGTTGTAACAGGTAAGGTGAAAACCTGGCTAGCGGAAAATGGCCTAGAAAATCAGGTTCAGCTATATCAATCGAAAATAAGTGAAGAGCTGAGTAGAATCAATGATTATGATATTGTAGTCTCTACAACTCTTGTTCCCGATAATATTAAAGAAAAAGTTATTGATGGAGTTCCGCTTTTAACAGGGATTGGAAAAGAAGAGATGTTTGAAAAAATTAAAGAGCAAATTCTTTCTTAAAACTTTAAGTAGCTTGCAGCCACAAGTCAGGTGTCTGCAGGCTTTTTTAACATATTAAGATAGTATATAACTTTTATCCTAACAAATTACTTATTAATGTAGACTCTTGTCTAGCTTCAACACCTATCGGCTAGCGGATTTCTCCCTGTCCTCCCTACGATAAGTCAACATCAATTCCTGACCTGCGTCCCTGTGTTTCCTATATCTCAGTCGAAGACCCTGAAGGTGACATTTGCAGAGCTAATTTCACTCATCCATACGCCGATGACCAAGGCGCTTGTGCTTTTCTTATAAGGAGGTAAAAAATATGAACAATTACAAAGTATTATTCCTAGATGTAGACGGAACGATTGTCAGACCGGACGGTACCATAGAGCCATCGACAAATAGGGCAATCACTGATATACAAAACCTTGGCATTCAGGTAATTCTGACAACCGGAAGACCGATACATGAAGTCGAAAGTTTAGGGGAATACTTACGGATTCAATCGTATATAGGGTATAACGGCGGAGCAGCGACTTTAAATGGAAGGAGTATATTTAAAATACCATTCCCCAAAGAAAGTGTTCAGGGGATATTAACAATTGCAAAAAAATATCAGCATGAATCTTCTTACGCATTATGATTCCTCTTTCACAATATTTTTTAAAGAAATTTGATTATCATCGTAACAAGGCTATCACCTATACTGACTTTCGTATTCAGGATGTTCTGGGGGCAACGGTCATTAATCTAAAAAAAGAGGAAGTTCATTTATATGATGGTTTACCGGAATAAATTTATCCGAAGCTAATGTAGAAGGATTGAACCATTACTTCGATATTATACGGAATAATGTAAATAAAGGTACTAGTGTGAAGAGGGTGTTAGATTATTTAGGTATACCAATAGAAAATTCGATTGCATTTGGTGACGGTTTAAAT
>Ga0224736_1004_pt1 | contig 116890 bp, 107 predicted proteins | sample IA12soil_MG_GH6A_FD_161628 | JGI IMG/M metagenome (GOLD analysis project Ga0224736, IMG submission 161628) | Enriched cells from agricultural soil in Iowa, United States - IA12soil_MG_GH6A(-) | ecosystem: Environmental > Terrestrial > Soil > Agricultural land | place: USA: Iowa | collected...
TGTCAGTTTCATTCCTTTATGTATATTCAATTTCAAGTTTAATCGAACATGGCAAAAGAAGTTTGCCGATACTAAAATACTAAATATTATCATAACACGAACGGAGTAAATTTGGGAAGAATTGTCCACCTATGTCGATAAGGGGAATTATTCAATTGGAGGAATAAAATGACCAATATTATTATGAAAGCAGCACCTTCTTTATTAGAAAAAATGAAAGACCATTATAAGCAAGCACTTTTAGAAAAAGTTCCACAAGGTGGGCTTTTTGTGGCTAAAACGAATAACTGCACGATTACCGCGTACCGTTCTGGAAAAGTCATGTTTCAAGGAAAAAATAATGAGATGGAAGCAGCTAAATGGGGAAATGCTGAGCCATCGAAATCTCCTACAGCATTTAAGGCAAAAACATCCGGATCTGCCCTGCCAGAAAATATAGCCAGCATGTCCTTCATCGGCTCAGACGAGGTTGGAACGGGAGATTATTTTGGCCCAATCACGGTTGTGAGTGCTTATGTAAGAAAAGAGCATATCCCATTACTGAAGGAACTCGGGGTAAAGGATTCAAAAAATTTAACAGATCCGCAAATCATGAAAATTGCTAAAGATTTACTTTCTATCATTCCGTATAGCTTGCTCAAACTTCAAAATGAAAAATATAATCGGTTGCAAGCATCTGGAATGTCTCAAGGAAAAATGAAGGCCATTTTGCATAACCAAGCATTGATTCATCTATTAAAAAAAATTTCTCCTGAAGAGCCTGAAGGAATTCTCATTGACCAGTTTGTAGAAGCAAATACTTATTTCCGCCACTTACAAGGTCAGAAGGAGATTTGCACAAACAATGTGTATTTCAGTACAAAGGGTGAGAGCATTCATATCGCGGTTGCAGCTGCTTCTATTTTAGCCAGATATGCGTTTGTAAAGGCAATGGATAAATTAAGTGAGGAAGCTGGTTTTACTCTTCCGAAGGGTGCCGGACATCAGGTTGATCAGGCTGCAGCAAAATTAATCCAACTAAAGGGGGAAGCTTCTTTGGATCATTTTACAAAATTGCATTTTGCAAATACGGAAAAGGCGAAAAAAATTTCAGAGAGTATGTAATGTGAAATGCAGAATCGAGTTTTGCGGACACCAGTCCCCTAATTGTGATTAAACGGACAAAATCCTTATGAAAAAGGACACAGGTTCCGGTTATTCGGGAAAGAGTCAGTGATTATCGTATGATTTCCCTTACATAACGTACTCTGTGTCCAATGCTTAAATCATTTTATGGAAATAGCGGATTCTCTGTCCGCTTAAAAACCTAAGTATTTACTCCCCGCTTTTGCCTTCTATTATTCTTTCAGGATGAGAATAGATATTAAATTGATGTTTTCTAATAAATCCTACAACCGTGATTCCAAGGTCATTTGCCAGCTCAATGGCCAGTGTCGTTGGAGCTGATTTAGACAGAATAATCCCGATTCCCATTTTGGCTGCTTTTAATAACACTTCCGATGAAACCCTGCCGCTAAAAGAAATGATTTTATCATTGCGAGGCAATTTTTCTTTTAAACAAATACCATAGAGCTTATCAAGTGCATTGTGACGTCCAATATCCGTTTGAATATATAACAGTTGGTCGGCTGTGCAAAGCGCTGCATTATGAACCCCGCCAGTTTGTTGAAAATCAACGGATTGCTCATGCATAAGCTTCATGAGATGAAAACATTGTTCACTAGTAATCTGATTTTTACTAAGAACGGTTCTCGCTGTTCTTGCATCATTATGAAAATAAAATTGCCTACTTTTCCCACAGCAGGAACCGATGAATCGTTTTGAATAAAATTCCTTATAAATAGACTGCTTGATCTTCAGGCTAATATACACAAGTCCTTTTCCTTCATCCACTGCCATTGAAGCGATTTCTTCGAACGTACGAATTAGGCCCTCTGACGCTAAAAAGCCAACCACGAGCTCCTCTAAATTGGTTGGTGAGCAAACCATTGTCGCAAATTCCTCATTATCGATAAAAATTGTTAGAGGATATTCCATTGCCACTTCATCTTGCATATCAACAAAGGAATTTCCGTCAAACTTGATTATCGGCACACTGTTTCTTACACTGTTTTCCATAATTTCGCCTACTCCGTAACAATTTACCATTAGAATATCAAATTTTCTGTAAATTGTATAGAAATAGAGATTAAATGATTGCTTGTGAACAAATTTGTAGATTTAGCTTGTATAAGTTCTATGGTAAAATGAATAAAATGGTTATAAAGGAGATGAACAAATATGTACGATGTTTATACCTCGGTAAATAAACGGAATCTAATGGGATCCGTGTTAAAAGCATTTGCTCTTTCCCTATGTATGGCTGTCATTGGTATGCTTATCGGAACGATGGTACCTCCAGCATTATTCATGCCATTAATAGTCGTGGAGTTCATCATGATTCTATCTGCATTTCTTTTAAGAAAGAAAAAAAGCGTTGGATATGGATTTTTATTTGCCTTTACATTTATCTCAGGTATTACAACTTATCCAATAGTTGCACATTACTTAGCAACCTCAGGGGCTAAAGTTGTATTATCTGCTTTCACCGCAACCCTTGTTATTTTCGCCGTTATGAGCTTTGTTGGTACAAAAACGAAAAAAGATTTATCCTTCTTAAGCGGGTTTTTATTGACGGCTTTACTTGCTTTAGTTGTTATCGGATTGATCAATATCTTTTCACCGTTCTCCTCTACTGCGCTTTTTGTCGCATCGATTATCGGAACGGTAGTCTTCTCTCTTTACATCATGTTTGACTTTAATCGCATGAAGCGTATGGAATTTACAGAAGAAGCAGTTCCACTGCTAGCACTTAACCTATTCCTAGACTTCATTAACTTGTTCTTAGAGTTACTAAGGTTCATCGGTTTTCTTAGCAGGGATTAAATAAAACGCAGATTCAGTTAGGATCTGCGTTTTTGGTTTTATCCTCTTAATTCCGCACCCGCTTCGTCTTTTACAGCTGCAAGTACTTTATCATGTGCTTTTACCACTTCTTCGTCCGTTAATGTTCTTTCAGGATCCATATAAGTTAAAGAGAAGGCAATAGATTTTTTACCTGGTTCCATATGTTCCCCTTCATATAAGTCAAATATGGAGACATTCCTCAATAATTTCCCGCCCACGTTCTGGATAATTTCTTTTAACTCACCAGCGTTCACATTACGATCTACTACTAATGCGATATCGCGTATAATCGCAGGGAAGCGTGGAATAGCGTTGTATTGAAGAGCTGGAACTATGTGTTCAAAAACTGGCTCCATATTGATTTCAAATACATACGTTTCTTTTAAATCCAAGTCTTTTTGAACTTGCGGATGTACTTGACCCACATATCCTATTACATTTTCATCAAGGACAACCTCTGCCGTTCTACCTGGGTGCATTCCATCCACAGCAGCAGCTTTATAAGTAATGGAGTCACTTACACCAAGCTTTTCAAACAGGCCTTCAAGAACTCCTTTTGCCACATAAAAATCAACTGGCTTTTTCTCACCTTGCCAAGGATGGTTTAACCACAAACCAGTGATCGCGCCAGCCAAATGTTCATGCTCTTCAGGCTGCTCATTATCTGTTGTTTTTAGAAAGACAGATCCAATTTCATATAAAGAAATAGATTCATTCTTACGAGCATTATTATAAGATACAACTTCCAATAACTGTGGAACGATGCTCAAACGCAAGTAGCTTCTTTCTTCACTCATCGGCATTGCAAGGCGGATTGGTTCGCGCTTCTCAAGAGCAAACTGCGAAGATTTCTCTAAACTTGTCAACGAATACGTAACCGCTTGGTTCAGTCCTGCACCCTCTAAAAATCTTTTTGTCGTGCGGCGTTTTCTTTGAATATCACTTAACCCTCCAGGAGTTGCAGCACCTGTTGGTAAGGTTGTTGGTAAATTATCATATCCGTAAAGTCTTGCAACCTCTTCAATTAAATCTTCTTGGATCGTAATATCTCCACGACGTGTTGGAACCGTAATAGTAAAGGTGTCATTGTCAACTTCAACGCCAAATTGCAAACGATCAAAAATATCCTGCACTTCTTCTTTTGTTATGGAGGTTCCTAAGAAAGAATTTATTTTATCCAGTGTAATGGAAATAACAGCAGGTTCCACTTTTAAAGAATTAACCTCAACTGTACCATCCAGAACCTCACCACCGGCATATTTAGCCATTAATTGGGCTGCTCTTTCTGCTGCAGGATGAACTCGATTTGGATCAATTCCTTTTTCATATCGTGCACTTGCTTCACTTCGTAAGCCGTGATCTTTTGATGCATTTCTGATTGTTTGCGCATCAAAATATGCGGATTCAAGCAAAACTGTAGTTGTATCAGAAGTGACCTCTGAATTTGCACCACCCATAACACCAGCCATAGCTACAGGTTCTTTTCCGTTTGTAATAACAAGATGATTCGACTTTAATGTTCTTTCTGCATCATCTAGGGTGACAATTTTTTCTCCTTCATGTGCTAAACGGACTACGATTTCTTTTGTGCCAAGCTGATCATAGTCAAATGCATGTAATGGCTGACCGTACTCTAATAGGATAAAGTTTGTAATATCTACCACGTTATTATGAGGGCGAATACCTGCGGATATTAATCGCGTTTGCATCCATAATGGGGACGGTCCAATTTTTACATTTTTAATCACTTTTGCTGTATAAAGCGGATTTTCTTCTTTTGCTTCCACTTTAACAGAGATATAATCGGAAGCTTTTTCAGAAGAATGCTCATGATCAACACTTGGAAGCTTTACTTCTTTCCCTATAATTGCTCCTGTTTCATAAGCAACACCTAGCATGCTTAAACAATCAGAACGGTTTGGAGTTAAACCTAACTCTAGCACTTCATCATCTAAATTTAATAAGGCAAGTGCATCAGAGCCAACTTCCACATCATCTGGGAAAACAAAAATTCCTTCTGAATATTCTTTAGCAACTAGTTTATTGTCTATTCCAAGCTCTTTAAGCGAACAAATCATTCCGTTTGATTCTTCTCCGCGAAGCTTGGAACGTTTGATTTTGAAATTGCCTGGTAAAACTGCTCCTACCGTTGCTACAGCAACCTTTTGGCCTTTTCCAACATTTGGTGCACCACAAACGATTTGTACTGGTTCGCCTTCGCCTAAATCAACCTGGCAGACGTTCAATTTATCAGCATTTGGGTGTTTTTCACATTCTAGGACATGCCCTACCACAACACCGCTGACACCCTTGCTTTTTTGTTCTACACCTTCCACCTCAATACCGCTACGTGTAATTTTTTCTGCAAGATCGTGTGCGTCAACTCCTGTTAAATCTACATATTCTTGCAGCCATTTATAAGAAACTAACATTTATATCCCTCCTACTATAATGTGGCCTTTCACTAAATTGTTGCTTTTCGTATTTTGTTTAATATCCTAATAGGGGACTCTATCTTACGAAAGAAACGAATCCACCCTTACAATTAGCCTCATCAGGTTTTCCTGTTAGCAACAAATCACAAAGAAAAGAGCCATTACTCATTTACTGCAAATTGCTTTAAGAATCGAATATCATTTGTATAGAAATGACGAATATCATCAATTCCGTATTTTAACATCGCAATACGTTCAGGTCCCATTCCAAAAGCAAATCCTGTATACTTTTTAGAATCAAATCCTGCCATTTCCAAAACATTCGGATGAACCATACCTGCTCCTAGAATTTCAATCCAGCCAGTTCCTTTACATACACTACATCCTTCACCACCACAGATCTTACAAGTGATGTCCATTTCAACAGATGGTTCTGTGAATGGGAAGAAGCTTGGACGGAGGCGGATTTCACGATCTTCTCCAAACATTTTCTTAGCAAACACTTGTAGGGTACCTTTTAAATCACCCATAGTGATGTTTTCATCCACCACTAAACCTTCAATTTGCATGAATTGATGAGAGTGTGTCGCATCATCATTATCACGGCGATATACTTTACCAGGGCAAATAATTTTCACTGGTCCTTTGCCTTCATGCTTTTCCATTGTTCTTGCTTGTACAGGTGATGTATGAGTGCGAAGCAGCAATTCTTCCGTAATGTAGAAGGAATCCTGCATATCACGAGCTGGGTGACCTTTTGGCAGGTTCAATGCTTCGAAGTTATAATAATCCTTTTCTACTTCAGGTCCTTCTGCCACTTGATAACCCATTCCGATAAATAGGTCTTCAATTTCTTCAATTACCTTTGTTAATGGGTGATGATTACCTACCTTTACCGGACGTCCAGGAAGGGTAATGTCAATTGTTTCAGAAGCTAATTGTTTTTCAACAGCTGCTGCCTCTAATGCTTCTTGTTTTGCTTCGATTTTTTCACTAATCGCAGCTCGAACTTCATTTGCCAGAGCCCCCATTTTAGGTCGTTCCTCAGCGGATAATTGACCCATTCCTCTTAAAACTTCGGTAATGGGACCTTTTTTTCCTAAATACGCAACACGAATATCATTTAATGATTTTAAGTCCTCGGTTTGCTCAATTTTTTGTAAAGCCTCGGCTTGAAGCTCTTTTAGTTTTTGCTCCATGATTTTTCCTCCTTTGATTAGACAAGCATAAGCGCCTTGCTCATCGGCGTACGAATAAGTGAAATTTGAAGTGTCATTTCACCTTCGGCGTCTTCGACTTACATAAAGGAAACACAGCGATGTAGTTCACGAGCAAGTGAAATTATCACTTAAATTTCAGCTGATGTCGACTTATCGTAGGGAATAGACGTAGAAATCCGCTAGCCGATAGGCGCTCAAGCTAGACAGCATCCAAACTTGTTATAATAATTTTTGAGATAAAAAACGTATACGTTATTACCTCCAAATAAAAAACCCCGTCTCCACAAAGGGACGAGGTTATCATCGCGGTACCACCCTAATTAACATAAAAAAACATTATGTTCACTTCACTTTGATAACGGCTTTTCACCGAAGCATCTTTACGTTTCAAAAACGGTCCCGATGCTGACTCCAGGGGTGAACTTCACTTAATTCTTCATAAAAATGCTTTCAGTCTTCGGCATTTTCTCCCTGCATGAATTTCATAAGCTACTCTTCCCTATCATTGTCTTTCATCTCATTCAATTGTTTCTATTATAGTATTTTGTGAAATGATTTTCAAATGGATTTTAATATATTATGTCATTTTTTATCTAAGTGACCTCTAATTTTTAAAATAATACATCAAAATGCCAGCAGCAACTGCTACATTTAATGATTCACTCTTTCCAAAGATAGGTATGTACAGATTTTTATCTGTTAAAGATAATACTTCTTTTGATACACCATTCCCTTCGTTCCCCAAAATAAGGGCAAAGGAGGGTTCCGGTTGCACTTCTTTATAAGGAATTCCATTTTCCAGCGCTGTACCGTAGATTGGAACATTTGCAGCCTTTAGTTTTGGAATCCATTCCTGTAAATTCCCCGACAAAAACTCCACATGAAAATGGCTTCCTTGAGCAGAGCGAAGAACCTTAGGATTATAAATATCTGCAGTCCCTTTCCCTAAAAGTATCACATCGATTCCAGCAGCATCCGCTGTTCGAATCATCGTACCTAAATTTCCCGGATCTTGAACACCGTCAAGTATTACATATGATTTACCCGTTAAGTCATCAATGGTAGCTTTTCTTATCTGACATATCGCAAAAATACCTTGCGTCGTTTCGGTATCGGAAATTAGTTTGCTTATTTCTGACGTAACTCTCGTTATAGATAATTCACTTACGTCCCAATTTGAAGGTATATCTACTTCTTCACTAACAATGATTTCCATTATATCCTCTTTATACTGTAGGGCTTCCTCTACTAAATGAAAACCTTCCAGAATATAAGTGTTTGTTTTTTCACGTTCTTTTTTGGCTAATAACTTTTTCCATTGTTTTATTTGGGGATTTTGTATGGATTGGATATATTTCACAAGACAGTTCTCCTTATTATAGCTTGACTATCATTATAACGTATTTTTCATACATAGAAAATTTACTTAGTGTAATGATAAAAGGGAAAAGAATAAAAAGGAGTGTGTCTTCATGAATTTGAACCTTCGAAATGCTATTATTCACAACGTTTCAGGCAATACACAAGATCAATTGAAAGATACGATTGTAGATGCAATACAAAGAGGCGAAGAAAAGCTGCTTCCAGGTTTAGGCGTGTTATTTGAGGTAATTTGGAACAATGCGGATCAAAAGGAACAAGAAATGATGCTTGATACACTAGAACAAGGTTTAAAACATTAAGCAGCAATATCAATTAACAGAAGTTTTTATTAGAAGTTCTAAATACCATCTGAAAGAAAAATCGACGCAATGCGGCCCCTTCAGAATTCTAAAGACCATTTGTTCGAGGAAATAAGTGGGAGATAGGCTTTATTAGGGGCATAAAGACCCTTTTCATTCAAAAAATCAGTCTGAATGGGTCTTTAAAAGGATTCTAAAAACCAATCGATGTCCAGAAACGCTATAGAAATAGCACCTTATGTAAATAAGCGGAATTAGTGTCCGCCAAAAGCAAAACACGCATGGATTTCTCAAATATCCATGCGTGTTTGCTTGCTTATAGCAGTCTTACTCAAATGTAAGTTTATTTACTGTATCTCTGTCTAAGCGCTTAATTACTTCTGTAATTAACTTCACTGCATTTTCATAATCATCACGATGAAGCATTGCAGCGTGTGAATGAATATAACGAGTTGCAATGGTAATAGCCAGTGATGGGACACCATTTGCTGTTAAATGGATGGAACCCGCGTCTGTTCCGCCACCAGGAATCGATTCAAATTGATACGGGATATTTAATTCCTCCGCAACACCTACAACTAAGTCACGAAGTCCTTTATGAGATACCATTGAAGCATCATAAAGGATAATTTGAGGACCTTCACCCATTTTACTCATTGCTTCTTTTTCAGAAAGTCCTGGTGTGTCACCTGCAATCCCTACGTCAACACCAAAGCCGATATCAGGCTTAATAACATTTGCAGCTGTCTTAGCTCCGCGAAGACCAACTTCTTCCTGAACATTTCCTACTCCGTATACAATGTTTGGATGATTTTCATTTTTTAAGTTCTTAAGGACATCAATTGCAATCGCACAACCAATACGATTATCCCATGCTTTTGCTAAAAGCATTTTTTCATTATTCATTACAGTAAACTCGAAATATGGAACGACCATATCCCCTGGCAATACGCCCCACTCAAGAGCTTCTTCTTTGCTGGAAGCACCAATATCAATAAACATGTCTTTGATTTCGTATGGTTTTTTACGAACTTCAGCTGATAATACATGTGGCGGTTTTGAACCGATAATACCTGTAATATCTCCTTTTCGGGTCACAATTGTCACACGTTGAGCAAGCATAACTTGTGACCACCAGCCTCCAACCGTTTGAAAACGGATAAAGCCCTTATCATCGATTTTTGTTACCATGAAGCCGACTTCATCTAAATGGCCAGCCACCATGATCTTGGGGCCATTCTCATCGCCAACTTTTTTCGCAATTAAACTGCCTAAACCATCAGAAGTAATTTCATCAGCAAACGGTTCTATGTATTTTTTCATCACATCATAAACTTCACGTTCATTTCCTGGAATGCCCTTTGCATCTGTTAGGTCCTTCAGCATCGTTAATGTTTCATCTAATTTAGCCAATATCATGACCTCCGAATTAATAATATGTACCTTCCCTATTATAATGGAAAAAGCAAAAATGTACAAAAATTCTGCTATTAATATGTTTTCTCTCTCATATATTACTTCATTACTAATTAAATATACCCGCTACGACCTTCTTAAAGAATAAAACAAGATGAATGCAAATTAAAAAATGACTGGAGCACCTTTATCAAGTGATCCAATCATTATATAATCTCCATTTTCAAGGTGATTTTCCGTTCTGTATGTAAATCCAATTGAGGTTTATATTTGAAACTATTCTATTAATCCCGGAGTTCTCTTCCTCATCACGATTCTACCGAAACCATAATAAAAATGAAACAATATCATCGCAAACAACGTAGATTAAGAAATCTTTTAAATAAGGGGCTAAAACGATATGAGCGTAATTGCATTTCTACCTTTGTTACTTAGTGTAGTTCCATTAGTTATTTGCATCCTTCTTCTTGTTTGGATTCATGATATTAAAATGAATTCTGTAAGACAAGTAGAACAGAATAAACAAATCATACAATTATTACATGACATGAATAATAAAACCAAAAATCCTAATATGTAAAGAACGTAAAAATGCCCTTATAATTGGGCATTTTCGTTTCATGATGTACCATTAAAAAATTCACGCCACTTCATCACAACCACTTTTTCTCTTAAAATATAAAACAAGATTGAAAGTGCAAGCAGTATCATGATTATCATGCCTGGAGTAAAGCGGGAAATAAATTGTCCGAACACAGTATAGAAAAAAACTAGAGGAATATTGGTTACTAGAGAGCCTTTCATAAAGTCACGAAAATTTGGATTTCTTTCTATTAAACAAATCGTTAATAGTTGATAATGGACGAAGGGAATGAGCCGTAAAATAGCAATTTGCCCTACTGTTAACTTTGCATGCTGCCCGAACCACTTTTGTTTAATTCTAACAAACTTCTCAAAGGTGCGCGGCATTTTTTTTATCCAAACAAAGCTAATAACGGATAGCAGCAGCAACCCTATTAAAGAATAAATAATTCCTAATAAGCTTCCGAAAAGAATCCCACCTGCCATACAAACAACTGCTACTGGTATAAATAGGAATTGCCTTAGTAGGTGAAATAAGATAAACAAAAATGGGGCTAAAATGGCACTACTTTCAACAAATGAAAATAAGATCACTAATTGATCATTCACATTCTCACCCGCCTTTGATGATTTATCTAAGATGGTGAACCATATTTATAACATATTGAACAAATCAGATGGTTATTACTTAAATATGCAAAATGAAGTAGAAAAGGATTAAATCGAGCAGCGCTAAAATTGGAAATCCCCATTTAAAATTTGGATGCTGTGTTTTATGATGGAATATCTTCATTCCTATGGTCGTTCCACATGCTCCTCCAATGGCCGCAACTCTCCAAAGTGTTTTTTCTGGAATTCTCCATTTATGCTTTTTGGCATAATTTTTATCTGCTCCCATGATTATCAGACCTGCTATATTGATGATAATAAAATAACTTATGACAATCTTGTTTATCATTTGTATCCCCCTATATAAAAAGCCATTCTCTAGATCTAGAGAATGGCTTTCGATGTCTAGCACAACACCTATCGGCTAGCGGATTTCTCCGTCTCCTCCTACGATAAGTCAACATCAGCTGAAATTTAAGTGATAATTTCACTTGCTCGTGAACTACCTCAGCAGGTTTCCTTTATCTCGAGCCTACGACTACGTAATCCGTATGCCGATGGGCAAGGCGCTTTCGCTTTTCTTCTTTTCTTATTTAGAAAATTGAGCTTTTGCTTGGTTTGCAAGTTCTGCAAATGCTTTTTCATCATGGATAGCAAGATCAGAAAGCATTTTACGGTTTACTTCGATGCCAGCAAGCTTAAGCCCGTGCATTAAACGGCTGTAAGAAAGACCGTTAATACGTGCAGCTGCATTGATACGAGTAATCCATAGCTTACGGAAGTCGCGTTTTTTCTGACGACGGTCACGATAAGCATACATATAAGATTTCATTACTTGTTGATTAGCAACTTTAAATAATGTATGTTTTGAACCAAAATAACCTTTTGCTAGTTTAAGAACTTTTTTACGACGTCTGCGGGTAACTGTTCCGCCTTTTACACGTGGCATAATATTTCCCTCCTATTTCAATTACGAACGATTAGATATTAGAAAGCATTTGACGAATGCGTCTGAAATCACCTTTAGAAACTACAGTTGATTTACGAAGCTTACGTTTTTGTTTTGTTACTTTATTTGCGAACAAGTGGCTTCTGTAAGCATGAGAACGTTTAAGTTTGCCAGAACCTGTTCTCTTGAAACGCTTTGCTGAGCCGCGGTGAGTTTTCATTTTTGGCATAGGATTTTCCTCCTCATAACTTTACTTTTCTGTTTTTGGTGCAAGAACTAAAAACATACTGCGTCCGTCCATTTTCGGCTTAGATTCGATTGTGCTAACCTCTGCACAAGCTTCAGCGAAACGGTCAAGAACTCGTTGACCAATTTCTTTATGTGTAATCGCACGGCCTTTGAAACGAATGCTTGCTTTTACCTTGTCTCCCTTTTCAAGAAACTTAAGGGCATTGCGAAGCTTTGTATTAAAATCATGTTCTTCAATGGTAGGGCTCAAACGAACCTCTTTAATACTAATGACTTTTTGATTTTTACGTGCTTCTTTTTCTTTCTTTTGCTGTTCAAAACGATATTTACCATAGTCCATAATACGAGCTACTGGCGGTTTTGCATTTGGTGCAACCAGAACAAGATCAAGGTTTACCCTTGAAGCAATTTCGATTGCTTCATTACGGGATTTAACACCTAGCTGCTCACCGTTTTGACCAATAAGACGCACTTCACGTGCGCGAATGCCATCATTTACCATCATATCTTTGCTAATAGTTAGCCACCTCCAAGGTATAATCGAGCAATCAGAAAATCTATGATTACAAAAAAGTAACTATAGCTCGTCTTTTGCTTCCTGGAAGCTAAGGCAAGCTTAGAATAGGTTTGGGTTAAAGAATTCCGCCATCATTGAACTTTTATATTGTTAGGTTTCTTGACAAAATAAAAAGTGCGGGCAAGAGTTACCCGCACTTACATTCACGCATGAATAGTTTTTGAATGTGATGAATTTCGAAACCTGCCAACTGCAATAAAAGCGTCAATCAGGCGAGAAGCGGGTTGCTCCTTCTTTTCCCTAAACTAATATTCAATTTACCTTAGATAATATAACATATTACTTTATTCGATGTCAAATGACTTGCTGTTAGTATTTTTTAAAACAACATCATTTATATTATCAAAGATTTATTTATGGTGCAATGGAATTTTTATTTTTTCTCTTGGACTTCGGTTTTTAAGTTCTCTATAAATTGATCAAACGAAATAGTTTCTGATTTTTGTTCACCATATTTTCGAACATTAACCGCATTGTCTTTTACCTCATTATCCCCTACAACAAGCATGTACGGGATTTTTTGCATTTGTGCTTCACGGATTTTATATCCCATTTTTTCATCGCGTAAATCTAATTCAACCCTAAAACCTGCTGCCTTTAACTGTTCTTTTACTTGTTTAGCGTAATCTAGATGTGCATCAGGAGACACAGGGATAACCGTTGCTTGTACAGGAGCCAACCAAGTTGGGAATGCTCCCTTATATTCTTCAATTAGATAAGCTACGAAGCGCTCCATGGTAGATACAACACCACGATGGATAACAACAGGGCGATGCGGTTTGCCATCTTCACCGATATAATTTAAATCAAATCTTTCCGGAAGCAAGAAATCAAGCTGCACAGTAGATAATGTTTCATCTTTTCCTAATGCTGTACGAACTTGCACATCTAGTTTTGGACCATAGAAAGCTGCTTCTCCTTCTGCTTCAAAATACTGTAAGCCAAGATCGTCCATTGCGTCCTTTAACATCGATTGTGCTTTATTCCACATCTCATCATCATCAAAATATTTTTCCTTGTCTTCAGGATCCCGATAAGAAAGACGGAAGGAATAATCGGTAATATTAAAGTCTTTGTATACCTCAATAATTAATTCCACTACTCGTTTAAATTCATCGCGAATTTGATCTGGACGTACGAATATATGAGCATCATTTAAAGTCATACCGCGCACGCGCTGAAGTCCTGATAAAGCACCTGACATTTCATAACGATGCATCGTTCCTAACTCCGCAATTCGAATTGGTAATTCACGATAACTATGAATACCATTTTTGAATACCATCATATGATGAGGGCAATTCATCGGGCGAAGTACAAGTTCTTCATTATCCATTTCCATTACCGGGAACATATCTTCATGATAGTGATCCCAATGGCCACTTGTTTTATAAAGATCCACGCTACCCATAATTGGTGTGTAGACATGATCATAGCCAAGGCTTACTTCCTTATCCACAATATAGCGTTCTACAACTCGTCTAATAGTTGCACCCTTTGGCAGCCACAACGGCAAACCTTGTCCAACTTTTTGAGAAGTCATGAACAAGCTTAATTCTTTCCCTATTTTACGATGATCTCTTTCTTTTGCTTCTTCTAGTAAACGAAGGTGTTCATCCAATTGCTCTTTTTTGAAAAAAGCAGTTCCGTATATGCGTTGAAGCATTTTATTATCGCTATTTCCACGCCAATAAGCACCTGCGATGCTTAATAGTTTGAACTCTTTTATTTTACCTGTGGAAGGTACATGGACCCCGCGGCAAAGATCAATGAATTCTCCTTGTTCATATACGGTGACTTTTTCATCCGCAGGAATAGCTTCGATTAGTTCTTGCTTATACTCATCACCAGCAAAAATTTCCTTTGCTTCCTCCCGCGTCACTTCTTTTCGGACAATTTCTAAGTTTTCGTTTACAATTTTCTTCATTTCTTTCTCTATTTTCGGAAGATCTTCCGGTGTAATTGACACATCGACATCCATATCATAATAGAAGCCTCCTTCGATAACAGGCCCAACACCCAATTTGACATTATCAAACAAACGTTTAACTGCTTGCGCCATTAAATGGGCTGTACTGTGACGGAGGATTTCCAATGCTTCTGGTTGATCTGGTGTAATAATCGCGATTTTTCCATCTTCATGGATAGGTGTGCGAAGATCAATAAGCTTTTCGTTAAGCTTACCTGCCAAAGCTTTTTTCTTTAAACCAGGACTGATAGAAGCTGCAATGTCCTCTGTTGTTGTTCCAACGGCGAATTCCTTAATCGCTCCATCTGGAAATGTAATTTTAATCTCTGACATATATGTCCACTCCTTATTTGTATTAGAAAATAAAAAAACCCGTCCCTATGAAAAGGGACGAGTATTATTCACACGTGGTTCCACCCTATTTTTCACTTCCATGAACTAGAAATGACTTAGGATATTTTTAACGGAATATACCCGTCAACTATTACTAGTTAAAAACGTTCACAGTTGAAGTTTAGAGGTGGTAAGTATTCAAATCGTGATGGAAAGATTTCACCGTGCCTTTCCTCTCTGAAAACCGTAAAGGAATACCCTTGTCCTCATCATTACTTTTGCTATGTTTTCATTCATATGTACGTAATTATAGAAGTTTCTTTGCAGAAAATCAAGAGTATGCGTTATTTTTTCCTTTACCTATTTGGAAGATTCCTACTTATTTGCTGCCTTCCCTAAATATGCCTTTTTTTCTTGCCAAAACTGATCCTTATTTTCAAGCAAGATTCGTTCTTCAAATATATTTTGCAGGGTCCGAATTAAACCGTTATCAAATGAATCAGCATAAAGATAGATCTTCTTTGGAGCAATGGATAATAAAGGGGCGATTGTTACCGAATCAATATAAATTGGGTGATTGGTTAACAATCTGCGATCCAACAAATTCGATATTTCGTTTTTGGTAATCTCCTGAAATTGTTCATCATAAAAAATGCTATGCTGATCAAAATAGATCCTTACAACCTCCAACTTAGCATCTCGATTTTGTAAGTAATCTCGAAGCATTTGAATAAAAACCTGGTATTCCTGCTCCATTTTATATTCATCTATTGCTAATTCTACATAAACAATGATCTGCTCGTAGTATTCCTTTAAGCGGAATTTTGCAAGGGAATCAATTGAAACTGTGTCATATTGTTCCAATAATGTGAAGACTGCACGACGAATCATTTCTTCCTCATCTATTCCTCCAATTATAGAAGTTAATTCAGGTCTATCGCCGTTAAACATTTCAATGACGATTTCTAAAATATTGTTTTGTTCTTCTTCCTCTTTGTAGAAGAAATACTCCCTTAGAATCTCTTTCACCCAATCATTTCTTTTCTTCTGAATAATGAATTGAATCAATCCGTTTTGAATATTTTCTAATGATATCGTGGAGAGATCTATAGTTAAAAAATATTGTTTTTGATTTTGAAAGATTGTTTCGTGGAACCATATTTCTTTATCATTTTTAATAAAATATTCATGCAGCCATACTGCATCGTCTAAATGCTTGAAAATAAAATCCAACATTAGCCCCCCTTGCTATGGAAATTTCCATGTTTTATATATATGGGAGGCTTGGTTATTTTAGAAGTCGAGGATAAAAAAAGAAGAGCCAAGTCATGCCTTAGCCCTTTTAAATCCTCATATTTGGTCCATCCACTAAAATGGGAGTAGAAAGATATTTTACCCTCTCCATAATCCTTGCTGCCTTCATCTTCTCCTCTTCTCCACGTTGAGAATAAGTAAGATGGTATTCAAGACCTCCATAATCAAAATTCGATGAAAAGAAAGTGGGGAGGTTTTCCTGCATTCGAAATTGTAGAATCGAGCCAAGGATTTCATCACGTGTCCAGCTAGTCATCGCCTCAGCACCTATATCATCAAGCATGAGAACTGGAGCTTTCTTCACCATTTCAAGCTTTTCATTTAACGTATTATCTCCTAAAGACTGTTTCATTTCCCGAAAAAATTCTGGAACATACACAATGAGAGAGGATACTTGTTTGTTTTCAGCTAAATGATTGGCAATTGCCCCTAAAAGATATGACTTTCCTACCCCGAAGCTGCCATATAAGTATAAACCCTTCATTTTTTTCCCAGGATCATATTCTCTAACAAACCGTTCTGCGAAATCATAAGCATTTAACCGTCCATCTGATTCTAACGAAAAGTCAGCAAAGGATGCATGCAAAATATCCTTTGGAACATAAAGGCTTTGAATTAACTTCTCATGCTTTTTCCGTTCATCATGTATCCTTTTCTTTTGACAAGGGCGATACTTAACATCAATCCCATTCCTTTGCAAAACAAGCTCCGGTTCATACCCTTCCATCATGTTTACACACTTATCCAAACTCGGGCATTTTTGACAATCCCTCGTTTGAGAAATGTATTCATATAATTTCATTAAACTTTTTTCTATCATCGAGGTTGTGATTTCGCTTGGATGTTGACGTATAAATTCACGAATATCCGGATGGTTCAAAATTTCCTGCTTCATTTCGCTATATGTTCTTTGAAAGTTACTGTTATTCGATAATCTTCTTAAAGTATCATTAATATTTTCCATAATATCCACCTCCTACTTTTTATATTTCTGTTGTATGGATTCAAGTCTGCGACGCTTCTCCTCAAGGGACTCTGCTGTTTCATTGGTACTTTTACTTTTCGTTTCATTTTCATCCTTTTCCACAAACCATTCCGGCAGCTTTTCTGTACGAATTGGCTTTTTGCGAGTACCTTTTTGTACATTTTTCGTATCTGCCCATTGTTGATATTGCCGATGCTCATTTTTGGCTAATTCCATTGCTTCTTTTACTGTTTTTACTTTTTTTCTAGTCCAATGAGAAGCAATCTTTTCCATATAATTTTTTGTAAGCTTCATGTCGGTTTTTAGAAGGACATATTGAATTAAAACATTAACGACCCCCGGCGAAAGATGTTGCTGAAACATAATATCTTCTATAGCTTGCAGATCACCTTTTGATGGTTCTGCCCCATCTGATATATCAATAAGCAATTGTCTCGGAGAAGTTGTTTCAAGATAATGTACAAGCTTATCTTCACGTGAATCTCCCATTTCATTGCTAGTGCGGTCTTTTAATGGCTGCGTGCGATCCACTAGTTTTGGCAAATTATTAGCATGTTCTAGCTGATACCAATCCCTCGCTGCCTTCCTTAAATCATCAATTTCAATATCTTGTTCGGCATTTAATGCACTTAAGAAAATATTTTGCATATCAATTGCATTAATGTGATATAAAAACGCAAGCTTGTAAATAGCATCTCTTACCTGTGATGTCATCACTTTCTGAGGAATGATTAAACCTTTTAATCCTGATAAAAATAAATCAAAATCAAAGTCAGCTTCTTCTATTTTAATTTCATGAGGATTTTTCCTAGTGTGAAATTGCAGACTCTCATTAATCTTGCTATCTTCTTGCGCCTCAAGATCATAGAATAAATGATTTTCCGTTCCTGACATGAACACATCTTGAAAGGAGCGAGTTATATTCTCAAATTCTTCTTTTTTTAAGGCAGTATCGGTAAACATTTTCTTTAGTCTTAAGAAATGTTGCCTGCCTAACTGTTTATATAAAAAAACATTCAGTATGCCATCTGTAAAAAATTGTTCTGGTGTCAATGGAGGTTGAAGCTCATACACAAAGATTCTATCTTCATTGATTTTTTTTACATAAGTCTTTAACAGTCCGATTCCTTCTAATTTTAGGCGTGCATCATATATGTCGCGCAAATTTAAAGACAAAAAGTTCATTAAATGATAATGTGTCCATTCTTCAGACCATAGCCGGTTCATTTCAATTTCATTCCATAAAGTCATATATAGACTATAACAATTTACCCCTATTAGTGGCTGATAAAGTAATGAGATCACTTTGCCATCATATTCATGAAGCATACCGTTTGAGGAAACCTGATAGTGATCTACAGGTTGTATCTCATTCCATATTTGTTTCATAGTAGCCACATCCTTGCTAAATAGTAAAAGTAAGTAAAAAATAATGAAAAAGACTAGAACGAAGAAACTCTAGTCTTTTTATTGTTCCTTTTTGATTAGTTCCTTTAGTTCCTCTAAAAACACATTGATATCTTTAAACTGTCGGTACACTGAAGCAAATCGAACATATGCCACTTCATCCACTGCTGCAAGCTTGTCCATTACCAATTCTCCGATTTTTTCTGAATTCACTTCAGAGTACCCAAGATTTCGAAGAGATTTTTCAATTTCTAAAGAAATTTTCTCTAATTCTGCTAGAGAAACTGGCCTTTTCTCACAGGCCTTAATAAGTCCGCGTAAAATTTTTTCACGGCTGAACTCCTCGCGAATCCCTTCCTTCTTGACTACAATCAAAGGAGTTTCTTCCACTTTCTCAAAGGTGGTAAAACGATATAGGCATTCCTCGCATTCCCGCCTTCTTCTTATAGCACGTCCTTCATCAACGGGGCGAGAATCAATCACGCGAGTCCCATTATTTTGACAAGACGGACATTTCATTATATCAGCTCCGTTTACATGTACATGATTACTTTCATGATATAAAAAAGATGTTAAAATCACAAGAAAATTCTTCTGTATTCATAGAATACGATAAAAAAACGAGGTGTGTCATACACCTCGGAATATCCTATTTATGCATTTATAGATAAAATAGTAATTATTGGTTATTACTTGGCCTGTACCTGTGCATTCTCAAGAAGTCCACGATTGATAGTATACTTATTTTACAAGCAATTTGCAAACATAGACAAAAAAATAAAGTTGCCTTGTTCTCAAATTAAATAAGACCTGCTGATTGTTTTTACCAGCAGGCATCATTATATCATCCAACTTTCGCTGCTAAAGGCTTTTGCAGTTCATCCGCTACATGCTTTAATAAATCTACTACGCGGCAAGAGTACCCCCACTCATTATCATACCATGCCAGAACTTTTACTTTATTACCATCCATTACCATTGTCGAAAGCCCATCCACTATTGCTGAATGACTGTTCGTATTAAAATCAACAGAAACAAGCGGCTCTTCCGTAAATTCTAAGATTCCATTTAATTCATTGGTGGCTGCTGATATAAAAGCTGCATTTACTTCATCTGCTGTTACTTCTTTCTTTAAATCCACCACTAAATCAACTAAGGAAACATTTGGTGTAGGAACTCTTAGCGCCATTCCATGCAATTTGCCTTTCAAATGAGGAAGCACTAAAGCGAGTGCTTTAGCTGCACCAGTTGTAGTCGGAATAATGGATTGCGCACAAGCTCTTGCTCGCCGCAAATCCTTATGTGGATTATCAATATTTTTTTGATCATTTGTATATGCGTGTACAGTTGTCATTAAGCCATTTAAAATACCAAACCTTTCATCAAGTACCTTTACAACAGGAGCTAAACAATTGGTGGTGCATGAAGCATTAGAGATGATATCATGCTTATGAATATTTAATGCGCTTTCATTTACTCCCATCACAATTGTTACATCTTCATTTTTTCCAGGAGCTGTTAATATCACTTTCTTGGCTCCTGCATCAAGATGCAATGCGGCTTTTTCACGAGAATTAAACTTACCAGTTGCTTCAATGACGATATCTATATCTAGCTCCTTCCAAGGAAGTTCTGCAGGATTGCGGTTGTCTAGTAATTGAACACGACGGCCATTTACGATAATTGCACTGTCTTCTACGACAACTTCTCCATCAAATTTACCGTGATTTGTGTCATACTTTATTAAATGTGCTAATGTTTCCGCTGGATAACTAGCATTAATGGCTAAAATATCGATATTCTTATCTGAAATTGCTTTTCTAAATACCATTCGTCCTATACGACCAAAGCCGTTAATTGCTACTTTTGCGTTCATAAATGCTGTCCCTCCGTATAAGTGTTATACTCCATTTACAATTAGTATAACATATTTAACAGATTGCGCGACAACTTTTTCATTAAAAAACCATCATATTTAGAAAATATGATGGTTTAAGGAATCATTTCCCAGCAATTTATTAGCTTATTTAATTGTATTGCGGTTTCATTAATGGATCCATTATTATCGATAACTGCATCTGCTAATGAAATTTTATCTTTTAACGGCATTTGCGCAGACATTCTTGCTTTGGCTTCACTTTCAGAAAATTGATTACGTTCCATTAATCTTTTTAACTGGATGCCTTCTTCAACAAAAACAAGTATGGTTTTTTCTACCAAATAGGTTAAATTACTTTCAAACAGAAGCGGGATATCCAGGATAACTGATTTCTTCCCTGCGGAAATAGCTTCCTCTTTTTTATCATTCATATACTTTCTAACAGCTGGGTGTACAATACTATTTAAAAGCAGCCTCTTATCTTCATGGTGAAAAACAATCTCCCCTAATTTCCTTCGATTAATGGACAAATCCTCATGAAGAATTTCTTCACCAAACTCTTGAACAATTTTCTTATATGCCTCTTCTCCGACATTCACTACTTCTCTTGCTGCAATGTCCGCGTCTATAACAGTAAACCCTTTTTCTTTTAACATATTGGATACTGTACTTTTTCCGCTTGCTATGCCACCCGTTAATCCAATGATCTTTGCCATGACTAATGTCCCTTTCAAAATTTAAAAATTCCTATTAATATAAGTAAAATCCCGGGCAAAAAGGAAACCTTTTGCATCCAATTTAAATGCGAAAAAACTTTCCCTAAACGAATTCCAGCCGAAACTAATATCAAACTCATTAAAGCAACGATTAAGCTTAAGCTTATAGGAGAATATCCCAACATGGCTGCACCAATTCCTGCACCAAATGCATCAAGAGATAACGCTAGCCCTAACATAAACGCTTCAATTCCTGTAATAGTCCCTGATTGATCAAAATCGGCACTAGTTGGTTTCTTTAGAATTTGTACCACAAATCCTAATGATTTAATTTCAAATTTTAACACTACTTTCTCTTGTGAGTTACTTTCTTCTTTTTCTGATCGAAAAAATTGAAATAATACCCATCCACCAATGGCAATTAAGATGATACCACCTATTCGATTACCAAATTCTGGGGACATAAATTTTTGAATAATACTCCCAAAAAGCATTGCAACAAACAATGATACCCCGGAACAAAGGGCAATAATGAGAATAGATTTATTGGGGATGCGCAATTTTCTTAACCCATATGTGAATCCTGTACTGAAATTATCAAGACTAACCGCAAATGCCAATAAAAAAAGTGATACATGTAAGCCCATTGTCATGCCCCTTCCTGTTGTTACATCACTAAAGATAGTATATGGAAAGGGCATGCCTATGGTTCTTGCATAAAAATATAGGACAAATATCAAAATTTATAATGGAATTCAGGATTTTTTATGTCGTTGACATTTAGGACAATAATGGGTGCCTCTCCCTGCTGTTACCTTTTTTTCGATAAGGGTACCACATTTTTTGCACGGTTCTCCTTTTCTGCCATAAACAAAATGCTGAAGCTGAAACATACCAATCTGTCCTTGTGTATTAACATACGTTCTTACAGTGCTTCCGCCTTTTTCAACTGCTTCCTCCAAGGTAAGAATGATTTCTTCTCGAAGCTTTTTTATCTCTTTAGTTGTAAGAGACGGTGCTTTTCTTTCTGGATGTATTCCTGCACGAAATAACGCTTCATCCACATAAATATTTCCTAATCCGGTTAAAACCGTTTGATCTAAAAGAACGGCTTTTATATTTCGTTCTGTTCTACTAAATCTTTGCCGTAAATATTCGTTTGTAAAATCATCCGAAAATGGTTCAGGACCAAGCTGTGATAACGGCAAGGAGGAAAATTCCTCCCCCTTTTTAAATAAATGCATGGTACCGAATTTACGGACATCTCTATAACGTAATTCTGTTCCATCTTTAAACTGAAAAATAATATGGGTATGTTTATCGATTTCGTCGGACCTTTGAAACAACCCATAGCGTCCCTCCATCCGCAAATGGGAGACAAGTGCAAAATCATTTGTATAAAAGATTAAAAACTTTCCTTTGCGGCCAATGGTTTGAAACGTTTGTCCTTTTAATGCATCGATAAACTGCTCTTTTTCAGCAGGCTTTTTTATTATTTTCGGCCAATGAACAATCACATTTTCAATCCTTCTATCTATCACTAATTCATTCAGTGTCCTTCTAATTGTTTCTACTTCCGGTAGTTCAGGCACTCTTTTCACCCCATATACCAACTATCTATTTTGCATCAAACCAGGTTGCACCGTATGAGTAATCGACCTTTAATGGAACTTCCAGATCTAGTGCATTTTCCATGACTTCCGGAACAATTCTTTCTAATATCTCCAATTCTTCTTTAGGAGCCTCAAAAATCAATTCGTCATGAACCTGTATTAGTAAACGCGCTTTGACATTTTCCTTTTTCAATCTGGCAGCCATCTCAATCATTGCTTTTTTGATAATATCTGCGGCGCTTCCTTGGATTGGTGTATTCATAGCTGTCCGTTCCGCAAAGCTTCGAATATTAAAATTACGGCTCGTAATCTCAGGAATATATCTTCTTCTATTTAATAATGTTGTAACATATCCTTTTTGCTTTGCATCCTGTACGATTTCTTCCATATAGTTTTTTACACCGGGATAACTCTTAAAATAGCGTTCAATAAAACTTGCCGCTTCTTTTCTTGTGATTCCTAGGTTTTGCGATAGGCCATAATCACTTATTCCATATACGATTCCGAAATTAACTGCTTTTGCCTGTCTCCTCATATTAGAGGTTACTTCCTCCTTGGAAACATGGAATACATCCATTGCTGTTTTGGTATGAATATCCATATCTTCGTTAAAGGCCTGAATCAGTTTTTCATCACCTGCTATATGCGCTAGCACACGCAGCTCCACTTGTGAATAATCGGCTGAAAAGATAAACCAACCTTCTTGGGATGGTACAAATGCCTGTCTAATTTTCCGTCCTTCCTCCAGTCGGATTGGGATATTCTGAAGGTTTGGATCAATCGAACTTAATCTTCCTGTTTGTGCAAGCACTTGATTAAAACGGGTATGGACCTTCCCGTCCTCCTCATTTATTACTTTTAACAAGCCTTCAATATATGTCGACTGTAATTTCCCAAGCTGGCGGTACTGAAGAATTTCCCTTACAATCTCATGCTTTGATTCTAGTTTCTCCAATACATCAGCAGAAGTAGAATAACCTGTTTTGGTCTTTTTCAATACAGGTAATCCTAATTTTTCAAACAAAATCACACCTAATTGTTTTGGAGAATTTATATTAAATTCTTCTCCAGCTAACCCATAGATATTTTTCTCTATTTCATGCAAACGTGCGGTAATTTCTTTTCCCATTTCTTCTAGTGTGTTTCTGTCGACCTTTATTCCAGTTGATTCCATCTCAGCTAAAATAAAAGAAAGTGGCAGCTCTAAATTTTCATAAAGAGAAGTTTGTTCATTTTTGTCCAGTTCTTTCATACATGGCTGTACTAATTCAGAAATTCCCAATACCTTACGTACAACATGTTCTGAGACTACTTTTTCATCAGGAATTTTTCGTTTTGCACCTTTCCCGTACACCTCTTCATCCGTTTGTACATTTGTATATCCATGTAATTTTGCAACAGAAGTAAAATCATCAACATTTTCGGATGGATTTAAAAGATAGGATACGATTAATAAATCAAATTGTATACCTTGTAAATGAACTCCATGTTTTTTTAAGGCTACCGTTAATTTTTTCCCGTCATATACATTTTTTATTTTTGTTTCATCTTCCGCCCACTTCTTGAATACATCAGATGTTAATGCAATATTTGCAGGTATATAGAATAGACCTTTATCGTTACTTAAACCGAAACCGATTATTTCTCCAGTATGGTAATTTTCATCCAACATCTCCATATATAATGCATTTTCATCTGCAAAAATATCCTCTGTGATACTAGTGATTGGAGAAAACACTATGTCTTTCATAGGTTCTGCTCCATCATTGCTGACTTCTACATCCATTTTATCTAATAAGGAATTAAATCCCAGCTCTTTAAATAAGCTGACTACCTTTTCATTATGTTCTTGCTGATACACCGTATCTTCCAGCGAAACTGTTAGAGGAGCTTCCCTGAAAATGGTAGCTAGTTCTTTACTCATAATTGCCTGGTCTTTATTCGTTTCCAGCTTTTCCTTCAGTTTATTGCCGCTAACTTGATCAATCGATTCCAGTAAATTTTCTAATGTATTAAATTCCTTTAGCAATTTAATGGCTGTTTTTTCTCCTACACCAGGTACACCTGGAATATTATCGGATGTATCACCCATGAGACCCTTCATATCAATAATCTGCCATGGAGATAAACCATATTTTTCTTTAATATGTTCTGGCGTATATGCTTCGATTTCGGAAATTCCCTTTTTTGTAATACACACGGTTGTTTTCTCAGAGCTTAACTGTGTTAAGTCTTTATCACCGGATATAACTTTTACTTCAAAACCTTCTTGCTCTGCTTGTTTTGATAATGTTCCGATAATATCATCCGCTTCATAGTTTTCCAATTCATATCTTTTAATCCCGTAAGCATCTAAAAGCTCGCGAATAAATGGAAATTGTTCTGATAATTCTGGAGGAGTTTTTTGACGAGTTCCCTTGTATTCTTTAAAGGTATTATGCCTAAAAGTAGTTTTACCCGCATCAAAAGCTACTAGCATATGAGTAGGATTTTCCTCCTCCAGTAACTTCATTAGCATTGTTGTAAAACCGTATACAGCATTTGTATGTATACCTTTTTCATTATTTAAAAGCGGCAACGCAAAAAAGGCACGATAGGCAATGCTGTTGCCATCTATTAGAATTAATTTCTTTGTCAAAATAATACCTCCTCAAATAAAAATAACACGTATTCTCTATGTACATTCTAACATGCTCCAGTCTAAAGGGAAAATATCAGAGCTAGGATACAATTCTTCAAAAAAATAAGTCAGCAATCCGCTGACTATTAAGATTATATATTAAAAATTCTCCAAGGTGCTTCCATTTATCATTTCCAAGCGATGGGGAGGACAAACATTTAATTGACCGGTAATCACTGTATCTTTTTCTTCATTTGTTGCAATTACCTGAATAGTAACCAAATGCCGCTTATAGTCAACATTAACAATTTCAAACAAAAAATCAATTGAAGCATAATGATATACGGGCTTTTTAAATTCGATATTTTGCGACAGTATATGTGAGCCTGGCCCAGGTAAATATTTTGAAACCGCAGAGGTTATCATTCCTGTAAGCATTATCGCGGGTACAACAGGTTTTTCAAAAGGAGTCTGTGTCGCATAGTCATGCTGGATGTATAATGGATTAGCATCATTCGTTAATCCTAAATATAATAGAATGTCTTTATCCTCCACTTTTTCTGTGAATGTTAATTTTTCCCCGACTGATATTTCTTCTAATTTTCTGCCTAGTTTTCTTTTCCTTCCTAATAACATGAAATCCCTCCCTTTGTGTAAACGTTTACAAAAGTGGTCTAAAAAAGATTGAATAGTCAACATTATTTGTATTTATAGTATCATTTACTAAAAAAAGGGTCAAACCATAAAACGGTTGACCCTTTCATATTTATGTTATTCATTTATACTAAAACATTCATTACATTACGAACGGATTGTGCTGATTTATCTAACGCTGCTTTTTCATCTTCCGTTAATTGTACTTCAATTACTTTTTCAATACCACCTGCACCAATAATGGTTGGAACACCTAGATAAATGCCATCATATCCATACTCACCTTCAAGATAAGCAATGGATGGTAATACACGGCGCTGATCTTTCACAATAGCCTCTACCATTTCTACTAATGATGCCGCAGGCGCATAATAAGCACTACCGTTTCCTAGCAAGTTAACAATTTCTCCTCCGCCCTTACGAGTACGTTCAACGATTTGCTCCAGGCGATTCTTTGGAATTAGTGTTTCTAGAGGAATTCCACCTGCATAAGAATAGCGAATTAAAGGAACCATGTCATCACCATGGCCACCTAAAACAAAACCGGTAACATCTTTCACAGATAGGTTCAATTCTTGAGCAACAAAGGTACGGAAGCGTGCAGTATCAAGTACACCGGATTGACCAATTACACGGTTTTTAGGGAAACCGGATTCCTTAAACACAGTATATGTCATTGCATCTACAGGATTGGTTAAGACAATGATGTAGCAGTCTGGTGAATATTTTACCACTTCTTTTGTTACACTTTTCATTACTTTTTGATTTGTTTGTACTAAGTCATCACGGCTCATGCCCGGTTTACGTGCAATACCTGCTGTAATAACGACCACATCTGAATTTTTTGTGTCGACATAATCTGAAGTACCAATAATATTCGCATCAAAGCCTTGGACAGGGCTAGCTTCTAACATATCTAGCGCCTTACCTTTTGTTGGGTTTTCAGCTTGAGGAATGTCAACTAGTACAATATCACCAAGTTCTTTTTGTGCTAATAAAAATGCAGTAGTAGCTCCAGTAAAACCAGCACCAATTACGGAAATTTTCTTTCTTTTCATTGTCATATAAAAAATCTCCTTTATCCATGTAATGAAAAAAATTGCCGGCTATTAAGAATGTATATCCTACAGCCGGCAATTTCTTGTTGCCTGTAATTCATGCCGAACCTATCTGTTTGGCTTATGAAAATCAGTCCATATTTTTAATTAATTCTGTTCCAAATTCAGAACATTTAACTTCAGTAGCACCATCCATTAGACGTGCAAAGTCATATGTTACAACCTTTGAAGCAATTGTTTTTTCCATTGACTTTGTAATTAGGTTTGCTGCTTCGCTCCAGCCTAAATGTTCAAGCATTAGAACACCAGAAAGAATTACAGAAGATGGATTTACTTTGTCTAGTCCTGCATATTTAGGAGCTGTACCATGTGTAGCCTCAAAGATGGCATGTCCTGTTTCGTAGTTGATGTTAGCTCCTGGTGCAATACCGATACCGCCAACTTGTGCTGCAAGCGCATCAGAAATATAGTCACCATTTAAGTTCATAGTAGCAACTACATCGAACTCACGAGGACGAGTCAAAATTTGTTGTAAGAAGATATCTGCAATAGAATCTTTAATTAAGATTTTGCCTGCTGCTAATGCTTCATCTTGAGCTTTGTTTGCAGCTTCTGTACCTTGCTCTTCTTTAATTCGGTCATATTGTGCCCAAGTAAATACCTTATCACCGAATTCTTTTTCTGCTAGTTCATAGCCCCAGTTCTTGAATGCACCCTCTGTAAATTTCATGATGTTACCCTTATGTACAAGAGTTACAGATTTGCGGCCTTCTTTAATTGCATAATTAATGGCAGCACGTACTAGACGAGTAGTTCCTTCTTTAGAAACAGGTTTGATTCCGATACCAGAAGTTTCAGGGAAACGGATTTTTTTAACTCCCATTTCATTTTGAAGAAATTCAATTACTTTCTTTACTTCAGAAGTGCCTTCTTGGTACTCAATACCAGCATAGATATCTTCTGTATTTTCACGGAAGATTACCATGTCAGTATCTTCGGGACGCTTAACTGGAGAAGGAACACCTTCAAAATAGCGTACTGGACGTAAACATACAAAAAGATCTAATTCCTGACGTAAAGCAACGTTTAAGGAACGGATACCGCCGCCAACTGGTGTTGTAAGTGGTCCTTTGATTGCGATTAAATATTCGTTAATTGTATCTAGTGTTTCGGATGGTAGCCATTCACCAGTTTGGTTAAATGCCTTTTCACCAGCTAAAACTTCTTTCCATACAATTTTACGTTCGCCTTTATATGCTTTTTCAACAGCTGCATCCAATACTCTTTGAGATGCTGCCCAAATATCCGGACCTGTTCCGTCTCCTTCGATAAATGGGATAATCGGATTATTAGGTGTTTTTAATACACCATTTTCCACTTGGATTTTTTCACCTTGTGACATGTCTTTCCCTCCAATTCAGTATCAAAAGGTTAGAAGTCATTGCTTCTAACCCATTATCTCCAATGTTTATTACACCAATTTTTTATCGGTTTGTAAATAATTTATTACTAGAATGACGAATTATCATCCAAGTAAAGGTTTAGCGGTTTTCAACCGGTACATAAGTTTGCATACCAGGACCTGTATATTCTGCACGAGGACGGATTAAACGGTTATTAGAATATTGTTCTAAAATATGTGCTAACCATCCAGATACACGACTTACAGCAAAGATTGGAGTAAATAAATCATGATCGATTCCTAGGCTGTGATATACAGATGCAGAGTAGAAATCAACATTTGGCGGTAAGTGTTTTTCAGATGTAACAATGTCCTCAATTTTTGTAGACATTTCATAATATTGCGGTTCACCTGTAAGCTTTGTCAACTTTTCAGACATTGCTTTCAAATGTTTGGCACGTGGGTCACCTTGTCGATATACCCGATGGCCAAAGCCCATAATTTTTTCTTTGTTAGCAAGTTTTTCCTTGATATAGAAATCAACATTATCAACGGAACCAATTTCAGATAACATTTTCATTACTTGCTCGTTGGCTCCACCATGTAAAGGTCCTTTCAATGCACCAATTGCTGCAGTTACACCTGAATAAACATCAGATAGTGTTGCAACACATACTCTTGCTGTAAATGTAGATGCATTCAATTCATGGTCCGCATGTAAAACTAGTGCTTTATTAAAAGCTTCAACTGCGATTTCATCTGGTTCATTACCAGTTAACATATAAAGGAAATTGGCTGCAAATCCTAAATCTTTACGAGGAGCTACAGGCTCTAATCCCTTGCGAATACGAGCAAAAGCAGCTACTAAGGCAGGCATTTTTGCTTGCAGACGAACTGCTTTACGGTAATTAGCTTCTTCTTCCATTACATCTGCTTCTTCATCATATAACCCTAATGATGATACAGCAGTACGTAATGCTGCCATTGGATGAACAGATTGAATTGGAAATGTCTTAAAGCTTGCAATTACCTCTTGAGGTAATTCCATGTTATCAGCTAGTTGTTGTTTTAATTCTTCTAATTCTGCTTTGTTGGGAAGTTTTAAATGCCATAATAAATAAATTACTTCCTCAAAGCTAGCGTTTTCAGCTAAATCATCAATGTTATAACCAACATATGTAAGGGTATCATCAATGATAGAGCTGATGGATGTAGTTGCTGCTACAACGCCCTCAAGTCCACGAGTAGTTGTCATGACTCTCTCTCCTTTTTCCTTTTTTTCCTTTAACTATATTTGAGCTATAAAAAATAAATAAAATAAAGTAAAGTAAATGATTGTTCCGGGGTTCGTTCCGGCCATCAAGCAATCGCTTAATTATATGTAAATGTGCAAGCGGTCACATACCTATTATAATATAATTTCAAATCTTGTCTATTTATAGGCTCAAATTTATTCGTTAACATCCCATATTATAAACACTTATTAGACTTTTGTGAATGGTATTGGATGAAATCTGGTAAGGAATGTTTTATTAGAAAAATAAACTGGAATTTGTTTATTATCCTCTTTTTCACACACTTTATTGCTTTTATATACGAAAACGTTACAACCTTTATCCCGTAAAAAAATCAACGAATTTGAAAGCAAAGGTACCCCGAAGCAAATACTCATTAGGATTTTTATCAAATGTCATAAAGTCGAAATTAATATGAAAACAGCCATTTGTTTTAATGCCTTTATAACTTTTCCATTTATTTTACCTTTCTCAATTCCCCATAGATTTTCATAAATCTCTTTTTTTTACCAGTTATACCATGTAAAATAATAGTTAATACCTGCTCACGTGGAGGGGATAGCTTGAATCCTGAATATATATATAGAACCATTCGTTTTTTTATTGTGATAGGAATCTTTATCGGGGCAGTTACTCTGTTTGTATTTATATCAAAACTTACCTATCCATTCCTTATTGGAATTGGTATTGCCCTTCTTATTAACCCTCTTGTAAATTTCTTGGAAAACAAGGTGAGGCTGCCAAGGGCAGTTGCGGTTATTATATCCATTATCTTAATAATCAGTGTGTTTATTGGGTTAATAACATTATTAATTACTGAAATAGTCGCAGGTGCAAATTATTTAGCTGACGTTTTACCTGATCATGTTCAAACTTTAGTCAACTATATCGAAGATTTTATTGCTTCTCAGATAATCCCTCTCTATGATCAAGCTACCAGTCTATTCAAGAGTTTAAATGCTGGACAGCAGGATACAATTATGCAGAATATTCAATCTGCTGGTCAAAAAATCGCTTCAAGTGCGGGTACTTTTTTGCAGAATTTTTTTCAAAAATTGCCAACGTTAATATCTTGGATTCCAAATGCTGCAACAGTGCTAATTTTTTCTCTTTTGGCGACATTTTTTATCAGTAAAGATTGGTACCGTTTAACAAAATACTTTAGAAAGTTTCTCCCAGAGAAGGCACAAAAAAGTGGAAAAACGGTTTTTAACGATTTAAAAAAAGCACTCGTTGGGTTTATTCGAGCACAGCTTACTTTAATTTCTATAACCTTGGTCATTGTTCTTCTAGGGCTTCTTATATTAAGAGTTGATTATGCAATTACGATTGCATTAGTCAGCGGAATTGTAGATTTATTGCCTTATTTAGGGACTGGAGTAGTCTTTATTCCTTGGATTGTATACGAGGCTATTACGGGGCATATTTCTCTCGCAGTCGGTTTAGGTGTTTTATATACCGTTGTAATAGTGCAAAGACAATTTATGGAACCTAAAATCCTTTCGTCCAGTATTGGTTTAAATCCCTTAGCAACATTAATAGCTTTATTTGTCGGTTTTAAATTAGTTGGTTTCTTAGGGTTAATTCTTGGACCGGTTACGTTGGTGATCATTACAACATTAAATAGAGCGAATGTTTTTCGCGATATATGGAATTTTATCATGGGTAAACCAAATAAAAATATTAAACAATAAACCAAGGGGATTCCCCTTGGTTTATTGAAATATAAACGGATATAATATGTTTTGACTTCTAGTCAGCTCCGCTTACAAGACTCTTGCATGACCGTTATAAATAACGCCTCTGTTTGCATCAACTGTTATCTCTTGACCATCTACTATTTTTGAAGTAGCATTTTCTACTCCTACAATAACAGGCAAGCCAAGATTAATTCCTACAACAGCAGCATGACTTGTCAATCCGCCTTCTTCCACAATTAAAGCGCTGCATTTTTCAATAGCTGGAACCATTTCCCGATCTGTTCCAATGGCTACCAAAACGAAGCCTTCCTTCACTTTACTTATTGCTTCCTCAGCATTTTTCGCAATAACGGCTTTCCCGTAGCCTGACTTTCTGCCAATTCCTTGGCCTTTGGCTAAAATATCTCCGACTACATGGACCTTCATTAGATTAGTTGTCCCAGCTTCCCCAACAGGAACTCCAGCAGTAATAACTACTAGATCGCCATGCTTAACTAAATTAGTATTAATACTTTCTTGCACTGCCAATTCAAGCATTTCATCTGTAGAAGACACCTTTTTGCCTAATTGAGGGTACACTCCCCATACTAAAGAAAGTCTGCGGACAACATGATCGTTAGAAGTCACTGCGACAATTGGAGCCTTAGGTCTGTATTTTGACACCATTTTGGCTGTATATCCGCTTTCTGTTGGAGTAATGATAGCTTTTAAATCTAAATTAAGAGCAGTATGAGCAACTGATTGACAAATAGCATCTGTCATGTTGTGATCGCTGTTTTTACTGCGGTATGATAATATATCACGATGATCTAATGCTTCTTCAGCATGGATCGCAATTCTATACATTGTTTTCACTGCTTCAAACGGATATAATCCTGCTGCTGTTTCCCCTGAAAGCATAATAGCATCTGTTCCATCAAAGATTGCATTTGCAACGTCACTTGCTTCCGCTCTTGTTGGTCTAGGATTTCGTTGCATAGAATCAAGCATTTGAGTAGCTGTAATAACTGGTTTTCCAAGTTCGTTACACTTTTTGATTAATTCCTTTTGAACTAAAGGAACCGCCTCGGTAGGAATTTCTACCCCTAAATCTCCACGAGCGACCATTAAGCCATCGGAAACATCTAAAATCTCATCGATATTATCGACACCTTCCTGATTTTCGATTTTCGGGATAATTTGAATATACTCTCCATTATTTTTCTCAAGTAAGTTTCTTATTTCTAAGACATCGGATGCACGACGTACGAAGGATGCAGCAATAAAATCAACTCCTTGTTCAATCCCAAACAGAATATCGTTTGCATCCTTTTCTGTAATACCTGGTAAATTTACAGATACACCTGGTACATTTACACCTTTTTTATTTTTAAGAATTCCACTATTTAATACTTTTGTCTTTAGTTCTTTCCGCTCAAAATCAATTTCCGTTACTTCTAATTCGATTAAACCATCATCTAGAAGTATTTTGGAGCCCACTTGAACATCATTAATAAGTCCTGTATATGTGATTGAGAACTTTTCTGATGTTCCAAGAACTTCGGACATCGAAATAATGGTTTCCGACCCTTCATTCAATTCAATAGAGCCATTTTCCATATTATGCGTACGAATCTCTGGTCCTTTTGTATCTAATAAAATAGCTACTGTTTTTTTCTTATTTTCAGCTGCAGTGCGAATATTTCGGATTCGTTGTCCATGCTCTTCATGATCACCATGTGAGAAATTTAATCGCGCTACATTCATTCCTGCTTCGATTAATTTTTCCAGCATTTCCACACTTTCGCTCGCTGGACCAATCGTACAAACAATTTTCGTCTTTTTCATTATCTTACCTCCGCGATCTATATCGATAATTCTTTTGAAAGTTTATACATGTCAAAGTCTAACTTATGCTTTCTGCTTAAAGCCTCAATAATATCATAGTCCACTATATCATTTTTTTCGATACCTACTGCTCTGCCGCCTTTTCCTTCCATCAATAGCTCCACGGCTCTTGCCCCAAGACGACTTGCCAGAACCCTATCAGAAGCAGTTGGTGAGCCACCTCGCTGAATATGTCCAAGCACAGATACTCGCGTTTCGATATTAAAAGCGTCCTTTAACTCTTCAGCAAATTTGTTGCCAGATGTAACACCCTCAGCAACAATAATAATACTATGCTTTTTACCGCGTTCATTCCCTTTTCTTAAACGCTCTACGATATCTTTCATATCATAGTTTTCCTCAGGAATTAAAATCGTTTCAGCACCACCGGCAAGACCAGACCAGAGAGCAATATCTCCCGCATCTCTTCCCATTACCTCGATGATAAAAGTACGCTCATGTGATGATGCTGTATCACGGATTTTATCAATTGCATCTAGAACCGTATTCAATGCAGTGTCAAAACCGATAGTAAATTCAGTTCCCGGGATATCATTATCAATAGTACCAGGTACTCCGACACATGGAAAACCTTGTACAGTTAGTGCTTTGGCACCTTGATAGGAACCATCTCCACCAATTACGACAAGCCCTTCAATCCCATGTTTTTTTAGTTGTTCAATTCCTTTTTGTTGACCTTCTTTTGTTTTAAATTCTTCGCATCGTGCTGAATGTAGCATTGTTCCACCACGATGGATAATATCCCCTACAGAACCTAATTCTAATTTTTCAATCTTACCGTTAATAAGACCGCTGTAACCATTGTAAATTCCCATTACCTCTAGATCATGATAGATCCCTTTTCTTACTACAGCACGAATAGCCGCATTCATCCCTGGGGCGTCTCCGCCACTTGTTAATACTCCAATTCTTTTCATTAAGAAACACCTCTTGTAAATAGGTTAGTATGTAATAATCTTTTTTAGCTTGTTTAAAGCAAATACTTTCTATCCAAGTATCTTTTCTATTACAATGAATGAATATTACTAAAATACCACTATTTCATCCACTTCACAATTGATTTGATATAGAAAATAGAAAGCCAAAATAATAACAAAATTGAAAGCGATTCAATTGGAAAGTTAAGCGCTGCAACTCCAGCGTGCGAATTTCGCAGTCTTCGAACCCGGATCTAGGAAAACCTTTGTGATAGTTCACGCGACGATGTTGTCTTATCGCAGGGAAAGAGTGGGAAATCCGCTAGCTGATAAGCGCTGTTGCCAAACAAATGGAAGCAACCGGTTCAAGAACCGATTGCTTCCCAAAAACTATTTCCACTATAGGAAATTCCGTTTCACTATTTAGAATTAACGAATTCCTTGACTTCTGTGAATTCACCCATTTTTCTAAACTTGTCAAATCGATCTTGAATTAGCTCTTCTGGACTTAATGCAAGCAATTGTTTCAATGACTTTTCCAACACCTTATCAATTGCAGCTGACTGGGAAATAATATCTTTGTGTGCTCCACCCTTTACTTCAGGTATCAGCTCATCAATAATCCCAAGTTCCTTTAAATCAGGTGCCGTTATCTTCATAATATTTGCTGCCTTTTGTGCTTGTCCTGCATCTTTCCATAACAAAGCTGCAGCACTTTCCGGTGCAATAACGGAGAACCAAGAGTTTTCTAATATATGAATATGATTTCCAACACCTATTCCTAATGCACCGCCACTTGCACCTTCACCAATTACAATACACACAATCGGCACTCGAAAACCAGCCATTTCAAATAAATTCTTTGCAATGGATTCGGCGATACCTCGTTCTTCTGCTGCCTTTCCTGGATAAGCACCTTTTGTATCAATGAAGGTAATGATAGGACGCTTAAACTTATCCGCTTGCTTCATTAGTCTTAAAGCTTTACGGTATCCTTCAGGATGCGGCATTCCGAAATTTCGTCTAATGTTTTCTTTTGTGTCTTTTCCACGTTGCTGACCAATAATGGTAACTGGTAGACCTTTATATTTGGCAATACCGCCTACAATTGCTTCATCGTCACCAAATAGTCTGTCACCATGCATTTCAAGAAAATCTGTAAATAAATGCGGGATATAATCCAGTGTTGTAGGACGATTAGGATGTCGTGCTACTTGAACCCTGTCCCACGGTTTCATATTTTCATAAATATCTGTTTCTAATTTAGTTAAACGTGATTCCAATTTTTCAATTTCAGATGATAAATCAACATCAGAGTTTTGAGTAAACTCCTTTAATTCTTTTATTTTCTTTCGCAATTCTATTAGCGGCTTTTCAAACTCAAGTTCATTTACCATTGTAATTCACCTACTTGTCCATGAATTTCAAGAACAGTCGTAATCGTTTCCTTTAATTCTAATCTAGAGATTACTGCGTCAAGCTGACCGTGTTTTAATAAAAATTCTGCAGTTTGAAACTCTGCTGGCAATTCTTCACGAATCGTTTGTTCAATAATTCTTCTACCAGCAAAACCAATTAATGCTCCTGGCTCAGAAAAATTATAATCGCCTAATGAAGCAAAGCTCGCAGTAACTCCACCGGTAGTAGGGTGTGTCATAATGGTTATGAACAATCCGCCATTATCACTAAACTTATTTAGCGCAGCACTAGTTTTGGCCATTTGCATTAAGGACAAAACACCTTCTTGCATCCTTGCGCCACCTGATGCAGTAAAAATAATAAACGGAAGCTTCAGTTTGTCAGCCTCTTCTATTGCACGGGTGATTTTTTCACCTACAACGGAGCCCATACTTCCCATTATAAAAGACGAATCCATAATTGCTAATACAATATCATGCCCGTTAACCTTCCCAGTTCCAGTTAAGACTGCTTCGTTCATATTTGTTTTCTTGCGAATTTGTTCCAGCTTTTCTAGATAGCCCGGAAATCCAAGTGGGTTTTCAGAAATAAGTTGCCCGTCCATTTCTTGGAACGTTCCCTTATCAATAAAGCTATCCATACGCTCAAATGCATTCATCTTAAGATGGTATCCACAGTGTAAACATACTTTTAAGTTTTTTTCTAATTCCTTCGAATATAAGATTTTACGACAATTCGGGCACTTAGTCATTAACCCTTCAGGTACATCATGCTTTGCCGCTTCTGAAGGAATGGTTGCGTATTTTTTCTTTTTCGGTTTCGTAAAAAAATCTTTAAGCAAAATTAATCCTCCTTTAAAAACAACTGGGAAGCAGCTTTGTTTCATATATCTTTTACAAATTTATCGCACTTTCGCAAAAAATAATGTTGGAATTCGTCGATGTTTTTTCGACACTTTTTACATTGTATCATAAATTTTAATAGCGTGTTCTGAACTCTTCTCCATAATGAAGTTTAATAATAAAAGATATTTATTTTTGTCCATTACCTTATTCTTATTGGAGATCAACTGTGACGAATACTCATTAATAATTTGCCAAATTTTCATAAGAAGTCGATTTTCTGTTATGGTAACAAGCTGATAATAGAAACAGTCTTCCGTTTTGATTTCATTTCTCTCCAGCTGCTCTTTTATGACTTGTAATTTTGGAAAATATGGATCCTTCGCAACCAGCCTTATTATATCCTTTTCAATAAGTGCTTTCGTTACCAATATATCATTCCTAACTTGTTTATCCTGCAAGATAAACGTACTTAACAATTCTACTAGATGATGATTGGTAAAATCACGAAGATACGTACCTTCCCCTCTTCTAGTTTCAATTAACCCGAGAAGCTCCAATGCTCTTAAAGCTTCTCGAACAGAAGAGCGTCCTACATGAAGACGCTCTGACAGTTCTCTTTCTGAAGGAATCCTATCACCGGGTAATAATTGATCTTCGGTAATCATTTCTCGAATTTGCTGGACAATTTCAAGATATCTTTTTGTCTTGCTTTGATTTACATTCATGAATCAAATCACTCACTTTTTCCAATTGCAGAAAGACGCATCGTTCTAGTCCTTATTTCTTCAGGATCAACTCTTAATCTCGCTACTCCCGTGTCCATAGCCGCTTTTGCAACAGCAGCAGCAACTGCCGGAGCCACTCGTGGATCAAACGGTCTTGGGATGACATAATCTGCGTTTAGCTCGCTCTCCTTAATTAAGCTGGCTATTGCCTCCACTGCAGCTTGCTTCATTTGTTCATTAATATGGGTAGCACGAACGTCTAACGCACCGCGAAATATCCCAGGAAACGCCAATACGTTATTGACTTGATTTGGAAAATCAGATCTACCGGTACCAATCACTGCTGCTCCAGCCGCCTTCGCATGCTCCGGCATAATTTCTGGATCAGGATTTGCCATTGCAAAAATAATAGAATCTGAATTCATCGATTCAACCATTTCTTTTGTTAGGGCATCTGCTACAGACACTCCGATAAAAACATCTGCACCTTTAACAACATCCGCAAGTGTTCCTTCTTCTTTACTTCTATTTGTATATTTAGCAACTTCTGATTTAACTTTATTCATTCCGAAAGTGCGGCCTTCAAATATAGCCCCTTTTGAATCACACATAATAATGTCACGCACACCATAATGATATAATAATTTTATAATTGCAATTCCAGCAGCACCTGCACCACTTGCAACAACCTTAATTTCAGACATTTTCTTTCCGACCATTTTCAGGGCGTTAACCAATCCCGCGACTGTTACAATTGCCGTTCCATGTTGATCATCATGAAAAACAGGAATATTAACTTCTTTTTTTAACCGCTCTTCTACTTCGAAGCAATGAGGTGCAGAAATATCTTCTAAATTCACACCGCCAAAAGTTGGTTCTAATAGTTTCACTGTTTCAACGATTTTATCTACCTCTGTAGAATTTAAACAAATTGGAAAAGCATCTACACCTGCAAAACTTTTAAATAATACAGCTTTTCCTTCCATAACAGGCAGAGCTGCCTCTGGTCCGATATTTCCTAAGCCCAATACCGCTGTTCCATCTGTTACAACAGCAACCATATTCCCCTTCATAGTATATTCATATACTGTTTCAGGTTTATCGTATATCATTTTACAAGGCTCAGCCACACCAGGAGAATAGGCAAGACTTAAATCTTTTGCATTTTTCACAACCACTTTAGACTTAGACTCTAGTTTTCCTTTGTTTACGCGATGCATATGTAATGCTTCTTCTCGTAAAGACATGATTTCACTCCTTCGTATCATAAAAAAACCACTTTTATAGTCACCTTAGTAAGGTTGTCATATGTTCGTCTGTCTTCAATAGAGTCTTCATTCCAATAGGGTATTAGGCGTGTCTATTTAAGTGGTCTGACCACACATGTCTATTAATTAATATACCATATTTACATTGCAAGTAAAAATATTATTGCAAAATGACATTTTCTTTTCCCAATATGTCTTTTAATGTTGTTAAACAACTTTCGGATCCATCAACCCAATCTTTTCTTGGTAACTGGATAGTACGTTTATTTTTTTCATAATATAAAATCACTGGGATATCTCCGGGAAATGTCCTAAAACTCTTTGTCAGCGCCTCTGTAGTAATGGAAGAGTCTAATTCTTCTGTAACTCTAATATATAATTTTTTCGTTTCTACCTTATAGGCCTCTGCAGCAGCATCCATTTCTGTCATTCTCTGTACGATAAATTGAAGCTTCCCGTTTCTTTCTTCTACCGATCCTTCGATGACTGCAAGTGTTCCTTGTTTACAAACACTGCTAAACTGACGATAAACATTTGGAAAAATAACCGCTTCTATTTCTCCCGTAGCATCGCTTATTTTCAAAAAACCCATTACTTCCCCTTTTTTGGTCCGAATGCTTTTAAATTCATTTATATAAATTCCTACTTTACAATGTTTTTGTCCGCTTTTTACATCAACTAACGAAGTAACAGAAAGTTTCGCAAGCAATTCGTAATAAGGGCTTACCGGGTGGGCGGATAAGTAAAGTCCCAATACTTGTTTTTCCAATAATAGCTTATCCATATCTTTTATTTTTTCCACTTCCAAATATTTAGGCTTAAGCTGGAAAATATCATCATCAGAAAATAAATCATACCCTGGATTTTCCGGCCTTACTAATGTAGCATGTTCCATTGCGATATCAAGGCTGGCAAGTAGTGTAGCACGGTCATGACCAAAGTCATCCAAAGCACCAGAAAAAACAAGTGCTTCAAGTACGTTTCGGTTTAACGCCTTTCCAGAAACCCTTATACATAAATCAAATAAATCAGCAAAGGGTTTTGTATTCCTAGCTTCGATTATTTCTTTTAATGTCGCCATCCCCACACCTTTAATAGCAGCAAGACTATATCTTATACATCCTTTTTCAACACTAAATGGATAGAAACTGTGGTTGATGGATGGACGGAGAATGTTTATCCCCATTAATTTCGCTTCTCTAATGTACTGCGATATTTTATCCTCATTTCCAATTGCGGAGGTTAAAAGTGCAGCTGTAAAATATAGCGGATAATGTGCTTTCAAAAAGGCAAGCTGATATGCTATAAGGCTGTATGCAACAGCATGACTTCGATTAAATCCATAATTGGCGAAGCGAACAATTAAATCATAAATACCATTTGCGGTATTACTGTCATACCCTTTTTTAATTGCACCTTTTACAAAGTGATGCCTTTCTTTATCCAATACTTCCTTTTTCTTTTTTGCAACTGCTCTTCTTAATAAATCTGCTTCACCCAAAGTAAAACCTGCCATAATCGAGGCAATTTGCATTATTTGTTCCTGGTAAACAATGACACCATATGTTTTTTTCAAAATAGGTTCTAAATCAGGATGAGCGTATTCGATTGTTTCCTGTCCGTGTTTTCTCCCAATATATGTTGGAATATTTTCCATTGGACCTGGTCTGTACAGAGCATTCACCGCAACGATATCTTCAAAATCTGATGGCTTTAGTTTCTCCAGTACATTTCTCATGCCTTCTGATTCGAGCTGAAAAATCCCTGTAGTATTTCCCTTACTTAACAATGTAAATGTTTTTTCATCTGTTAACGGTAGTTTTTTTATGTTAATCTTTTTGCCAGTTCCTTTTTGAATGCTAGTAACAATTCTTTCAATCAGCGATAAATTTCTTAGTCCTAAAAAGTCCATTTTTAGCAATCCGATTTCCTCTAAAATGTCCATCGTATACTGGGTTAAATAAACGTCATCATGCCCACCCTGAATGGGGATAATATTGCTTAGCGGTTTATCACTTATAATAACTCCTGCCGCGTGTGTGGATGCATGTCTTGGCAAACCCTCGAGTTTCAAAGCAGTAGCAAATAGCTTCTTATGATGATCCGATTGCTGGACAAAATTTTGCAGTTTTTCAGATTGCTGATACGCCCCTTTCAGTGTTGTTCCAGGTCTTGAAGGTATCAGTTTGGATAGCTGTTCCAATTCTTTCGTGTTAAATCCAAAAGCCCGGGCAACATCTCTTATCGCGGCTTTTGCTGCCATGGTTCCAAACGTAATAATTTGCGCAACATGAAGTTTTCCATATTTTTCTGAAACATAACGAATCACTTCATCCCGGCGATGATCTGGAAAATCAATATCAATATCAGGCATGGTGATTCTTTCCGGATTTAAAAATCGTTCAAATAACAATTCATGTAAAATAGGATCGACATCAGTTATATTTAATGTAAAGGCAACTAGAGAACCTGCCGCAGAACCCCTTCCCGGACCTGTTAAAATACCATTATCACGTGCATACTTCATAAAATCCCAAACAATTAAAAAATAATCATTGAATTGCATCTTATTGATTATATTCAATTCATACTCTAATCTTTTCATGTAGATTGGAGTAATATTATCAACTCGCGCCTTCAACCCCTGCAAGCATAATTCTCTAAGCAAATCTTTTGCTGTTTTATTCCCCTCTATCGGAAATTTTGGCAATAACTTTTGTCCCATATTAATCGTTAAATTGCAGGATTGTGCTAATCGAAGGGTATTTTCCAACGCATCTACATCTTCAGAAAATAATTGCACGATGTCTTCCTTGGATTTGAAATAGTATTCTTCCGTAGCGAGTGTATTCCGTGTTTCATCACTTAGCTTTACACCCTGGCCAATTGCCAACAAGCATTCGTGACTAAATGCATCCTCTTTTTCTATATATCTCACATCATTCGTTACGATAGTGTTAATTCCGAGACGTTTTGAAATTACTTTTAATTTTGGATAAATCCTTTGTTCGTCAGCAAGTTGATGGTTTTGCAGAGACAGAAAAAAGGAATCAGGATTAAATAAGTGTTGAAAAAACTTTGCTGTTTCCATCGCTTTGTCCATTTCATTTTGCAGTAAGAGATCTTCAATTTCGCCCTCTAGTCCCGGTGAAAAGGCAATCAATCCTTCCCTATAACCTCTTAGCCATTTTGTTGGAATGCCGGCTGGTGATACTGTTTGAATAGCACTTGATATTTTAATTAGATTTTCATATCCTTTTTCATCTTTTGCTATTAAAACAAGAGGATATGATGTATTTTCCGATGTTACACTGACTACGTCGGCAGTCATGCCAATAATAGGTTTGATTCCATGTTTCAAACACTCTTTATAAAAAGGAATAACTCCATATAATACGTTCCGATCTGTTATTGCAAGTGCATCATAATTTAAATTCTTCGCCTTCTCTATTAAATTTTTAATAGACACTGTACTGGATAATAAACTATAGGCTGTTGAAATTTGAAGGTGAATAAATGACAATCTTTCTCCCACCTTTTTACTTCTTTTATATTTTTAATTAATTTCTTGTCCACATTGCAGATGTTTATACTGCCAATAAGAGTACCGACCATAAACACTATATATCCTTCATTATAAATCGAGATAAACAAAAAAGAAAATATGTTCTCATCCCCACTTTTCTGTTGTTATATTCGAAAATACCCTTTTTATCTAATATAAGATTTTTATTTCATCACATATACTGTCATGTTGTCCCATATAGTGTAGTAAAGGATAATATCAGGGGATGGTTTTTAAGTGAATGAAGCATTTTTTCCAGCATTCTTTAATAGCTTTTTTATCGGTTTTGGTGTCATGATTGGAGGGACTTTAATTGGCGGCTTAGCATCCTTTATTACCGGACAGCCTCTGCTTACCGAAATTTCGAGGATTTCTAGCACCTTGAGAATTTGGGCAATTATTGCGGCGATCGGCGGTACCTTTGACACCGTTTATAGTTTTGAAAAGGGATTTTTGGATGGTGGGACAAAGGATATTGTAAGGCAATTTTTGCTTATTTTATCTGCTATGGGTGGGGCAAATTCTGCTTCCATCATTATCTCATGGTTAACTCAGGAGCATGTCCAATGAGAGTCCCAACCTTACATCGAAAACCGGATTGGCAAAGATTTATTGTAGGAATTGTAATTGGCGGCTGTATTAGCTGGGTAATCTTTCTGTTCATGTATGGGACATTGCAAGAGAAGCAGTCAATAAAAATCAAAACCCAGGATTCCATTATTAAGGACCTCAAAGATGAAATAAAAATATGGCAGGATGAGTGGAAGAAGCTTTCGAAAAAAAATACAGATATGTTAATTATCCAAAGTGTGAATGTAAAAATCAAAGGGTACGAAAAATACGGAATCAAGGATTCCCATAGCATTTTTGAAACAGAAGAAGAGATTAAGGAAGACTTGAGGTCCATCCTACTCAAGGATATAAATACGGTTTATCAACATAAGGAATTAATTCATAAAGCGATTGAAAATAAAACGTTAAGAATTAATAATCGCCGTTATAAGCTGGTGATAAGGGAAATAAATTATTATTCAAGCTTCCAAATTGAACTAGAGCTAAAGTTAGCGGACTAGTAAAGCCTCAAACAGAGGCTTTACTATCTTTGCAAACTTCTACCAAATCCTTCATGACGTTTTGTGCTTCGTCCCATGAATAAATGGAGGCGCCTGCCGCAAGTGGATGACCTCCGCCATTATATTTACGGGCAATTTTATTAATAATAGGTCCTTTTGAACGAAGTCTTACTCTGATTTGATCCTCTTCTTCTATAAAAAAACACCATGCACAGATACCTTTTATATTTCCTAACATACTAACTAGCTGGGATGCCTCTGATGGAACAACATTATATTCTCGAAGCATCTCTTTTTTCAACATGACGATTGCAGCCCCATTATCCAATACCTCAAAGTTTTGCAGAACATAGCCTTGCAGCTTTACTACCTTAGGATCTAATTCATACATCTTATTGTAGAGTTCATTTCTGTCAAATGAATAACGAATTAATTCTCCAGCATAATCGAATGTCCTTTGTGTCGTACTGGGATACAGAAAACGCCCCGTATCTCCAACAATTCCTCCATATATAAGCCTTGCAGCCTCATTTGTTATTTTTAATCCTTTGTCCTTACCGAATAAATAAAATTCAAAGATCATTTCGCTTACAGAGGATGCGTTCGTATCTACCCATAATAAATCTCCATATGGATCTTCATTTGGATGATGGTCAATTTTGATTAGCTTATCCCCTAATGTATATCGATCATCACAAATTCTTTCTTTGTTTGCCGTATCACAAACAATCACTAACGCACCTTTATATACTTCATCTTGAATAGTATCAAGAGTTCTTAAAAACTCTAATGTTGGTTCTGGCTTACCCACTGCATAAATATTTTTTTCTGGAAAGGATGCTTTTAAAATTTCAGCAAGACCTCCTTGTGAACCGTATGCATCAGGGTCTGGCCGTACATGCCGATGAATAATTATGGTCTCATATTGTTTGATAGTTTCAAGAATTTCTTGTTTCATTTGCTCACCTTCGCTAATTTGTCATGGAATTCATATATCCTTTGTAGATATTTCTAGTATTTACCGTTACAATATATTTTGTATATTTCTACTTGCCTAATATTTGATTTTGGAGGATAAATCATGATTATATTAGTATTGCTAATTGTTTTTTCTTTCTCATTTTATATTTATTATAAAGTGAAATATGTACGTAGCAGATTGCAAATGGAAAGAAAGTATTTATCAGGAAAATCTAGTATTGCACTTGGGTTATTTGTTGGTTTTTTCGGAATCAACCAATTGTTTCTCTATCACACCACAACTACTTACATAGTTGCTGCTATTTTCATCATCATCGGCTTTCTTAGTGCGTGGACAGGCTTTAAAGCGTTTAAATATTATAGACCATTTGCCTTGAAGGAGATGGAGGAATTAAATAGCTAAAAGATCCGCTTCTGTAGAAGCGGCTTTTTTTAACGGTCAATAAGCTGGCAAGTCAATAGTGCTTTTCCAACTAAAATCCCTTCATGGTATACCTCTACATCCACCTTACCAAATTTCCTTCCTACTTCCAGTACCTTTGGAATAATTTCTATTGTACTTTCAATCTGAACAGGCTTTATAAAATAGACAGTCATATTTTCAATGATAATATCTTCTTTTTTTTGTTGGCGCAATTTTCTGCTGGTAGCCTCATATAGCAGCGTCGTGAATACGCCATAGGAAATGGTTCCAAGTGGATTTGTCATTTGAGGAGAGACCTCAAAATAATAACTTTCTCCATCCTGATTTTTTACCGAAGTGGAATCAAGTCGTGTCGTGATAATATCGTCAATTGTTTCGCCGACTTGAGGCTGTCGTTGTGTCATTTGCAGCGCTTTTAAAATATCCTGTCTGCTAATAATTCCTTGAAGACGCTGATAATCATCAACAACAGGAATCATTTCAATTCCTTCCCAAATCATCATATGACTGGCAGAGGTTAAGCTTGTTTTCAAACTAACGGTTATTGGATTTTTGGTCATAACCTTTTCAATAGGAACGAAACTATCTTGCTCAATAATGTCCTTAGCAGTTACTATCCCCTGAACCTTCATTTGAGCGTCCACTACAGGAAATCGACTATGTGTGGTATGACGCTTTTTTTCATACCAGTTTTCTACCTTTTCATTTATTTTTAGATAAATGGTTTCGGTTAATGGTGTTAGTATATCTTCTACTAAAATGATTTCTTTTTTTATTAGTTGGTCGTAAATAGCACGATTGATCATCGTTGCAACTGTGAATGTATCGAAACTGGTAGATAAAATGGGAAGTTCAAGTTCATCCGCAAGTTTCTTCACGTGTTCATCTGTATCAAAACCACCGGTAATAAGAACTGCTGCGCCAGCTCGCAATGCCAATTCATGAGCGTTAGTACGATTTCCCACAATTAATAAACTGCCTGCATCTGTATACTTCATCATTGCTTCTAATTTCATTGCACCAATGACAAATTTATTTAATGTTTTATGAAGCCCTGATTTTCCACCCAGGACTTGTCCATCAATAATATTTACCACTTCCGCAAATGTAAGTTTTTCAATATTTTCCTTTTTCTTTCTTTCAATCCGAATAGTTCCGACACGTTCAATCGTACTGACATATCCCTTGTTTTCCGCATCTTTAATTGCTCTGTATGCTGTTCCTTCACTGACATTCAATGCTTTTGCTATTTGCCTTACGGAAATCTTCTCTCCAATTGGCAGAGTATCTATGTAGTGCAAAATTTGTTCATGTTTTGTTGCCAAGCTCTTCACCCTATCTCCCGCCACAATATTTATGCTCATTATAAAGTGAAAAGCTTGGTAATTCAATTATTTAGAGGCAGGAGTCATAATTATATAACCTTTTAATATGATCTGATCCTTTTTTTAGACTGAATTTCTCTCCCTTTATAGGATTTTTTCTTCGGTGAAAATAGCAGTCCTGAAAGGTTTCCTGCAATCACTAGGAGAGCAAATCCAAGCCAAACACACGCAAATAATCCACTAGTACCTGTTGCTGCAAACGGCAATTTTGGAACCGCATAATACATTAAAGCTGCTGCAAGTAAAAGACAAAGTAAATATCTATTTTTTTTCATAATAATACCTCCATCTTTTTAAGGCTTGTTTTATTCTATGCGTCCAATCGTTAAAAGTGCACAAAAAAACGACCTTAATATAGGTCGTTTTTATAATTCGATCATATCCCCAGCATTCATGATCTTGCCATTTTGTCCCTCTAAGAGTTCAATAAATTTCGCAGGATCTTGTTGAATAGGTGGGAACGTATTGTAATGAATAGGCACTACTGTTTTTGCTTTCAACAAGGAAGCAGCATAAGCAGCATCTTCCGGTCCCATTGTAAAGTTATCTCCAATTGGCAAGAACGCTAGATCAATAGGATGTCTCTCCCCAATAAGCTTCATATCCGAAAATAATGCCGTATCACCTGCATGATAAATTGTTTTGCCTTCTGCCATCAGCAGAACTCCTGCTGGTTCTCCTAAATATATGATTTGTTTATCCTCTGTGTAATAAGAGGAACCATGAAATGCTTGGGTCAGTTTAACCCGCCCAAAGTCAAATTCTCTAGAACCGCCAATATGTAAGGGGTGAGTCTTTAAACCCTGCCATGCCATATAGGTGGCAATTTCATCATTTCCAATGACCAGAGCACCGCTTCTCTTAGCAATTTCCACAGTATCCCCAACGTGGTCATTATGGCCATGGGTCAAAATAATCACATCTGGATTTTCATTCTCTGCTTTTAAATCGGTTTGGGAATTGCCATTAATAAAAGGATCAAACAAAATGGTTTTTCCATTTGTTTCAATTTTTATAACAGAATGTCCATGGTAAGAAACTTTCACTTTCTTCACTCCTCCTATATCTTTATCCTTATCTATTTCGGGAAACATGCTGATATTTCCTCCTGCATCCTTCCATTTTAAATAATAGAATAACTTCTGGAATTTTGCTATTCTAAAGAAGAACCTATTTAAGGAGATGACCGTAGTGAATCAACGATTACAAAGTTTAACGGAATGGTTAAAAGCGCAAAACATTGATGCAGCATTCATCACTTCTTCTGAGAATGTTTTTTACTTAAGTGGATTTAATAGTGATCCCCATGAACGTTTACTTGGTGTGGCTGTGTTTCAAGATAAAGAACCATTTTTAATATGTCCTGCCTTAGATGTAAATGATGCAAAACATTCAGGCTGGGAATATGAAGTAATTGGATGTTCCGATACAGAGAATGCCTGGGATATTGTTGCTAAAAACATAAATAGTCGAGTAAACAAAATACAAAGAATTGCTTTAGAAAAAGAGCATATTAATCTCCAACGTTATGAGGAAATTCTGAAGAGATTTTCCAATGCTTCCTTTGTTGCAGCAGAAGAAAAGCTGCGCGAGCTTCGTCTAGTGAAGGATGAAAAGGAAAAAAGCATTTTAAAAAAGGCAGCGGAATACGCTGATTTTGCTGTACAAGTTGGCATAAACGAAATTGCTGAGGGAAAAACTGAACTTGATATCATAGCAGCCATTGAATATGAACTAAAGAAAAAAGGAATCTCCCAAATGTCTTTTGACACAATGGTATTAACGGGTAATAACGCCGCATCACCACACGGCAATCCTGGATTAACAAAAATAAAAAAAGGCGATCTTGTATTATTTGATTTGGGAGTTGTGTATGAAGGCTATTGCTCCGATATTACAAGAACAGTTGCTTATGATCATATCAATGATGAACAGAATAAGATTTATCATACGGTGCTGAAAGCAGAAGAAGAAGCCGTTAAAGCGGTTAAAGCTGGGATAAAAGCAAAAGAACTAGATCAGCTTGCTCGGGATATTATTACAGATGCAGGGTATGGTGAATATTTCACTCATCGTTTAGGGCATGGATTAGGAATAGGTGTCCATGAATATCCTTCTGTTACGAATACGAATGAGCTTGTCTTAAAAGAAGGTATGGTATTCACCATTGAACCTGGAATTTATGTACCGGGTGTTGCTGGGGTTCGAATTGAAGACGATGTTTTTGTTACAAAAAATGGAGTAGATGTGTTAACTTCGTTTGATAAAACGTTACAGATAATTAAGTAATCTAAAATCCACCCGATATGGGTGGATTTTTTTGGGGATTATTGAAGTAATGTTTTCGCATCAACATATTCAAGTTGAAGAGAGTCTGCAACTGCTTGATACGTACAATTACCATTTATTGTATTAATACCTTTAAATAATGGTTCATTATCTAGGCAAGCTTGTTTATATCCTTTATTTGCGATTTGTAATGCATATGGAACAGTTACATTTGTTAATGCAATCGTTGATGTACGTGGAACCGCACCAGGCATGTTAGCAACAGCATAGTGAACAACACCATGTTTCTCATATGTTGGATTATCATGTGTTGTAATTCGATCACTTGTTTCGAAAATACCACCTTGATCAATAGCAATATCCACCACTACGGAACCAGGTTTCATAGAAGCTATCATTTCCTCTGTTACAAGTTTTGGAGCTTTTGCACCCGGAATAAGTACTGCTCCGATTACGAGATCAGCATCTTTAACAGATTCCGCAATATTATATGGATTGGACATTAAGGTTGTAATTTCGCTTCCGAAAATATCGTCAAGCTGACGCAGGCGATCCGGGTTTAAGTCAATCACTGTAACTTCCGCACCTAAACCAACTGCCATTTTAGCTGCATTTGTTCCAGCCATGCCACCTCCAATGATGGTAACTTTTCCTCTTTGTACACCAGGCACACCGGAAAGCAGGATTCCTTTTCCCCCATGATTTTTCTCAAGGAATTGAGCACCAATTTGCGGAGCCATCCTTCCTGCAACCTCACTCATTGGTGTTAATAGTGGTAATGAACGATTTGGTAGCTGCACTGTTTCATATGCAATACCAATTACTTTGCTTTCTAATAATGCTTTTGTTAGTTCTGGTTCAGCAGCAAGATGTAAGTATGTAAATAGAATAAGCCCTTCTCTAAAATACTTATATTCACTTTGTAAAGGTTCTTTTACCTTCATGACCATATCCATGGACCAAGCTTCTTCAGCGGTTTGCACAATTTTTGCTCCAGCCTGTGCATAGTCTCCATCAATAAATCCCGATCCTGATCCTGCCCCAGTTTCAATAAAAACCTCATGCCCAGCTTTTGTTAATGTAACAACACCTGCTGGAGTCATTGCGACACGATTTTCATTATTTTTAATTTCCTTTGGTACCCCAATACGCATAGGATAGACCTCCTTATAATATATGTATAATATATTAAAAAAGTAATTTTTAGAAAGCACTTTCATTTTAACAAATATATTCGTATTTTCCTATTAAATTTTCTTTTACTTGTAAAAATAATAGAAAAAACCGCCTTCTTGGCGGTTTAATTCCTAATTCTCATCATCTTGACCATAGATATGAAATTGTCCATCCGGCTGATCAACAACCCCACTGGCATAAGCATCCCTAATTTGATTTGTTGTCTCTTCAATTGCTTGTTCATCATAAGTAAGATTTTTATTATATTCCTGCTTTTTCATTATATACAGCCTCCCATTTTAAATACCCTATTATTTTCGGTAAAGGATGATAAAATATCCGAAAATGATAAAGGTAAAAAATAGAAGGTAATCTAAAAACAAAGTATGAGGCTATCTATCCTTTTCGATTTCACGTACAACATGATGAAGTTCAGGTAAGATAAGTTTCTCCATTGCCAATTGAACAGCACCTGTAGAACCTGGAGTTGAAAAAATAATACAGTTCCGATAAGTGCCAGCTATTGCTCTGGATAGCATAGCAGCGGAACCAATATCTTCCATATAACTAAGCATTCGAAATAATTCACCGAAACCAACAATTTCCTTTTCAAAAAGACATGAGACTGTTTCGATGGTTACATCCCGTTTCGCAATTCCTGTTCCTCCATTAAGGAGAATAACTTTAATATGGCTGTTTTCCATAGCTGTATGAATAGCTCTTCTTATCTCATCCCCTTCATCCTTGATAATTTGATAATATCCCACTTGATGGCCATTCTCGATTAAAAGTTTCTTCATCAGTTTTCCGCTTTTGTCATTTTCAGCATTTCTTGAATCACTAACAGTAATAACAGCACAGGTCACGCGTTTAGGAGCTTGTTTATGTTCATCCACACTCATATTCAATCGTTCCTTTTATCAAGTAGAAATCTATATTGGTAATACTTTTCTGCGAATTGATTTACTTTTCGTGAAAATTGATAATTAATGCCCGCCCCAAGTGCTAGTGAAACAAAAGATGACTTCGAAGCTTTTTTATTAAAAAGCGAAATAAAAAATACTTTCATTAATTGTTTAAATGGCTCTTCCAACCACCTATAATCCATCACCTTTTCCATACCTTCATAAAAATATAAAGAATGTTGTTCTTCCAAGTCATTCGTTAAATTATCCCAACCGCTTCCTCTTAAACGATTCGGAAGAGAAGCAGCATGAAAAACTTTTAAAGCTGTCATCATTTCAAATGGCTTCCGCACATCATACCCATAAGTGATTGCTGTTAATTGTACCGACCGTAAATTTATTAAAACTAAGGCTAAAAAATCAGAACTCACAAAAATTGGCTGCCCTGTAGCAGTCATCCCGCCTTGTAGCAAAGAATAAACCTTATGGCGTGAAACATGCTGATCTGCTATGTAGGATAATTGATCAATCGATAGTTTTTTCATATCTTCAATGCTTAAAATGGAATCATCAAAGGCTTTCGCTGATTTTAGAATTCTCTCTCTGGCTTCCTCCTGTATCTGCATACCTTGAAGAAGGGAATGTAAATGAAACAGCCATGTATCCAGCTTTTCGAAAAAAGGTTCTGTCAAGCTTTCCGGTATAGCAGAAACAGCCTTATCCACCCATTTACCATAGAGATTCTGAAAATCATTTTCTTCATATGTTTGAAAGGATTGAATCCAATGCTCAATATCCTCCCAAACTTTTCGTTCATTGTTCGTCCAAGACATCCTTGCCATTCACCTCATCTTCAAGGAATATTTTTCTATTATAATAAGTATAACAAAAGAGAATCGTGCTGGGAAAGAAAACAAAAAGGTACAACCTTAATAATTAGAAGGTTGTACCCTTTTCATTTCTATATGGAGGCAATTCGCAATACATCTCTTGCTATCATTACTTCTTCATTTGTCGGAATTACCATTACTTTTACAGGAGAATGCGGATAACTAATGAATGATTCTTTTCCACGTGTCTGATTTAATTTGGGATCCCAATATACTCCCATAAACTCTAGTCCGCGCAAAACTTTTTCTCTGACAAGGACACTATTTTCACCAATTCCAGCCGTGAAAATAATCGCATCCACACCAGACATTTTCGCTGCATAAGTACCAATGTATTTATGAATTCGATTGGCGAAAATTTCCAGAGCTAAATCAGCACGCTCATTTCCTTCTGAAGCCTGTGATTCTATATCACGAAGGTCGCTCGAAAAACCGGAAATACCAAGTAATCCGGATTGCTTATTTAGGACATGCAGTACTTCATCTACTGTTTTCCCTGTTTTCTCCATGATGAATGGAATAAGTGCTGGGTCGATATTTCCGGATCGTGTTCCCATTGCAACACCTGCTAAAGGAGTAAAGCCCATTGAAGTATCGATGGACTTTCCGCCTTCTATTGCGGCAATACTTGCCCCATTTCCAAGATGACAGGAGATTAATCTTAATTGCTCAATTGGTCGCCCTAACATTTCGGAAGCGCGTGTGGATACATACTTATGAGATGTTCCATGAAACCCATATTTCCGTATCCCATACTTTTTATAATATTCATACGGTAAGCTATATAAAAATGAACTTTCCGGCATTGTTTGATGAAATGCTGTATCAAAGACTGCTACAGCCGGAACATTAGGTAATGCGTTTTGAAAAGCCTTGATACCAACAATATTTGCAGGATTATGAAGAGGTGCTAATTCAGATAAATCCTCTAACTGTCTAGTAACCTCATCATTTATTAAAACAGAATCATAGAAAACTTCCCCTCCATGAACTACCCTATGCCCAACACCATTAATCTCGTTAAGGGATTTAATAATTCCGAGGGATGTCAGCTTTTCCAAGATTAATTTAACTGCTACTTCATGATTTGGTATATCAAAAATTTCCGTTTGTTTTTCATCATTAACCGTTATAGTAAAAATGGAATCGTTCAAACCGATACGCTCAATAAGACCTTTTGTAATTACTTTCTCCTCTGGCATTTCAAATAATTGAAACTTTAAGGAAGAACTTCCGGCATTTATTGCAATTATTTTTGACATTGATACCGTCCCTTCTTTGCTTAAGTCAACTTTTGTCCGATGTTTTTATCTATACGATTCATTTAAACATGATAAAAATTGATTATCAAGCTAAAGCCTTAATTGCAATCGGTTACACTTTTAAAAAATATATACAAATCTTCACAAAAAATATAAACCGGTGTTAAATAACCGGTTTAATTCTTATTTTCCGCAAACCACTTATCAATCTTTTGAAGTATACTTCCCATGGATTGCTGATTGGAAAGTGTAGGCAATGATGCAAAAAGCACTTGTTTCGGAGCTTTTACATTTTCTGACTTTTTCTGTAAAATAAATATACTCTTTGCCGCCTGTTGATTTTTAAACATCGATAGCGGTAGCTGTAATATGCCTTGAATATGGACATGTTCTTGTAAATAGGCATGAAGTTTAGGAGCTTCCGTCGATTCAAATAAATTATTTGGAATGAGAAAGAATAAATATCCACCCGGCTTAATATGATGGATGCTTTGCTCAATGAATAAATGATGGGCATAAGAATGACCGTCTTCGGCTTTTAATTGATATTTTTGTGCCCCTTCATCATTCGGATAATAACCAACTGGCAAATCACAAACAACAGCATCTACAGGGTCTATAAACAAAGGTTGCAACGAATCCTGATGAAAAAATTGAATAGGTTGTCTTTGTAAATTTGCTCCAATATAGGCAAGCTTGATTAGGAGGTCATCTACATCTACCCCGATAGAGTGAATTTCTTTTGAGGTCAAGTGATTTAATATGGTAGTTAGCAGATTCCCCGTTCCGACTGCAGGATCAAACAATGAAAGGGATTTAGAGTTTTCATAAAACTTATTGACTAAGTAACCTAGAAAAAGCCCAATAGAATCAGGTGTCATTTGATGGTTTGGTTGGACACTGTCCTTCATCCCTTTTAAGATTGCCAATTGATAGCCTTTACGAATTTGTTCATTAGTGAACTGATTCAATGCGATTTCACTATATATTTTTTTGAGTCTTTTTGTAGTAAGCTCACTCAGTTCCTCTTGGAGAATATCTTCATGAAAAAGATTTTCCCCTGTTTCTGCCAAAGCCTCTAAATAAGAGCAAGAAAGTTCGGCTTGCAAAATCTCTGCTGTTTCATTTAAAACATTAAAAATTATTTCTATACCTTCTAACTTCATTAAAAATTATCCTCCTACAATAGTAGACCCCGATTTAAAATCGGGGTTAAAATAACCTTATTTGGCTTGTTTTGCAGCTTCTAATGCTTTATCGTAATCAGGATGATTTGTTCCCTCACTTACGTATTCTACATATGTAACCGTATCATTGCTATCCACTACGAAAACGGATCTTGCTAATAATCTTAATTCCTTCATAACAACTCCATACGCTTCACCAAATGATAGATCACGGTGATCGGATAATGTAACAACATTATCAAGACCGCTAGCTGCACACCAACGAGCTTGTGCAAATGGCAAATCAACAGAAATCGTTAAAACTTTTACATTATCTAATTTTGATGCTTCCTCGTTAAAACGGCGTGTTTGTGCATCGCAAACACCTGTATCAATAGATGGAACAACACTAATGATACGAACAGAGCCCTTCGTATCGTCAAGTGTTACCTCTGATAAATCATTTGCTAATACAGTAAAATTAGGCGCTTTATCGCCAACTTTCACCTCGTTACTGGGTAAAGTCATTTTGGTTCCTTTAAAAGTTACAGATGCCATTTCTTCAATTCCTCCTTAAGAAAAAAATTTCAATTCCTATCCTTATCATACTGAAGAATTTATTATTTTTCCAATTAAAAACCTCGCCAGGTAATGGCGAGAGTTAATATAAAGGGCAGACTATTTGCTTTATAACGAATTAATAGTGTTTATCCTGTTTTGATCATAAACATAGAATTAGAAAAGTAGTACCTTAAAAATCAAAATCTTGTTTCGGTTGGGTAGGCTGGTGTGTCTTCCAACCATTTGAGTTTTGGTTATTTTGATTGTTTTGATTATTCTTTTTCATCATGGATTGAATTTTATCCACAACGCCTGGAGCAACATCTAATATTTTCTCAAGAAGATGTGTACTTTCATCAAGATGCAACATTTTAACACCAGTCGAATTCACTATCAGAAAAGCAATCGGTGTAATTGAAACACCTCCACCGCTTCCTCCTCCAAATGGAAGACCAGAGGATCCACCTTGTTGTCCCTGATTATTCTCACCAGAATTAGGTTTGCCATTAGTATTAAATTGACTGCCACCAGCAGCAAACCCAAATCCAACCTTGGAAACTGTTAAGATAACACTTCCATCTGGTGTTTCAACAGGGTCACCAATAATAGTATTAACATCTATCATTTCCTTTAAATTTTCCATAGCGGCTGTCATTAAGCCTTCAATTGGATGGCCACTCATTTTGACTCCTCCTTAATTATGATATGGAATGATTATTTTCATCTTCAGAGACCATAGATAAAGGCTTTGTATTAAATGATCCTTTACCGCCTCTCCAATACTTCAATATTTTTATTCCTGCTAAAATAGCATTCCCGATTCGAATTTTAAACATACATTTTATCTTTGTTTGGGAGAGGGGAATTTGAAAAGATGGATAAATGGAGATTTCAGGATACACCAAAAGTTTCATATATTTACTTAGCAACCCCACTATTCCTCCTTTTAATGCCCATGCTGTTCCCGTTAAAATACCGGTTAAAGCAGCATCCTTCACACCTATAACCGAATGCCATTCAAACTGTTTGATCTTTATCGTTTTTAAAAACTTACGAATAACCGTACTTAAATCGAAGACATGGTGTAAAAGTTCATTATAATCAGAGATTCGGTTGCTCACTTCATGAGGTGTTATTTTATTTGTCTCGTGCTCTCCATTTTCATTCTTCAACTTATAAATAAGATTAGGTTCATCTTTATCGACTTTCACAACAGGTACCTCAAAAGTATGTTGAATGAATTTCCAAGCCTTGATTTTTATTCTAAAATGATCATCATCTTGTTGATGAGAGTAATCTAGTACAATGGTGACAGTCGTAAACCAAATAATAAAAAATAAAAGAATAAGAATTCCGATTATAATTACGGTTACGATCATCAGGGCACACAACCTTTCAGGCTACCATTTTCTCCAAAATACAAAAAAATAAACCTGCTCTTATAGAGCAGGCTTCAATGATTGCCTTCTTAAATCCTCCCTAACTACCGTTGTATCTGCAAAAATATCATGTAATCCCTGTTTGTTTGGAGTAAACGCCACAATAATATATAGTATCCAGATAGTTGTAGATAAGTAACGTCCAATTAATTCTCGGAACAATATGGTACTCCATGATCGGGTAGAGTCTTTTATCGAAATCACTTTTAATCCAAAAATCATCTTTCCGATCGTTTGCCCAGTATATTTTGTCATTAAGACAAAATAAACATAAAAAACCATAGCAGTTGCGACCGAAAATGGCGAAAACATCCCTGTATTATCTATGGAAATATCAAGAAGACGGAATATTGTTTTCACAAGCAGACGATCAATGCTACCAATTACAATAAGGTCCACTAAATATGCCCAAAATCTCATCCAAAAACCGGCAAGATAATAATTATTCTTCCTGACCTGAGAATTATGCACCCTTCCGTTATCTAATTCACTATATTCTTGCATAGGTTGACCTTCATTAGTTACTTTAGTCATTTTCTGCCCCCCTTTATTATTTTGAATATAAATACATTAGTCTTGGTGCATTTGGTTGGGCAAGAACATGCAACAAACCGGACATTTCTGCTTCTTTCCCCATCATTTTTTGTGCTGTCATGGATAATAGTGAGCCTATTCCAAAATCAGTACTATACTGAACTACTTGTGCACCTTTTAACTGATAATCCTGTTTCATATGATTAATAACATCATCCAAATAACCAAAATCATCTATTAAATTTAATTTTTTCGCTTGTCTCCCATCATAAACTCGTCCATCTGCTAATTCACGAACGCGCTTTTCAGATAGTTTTCTTCCTTCTGAAATGACTTTGACAAAACCATCATAAGAATCATTTACCATGTTTTGCAGGATTTTTTTCTCGTCGTTTGTCATCGGCCGCGATGGACTCATAATATCCTTATATGTGCCGCTTTTTATAGTCATAAAATTAATTCCATATTTTTTCGCAAGCTCACCATAATTTATACCTTCCATAATCACCCCTAGCGACCCTGTAAGTGTTTCAGGACTTGCAAATATTTTATTGGCCGGAGTCGATATGTAATAACCGCCTGACGCTGCTGTAGCCCCCATCGAAACATAGATAGGTTTTTTTGTATCTTTTTGAATCTCGACGATTTTATCATGAATTTCTGCCGATTCAACAACGCCTCCCCCTGGTGAGTTGACCCGAATGATAATACCTTTTACATTATTATCTTCTTTTGCATAGTTTAATTGATCCATAAAGTCTTTAAAATTGAAACTTCCATTGCTTAATAAAGAACCAGCACTTCCTGTATCCTGTATCACTCCATCCACATTCAATACAGCGATTTTTTTGGTGCTTTTCCCCTGCTTCATAATATCCTCCGTGAAATTCTGGTCCGGAGTAGCAAAAGCCTTGTCAAAAAGACTTGAAAAATCCGTTGTCACAGCAGAAACGGCAAAATTAACAATAATAGAAACCACAAATAAAGCCGCTGCAATACCAAGTGCAGCCCATCTTTTTTTACTCATTGTTCATCCTCCTTGTAAACTACTATTCATTCTATGATGAAAAGATTTTTTAATATACTAAAATTTGTTACACTTAGGTAAAAGACTTTACCAGCGAAATGAGGTATTAATAATGACAGAACGCAATCATATTTATTTTTTTCATAACGAACCGTCCGATGCAAAAATAACCGCTTTACTTCAATTAGCAGAAAAGTATCATTTTCAAATGGTGCCTGATCCAAAGGATGCCAATATCATTATTAGTATTGGAGGAGATGGAACTTTTCTGCAAGCAGTTAGAAAAACAAATTTCCGTCAGGATTGTCTGTATGCCGGAATTACCGTTCAAAATGAACTTGGCCTATATTGTGACTTCTATCTTAATCATGTTTCCAGTATCATAGACGCAATTACACAGGAAAAAATCGAAGTCCGCCGTTATCCTGTTCTTAAAGCAAGTATTGATGGTCAAGGATCCTTTTATTGTTTAAACGAGTTCAGCATCCGTTCTGGGATTATTAAAACATTTGAAATGGATGTTTTTATTGATGACATTCATTTTGAAACGTTCCGTGGTGATGGAATGCTAATTGCAACACCAACTGGCAGTACTGCCTACAACAAGTCGGTTGGAGGAGCAGTTGTAGATCCATTGTTACCTTGTCTTCAAGTGAGTGAAATTGCCTCTTTAAATAATTTCAAATACCGAACTCTTGGTTCTTCCTTTATACTTGATGGCAGTCGGAAATTAACTTTAAAAGTCGCCGGAAAAGGGAACGAATACCCCTTAATGGGAATGGACAACGAAGCTTTGAGTATACGCCATGTTGATAGAGTCGAAGTTACACTTAGCGACAAAATGATTAAAACAGTTAAGCTAAAAGACAACTCCTTCTGGGAAAAGGTTAAAAGAACTTTCTTGTAAATTATGTATAAAAAGCAATCGGTGCATTCCGATTGCTTTTTATACGAAATAAATGGGCAAAGGTTTCATTTAATGATCATTAAATCATTATATTTATGCACTAAGACTATTAGTCTTTTTCCATTTACTGCTTTTATATACATTTGTAACTGATAAGATAATAATTGCGGACCAAATACAAATAAATGCCCACATATGCGCCTTCGTAAACTGTTCGCTGTAAAAAAACACTCCTAAGATGAGCATAATGGTCGGAGCAATGTACTGTAGGAAACCTAGCAAATACATTGGAATTGCCTGGGCACCCTTTGCAAAAAACAACAATGGAGTAGCAGTCACAACCCCGCCGCCTATTAATAACAGATCTGTTTCAGCCGAACCTGTAAAAAACGTTAAGTTCCCCTTTACAGAAAGATAAATTAGAAACATAAGTGCAAACGGTGTTACGGTCATCGTTTCTAAAGTTAACCCAATAGAAGAATCCACCTTAATAACCTTCTTAACAAGTCCATATAAACCAAAAGTTAATGCCAAACCAAAAGCAATCCACGGAAAATGTCCATACGATAATGTAAGAATAAGTACACCAAGCGCCGCCAGTAAAAAGGTAATAATTTGTATAATGCTTAGTTTTTCTTTTAATACAAACACACCTAATAAGATGCTAATTAAAGGATTAATATAGTAACCCAGACTTGCTTCAACAATGTGATCCGCATTTACTGCCCAAATATAAATAAACCAGTTCAAGGTAATAAAGATAGAGGCCACAATCAAAGATAGGACTATTTTCCGATTGGATTTTATATTTTTTAATGTATCAACGAATTTTTTCCATTTTTTTGTTATCACTAATAGAATGATCATAAAAATAAAAGACCATAAGATTCGGTTTGCTAATATTTCATCTGCTGAAACATGCTGCAACCATTTCCAATAAATCGGTAATACTCCCCAAAAAATATAAGAAAATGCAGCATACATGATTCCCTTTTTTTCATCCTGTTCCATTTTTCCTCTCCTCTTTTCTCAGTTCGATGTCGTTGATGTACTAGCTCAACTTAAATATTATAATAAAAGAAAGGCAGACAGTGTATACCGTCCACCTTTTTTTGGGCAATAAACATTAGTTAACCTTTTCCATTTCCTGCTGCCGTAATTCAATACGGCGAATTTTCCCGGATGTCGTTTTCGGCAACTCATTAATAAATTCAATTTGGCGAGGATATTTATATGGTGCTGTTAATTCTTTTACATGGTCTTGCAGCGTTTTAACTAAATTAGATTGTTCCGGATTAATGCCATTTTGAAGTACTACGAATGCTTTCACAATATTCCCTCTAACTTCGTCAGGACTTGCAACGACCGCACATTCCTTTACAAATGGGTGTTTCACTAGGGCATCCTCCACTTCAAATGGGCCAATAGTATATCCAGAGCTAATAATGATATCATCCGCTCTTCCCTCAAACCAAAAATAGCCGTCTTCATCTTTCCTTGCTCTGTCACCAGTAACATAATAGTTCCCTCTAAACTGCTTGGCAGTTCGTTCCGGGTCTTTATAATAATTTTTAAACAAAGCTGGTGTCTCAATATGAACTGCAATATCCCCAACCACACCTACTCCACAAGGTTCGCCATTTTCGTCGATTATTTCGACACTATTGCCTGGAGTTGGTTTTCCCATCGAGCCTGGCTTGACATCCATATTTTTCGTGATACCAACAAGTAATGTATTTTCTGTTTGTCCATATCCATCCCTTACAGTAATATTAAAATATTTTCTAAATGTCTCAATTACTTCTCTATTTAATGGTTCTCCAGCAGACACTGCACTATGTAAATGTGGCAAGTGATATTCTTGCAGATTATCTACCTTTGCCATTAATCTGTATTCTGTTGGTGTACAGCATAGAACATTTACTTTATATTTCTCTAAAAGATTCAAATAGGTCTTTGGTTCAAACTTCCCATTATAAACGAAACCAGTTGCTCCTGATCCTAGTACTGACAGGAAAGGGCTCCAAATCCATTTTTGCCATCCCGGACCTGCTGTAGCCCAAACGACATCATTTTCCCCAATGCAAAGCCAATTTGGTGCCGCCGTACGCAAATGTGCGTAACCCCACCCATGAGTGTGTACGACACCTTTTGGATTACCAGTGGTACCCGAGGTATATGATAAGAATGCCATATCCTCTTTTGAAGTATCTGCTATTTCTAAGTGCTCTGAGGAGGTTTCCATTAAATCAAATAGAGAATTCCAGTCATTCGCCTTATCCCCTACTACAAATTTAATCAAACCATCTGTACCTTTAACATCTGCAAATTGATCCAAATATGGATAATATGCCACAATGCTTTTAACTTCTGCATGCTCAATCCGATATTGTAGGTCTTTTGCTTTTAACATCTCGGAACTTGGAATGACCACAATTCCGATTTTCAAGGCAGCAAGGTAAATTTCATATGCTTCAATTAATCTAGGAACCATTACTAAAATGATATCGCCCTTTTGAAGACCGCTTTTTAGGAAAACGTTTCCGATTTTATTGACATTTTTCATTAAATTGGAATAGGTTATATCCCTTTTTTCCCCATTTTCATTTTCCCACTTGATTGCCATTTTAGAAGGATCTTTTGCAAACCTTTCAACTTCTTGCACTATATTATATTTTTCAGGTGCCAATAAATCCTCACGCTTCATCCATAATCCCCCTTAACACTATTCTTCTATATTATTATACATAATAATTTAAAAATTTAAAATTATCAAATCCCAAATAGAACAAAATAAAACGGAGCAGGCGTTTGCCTACTCCGTCATCCATTCTTTATTTAATTAGCGAATTTGTCCACCAAGTTGTTGTTCAGCCATAGAAACAAGGCGTTTAGTGATTTCACCACCAACAGATCCGTTAGCGCGTGAAGTTGTATCTGCTCCAAGGTTTACACCAAATTCATTTGCAATTTCATATTTCATTTGATCAAGTGCTTGCTCAGCACCATTTACTAACAATTGATTGTTATTTGGCATGTGTTTTCACCTCCTTGTGAGTATAGATTCTGCAAAAACACATGCCTTCATACTAAGAATCGTTTGGTAATTGTTCCTTGTATAATAAAATTTTTACTATTCTATTTACAATAAATCTGCAAATTCTTCGTTTTCAATAGAATCCTCATTATTTACAATAATGGTTTCGACATTATTCACCGCTTCTTCTAAAAGTGGGCCGAAATCAAAATCACTTTCGTAATATTGAATTTTAGAAAGCTTTGGCCTTGTCTTAGGAGATGGCGGAGTAAAAATAGTACAGCAATCTTCATATGGCAAACTAGATATTTCAAACGTATCAATCTTTTTAGCAATATCAATAATTTCCAATTTATCCATTGAAATTAATGGCCGTAATATTGGTGTTACAGTTACATCGTTAATTGCCAACATACTTTCCAATGTTTGGCTTGCTACTTGTCCTAAGCTTTCTCCCGTAACGATGGCCAAACCATCATTTTTTCTTCTAATTTCATCCGTAATTCGAAGCATCATTCTTCTTGTCGCTGTCATGGTATAACCTTCTGGAATATGCTTGCGAATGGTTTCTTGTATTTTGGTAAAAGGAACAAAATGCATTTTTACATACCCGCTGTAAGCAGAAATTTTCTTTGCCAAATCAATCGTTTTTTGTTTTGCCCTCTCACTTGTATAAGGCGGACTTTGAAAATGAACCGCCTCAATTTGAACTCCCCGCTTCATTGTCAAATAACCAGCAACTGGACTATCGATTCCACCGGACAACATGAGCATTGCTTTTCCGGAAGAACCTACAGGGAGTCCACCGGCACCTTGAATAATATCACAAGGTAAGTAAATAGCATCTGGTCTCACATCAACGAGAAGATTAATATCTGGATTCTTCACGTCAACTTTTATATCTTCTATATTTTGTAAAATATGTCCTCCAACTGCATGATTAATATCATTTGTATCATATTCAAACGATTTATCACCACGTCTTGTCGTAACTTTAAATGTATTTCCTGGTTTAAAAATCTGTTTTACTAAGGACAATCCTACTTGCTGAATATCTTGAAGATTTCTTTCAGAACGCACAGCTAAACTGAAGGATTGTATTCCAAAAACAGTGGATAGCTTCTGTATAATGGGATTACTATCTTCACCATTTAATAAGATGTACATACGATCATGTCCACCCTGAATATGAATATCTTTAAATTCTTTTAAAACTTCACGAATATTTCTTTTTAGATGGGTAATAAAATGCTTTCGATTTCTACCCTTAGTGGATAATTCACCATAACGAATTAATATACGGTCGTATTTCACTTTGAATCCCTCATTACTATATTTAATGATTGTAAAACTTGTTGAAGGGTTTGAATAAAAGCCTTCGCTTCATCCATTGTGTTTTCATATGACAAGCTGATTCTCACTGCACCTTCTGCCACATTTTCTGGCACACCTGCTGCTAGTAGGGTTCTGCTAAGTTTTGTTTGCTTAGATGAACAAGCACTGGTAGTAGATACATACACCTTTTCCTTTTCTAGTGCATGAACAATAACTTCTCCACGTAAGCCAATCGCAGAAAAATTAAGAATATGCGGTGCAGACACGGTTGGATTTGTATTGACCTGAATTTGTGGTATGTGACCAATTTGTTCCATTAAATAATCACGTATTCTTAGAAGTTCTTCTCCTTTTTCATGCCTTTTTTCCTCAATCATTCGCATAGCTTTTGCCATTGTCACAATTCCGCCGGTATTCTCTGTACCGCTCCGTAATTTTCCTTCTTGACTACCTCCGGTTAAAAGGGGAGATATTCTTACCCCTTCGCGTTTAAATAATAGTCCATTTCCCTTTAAGCCATGAAACTTATGTGCTGAAATCGTACATAAATCAATATGTGCCTCATATAAATCCAACGGAACTTTTCCGAAACCTTGAACATGATCCACATGAAATAATATTTTTGGATAATTTTTCAGGATTTTACCAATCTCCTCGATTGGTTGGATAGTCCCAATTTCATTATTTACATGCATAATCGAAACTAATATGGTTTCATCTGTAATGGCAGCTTCCAAATCCTTCACATTTACTTGGCCATTTTGGTCCACAGGTAAATAAGTAATCTTAAACCCTAAGGATTTTAGCTGTTCACCCGTTTCATATACAGAGGCATGCTCAATATCAGACATAATGATATGTTTCCCACGATTGGAATATTGTAATGCAGTTCCTTTGATTGCTAAATTGTTTCCTTCTGTTCCTCCGGATGTAAAGAAAATTTCAGAGGCCTTTACATGCAGAAGATTTGCTATTTGCAATCGCGCCTGTTTAATTAACTCTTCTACCTGCCCACCTAGATTGTGCAAGGATGACGGATTTGCAAAAAATTGGGTCGATATCTTAACAAAAGCATTTACCACTTCGTCATACGGCTTTGTTGTGGCGCTATTATCGAAATATATCATAAAGAACACCCTCGTTTATATAAAATTAAATAACTATCATGAAAAATGCTAACAAAAATAAATCTTATCATAAATTAGAACTATTGAAAATAAAGTAGATATGTTTTCCACTTATAAAAAAGTATCATAAAGAATATTTGTACCCAAAAAATAAAGACAAAAGCAACACCGGGTGCTTTTGTCTCTATTCTTCTTCATCTAACATTTCTTCAATATGTTTTAATGCACCTGGCTCCACTTCTTCCAGTGCTGTTGCTGCTTCCTCTAAAGCTGCTCGATATTCAAATCTTCTAAACGCTTCCTCTGCATGTTGCAAACCCTTTGCAACATGCGGAAAACGCGCACGATAACGATTTCCATATTGGATTACTCTCTCAGCTAAAACAACATTTTCAATTAAATCTTCTGTTTTAGCATTTAGGTGTTCCACATCATCTACCGCATTGTTTAGATGCTGCTGTACAGAAGCCATATTTAGAGGTTTTTCATTTAAACTGACAAACACATCCTGTACATGTTCCATTGCTCTTTCCAAAATAGCTTGATAATCATTAGGCAACCCAGGAACATTACTTTTGGAAATCATCCTTTTCATTTCTGCTATTTTTCTTTTAAGTTCTTGAACCTTATCGCGTGCTTCCAGTTCATCTTTCCTTAATGTTTGCAAATGCTCCGTAAATTCCTGTTGTTCCTTTTCTATCTTTTCCATTAAATTCTTGATTTCTTTTAAATCTTCACTAAGCAGAGTATATGCAGAATTCTCCTCCAATAATTTCGCTTCCAGCAGTTCATATCTCTTTGTAAGCTGAGACAATTCCTTTTCAAAATTATCCGGAATATGCTGCTCCCCTTCCACTAACTGATAACTCTCAAGAACAATTGCTGTCTCTTCTTTTATTTTTTGATTTGTTTCTTTTAATTTATCAAATATACTTATAATGTTATTCTGATGTTGTTGAATATAATGCTTTGCATGGACTTCTTTCTCAAGAAGATCATATAATATCTCCATTTTTTCCTTTATTTCAAGGACACCTTCTTCTACTTTAGCGAGTTCTGTTTGTTCCAAATAATTGTTAAAAGTAGTTAATGTCTTTCTAAGTTGTGCAACCTCTTTTTCAAGCTGTAAATGATTCAAAATAAATCCTTGCTCTACCATCTCCTTATAGCCTTCTTCAATCTCATTTAATTGAGATGGTATGAGTGATCCTATTTCTGTTAATAAATTCGGCAGCTTTTCCACTTTTTCTTCCAGACTATTCATTTGGGCTGTCAGTCCGATTACTAATTCTCGGGCTTCCAGATAATCACCGTTCGTTGTTAATTCGTCAAATTTTTGAATATCAGCTGCTACGGCCTCAATTTGTTCTTCCAATTTCTTAATAGCATTTCCATATGTATGCCTGTGAATGAGCAAGTGCTTTTTGAGTGATTTATACTTTTTTTGTACATCCTCAATTTCAACTTTATTTTTTTCCTCACTGCCAATTAATTCACTTAACTCGGAAAGAATTCCCTCTATTTTTTCCTCTATATCTCGTAAAACTCCTTCAATTTTTGCTTGTTCATTTTTCGCTTTTCTAAAATGAAAACGATCTGTGTATTCCTCTATATCAAATAAATAATCCTCCACATCAGGAAGCCGTACGGTGACAATCTCATCCCATGACTTTCTCCAACGTTCAAATTTTTCCTCCGTTTGTCCAGTCATGTTTAGTTGTTTTACTTTTCCCAGTTCCTCCAAAACAGGGCGATTCATAATATCAATTTTCCAAGCTTCCAGCTTATCAATTTCTTTATAATATTTTTTCCGTACGATGAAACTGATTACTAATAAAACTAATATTAGTACGATTATACCGATGATGCCATACATATGACCATAAGCCTCCTGTTTATCCGAAATACATCTATTTTTAACGTTATTGTTATTTTATGTATGATGTATTTATGATACCATGTAACGACATTTTTTGACTATTAAATTCGCTATTTTTTGCAAAAAGAGCAGGATTTTTGCACCAAAAATTTACTTCGAGCAAAAATTATTGTATATGTCTTAATAAATGTCGCAAAAAAAAGCACCGTTCTGTCACGGTACTGATATTCGCGTTGTTGCTCCTTTCTTTTTTTCTGTATCTATATTTTCAATCCATTCCTCTAAAACACGATAATATTTTTCGATAAAATATTTTTCCTGTGGAAAGATATGCAACACCTCTCTTAAATATTGACTGTTCAAGAAAGGCATTGTAATCATGCTCTTCAATTGAATAATTTTAAAGTAAATCATGGGATGGGTTTCCTCTTCTTCCTCCAAAAGACGTTTTAATAAATATCGTTCCTTCATAAGATAGGATGATGTAATTTCTCTTATAATTTGTGAGTCAATCGAAATTTCTCTCCACACGAGTCTGGATAAAAAATGATTTTTTCCTTGAAATACTAAAATCTTATAAATAGCTTTTTTCAAACACTCTTTACGGTTATCATACTGTATGGAATTTACTTCTTCCTCCATGTACTTTAAGTAATGCTCAAAAAAATATACCAAACACGCTTCAAGCAAACCTTGTTTACTATGAAAATAGTAGGAAATATTTGCAGGGTTTACATTTGCCTTTTTTGATATGTCTCGAATAGATGTACCATCATATCCTTTTGTATTAAATAATAAAATCGCTGAATTCAAAATCGCTTCCTTTGTCGACACAGCTGCTTTCGTCATGGAACCCCTCATTTCATACTTTTTCCTTGTACTATTAATTGAAATATGCTATTTCTTAAAGAAGCAGTTTAAAAAATTTACTATTTAAAGCCACTTTTCGTAAACTTAATTGCTTTTGAAAAGAAATCTTATACTTTCCTATTTCAGCTTAGAAATGGATATCTATTTTTGAAAGGATTTCCTTAAACTAGGTCTAATTCAGGATTTAAAACGATTTTCACCAGAACAGCCTTATTTATAGTCTTCTATCTAAAAAGCATTTTTCCTATAAAAAAATATCGACACTTTCCATCATTATCGGCGAAAAATGCTGAGTTTTATAAAATCTTGTAAAGAATAGGGTGAATATTATGTTTCATACAACATCATATCAAGGTACAAAAGAGGAGAATTACAAGCTTGTAATAAAACAATTAGAGGCCTTAATTGAGGATGAGCCAAATCGAATAGCAAATCTCAGCAATGCCTCTGCTCTTTTAAATCAGTTTTTGGATACGATCAATTGGGTTGGCTTTTATCTAGTTGAACACAATCAATTAGTGCTTGGGCCATTCCAGGGACTGCCAGCTTGTGTCCGAATTCCGTTTGGAAAAGGGGTTTGCGGTACTGCTATTGCTGAAAGAAGAATTGTTAGAGTGGAAGATGTGAATCAATTTCCCGGCCATATTGCATGTGATGCCGCATCACAATCAGAGATTGTAGTTCCGATTATAAAAAATGAAGAGTTGATCGGGGTCCTTGATATCGATAGCCCTATAACTAATCGTTTCGATGAAATCGACGAATCCCAACTAGGAAAATTCGTCGAAGTATTAGCTAAATATCTTTAAAGATAAACGCTTTCTCACTCTGTTTGCAATGAGTAAATGATCAAATCAACATACTTAAAAAGCCATCAATTGATGGCTTTTTATATTATTTGGTAATCTTCTTTTATAACTACTTGGTTTTTCCCCAGATTTTTTGCATCATATAAACCAATATCTGCCCGATTAAACAGATTCTTAGCTTCATCTTTTCTTTCTTTATTCCAATAAGATACCCCGCATGAAACAGTAATTGGTGGATTCGTTTTATCTTGTACAGCTTCTACTAATCTTTTGGCAATTTGTGCTCCAGCTTCTAAAGGGACACCCGGAAGATAGATTGCTAACTCTTCTCCTCCCCATCTTGCACCAATATCAGTCGTTCTAATATTCTCCAATATTAAGTTAGCAACCTGAACAAGTACATCGTCTCCTACCTGATGACCGAACGTATCGTTTACTTCCTTGAAATTATCAATATCCAATAAGATAAAGGTTCCTTCCTTATCGTTTGTCATGGATTTTTTTATTTGATTATTCAAATAGCTTTTAACAAACAATTGTGTAAGCTGATCGGTTATCACCATTTTCTCTAATTTTTCACGCAAAATGGAATTAGAAATAGCTAATGTGGAATGGTGAATTAAGGATTGAAATAATTTAAACATATCAAACGTAAAAAAGTATGGTTTTTCATGTAAGACAATGCTAAAACCTTTTAAGGAATTTCCTTCTATCATGGGAACAGCCATTATGGATAAAAAGGATAAAGGTATATCCCTCATTTTCCCACTTAAATCACTAATAAATATGGAATCCCTTTGTTTTTTTAATGAATCAAAAACAAATTGAATATAGAGCTTTCCATGTGAAGTCTCAAAAACTGCACTGCTGCCTTCCAATATTGAGCTAGTATTGTCTTCATTAATGAAAATAAAAGCAACGGTTTCAGCATGAAATGATTTAGATATTTGTGCCTTTAAAAACTTAGTTGTCTCATTCAAGCTTGAACTTCCATTTAGGACATGAGATGTTTCATTTATTAAGCGCAAATCCTCTATTAAACTTCTTGACTGTTGATAAAGCTTCGCATTTTCGATTGCGTTTCCAGCAGTATTAGCAAGTAAACGGATGAATTCAATCTCATTAGGCTCAAAACTAAAGGAAGCGTATGTAATTACCTCAAGGACACCATACACCCCCTGTTTTCCGTGCAATGGCGAATAGAGTCTTGTTAATTTGGTGTCACATGTCGTATCAATTTGAATGGATCCATTGATAAATGCCTGCATAGCTCTATCGTCCATACTGTCATATTGTAATGGTTTAACAGGTAGATCTTGATTGTAGTGATTATCATTGGATATCATTAAACTATATTTAAAATTTGGGAACACGCGTTTAAGTGTATAAATAATTTCAGACAAAACATTCTCTACTTCCATAGAGGAATGGAATTTTTCTGTTACTCTAAATAATTCCTTATATAAATTTTCATTATTCATGCCCATCTACAATCACCTATTATATATAGTCCAAATTATCGTTAAAGAAATATTCCCTTTATAGTACTATTATACTATTAAATATTTTCATTTGCACAAAAAGGTTTAGAATTTATAAGGAATTTTTACCAAAATAGAATAATCAATATATCCTTATTTAATTATTATTTACCTTGACTTTATTGTATTAGGAACATATAATGAAATTTGTGTAAAATAATGCAGCCTGTGCGGACAACTTTATGAGCGTATTTTGTTCCCATTCTAGGAGTTTTCTAATCGCAAACTCTAGAATGTGGTGTATCGTGTAACCCTTAGCTGCTAGGGCGATGGTACATGAAAACATCATACACATAATGGATGTTCACATCTGTTTTTATTTTACAACAAAATAAAAACAAAGAGGAGGAGTCATTCATGGCTCGCTATACTGGTCCAAGTTGGAAATTATCACGCCGTCTTGGTATCTCACTAAGCGGTACTGGTAAAGAATTAGAAAAGCGTCCTTACGCGCCAGGGCAACACGGTCCTAACCAACGTAAGAAATTATCTGAATATGGTTTGCAATTACAAGAGAAGCAAAAACTTCGCCATATGTATGGAGTTAACGAACGTCAATTCCATAACACATTCGTAAGAGCTGGTAAAATGCCAGGTAAGCATGGTGAAAACTTCATGATTCTTCTTGAATCTCGTTTAGATAACCTTGTTTATCGTCTTGGTTTAGCTCGTACTCGCCGTCAAGCTCGTCAGCTTGTTAACCACGGTCATATTCTTGTTAATGGCAAACGCGTTGATATTCCTTCTTACCGCGTATTACCAGGACAAACAATCAGCGTTCGTGAAAAATCACGCAACTTATCAATCATTAAAGAAGCAATTGAAGTAACAAACTATGTTCCTGATTATGTTACTTTTGATGCTGATAAGCTTGAAGGTACATTCTCACGTTTACCAGAACGTTCTGAATTACCAGCTGAAATTAACGAATCATTCATCGTTGAGTTCTACTCTCGTTAATGAAAAAAGAAGGCTCTTGGCCTTCTTTTTTTATGCGTAAAAAAACCAGCAGAATTTTCCTCTGCTGGTTTTTCTATTAAATAAAGCGGATTAAAAAGTATTTCTTTTTTCCTTTACGGATAACCGTAAATTCGCCATCAATACGGTCGCTTTCAGCTAATTCATAGCTTACTTCTGTATTGCGATCCCCATTAATATAAATCGCACCATTTTGAATATCTTCCCTTGCTTGACGTTTAGAAGGAACAATTTTTGCTTCCACTAATAAATCGACAAGATTTAATTCGTTATCTTTTGAAAGATCAAAGGAAGGAACATCTTTAAAGCCTTGTTTGATTTCTGCAGAAGTTAAATTCTTGATATCCCCGCTGAAAAGCGCATCCGTGATTTTCAATGCCTGCTGCAATGCAGCTTCACCATGAATTAGGCGAGTCATTTCTTCTGCTAATGTTTTTTGAGCCTTGCGAAGATGCGGCTCTTCTTCTACAGATTTTGCTAATGCTTCGATATCTTCACGGGATAAGAAAGTAAAGTATTTTAAGTATTTAACAACATCAGCATCTGCAGTATTAATCCAGAATTGATAGAATTCATACGGACTTGTTTTCTCAGGATCTAACCAAATTGTACCACTTTCCGTTTTTCCAAATTTTGTTCCATCCGCCTTCGTTACAAGTGGAATCGTTAAGCCATATGCTTTTGCCCCTTCCTCTTCCACTTTACGGATTAGTTCTAATCCTGTTGTGATATTGCCCCATTGATCACTTCCGCCAATTTGCAGTTTACATTCATAGTTTTGATACAGATGTAAAAAGTCGATAGCTTGCAGAATAGTGTAAGTGAATTCTGTATAAGATATTCCGGTTTCTAATCTGGATGAGATAGTATCTTTCGCAAGCATGTAATTCACACCGACGTATTTTCCATAATCACGTAGGAAAGTGACTAAATTCATTGTTCCTGCCCAATCATAGTTGTTAGTCAATACAGCGGCATTTTCACCTTCAAATTGAAATATTTGCTTAAGCTGTTTCATAAGACCATTTACATTTTCTTGCACATTTTCAATGGTTAACAGTTTTCTCTCTTCTTTTTTTCCGCTCGGATCCCCAATTAACCCTGTTGCACCACCTACAAGAATAATTGGACGGTGACCAGCCTGTTGAAAGCGGCGTAATGTTAGATATGGAAGCAAATGTCCAATATGCATACTATCAGCAGTAGGGTCAATCCCACAATACAGAGATATTTTATTTTCATTTAATGTTTTTTCTAATCCCTCTTCGTCTGTTTGCTGGTAAATAATTCCCCGCCATTGTAAATCTTCTAATAAATTCATTTTAATAATCACTCCTTTAAAAATAAAAAGCCCCTTCGTTATATAACGAAGGGACGAAATATCGCGGTACCACCCAACTTGAGAAAAACATTCTCCACTTAATGATTTAACGGAATCCACCGTTTGCTGCTACTAATGTTCACAACAAAAGCTCCAGAATGTAATTCATCCTCTCTATGTGTGCCGGTTCACACCAACCACCGACTCTCTAAGAACAGGGATAGAGATACTACTTTATTCCTTCATAGCATTTTATGATAAAATTTGTAATAAAACTTATTACATTTTAAACATACTAAGAAAAGAATGTCAACAAAAAGATAAAATTTCTGATTTCATCAGTTCAATAACTGTATATATGCTATAATGAGGTGGATTTTGGGGGGATATGATGAGAGAAAATTGGAATAAGGCAAAGATTTATGTTGAAAGGATTTTTGCGCTTTTTCATAATGAAAAGCTACAAAAAGGATCACGGATTACTTATGGGGTTATTTGGAATTTAGTTCTTATATTCATTATTATCGCAAGTATTGGCCTAGCTTTTGCTGGAGGGGTAGGTGCTGGCTATTTTGCATCTTTGGTAAAAGACGAGCCCGTTCGGACTTATGCAGAAATGAAAAAAGATATTACGGATGAGAATCAAACAACCAAGCTTTACTTTGCCAACAATGTATATCTTGGTAAGATGAGGACCGATTTAGAGCGAGAGGAAGTATCCGTCGATAAAGTTTCTGATTATTTAAAAAACGGTATTATTGCAACGGAAGATGAATATTTTTATGAGCATAATGGAATTGTGCCAAAGGCGTTATTGCGTGCTATCTTTCAAGAACTGACCAATTCTTCTAACCAAACCGGGGGAAGCACTCTGACACAACAAATCATTAAAAATCAAATTTTAACAAATGAGGTTTCTTTTGATCGAAAAGCGAAAGAGTTATTGTTAGCCCTTCGATTAGAAAAGTTTTTCACAAAAAATCAAATACTCGATGCTTATTTAAATAACACAACCTTTGGCCGTAATTCAACGGGGCAAAACATTGCTGGTGTGCAAACAGCGGCGAAGGGGATATTCGGAGTAGACGCAAAGGATTTAAATCTTCCGCAATCTGCCTTCATTGCCGGTTTACCACAAAGTCCGTTTGGTTATACACCTTTTACCAATCAAGGTACCGTAAAGAAAAATTTACAGCCAGGTATTAATCGGATGAAGACGGTATTAAAAAGAATGCATGATAATGGGTATATAACCGATAAGGAATATAAAGCTGCACTTCAGTATAGTATCCAAAAGGATTTCATCTCACCGCAAAAAAATCCTCGGGAAAAATACCCTTGGTTGGTGGACGAGATTGAAAGAAGAGCCATTGATATTATTGCAACGATTTTGGCAAAAAAAGACGGCTATTCTGAAGTGAATTTACAAAAAAATAAAGCATTAAATGAAAAATATATAACCTTGGCAAACCGAAATATCCGCCAGAATGGATATAAAATTCATACTACTGTTATGAAAGATATCTATGATAAAATGCAAAAAGCAAAAAATGAATTTCATGGATACGGGCCGATTAATACGGTAACCTATACAGATCCAAAGACAGGAGAAGAAAAAAGTAGAATTGAACCTGTACAAATTGGTGCCATGTTGATCGAAAATCGCACAGGAAAAATATTAAGCTTTGTTGGAGGGCGTGACTTTAAACTAGAACAATTAAATCATGCTACACAAGGGAAACGGCCAAACGGGTCAACGATGAAACCTTTATTAGTATATGGGCCAGCTCTTGAACTGGGAAAAATTTCACCAGGAAGTATGATAGCAGATACCAGGTTTTCAATCACATCAGGGGGGAAGAAGTGGAGCCCAGAAAATTATACAATCGGGAAAGAATATGGACTTGTAACTGCAAGACAAGCCCTTGCGCACTCCTACAATATTTCCGCTGCAAAAGCCTATTTAAACATTATCGCTATGCGACCTGCAAATTATTTAAAAAAAATGGGATTTACATCTCTAACTGATGGAGACTACTATAATCCGGCATTATCTCTTGGAGGCATTACCAATGGAGTTACCGTGGAGGAAAATGTCAATGCATATGCAACATTTGCGAATGGAGGAAAATTTGTAGATGCCTATTTAATCGATAAAATTGTCGATAAAAATGGAAAAACAGTCTATCAGCATAAAACCAAACCGGAACAAGTTTTTAGCCCGCAAACATCTTATTTAACTATCGATATGATGCGTGATGTACTGGGTTACGGAACTGCGGCATCTGTAAAAGGAATGCTTAAATTTTCTGCAGATTGGGCTGGAAAAACGGGAACTACACAGGATTGGAAGGATGCATGGTTTGTTGCCACTAATCCAAATGTCACTTTTGGAACATGGATAGGCTATGATACACCGAGTGATTTAAGGGATTCCAATTATCCTAACTACAGTTTAAGAAATTTGCAAATATGGAGTAAGCTAATAAATGCAGCATATGATGCAAAACCAAGTATAGTTGCTCCCAAAAAATATTTCAGCATGCCTAGTGGTATTCAAAGAAAATCCTATTGCGCTATTTCAGGAAATCTTCCATCCCAATTATGCGCGGATGCCGGCCTTGTTAAAACAGATTTATTTAATATAAAGTTCGCTCCTCAAAAAGTGGATAATAGCTTGATCACAGGAAAATATGTGACGATTAAAGGCAGAAATTACTTGGCATTAGATTCAACCCCGGCCGAATTTACTGGTTCTGGATTTTTATTCAATCCTGATTTTATAAAAGTCATCGGAGGGAATCAAATCAAAGATTTGCAAAAATTGATTCCAAATAATCCACTTTGGAGTAAAGTATTGGTACCGGATGATAAAATAACGGATGATGGAAAACCGCCATTACCTGTAAAGGTAACTATAAAAGGACACCAAATTAAATGGAATGAGTCACCTAGCACAGATGTTGTAGGTTACCGGGTATATAGCAAAGACGGTATTCATTTAGCATCGATGAAAAGTGGATCCAACCTAACCTATTATTCAAATAATGAAAATGTATACGTTGTGGCAGTAGATGTTGCAGGAAATGAGTCTATTCATTCCAATTTTATTCAAATGAAGATTGAACCTCCAAAGGAACATCAAAAAAGTGGAGAAAAAACGGATGAAAATAAGAAAGACGAAGACAATGTAGATATTAATGATGGATTAAATCACTGATGATTCACAGAAAAAAGCCCGCATTGCATAACTGCGGGCTTCCTCTATTTAATCCTCCATCGTAGATAAATCACCTACAGGCAGATCAAGCTCCCAAGCTTTTAATACACGACGCATTATTTTACCGCTCCGCGTTTTCGGAAGCTTGTCGCGAAATTCTATTTCTCTAGAAGCAGCATGAGCTGCAAATCCCTTTTTAACAAATTGGCGGATATCTTCTTTCAGTTCATCTGATTCTTCATATCCATCCATTAATGCTACGAAAGCTTTAATGATCTCACCGCGTACAGGGTCTGGCTTACCAATTACCCCTGCTTCTGCTACAGCAGGATGCTCTAATAATTTGCTTTCCACTTCAAACGGACCTACCCTTTCTCCAGCAGTCATGATCACATCGTCTACACGACCCTGGAACCAGAAATATCCATCTTCGTCCATATAAGCGGAATCTCCAGAAACATACCAGCCATTTGGAAAGAAGTAGGAATCATATTTTGCTTGATTGTTCCAAATGGTATGCATCATAGATGGCCAGCCACGTTTAATAGCAAGGTTGCCCATTCTATTTGGAGGAAGAACATTTCCTTGGTCGTCTACAATCGCTGCTTCTACACCAGGAATCGGTTTTCCCATTGAACCTGGCTTAATATCCATGCTAGGGTAGTTACAAATTAAATGCGCCCCTGTTTCCGTCATCCACCATGTGTCATGGATACGATGATTAAACACCTTAAGCCCCCAGCGAATAACTTCTGGATTAAGCGGCTCACCTACGCTCAAAATATGACGGAGAGTGGAAAGATTATATTTCTTGATCACTTCATCACCGGCACCCATTAACATCCTAAAGGAAGTCGGAGCACTATACCATACTGTTACACCAAATTCCTCAATTGTTTTATACCAAGCATCCGGACTAAAACGACCTCCAATAATAACATTGGATGTACCTGTTAACCATGGACCGAACATTCCGTAAGAGGTACCTGTCACCCAGCCTGGATCTGCTGTACACCAATAAATGTCCTCTTCTTGTAAATCAAGCACCCATTTTGCCGTTTGATAATGTTGAATCATTGCATTATGGACATGAAGCACACCTTTCGGCTTACCAGTAGAACCTGAAGTGTAATGAAGGATTAATCCGTCATTTCTGTCGACCCACTCCATTTCCAAACTTGATGAAGCTTCATCCATATGTTTTAAGAAGTCGACAAATTTCCCATCTTCTTGTACATTTGATCCTACAATAAAAATAGTTTTTAAGGCAGGCAATTGGTCGACAGGAACACGATATAATAAATCTGGCGTAGTAACTAATACCTTTGCTTCACTATCTTCCAGACGGTCTTTAACTGCTCCTTCCATAAATGCCTCGAACAGAGGACCGACAATAGCTCCAAGCTTGATGGCTCCTAGTGCTGCAAAATAAAATTCAGGTGATCTTGGCATAAAAATAAAAACCCTATCCCCTTTTTCAACATCACCAAATGTTTTTAACACATTTCCTGCTTTATTTGTTAATTCTTTCATTTCCTTGAATGTATACTTTTCTTTTCTTGAATCATTTCTATAATATAGTGCTATCTTGTTTTTGCGAAACGATTCCGCATGACGGTCTATCGCTTCGTATGCCATATTTACCTTGCCTGTTTGAGACCATGAAAAAGACTTTTCAGTTTCCTTCCAATCAAAGGTTTTGTAAGTTTCTTCATAGTCTTGAAGATTATAGGTTCCCTTAATTGCTGGTAACGCTTCCACTTTCATGATTACATCCCCTTTTTTCAAGAATAAGAAAGTTCAATATTCAAGATTTTTCACTTCTGTCAAGTAATCTATCAATATCCTTGAACATTTTAGTAAATAATATTCACACAATTATTATAATATAAAGTTTTGGAAATCTCAATTTTTTTAGGGTTCTCCACAAGGGAGAAAATGTTATAATAAAGAGGGTTTACACTATTGAAAACGCTTAACTAGGCGAATAATTATAATAACTATGTTTAATTCTAAATAACTATTTGACAGGTGGGGACTAAATGGAACACAAAAAAACATATAATGCAATGGAGCTGAAAACTACACAAGGAAATCTAGTAATTGAAGGGCCAATTCCTTCAAAGCAGCTTGCAAGTTTAGAATTCCATCAAGATTTAGTCGCTTTTCGCCCCCCTGCCCTACAGCACAAAGCACTAATTGAAATTGCAGATTTACCTGAGGGGAGAATTATTATTGCCAGAAATCATGATACCATTGTAGGCTATGTTACCTTCCTTCATCCTGACCCACTAGAACGCTGGTCAGAAGGAAAAATGAACAACTTAATAGAATTAGGTGCAATAGAAGTAATTCCTAAATATAGAGGAGCATCTGTTGGAAAAAATTTATTAAGAGTGTCGATGATGGATGATTATATGGAAAATTATATCACGATTACAACGGAGTATTATTGGCACTGGGATTTAAAAGGAACGGGACTAAATGTTTGGGAATATCGAAAAGTGATGGAAAAGATGATGAAAGCAGGAGGATTAGAATGGTTTGCAACTGATGATCCAGAGATATGCTCACACCCTGCTAACTGCCTGATGGTGAAAATAGGTAAAAATGTAGACCAAGATTCCGTTCAGCAATTTGACCGCATTAGATTCAAAAATCGTTTTATGTACTAATCTTTTAGGTTCTTTACAGTCAACTAATCCTTGATTAAAGTGTCGATTTCCATTTTTATTCTACTAGTATAAGGAGTTGAGTAAAATGATCGTGGAAGAAATAATGAAAACGGAAATTACAACACTAACTCCTAGCGATTCTTTAGAAACAGCCATTCTTTTAATGGGACAAAAGAAAATCCGACATATTCCTATTATTAATGATAAAAAGGAATTAATAGGTTTAATTACAGAACGTGATATTAAGAATGCAGCTCCCTCCTTACTACATAGGAAAACCGAAATGACTAGTGATGCTCCCATAAAAGACTATATGAAAACAAATATCATTACCGGCCATCCATTGGATTTTGTAGAAGAGGTTGCTGGAATATTTTATGAGCACAAAATTGGTTGCATGCCGATTCTACGCGAACAGAAACTGGTTGGGATCATAACTAGTACAGATTTGCTCCATACATTGGTGGAGTTAACAGGTGCAAATCAACCTGGATCACAAATTGAAGTAAAAGTGCCAAATAGGACTGGTATTTTATATGAAGTAGCAGGTATTTTGCGAAAAAATAATGTTAATATCCATAGTGTTCTTGTTTATCCTGATAAGACTGATTCTGCCTCAAAGATTATTGTATTACGTATAAGGACAATGAACCCTATTAAAGTAATTGAAAACCTAAAGGAAAATGGTCACCATGTACTTTGGCCGAACTTACCAGGAGTCTAAACAATGAAAAGAGATGCCGTATTTATTTATTCTAATGAACTTCTTTCATACCGTTTTTCCGATAATCATCCTTTCAACCAGATGCGCATCAAACTAACCTTAGATTTATTGTCAGAAATCAAGGCAATTTCAAAATCAGACATTATTGCACCTCGTGTCGCTACAGATGAAGAGCTTTTATTAAATCATGAGCCATCTTACGTAGAAGCTGTAAAAAGCGCAGGCCGTTTTCAGTTAACAAATGAAGTAGCCGAAAGCTTTGGATTAGGTACAGAAGATACCCCTATATTTCAAAATATGCATCACGCAAGCGCATTATCTGTCGGAGGTACATTAAGCGCAGTTGATGAAGTTATGTCCGGAAGATACTCCCACGCACTCCATTTAGGAGGCGGACTGCATCATGGATTCCGCGGAAAAGCATCCGGATTTTGTATCTATAATGATTGTTCCGTTGCACTTAAATACTTACAAGAAAAATATAATGCTAGAGTTTTATATATTGATACAGATGCGCATCATGGAGACGGAGTTCAATGGTCTTTCTACGATGATGAAAATATTTGCACCGTTTCTATCCATGAAACAGGCAGATATTTATTCCCGGGAACTGGTCACGTTAATGAATGGGGAACTGGGAAGGGTTATGGTTATTCCTTTAATATCCCGCTAGATGCTTTTACAGAAGATGAATCATGGCTTGAGTGTTATACAACTGCTGTAAAAGAGATTGCAGAGTATTTTAAACCAGATGTCATTCTAACCCAAAATGGTGCTGATGCTCACTACTATGATCCGCTCACCCATTTATCTGCAACCATGAGTATTTACCGTGAGATACCAAAACTTGCCCATGAGTTAGCACATAAGCATTGTAATGGTAAATGGATTGCAGTTGGAGGAGGCGGATACGACATTTGGCGCGTTGTTCCAAGAGCCTGGTCGCTATTATGGCTCGAGATGACCAACAACACGAATATTGAGCGCACCATTCCACAGGCATGGCTAGAAAAATGGCAGCCAAAAGCACGTGTTCCATTAATATCAACATGGGATGATCCTGAAAACATGTATGAACCGATTCCAAGAAAAAATGAGATAACCGAAAAGAATAAACAAACACTTGAAAGAGCACTGCACATGATTAGAAGGAATGGATAAAAACTTTTGTATTTGCCTAAACTCATAAAAAAACAAGACCTAAACTGGTCTTGTTTTTTAGTTCTATTTAAAATAATCAATTTCATTTAGTGGCCAGAAGCGAATTTTCACTTTTCCTACAACCGATTTCTCTGGAACAAATCCAAATATACGACTATCCTTACTTATTTTGCGGTTATCTCCTAATACGAATAAATATCCTTTTGGAACAACCTTAGCATTCGTTGGTGGATCCTGAAGAGAAAAATCGCCTGTTAATTTTTGCATGGGAGGAAGCGCAGATTTATATTGTTTTAGATATGGTTCATTATACGCCTTACCATTAATATACAAAACATCATTTTTCATTTCAACCTTATCCCCGGGCAGTCCAATAACTCTTTTTACATAATCCTCATCCGCATCTGGTGCATGAAAGACAATCTCATCAAATCGTTCAATTTTACTTAATTTACTAACGATAATTCTGTTTCCATCTTGAAGATTTGGCATCATGGATTGCCCTACAACAATAGATGGTACAAAAATAAAGTATCTGCAGACAAAAACAATAATCGCTGCAAATAATATTGATTTAATCCATGAAAATACTTCTTTTTTTGTGTTATTCTTCATTTTATTACCATCCTTTTAAATTCTTCCAAGCATCGCAAAAAAACAATTATACTAATATATATGTTATGAAAACATATATATTAACAGGGTAACAGAAATAGTAATGCGTATCAAATGGTAAAATAACCAACACATGCCTTGTCTGCGTTGGTTATTTCTAATTTGTTAAAAGTTTTACCACATAAAAATAAAATGGATTCCAAAAGTATTTGGCCTATTCCATATGGGAATCGAATTACTTTTATTCTTTTGTTGAACTTCGATGCTCTATTCTATGTGGAAGAATTACAATATTTTCTGTTACCTTTTCTTTGTTCATATATTTTGTTAGTAGTCTCATGGCTACTGCCCCGATATCATACAATGGCTGGATAACCGAAGTCAGCTGCGGCCGAACCATTAATGCTAATCGAGTATTATCAGATGTAATAACTTCTAGTTGTTCAGGAATGACGATGCCATCGTCCTGAGCACCATGAACAACTCCTAGTGCCATTTCGTCATTTCCAGCAAAAATGGCTGTTGGCTTTATTTGTTGCTCATGTAATTTCTGCCATGCCTCGATTCCAGAGTCATAGGTATAATCACCCTCTATGACTAAATCTTCATTATATGGAATACCTGCATTCTCAAGAGCTTCTTTATACCCCTCTAGTTTTAATTCTTTATTAATTGGATCATGAAGAGGTCCAATTAGGATGGCAATATTTCTATGCCCTCTTTCAATGAATTCGTTAATGGCATCATATGCAGCTTGCTTATAATCAATATTAACAGAAGGAATCTTACGGAAAGGCTCAATGGATCCTGCCAGAACAATTGGCACAGGTGAACGTTCGAATTCTGCTACATGCTCTTCTGTAATATTGCCACCCATGAACACAATACCATCCACTTGTTTTCCAAGCATAGTATTTAGTAAATGAAGTTCCTTTTCTTTATTTTGATCTGAATTACTTAAGATAATATTATATTTATACATCGTTGCAATATCTTCAATACCGCGGGCTAATTCTGCAAAAAAGATATTGGAAATATCCGGGATAATAACCCCAACTGTTGTAGTCTTCTTACTTGCCAATCCACGTGCAACAGCGTTTGGTCTGTACCCAAGTCTTTCAATAACTTCCAATACTTTTTTTCTAGTTGCAGGTTTTACATTTGGATTTCCATTCACTACTCTGGAAACAGTTGCCATCGAAACATTGGCCTCTCTAGCAACATCGTATATAGTAATATTCATTTTTCCTCACTCCAATTTTTACAACTTCTATATACTATTTTTATTAGTATTTTCCATTTCTCTTCATTTTAGCAATATTATATGTATGAAAAAACTATGGCTCAGAATAATCATACGACACATGCTTCTATACTGCAACGAATTACACAATTTTGACAAAGTAACGCTCATTTTTATATTTTCTAAAAAATGAAAAACCCTCGGGTTACCGGGGGTTAGACTCTTACAGGTTGTGAAGCAAGCAATTCTTGATAAAATTTATCAAATTGTGGAATGTCCATTTGTTGTGCAGCATCAGAAAGAGCAACTGCTGGATCAGGATGCACCTCTGCCATGACACCATCAGCACCAATCGCTAAAGCTGCTTTTGCAGCAGGCAGTAACAAATCTCTTCTTCCTGTAGAATGAGTCACATCGACAAAAACAGGAAGATGTGTTTCTTGTTTTAAAATCGGCACTGCTGTGATGTCTAACGTATTACGAGTAGCCCTTTCATAAGTACGAATACCTCGTTCACAAAGAATGATTTGTCCGTTACCTTGTGACATTATATATTCTGCTGCGTTGATAAACTCATCAATGGTTGCAGCAAGCCCTCTTTTTAGTAGAACCGGTTTATTTATGGAACCTGCAGCTTTTAACAATTCAAAGTTTTGCATATTACGTGCACCAATTTGGATAACATCAATATAGTCAACAGCTTTCTCAATATCCGCTGGTGTTACGATCTCACTGATTACGGCTAAATCAAATTCATCTGCAATTTGCTTCAAAATTTTCAAGCCTTCCAAACCTAATCCTTGGAAATCATATGGAGAAGTTCGCGGCTTATATGCTCCCCCTCTTAGAAGTTTTAGACCTTTTGCCCTAACAGATTTTGCTACCTCAGCAACTTGTTCATAGGATTCAACCGCACATGGTCCAAATACGAAATGCGGCTTACCATCGCCAACTGTTTCTCCCTTCAGTGAAACGATTGTATTTTCTGGCTGTTTTTTACGTGAAACAAGTAAAGCTTTTTGGTGATTCTCTTGCTGAAGATCTAACCCAGCTTTAAAGATTTCTTTAAAAATATGTTCGATGGTGGCATTTTCAAAAGGGCCGTCATTATATTGTTTGATGATATTCAGCATATCTCGTTCCCGAACAGGATCGAAACGGTTAACACCCTGAGACTCTTTAACTCGTCCAATTTCCTGAACCAAACGACCTCTTTCATTAATTAACTCTAAAAGTCTTAAGTTTACATCTTCCACTTGTTTTCGTAGCTCATTTAGTTCTTGATTCCCCATTGCCAACATCCCTTCTTTTCATAAAACTTTTTTTGAAAATTGATTAGTAAAATGGCCTTGTGAAACTTTTTTATCCATAGTGCTTAAAGAGACAAAAAACAATCTCCTATATTTCTATCAAAAATGCTCCATTAATACCCGGTTCCCAATTCAGTTTAAAAAATCCGGTCGATATGTTACATTTTAAGATAGAAAGATACTTTAACTCATAAACATATATTAGGAATCATTATAATCCATTGTTATAAAAATGTCACTAAAAATTTCTTTAACAATTAAACGCTTTTAAGTATTAAAGTATTTTATGAATTTTAAATAAGAAGGTGTATCATAATGGACGAAAAAAAGAAAATATTTGCATTGGATATTGGTACACGTTCAGTTGTCGGAATTATCTTGGAAGAAGAAAATAAGCAATACAATGTCGCTGATATACTTGTAAAAGAACATATTGAAAGAGCCATGTTGGACGGACAAATTCATGATGTCGTAGCCGTTTCCAAGATCATTCGGGAAGTAAAAGAAGAAATGGAGCAAAAACATGGACCTTTAAAAAAAGTTTGTGTAGCTGCAGCCGGTCGTGCTTTAAAAACGGAAAAGGCATGTGCATCCATAGCAATCAAAGGCAAGCCAATGATTACAAAGGAAGATGTATTACATCTTGAACTTAATGCAGTTCAAAAGGCGCAAGCAATTGCCGCTGAAAAAAATTCAATCGAGAAAAGCAAAAACTATTATTGTGTTGGATATTCCGTCTTTCAATATCAATTGGACGGAGAAGAGATTGGTAATTTAATAGACCAGCAGGGAGATGAAGCAACTGTAGAAATTATCGCTACATTTCTTCCAAGAGTTGTTGTGGAATCATTAATTTCTGCTCTCCATCGTGCGGATTTGGAGATGGATGCTTTGACTCTTGAACCAATTGCTGCGATTAATGTGCTAATTCCAACATCTATGAGAAGGCTTAATGTCGCTTTGGTAGATATAGGTGCTGGAACATCTGATATTGCCATAACAGAATCAGGTACGGTCACTGCATATGGAATGGTTCCAATAGCTGGAGATGAAATTACAGAGGCAATTAGCGATCAATTACTTCTTGATTTTCCTCTCGCTGAGAAAGCAAAGAGAGACTTGTTAGAACGTAACACGATTCTAGTGCAAGACATTTTAGGTTTTGAAACAGAAGTGGACCGAAGTGATGTAGTCAGTCAAATTGAATACGCAATTGACCGACTTGCTGATGCGATCTCAAAAGAAATTATGCAATTAAATAACGGAAGGTCACCAAAAGCAATTATGCTGGTTGGTGGAGGGAGCCTCACTCCTGAATTGCCAAAAAAATTAGCAAATTGTTTACAGTTGCCGGAAAATCGCGTTGCCATTCGTGATTCAAGTGCTATTCAAGGATTGCATTTTTCAGAAGATATTCCAAAAGGGCCAGAATTTATTACACCAATCGGAATTGCTATTGCTGCGAAACAAACGCCGGTTCATTATGTTACAGTCTATGTTAACGATCAACCTGTCCGTTTATTTGAGGTAAAACAGCTCACTATTGGAGATTGCTTATTAGCGTCCGGTATAAAAGTAAGCTCTCTACATGGGAAACCTGGTATGGCCATCATGGTACAAATGAATGGACAACAAATTACTCTTCCTGGGGATCATGGACTTCCGCCTATTATTAAGAAGAATGGGCTTGTCTGCGGACTGGATGAGCCCGTCCAAAACGGGGACGAAATTATTGCTTTAAAAGGGATGGATGGTGGGTCACCGCAAATAACCATACAACAAATGATGGATGACATTCAGTCAAAAGTTGTGTTTATAAATGACAAAAAATATGAAATCAAAACATTAATAAAAAAGAATGGGAAAATAGCGACTTGGGATGAGTTACTTGAAGATCGTGATGAACTGGAAATTAAGTTTCCAAGTACAATAGAAGAACTTTTCAAGGCAACAAATCAAGAACATCTTATCTCTGATTTACAACCATTTAGAATTCGCTTAAATGGCAAGGAAACATTTTTACTCGCTTTTTCTGGTAAACTATTATTAAATGAAAAATCAGCAAAGCTATCGCAATCCTTCCAAGATAACGATCATATTCAAGTCATCTCGAGTACACAGTGCACTATTAAACAGCTTGCAGACATTAAAAATATACCACTGTACTATGAACTAAGTGTTTTTTTCAATGGAGAAAAAATAATAATGAAAAAACCAAGAGTGGAATGGTATCGCAATGAGTCAAAACTTTCGGAAACAGATATTATTTCACATGGTGATGAAATTGAAACAAAAGAAATCGAAATGGAATCTTTTATTTTCCAAGATATCTTTCGACATGTAGAAATAGATATTCCGAAAGAAAGCTCGGGGAAATTTCATCTATTAAAAAATGGTATGGAAACGACCTTCTATGAAGCCGTATCTAACGGGGATAAGTTAGAAATCGTTTGGGATCCAGTATTTCACTAAAAAAGTAGAGGCTTGACCTCTACTTTTTTTACTTTATTCTATTGCTTTAATCCTTTATCCACAATGATTTTTGACTTTTCTTTTACTGTTTCCGCAAGACTACTTCCCTTATCAATCGTTAAATCTCGAAGTTGAGTTGACTTTTCCTTGGTGGCAGCAATAAGTTCATTTCCTTTTTCCGTAGCAATGGCTTTTAACTGATTGCTTTTGTTTTTCAAAGTATCTACTTGACTGGTTAGATCACTGCGAATTTCCTTTCCTGATTTTGGAGTGAGCAATAATGCCGTTGCAGCGCCAACAACTCCTCCAATGATAGCTCCTACTAAAAAAGTCTTTGTATCTAATTTTTCACGGGCTTCGCTTCTGTTCATTTCTGTTTTTTCCATAAACTTTTCCTCCTATTCACTTCTTACTCTTTTAACTTCCCTTAATTCTACATCTGCTTGTTCATCAAAGGTAACCGGCTCTTTTTTTCTTTCCTTTTTCTCCATCCACTTATCTTTTAACTCTTTTAATACGGACCCCCATTGCAGTAATTGTGCAATTTTATCTTGATTATGAACCACTTGTGTGGAAAGATTAGAGGAAACTTTTCTAATTGAACCATTAAATTCCTTAATAGTGGTGCCGATATCTTGAACAGCATATACAACAGTATTCAATTTTTCAGACTTATTTTGTATGTCTTCTGCCAATTCATTTGTCTTATGTAATAATAACGTAGTTTCCGATGTAATTCCTTGTAGTTGACCTTCTAGATCCTCCATTGTCTTTGAAACTCTGTCCATTGTTATTTTCATGGATTTCAATGTTTTCGTAAGACTAATAACCAGAATTAGAAATGCCACTGCGATTAGTGCAACACTTAAATAAAGAATAATAATCATCTGCAAACCTCCATTTACCTAAACATTTCCCCAATTATGGACAAACTAAACATATTTTATTTCATACGTTTTTGTTACACAAACGTCCTAATTCGAGATACCCTTTTTCTTCTATTTTCTCATATTCGTGCGCTTTCGCCAAATATTAAATTATTTAGACTACTAATTAGCTGTTTCGTTAGATTGTGGCTTTATGTAATTGCACTAAAAATTCTAAATTAGACTTTCCTATGGGAATTCTTCTTTTAGAAAGAATCTTAAGATATTGGGAATATATTAAAATTTCCCTTTACAAACGCAATAAAGTTTTAGAAAAGAGCCGTTAATTAAACAGCTTCTATTATTTTGGGTTAAAATATAGTTGTATGTAAAATTTTTTATTGGGGGAATTCAACGTGAAAGATCCACGCATTGAGAAACTGGCAAAAAACCTAATTAATTATTCTGTTCAATTACAGCCAGGAGAAAAAGTACTAATTGAGAACTTTGGTTTGCAGCGTGAATTAGTGGTAGAGCTTGTCAAAGAAACATATGCAGCAGGCGGATATCCTTTTGTATCATTGAAGGACCAACAAGTTGATCGTGCCCTACTAATGGGCGCAGTACAGGAACAGTTCGAAATGAAGGCTGAATTTGAAGCAAATGTTATGAAGAACATGGATGCTTATATCGGTCTTCGATCCGGTGATAATATAAACGAACATGCAGATGTACCGGACGAAAAAATGAAAATAGAAGGAAATACAGTTGGGAAAAAAGTACATAGAGAAATTCGAGTACCGAAAACAAAATGGGTTGTTCTTCGTTATCCGAACTCTGCCATGGCACAATTAGCCAAAATGAGTACTGAAGCTTTTGAAAACTTTTATTTCGACGTATGTAATTTAGACTACAGCAAAATGGATAAAGCGATGGATTCCTTAGTGGAATTAATGAATAAAACGGATAGAGTGCGCTTGGTAAGCCCAGGGACCGATTTAACTTTTTCTATCAAAGATATTCCCGCTATTAAGTGTGCTGGTCGCCTAAATATACCAGATGGAGAGGTTTATACAGCACCAGTGCGAAACTCTGTAAATGGCACCATTACTTATAATACACCATCCCCTTACCAAGGCTTTACCTTTGAAAATGTGAAATTAACATTTAAGGATGGAAAAATTGTAGAGGCAACATCAAATGATACGGAACGAATTAACAAAATTTTCGATACGGATGAAGGTGCGAGATATGTAGGAGAGTTCGCAATTGGTGTTAATCCATTTATCTTACACCCAATGCAAGACATATTATTTGATGAAAAAATTGCTGGTAGCATTCATTTCACTCCTGGCCAATGCTATGATGTAGCACCAAACGGAAATGATTCTAATATTCATTGGGATATGGTCTTAATCCAACGTCCTGAATATGGAGGGGGTGAAATTTACTTTGATGATGTATTAATTCGAAAAGATGGCCTGTTTGTCATTCCTGAATTAGAATGTTTAAATCCTGAAAATTTGAAATAAGTAAAAAGAAGACTGCTATTTTTAGCAGTCTTCTTTCATGCATTATTTTGATTGTAATAAATTCTCATATGCCTTTTGAAACTTTTGAATATCTCCCGCACCCATAAATAGAATTACACTATTAGCAAGTTCCAATAAAGGAGATGTGTCTTCTTCTGAAAGAATTTTGGAACCTTCTATTTTTTCTTGTAAATCTTCAATCGATAATTTACCGTGATTCTCTCTAGCAGACCCAAAAATCTCACATAAAAAAACATCATCTGCTTGACTTAAGCTTTCAGCAAATTCATTTAAAAAAGTTTGTGTTCTCGTAAATGTATGTGGCTGAAAAACAGCAACAATATTGCGGTCAGGATATTTTTGTCTAGCAGCATCAACAGTTGCTTTTATTTCAGTAGGATGATGGGCATAATCATCAATGATAATTTGTGAGCCAATTTGTTTTTCTGTAAAACGACGTTTGACTCCTTGGAAAGATTTAATATGCTGTTGAATAGCGTCCGTTTCAATTCCTTCATAATGGCAAATGGCGATTACGGACAATGCATTTAATACATTATGATCTCCATAAGAAGGAATTTCGAAGGTAGCATAATAATTATTTCTCACGTGCACATCAAACTTTGTCCCTGTTGTTTCTTTTACAATATTTCTTGCTTGAAAATCATTTTCTTCTCCAAACCCATAAAAAAGGACAGGAACTTTTGCTTGTATTTTTTGTAGCTGCTCATCATCGCCATAAGCAAATATTCCTTTTTTGACCTGCAGAGCTAACTCCTGAAAAGCAGAAAAAACATCATCAATATTAGCAAAATAATCTGGATGATCAAAGTCAATATTGGTCATAATGGCGTAATCAGGAAAGTAGGAAAGAAAATGCCTTCTATACTCACATGCTTCAAAAACAAAGTACTCAGCATTTTTCACACCACTACCTGTACCATCACCAATTAGATAGGATGTAGGTCTTACATTTTTCATGACGTGAGCTAACAACCCAGTCGTCCCCGTTTTTCCATGTGCACCAGTAACCGCAATACTTGTATATTGCTGCATGAATTCCCCTAAAAATTTATGGTAACGAATAACCGGAATTCCTTTATTAAATGCCTCTTCAATTTCTTCATGTGTATCAGGAAAAGCATTACCTGCTATTACCGTCATACCAGGCTGAATATTTTCACGCTGGAAGGGCAATATTTTTATACCTGAGTCTTCTAAGGCTTTCTGGGTAAAAAAATATTTTTCAACATCTGATCCTTGCACTTCATAACCCGTATCGTGCAGTATTTGTGCTAAAGAACTCATTCCGGAACCCTTAATGCCTACGAAATGGTATACAGTCATAATAGAACCTCCAACAATGTCTATATGTATGCAGTATATGACAAAGACTATTTTTTGCGAAGAAAAAACTTGCCATTTTCTATAGTATGTAAGTCATTATTGTCTAAATGTCTTTGTTCACGAAAAAACATACTCAATTATTATAGCACTTTTTATATTGGGTGACCAAGTGAAATTGGAACTACAAATTTCACCAAGTGAAATTCGAACTACAAAATTTCAAAAAATGAAGTTGGAGCTTAGGATTTCAATTGGTCTTAGGAGGATATATAAGTTATCTTTCCCAAACTAATATAGATATATCTTATAATCACAAATTTTTCATGTGTATATGTAAAAAAAGGAGCTAATTCCTTTATTAGCTCCCTTCTAATCTGGTCTTAATTCGTTTCTGTCGCTCCTGTGAGAATATCGTATTCCTCTCGGGACATTAAGATATCCCTTGGTTTACTGCCCTTTGCCTCTGAAATAATCCCTTGCTGCTCCATCATCTCCATTAATCGAGCGGCACGATTATAACCAATCCTAAAATTTCTTTGTATGAGGGATGTAGATGCGGCCCCTTGCTCCATTACAAATTCACATACATCGTGAAAAATTTCATCTTCCTCATCTTGAATAATGGCTTTTTTCAAAAGTTCCTCTTGCTCAAATAAATAATCCGGCTTTCTTTCTGCTCGTACATGGGCCACTACCTGATCAATCTCCTCATCAGAGACATATGTTCCTTGCAGGCGAATTGGTTTAGAGGTTCCATTACCTAAAAAGAGCATATCACCTCTTCCTAACAGCTTCTCGGCGCCGCTTATATCAATAATCGTTCTGGAATCTACTTGAGAAGACACAGAAAAAGCAATTCTAGTTGGAACATTTGCTTTTATTAACCCTGTAATGACGTCAACCGATGGACGTTGGGTTGCAATTATTAAGTGAATACCACAGGCTCTGGCTTTTTGAGCTATACGACAAATCGCTTCCTCAACATCTGCAGGTGCCATCATCATTAAATCTGCTAACTCATCGATAACAATAACAATAAACGGAAGTTTTTGATTAAATTGCCTGTTCTCTTCTGCCATTTCATTATATCGCCCAATTTCTCTGACACCTGTATGTGCAAAGAGTTCATATCTTCTTTCCATTTCTTCTACAGCCCATTTTAGAGCTGCAGTTGCTGCTTTTACATCTGTTATAACAGGACTTACCAAATGAGGAATATTATTATATGGTGCAAGCTCCACCATTTTTGGGTCAATTAATAATAGTTTTAACTGATCCGGTGTTGATTTATATAGTAAACTAATGAGAATAGAATTAATGCATACACTTTTTCCAGAACCAGTCGCCCCTGCAATTAATCCATGAGGCATCTTTCTTAAGTCTGTAATAACCGGACTTCCTGAAATATCTAATCCGAGTACCGCCGTTAGAGGTGACTCACTTTTTTCAAATATTTCGCTGGAAATAATTTCACTAATATATACAGGTCTACTCTTTGCATTTGGAAGTTCAATACCAATTGTATGCTTACCTGGAATTGGTGCTTCCATGCGAATATCCTTTGCAGCAAGACTTAATTTAATATCATCACTTAAATTAGTAATTTTATTTACTTTAACACCTGGCTCTGGCTGAACTTCAAACCTTGTAACCGATGGACCTTGACTAACATTTACAACCCTTGCACGAACATTAAAACTTAAAAGTGTGTCATCCAGGAGCTCACTTTGACGATTCAGCCAATCTTTATCCATTTCTTCATGAACAGGCGGATTTAATAACTGAATTCCGGGAAAGACATAATCCGCTTCCACATATTCCTCTGTGTTCACTGTAACAGCTGTTTGCTTTTGAGCTGTTTGAACCTCTGCTACCGCTTGTTTTTTCTCTATTTTTTCTCGGTCCTTTTTTAACATAATGACATTAAACGGAATATGCGTGCGAACTGGTGCTTGACTTGACTTAAGATTCATTTCTTCGTCATTTTCAACATTTTCTGCTTCTATATCTTGTGGGTCATTTATTGAATCAGATTTAAATTCTGTATACATCCCATTTTCATTTTTATCTTCCGGTATTTCTGAATGATCTTCTTTAATTTGTATTTCATTTTCATCTAGTAAATGCGGACTTATTTCAGCTGTTTCATTTATCAGAGGATGTGACGGAATTTCTTCTTCTGATTCCGATTGCTCTATAATCGGCTGTTCTGCTTCGTTTGTTTTGTCTGTTTGATTCGGATTTAAGATTTCTGAACCCTCTACTGCTTGGTCAATTAGCTCTGTAAGTATTTCCCCATCTATTCTTGATTCCCTTTGATCAAGATTTTGGCTGACTTCTTGTGATTCCTGAGGTTCCTCTACCACTGAGTCCCTCTGCTCTGCAATCATTTCCTCTTCTATTCTTGATTCCCTTTGATTAAGATTTTGGCTGACTTCTTGTGATTCCTGAGGTTCTTCAACCACTGAATCCTTCTGCTCTGCAATCATTTCCTCTTCTATTCTTGATCCCCTTTGATCAATATTTTGGCTGACTTCTTGTGATTCCTGAGGTTCCTCTACCACTAAGTCCCTCTGCTCTGCGATCATTTCCTCTTCTATTCTTGATTCCCTTTGATCAATATTTTGGCTGACTTCTTGTGATTCCTGAGGTTCTTCAACCACTGAATCCTTCTGCTCTGCGATCATTTCCTCTTCTATTCTTGATTCCCTTTGATCAATATTTTGGCTGACTTCTTGTGATTCCTGAGGTTCTTCAACCACTGAGTCCCTCTGCTCTACGATCATTTCCTCTTCTATTCTTGATTCCTTTTGACCAATATTTCGGTCTGTGACTTCTTGTGGTTCCTTAGTTTCCCCAACCACCGGGTCCCTTTGCTCCACGGGAATTTCTGTTTCTATATTTGATTGGTTTTGATTGATATTTTGAGAAATTATTTCTTGTAATTCTTGTCGTTCTTCGAGCATTGTTCCCAGTTGGTTCGTATGAACTTCCTTTTTATGCCTTTGCTCCGAGAGGTATTGATCCTCTGCTTCTTGTTCGTCTATCTCTGTTTGATTCATACTATTCGGAAAAGCTGTTTCTAAATCACTTTGCTCAACTGTATGTAAATTTCTAGCATCCCATAATTCTTTTTGTAATGAAACTTCCTCTTCGGAATTTATCAGCAAATCTTCGATTTCATGTAGTGCTTTTTGGTCTTCCTTGTCTAATTTCATTGGAATCTTTTTCTTCAGTGCAGAATTATCGGTCTTTACCTCATCTGTCCTCGTTGGTATACTCTTGTGGTCTGAATGCAGTTGCAGATCCTTGTCTTCCTGTTTGTGTATATCATTAGTTTGATTCTTACTATTTAAGGTATTCCTTCTTGGCGGACGACGAAAACCATATACAGGTGATGGAATCTCTGTTGGTCGAAAAGGCTGCTTTATTTTTGGCTGTATTTTTGTTTGTACCGTTTGACGTTGTTCAAGAGGTGTGGATATTTCAACCGTTTTATTAAAGCTTCTTTCTGTTGGTTTATCCACGTTTGGATGATTTTTCGTTATGGAACTTGACTGTCGATTTTGATGATAATGTTGTTTATTATTCTCTTGTATTTTGGAAGCGCTTGTCTGAGTCGAAATGTTACTTTTCTCTTCCACACGTAATGGAAAGCGAAAGTTTCCTTTTGGATATTGATAGGTAACCTTTGTTTCCATTTGTCCATTTATAGGTTCACGTCGTTCTGACTCTGAATTTCCATAATCCTCATATTCTTCATATTCTTCACTTTCATTATTTCCAAATATTTTCTTCAAGTTTTTAAACCAACCCATGTTATCACTCTTTCTATTGTTAAACCTTTTTATATTCATAAGGAAATGTTTAAAAAATCCTATATTATTCATTATACAGAGATATAGTGAAATTTCGAGGTATTTTCTTTTACACTAGACAAAATAAGTAAATTTACTGCCTTTGCTAACAATAATTAGCAGAATGAAAATCATTTATGTTTGGGAAATTAATAAGGATTCACGAAATAAAGGAGGAGATAAGGTTGAAATTCGTTAAGACAGTATTAACTCTTGGTCTTGCTTCAGGATTATTATTAGGATGTACCAATAATAATGCCGACAGAGGGAAAAATAATGTAAGTCCTGTTCGTTATAATCCAAACACGAACACTGATAATAACAACAATTTAGATCGGGTAAGTTATACCGATAACCTAGGCCCTGGAGCAAATGTAAACTACCGCGACCGTGATAACAATATGGGAGTTAACCGAGATAACAATCTTGGAACTGATGTAAATTACAACAATAATGATCGTAACAATTACAGAATTGCAAAAGATGCCGCGCAGCGTGTATCTAATTTAAAAGAAGTTCGTAATGCTAATGTCCTTGTTACAGGGAACAATGCATATGTGGCAGTTTTACTAAACGACCGCTCTAGAAAAGAATTACCAAAAACATTTGAGAACAAGATTGCCAATGAGGTCAGAAAAGCAGACAATACCATCGATAATGTATATGTGACAACAAACCCTGATTTTTATAATCGTGTAACTGATTTTGGAAATGAGATACAAAATGGTCATCCGGTAAGAGGATTATACGACCAAATGAGTAATACGATTAAAAGAGTGTTTCCTAACAATCGATAAAAGTAAAAGGACCAGTCTGTTACTGGTCCTTTTTACTTTTAACTTAATTTTCATACCTGATAAAAAAGCAAGTTTCGTGCTATTTTCTGCGATTCTTTGCCATGATAAATATTGGTTCTAATTCTCCATTTTCATATATAAATGACAATGCTGTGATTGGTACATGTCCATTCGTAAAGAAGCTCATTGTCATTTGGGCTAAGATATCATATCCTGTGTCATTGCGTATGTCACAAATGATAAGTACATCTTGATGAGGAACAGCAACAGCCATATCTCCCTCTACTTTCTCTGACATTTCTTTTAAAAACTTTTCGTTTAATATTCTGCTTGCATCATATCCATCATTTGTGTTCAAGAAATAATATACATTTCCTGCAACTGTATCTTTTTTCATATCAGTTGACAACGAGCGAAGATTAAATTGGGCCATTTCGTGGATTTTCTCCTTGTCCCAACCTTCTTTTTTCAATAATTCATCATCTACCAGCCTATATGTGTTCCCTAAATCCAATGCATAATAAATACGAGTTTCCGCAGTATGGGAATCCGTTATAAATTTATTGCCATCTGTTGTTTCAAGTGGAAAAGAAGTAGAACGAATAACAGGGAATATTTTTCTCTCATTACCCGAAATCTGTTGCTTCGTACCCATTACTTCTAACGCTTCTTCCACATAATAAACTACTTCATCTATAGCCTTATCTTGATCTTCATGCCATTTTGAAACCGCATTTGCTATAGACACTGTTATTCCCTTACCAGTTTCCTTATTTTCGAATCGAATTGTTTCCTTTTCACGATCATAGTAAATACTGCGGTTTTCCTTTTGCAATCTTTTTTCAAGTTCTCTCTTCATTTTTTTTGTATCCATCTTCACGACCTATCATCCCTTTGGGTAATATTTTGATTATCTCATTTTACATGAAAAAACCTCCATCTAAAAGACAGAGGCTTTTTATTTCTATTTAAGACCATTAATAAAGTTTTCAATTTCCTCTTTTGTTTTACGATCTTTACTGACAAAACGACCGATCTCTTTACCGTCCTGATATGCAAGAAAGCTTGGAATTCCAAAAATACTTAGTTCCCCACAAAGATCGATAAATTGATCACGATCAACATACACAAATGTGTAATCAGAAAATTCCTTTTCTATTTCAGGTAATACCGGTTCTATAAAGCGACAATCAGGACACCAGTCCGCTGAGAACATAAAAATATGTTTTCCTTCCTTCGTAAGTTCATGAAATTGATCAACAGACATTAATTTTTCCATTTTACTTCCTCCTTATTTAGTACTTTTATATTTTACAGAAGAAACAACTTTCGCCATTTTCTCAGAGTCACTTGCTATATTTTTCATACTTGTTTCAGTTGTCATTTTAATACCGCCAACTCCAACAATAACCTCATAAAGGTCCTTTTTTACCTTTGAGATAAGAAGGTAGCCAAATCTCTTATTAGATGAAAAAGTTTTATCAACAAGCAGCCTCTTATTTAATTTTGATATTTTATAAACTTCCTTGCTAGTTTCTGCTTCTTTTTGATTGTAAAATAAAAGATAATTTTGTCTTCCTCTGTTCATAATAATATTATTAGGAGATTCTTTTTTAATCTTCATTCCAAACGGAAGATAGAAATATACATTTTTAGCTGTTTTTTTTGCAGCTTTTGGCTGTTCTGAAAGAGCTTCACTTACTTTTTTTGCAGCTTCGTCTTGTTGTTCTTTCAAAGAAGTGCTGCATCCTCCCATAAGACCTATTACCAATATCAAAAGTAATCCCATTGATAATTTACGTAAAATAGTATGTTCCTCCTAAACTCCCCATATATTTACTACTATTTTAGCTTGTTTATTTTATAATTGACAAGTAATTAGAACATCGGAACCTTATATATTGCAAGGGAAACAATACATATAAGTACTATTGCACATTTCTATATTGATATTGACCAATCAATAACTTCATGACATGAACAAACATCTCTTCTCTTGTAACCAGTCCATTAGTAAATATTCCAATGGCTCCTTCCTTCTTGCCGACACTTTTTTTATTTGCATAATTATCCATAACTGGTCCAAGCTCTTCACCAGTACGCAGTCTTGATGATATTTCCTCAGGAAGGATAATTCTAGCACCCCCCGCAATAATCGGCGCTGCTGTTCTTTCTACTAAAGCTCCCCAATTACAGACTTGTAATCCAAATTCTGATTCTGTTACCCCTCCTTCCAACCCAACTGCAATTTCTACCTCTTGATTATTTAAACAGTTTTTTGCTCTTTGTACTGCCCCTTTAATGGTTTCTTCGTCTGAAAAAGGCTGTGCCCTAACACCGGAAGCCACATCCATCGGTTGAATCTCTACCTCCATATGCATTTCTTTGAACGCTTGTTTTACCGCATTTATTTTGGCAGGATTTTTTGAGCCAATTGCAACTAACATATCGATCTCTCCTTTTAGACGTTACATGATTATTTTGTGGCTAACTATAAAAAAGAGGAGCGATATGCCCCTCATCTGTGTTCTATTTTGCTCGAATCGCTGCAACAGTTGATTTATCACATGCTTTTACAAGTTTAACTAATAAAGCTTTGGCAGCTGCATAATCATCAACATGGATCATCGATGCATGAGTATGAATATAACGAGAACAAATTCCTACAACTGCACTAGGCACTCCTTCACCAGAAGTATGAACTCGCCCAGCATCTGTACCGCCTTGTGACACAAAGTATTGGTAAGGGATATTATTGCTCTCTGCTGTATCAAGCACAAATTCGCGCATCCCTTTATGGGTTACCATCGAACGATCAAAAATACGTAACAAAGTACCTTTACCTAATTGCCCAAATTCATCTTTATTACCAGACATGTCATTTGCTGGACTGGCATCTAATGCAAAGAAAATATCTGGCTTAATCATATTGGCCGCTGCTTGAGCTCCGCGAAGACCAACCTCTTCTTGCACATTTGCTCCTGAATAAAGTATATTTGGGATGGATTCACCTTGAAGCTCCTTTAATAATTCTATCGATAAACCGCATCCGTAGCGATTATCCCAAGCCTTTGCTAATATCTTCTTTTCGTTTGCCATTACAGTAAAAGGGCAAATAGGAACAATCTGCTGACCAGGTTTAATTCCTATTCTTTTCGCATCCTCACGGTCGTCTGCACCGATATCAATGAGCATATTTTTAACATCCATCGGTTTATTTCGCTGACTGTCATCTAATAAATGCGGAGGGATAGAACCAATTACTCCAATGATTGGACCATTATCCGTTATAATCTGGACACGCTGAGCAAGCAATACTTGACTCCACCAACCGCCAAGTGTTTGAAAACGAATCATACCGTTATCCGTAATGGAAGTAACCATAAAACCTACTTCATCCATATGGCCAGCTACCATAACTGTCGGGCCATTAGTATCTCCTCGTTTCACACCAAAGATACCGCCAAGTCCATCCTGCACCACTTCGTCCGTATATTTTGATAGTTCTTCACGCATAAATTTTCTTACCTGATGTTCATTTCCCGGTGCACCAGGCAGTTCTGTTAATGTTCTAAAAAGTTCGAGCGTCGCCTTTTCCATCGATTCTTATACCCCTTTACAGACAAAGTTATAGTATATGTACCTCTTCATTTTACAGAACTTTCATACTGCTTGCCAGTATTTGAGTATATTATTCTTTGCGTGAAGGGTTTTTAATAATAATTCCGTCTCTTTCCAAAAAACGGAGTAAATCACCAAAGATAACACTATCCGAATACATTAATTCCTTTTCAACTTTGTCTAAATAAGGCGTACAAAGATTTCTCTTGACCTTTTTACCCGATGATTTATCATAACAACCTTCATCCAAATATGCATATTTATTGGTCACAAAACTGCCATCACGGAAAACTACTAGATTTTTCTTATTTGTGGAAAACAAGCTTCTTCCGAAATCAATAGTCTCTTTTTTCGGTTCAACTCCCATAATATCGAGAATCGTTTGTCTAATATCTACCTCTCCCCCTAAAGAATTTATTTGTTTTCCCTTTTCTCCTGGCACATGAATAATAAATGGAACTTTTTGAAGCTCTAATTGATCGGTAATGGAAATTTTTGTTCCTAAGACTTTTTCAAGCTCTTTATCATAGCTTTTCGAGATTCCATAGTGATCTCCATATAAAACAATGATGGAATTTTTGTATAAACCTTCTTTTTTCAATAAATCAAAAAACCTTTTTATAGCTTCATCCTCATATCTTACAGTAGCAAAATACCTATGCACTAAATCTGCATTATTTTCATCCATATTTAAAAATTGATCATCCTCGTTTTGAAGCAAGAATGGAAAGTGATTTGTTAATGTTAAAAACTTAGCATAAAATGGTTGCGGAAGATTTTTTAAATATGGAATAGATTGTTCAAAAAATGGAATATCCTTCAACCCATAATTCACGGAATTTTCTTCTGTCACTTCATAATCTTTTTTGGCAAAGAAACGATCATATCCTAATGTTTTATACATATTGCCTCTATTCCAAAACGTTTCATCATTACTATGGAAAACAGCGCTATAATAATTTTGCTCTTTCAATATTTCTGGAAGTGCATAATAATCATTATGTGGCCGTCTTACAAAAGCAGATCCCCCAGATAAGGGATATAACCCATTGTCAATCATAAATTCCGCATCAGATGTTTTTCCTTGGGCTGTCTGATGGTAAAAGTTTGGAAAATAATAGCTGTCTTTTATCAATTTATTTAGAAACGGAGTAATCTCTTGTCCATTGATTTTCCGATTCAGAACGAATTGCTGAGTTGATTCCAACGATATCAATATTAAGTTTTTACCGTATGCCTGCCCATGATATTGGGATTTTGATAACTTTATATTATTTTCTTTATTCAAATAATCTTCCGCTTTATGAATATCATTGCTCTCAGCAAATGCGGGTTGAACTAGCATTTTTGAATTATATAAAATATCAAATACATGGTAATTGAAAGTTCCGATTGTTTTAACGAGCAATTCTCGGTCATAGGTTTTTTTATATAGGTTTGCATCCTCCAACTCCCCTCCAACCAACACCGCCAAAATCAACATAATACTAATAGCCAGAGAAGTACGATGTTGTTTCTTGGAGATAAGTTTGGATTTATCCACCCATTTGATCGCGGCAAAAATAAGAAATACAATATCGATAATTAATAACGGGTCAGTCCAGCTTAATAATTCAACAGTGCTTTGACTTAATCCGCCAACATTTTGAAATTGAAATAAAACCGGTACTGTCACATAATCTATGTAAAATCGATAATATAATATGTTTCCAATAAGAACGCCAGTCATTACTATATAGATTATTAACATAACTACGATTCTTATTTTTTTTGAAAAGAAAAAACTGATGCCTAATAAAAAAACAACAGAGCCGATTGGATTTACCAATAATAATATTATTTCGGTAAATGATTTAGCTCGTAAATCAAATTCAAAAAAATAAACAAGTATCGTTTTGATGGTTAATAATGTTATTGCAATGATATAAAAGGTAAACTCATTCCACTTTTTCATTACGTATGTCACCCCGCTTTCTTAATAGTAAAAAAATGGAGGCAATATTACAAGAAAAATCATTTTATTTTTTAAATGTTACGAAAATGACTAAACATGTTATACTTAAGGAAGATAGGACAGGTAACCTGAAAACGGGAGGTTTAAAATACATGACCTGGAAAACCTTTATTGCTGGTGCTCTAGCAGGAGCCGTTAGTGGATACTTATTAAATGAAGCTGTAAAAAAGAACACTTCTCTCTCCAGTGAAACTGTATTAGCAAATGTGAAAAAAGCATTTAAAGAAGAAGGGCCGATAGATGGTTCCTGGATACAAATGACAAAAGAAGACTTTGCTAAATATGCCATTAAGACGAAAGTATACCGCGGCGGAATAACTACAAGCCAAAATGGGGAAAGAAAACAATATGAGTTTATTGCAGATGCATTTACAGGCAGTGTCTTAGATGTTTATCCTATTTCTTAACCCATACATATGAACAATAGGGGAGTGGCCTGATTACTTTATTGGTCACTCCCCCATATTTTAGCGCTCACATTTTAATGCTTCTATAAGCTTTCCTTCTGTATCCCATTTTAATGCCCGATAAATTGCATCGTGGTAAAAAATGAACCAAGCTCCATCCTGAATAGCTTTGGATATCCATTTTTCTTTTGCAAATATGGAGGTCATTGGATAATCGTCATAAGCTAATACCCATAGTGGATTTTGATGTGCATGGGTCGGCATTATATCAGCCATATGTATTGCTTTTTCGCCGTTGCTTTCTATTAAGATAATAGAGTGGCCATCACTATGACCACCTGTATGAATCATTCTAAGTGCCCCTTCAATAAACACTTCCTTTTCAAACGTAATGACTTGTGATTCAATTGTTTCCCAGTTTTCTTTCCAATATGTACTTTTCGATCGAATATTCGGAGTCCTCATCTCATCCCATTCTGTTTTGGAAGTATAAATTACAGCATTAGGGAAGACAGAAATATATCCATCATTAACCGGTTTTGTTAAGCCGCATGCATGATCGAAATGCAAATGAGTCATACATATAATATCGATATCTTCCGGAGCAATCCCTAATTCCTGTAAAGATTCTTCGATTTTAGATTCTTCTGTCACCCCAAAATTTCGTTTCTGCTTCTCCGATAATTTCCCGTTTCCAATTCCGGATTCTATTAATATATTTTTCCCATTAACCTGCAAAAATATCGGATCCGTCAATAATGGGATTTGATTGTTTTCATTAACTGGATACTTACTTGACCACAATGGCTTCGGAACAACACCGAACATCGCTCCTCCATCTAAATGGGTAATCCCGCCATTTAACCATTTTAATGTAATATCTCCTATTGTTAGCGTTTGCATTTTTATCCTCCCTCTCCTCTTATCCTTTTTATTTTAACACAAAAAAAATACTCTCTACCAATACATTAGGCAGAGAGCATATCCTTTTATTTTGTTTGATATTGTACTTCACAGCGATAAATACGCTGTCCACGAGCAGAAAATTTTTCCTCATATTCAGTCATGATATTATTTTCAAAATCACTGTTGTGTAGATCTAAACTAACAAATTTTAACAATAGACCATATTCAGAAAAACTTTTTAAAGAATATTCAAACAGTCCTTGATTATCTGTCTTAAAATGAATTTCTCCATTATCAACCAAAATATCCTCATATAATTTTAGAAAGGTCTTATATGTTAATCGACGTTTTTCATGTCGGTTTTTTGGCCAAGGATCGGAAAAATTTAGATATACTCTTTCCACGTCATCCTTTGCAAAATAATTCCTTAGATTTGTACCGTCTACATTTAGGAGTTTTAAATTAGGAAGTGGTTCTTCCAATAATTTTTCTAGTGCAGAGACAATTACACTATCCTGCATTTCAATTCCAATATAATTAACATCTGGATTTGCCTTTGCCATTCCATATATAAATTGCCCCTTCCCTGTTCCAACTTCAATATGGAGTGGAAGATCGTTTTGAAATATTTCTTTCCATTTACCTTTATAGGCTTCAGGAGTTTGAACTACAAAATCTGGGTATTGCAAAAGTTTTTCCTTTGCCCATGGCTTATGTCTTAGACGCAAAATAAACACCTCTTATCCATTCATTAGTTTATATGCTTTTCTTTGAATAAAGTCTTTAAGAAATCGCAAACTATCTATATCACAATAAAGAAACTGGCAAAATCGCCAGTTTCATTTGATTCATGTTTCACCCAAAATTACGAAAGGAATGTATAAAAACATGCCTCTTAGCCATCATGACCAATTGATACTATTAAAAGATATTTTAACAAACCATCAGACCGATTGCTGCGGGTCGATTGCAGAATGTGAACAAGTAGAAAGATTGGTAAAATCGCTTTTAGTGAATCCTAGTATAAATGATCAAATAAAGCCGACATTAGAACAAGTATATTTCTACAGTCAAAATGGAATAAATACACCAAACTTGGACGAGCATATTTTATCCAATCAAACCAATCTTTCACAATGGGTTGAGGATATGGAATCCTATTCGTAGTTTTTATTTATTTCCTGCAAAAATTGAATCCAATAGTCCATTTCTGGATAACGTTGTTTGTCTTTATGCCATTGGATAGAGAGTAATGTTTGCCTTACTACATACCATCTCATCCGAAGCAATAAATTTTCGGTTAACAATAAACCATACTGTTCAAGCCACCCTGACCAATTTTCACGGGGAATATATAAATACAAGAGCATGCCAATATCTAATGCAGGGTCGGCTATAACAGGGCCGTCCCAGTCTATTAAATATAATTGATTGTCCTCGGAAAGCAGCCAATTATTATGGTTTATATCGCTATGACACACAACAAATTTGTCGTTCTCTATATTTTTCACTTCCGCTTTAAGAAAGGTAAATGCGGACGTGATATCGGGCATTTGCCGCATTTCTTTATCCATGCTGATTTCTAATTCTAATAACATCTTTTCAGGTTTGAACGAAACTTTTCCCAGCCTCTCTAACATCGAAACTAATGGAGCAGAATCATGTATTTTTTTTAAAAGCTTCGCAACACGCTCTTGGCCCATTTCCTCAGGCTTTAGCTCTCTGCCGGCCATCCACTGCTGTGCAGTAATGACATCTCCATTTTCCATCCTTTTTGTCCAAACAAGCTTTGGAACAATTCCTTCTGCAGAAAGTACTGCTAAAAAGGGAGATGAATTTCTTTTTAAAAATAATTTTTGTTCCTCATATTTGGCAAAGAATGCTTCTCCTGTTGCCCCCCCAGCCGGTAGTATCTCCCAGCCCTGACCAAGTATGTGTTCCAACTTCATTCACCTTCAGTTTCACTCGCATGTTTCATGCATACGACTCGTCTCAAAACTATATTATATACTAAAATGATTTAAAAACCTATATGGACATCATTTTCGATTATCAATTCCATATAGTTGTTCCCAATCATTTATCGGTAACTATGATAAACAAAGAAAAAAAGACAGCTATTGGAAACAAGAATAGACAACAATAGCCATCTTTTAATAAATTTTATCGCTTTTTAACATTTTTCGTCAAGGTGAAATTTAGTATTTCCTGTATTTTTCATCGAAAACTTTCTTCTTCACAAACGCCCGTATTTTCTTCTTCCCATTCTAATCTTCTAAAACTTGCAGTTTGGCAATAATCTAAAAGTGTTTTTGCGGCTTTTAATTGCATGTGTTTCAAAGGAGCATGGGTATGTCTCATCTGTTCGAACCATTTAGGATATGCTCTTTTTTCTAATATGGAAAGATCATATGGTTTTTCTTTAAAATCAATATATCCATTTCTGCAAATAATCGCTTTTTTTATTGGGAGGTCTACATGGTGGTGTAAAAAAATTTGTTGTACAATTTTTGACATTCTATTTAAAGAAATCATTGGGTTTAATACTTTTTTCTCCTTTTGATTCGACCTCTTCAGCCAAAATCGATCATTGGAGCCTAAAAATACTGCATCCTTTTCTTCTTCAAGAAAAGTAAGACACCATACCTCCATCGGTGCTATAAATATTATTTCCATTTCAATCGGTGCCTTTTTTAAAAGTAAAATTGGCTCGTACAAAAGCAGACCATTATCTGGAAATCTCTGTAAAAAAGTTCGCAATCTTTCGTCATAATAGTATTTAGGGTGTACGTCTGACTGTTCATAGATAGTTGAGCTAGCCCATTTTAATTGAAAGCTGTAGAGTTGATCTAAATATAATTGCTTTAAATCCACTTCTGTTTCAGGTTTATAGGACAGAATTGGAGCAAACGAAAGGGTAGTATCTACCTTTTCTTCCGTTTTATTTTCAACCTCTGTTTTATCCTCCTTTTTAAATATTTTTGCCATTTTGTTCAATATACCAGTTTTATTTTCCTCTATCTCTTCCCATTCTTGAGAGAACTCCAGAGAATTTGTTTCCCATGCTTCTTTCAATTTTTCCCATTGTTGTTTTTTTAAACGCAAATATTGGGTTGGATATCGGTAAACATCCTGCTCATATCGAGAAACATAATCCTGCAGTTTAATTAATTGCGCCAACCAACTCACTCCTTCCTCATGTCCGCTAACATAATAAATATGTTTTCTTTATTACATATTTAGGGGTCTTATTTAGATGGGTTTCATATAACACAACATGCTTTGCCGTAAATATAATCTCTTCCAGTGCAAATGGTTTTAAGGCTTCTAGTGAAAACCGATCCTTTCCTTCCCAATTTCTTGCCAGAGTAATATGTGGTGCAAAATGTCTAGGATCCAGTTTAAAACCTGCCTTTGTACAAGAATCATACACTAACTTCCTGATATCTGTAAGTTGTTGTGACTCTTTCGTATTGGCCCAAAAGATTCTTGGCGAATCCTGACGTCCGAATACCCCTAGCTTATGTAACGCTAATTCAAACCCCTCAGAGTGACTTAACACATCTTTTACGTACATATCTGCTTTTTCAAGCTGCTCTTCTTGCGCATGACCCAAAAAGGCTAATGTTATGTGGTAATCCTCATGATGGACCCATTTCTTAAAAGGAAATTCCATCTTTATTTGTTCACACTTCTCATGAAGATACGATTTAATATGCTGTGGCAATAGTAATGCAAAAAAATAATGATGTCCTTCCATTTGGTATACCTCTTTCGTTTGTCATTTTCACAAAATTTATTGTAACAAAATTCTTATCATAAGACATATTTCGCTCTTTATTTACATATAGTGATTTCAGGTTTATTTGTTAGTGTAATTCATTTACTTGAAATCATGTATAAGGAGTGCATATCCATGAAAATCGGTGATATAGTTTACTATAAAGGAGAGAAATGTGAAATTGTTTACTTGTATGAAAGCGGCTATTGTGAGATCAAACAACCTTACAGACTACAAATCCAATTAGTATCACGATCAGAGCTCGAAAAAATAGATTGAAAAGAAACCCGCCATTTGACGGGTTTCTTTCCTTTAACGAAAAACAATATTTTTACATTCCTTTTGAATCTCTTCCATGAAATATTGTTGCAATTGTTTTGTCCATTCTCCTGGAATTCCATGGCCAATCTTATTGCCATCAAGTTGAACAATCGGCATAATTTCTGATGTCGTACTCGAGATAAAAACCTCATCAGCATTTACAAGATCATCCACTGTAAAAGCCTCTTCCTTAACTGGAATTTGTTTGCTTTTACAGATTTTTAGAATTACTTGCCTTGTTATACCATTTAATATTAAATTGACCGCTGGATGGGTTATTAGAATACCATTCTTAATCATAAACACATTAGAAGATGAGCCTTCTGTCACGATGCCTTCACGGTGCTGAATGGCTTCAAAGCAGCCTGATTCGGCGGCTTTTTGTTTTGCCATTATATTTCCTAGTAAGTTTAAACTTTTAATATCACATCTTAACCAGCGAATATCTTCCACAAGCAAACCTTTAGCGCCTTCCTTCATTAACGCTTCTGGCCGCTCCATTGATTTTGTATAAGCAACAAGCACAGGTTCTACAGCAGGTGTCGGAAAACCATGCTGGCGAGGAGAAACTCCCCTTGTAATCTGTAAATAAATAATACCTGTCTGCAATTGGTTTTCTTCCACTAATTCTTCTAGCTTTTTGCAAAGAAATTCCTTTTCAAAAGGAATCTTCAACCCTATCTTTTCAGCACTTTCATATAAACGTTGGATATGTTCGTTTTTGGTAAATAGGCCTCCATTATACACACGAATAACTTCGTATATTCCATCGCCAAATTGATAACCGCGATCTTCTATGTCTACTTTTACATTTTCCCTTTCAACAAGTTCTCCATTATAAATAACTTTTCCCATAAAATCCTCTCCCTTTTTTTTTGATATTAATCTGCTTTTTTACCTGCAAGCTCATAAATGGCTTGAGCATAAATGGCTGTAGCTTTTACTAAATCTTCAATAAACATATATTCATCCTTTTGGTGCATTACATCTGGTCTTCCTGGAAACAGAGCACCGAAAGCAACACCTGATTTTAATGAACGAGCATATGTACCACCGCCAATAGCCAGCAATTCTGCTTTCTCTCCCGTTTGTTCTTCATAAACTTTCTTTAAAGTGAGAATCAATTCATCATTCTCATCTACATGATGAGGCTTTGAATCTGAAAAATGCTGAATAGTAAAGCCTTCTTTTTCCAGATATTTTTCCATATTGCTCTTCCCTTGTTCCATATCAAATGTAACAGGATATCTCATATTAAGACCAAAGCTGCCTCCGACTGCCTTATCATAATCAATTTTCCCAACATTTATAGTAAGATCACCTGTAATCTCATCCTTATATTGAATGCCAAACCCTTCTCCACGAGATTTTTCAAATAAATAATTTGTTGCAAATTGAATAAATGCTTCCCCTTGCTGATCAAGCGAAACATTTGATAAAAACGAGGCTAAAATTAAACCGGCGTTCTTTCCATTTCTAGGTTCCATTCCATGTGCAGATACTCCCTCTAATTCCAAGATGAGCTCTCCTGATTCGACATAATACTTTCCATTTAGCTTAGTTTTTTGAAGATAATCATTGTAATTCTGTAAGATTTCCGTTTGTTCTTTTTCAACTAATAGTTTTGCTTGTGCGAAATCTGGTACCATGTTATATCTTCTTCCTGAATGGAAGGAAAGTAATTGTACTTTATTGTGCTCATCGTTAGAATGACCTTCGCTTACATTTTGCACAATATCAAAATCCGCGATTCCCTTTTCGGCATAAATGATAGGAAAATCTGCATCAGGTGCAAATCCCATATTCGGCATTTCTTCGTGCTTAAAATAATGATCGACACAGCGCCAATCACTCTCTTCATCTGTGCCAATAATCATGCGAACACGCTTTTCCAAAGGAATTCCTAGTTCTTTTACGATTTTCATTGCATAGTATGCAGCCATAGTGGGGCCTTTATCATCGCTAGATCCACGTGCATAAATCTTGTCATCTTTTACAATTCCTCCATATGGATCCACGGTCCACCCATCTCCTTCTGGGACAACGTCCACATGACAAAGGATTCCAACTAGTTCACTGCCTGTTCCCATTTCTAAATGGCCTGCAAGGTTTCCAACATTCTTTGGGGTGAAGCCATCCTTCTTACCTAAATCCAATAAGTATTGCAGCGCTTCCTTTACACCTACCCCTAAAGGTGCATCTTCTGTTGCATTTTCCTCATCGAGCACACTTCTAATTTGTAAAAGTCCTTGTAAATCCTTAATTAGATCATCTTTTCTCTTTATTACTTCGTCCATCCATTGAATTGACATTCTATCTATCTCCTTTAATATTCGTAATACTTGTTGTTTTCCAGATTATTTTACTCCTTTTTAAGCTTCAATAAAACATCCACCATATAATATAAATTTTAACGACGTGGACCCTCTTAATAAAAAATGTTGGGGCTAGTTTTAGCATTTTTACTTTAAATTATTTTACTATATTAATAATAAATATGGGTAAGATACATATGATAAAGGAAAAGGAATTACCTAAAATATTAGTAAATTCCCACTATGCACTGGAAATTTAGAATTAATAGGTGTAGAATGTAATTGTCTGACACCTTAGATTTAAAATTCGACATGAAAGAAGGAGTTGTCTGGCAGAAAAAGGTTTGCAAAGCTTGAAGAAGATTTTCTTCAAAACCAATAAGTCGTCCGTAGTCTTAAGTTTTAGGAAAAAGGATGAGGGAGTGGTTTTTTGAAACCTTCAACGAACAGGATGTTAACCCGAATTAAATCAATCTATGTGTTTATTAAGGAAAATGGTACTGTAACAACACAGGAACTTGTCGATGAGTTCGGAATAACTCCACGTACAATTCAAAGAGATTTGAATGTACTTGCTTACAATGACTTAATTAAAAGTCCACACCGTGGAACATGGACAACAACTAAGAAACGAGTAAAATTATCATCTTAATAGAAAAACGGAGGCGCCTTATCCAGCAGCATATGGATAGGTGAAATTAGTATTTCAAATTTCACCTAGTAAGATTGGAAGAGTAATTTTAATGTTGACTTATCCATTCGGAGGAGACTGAGAATCCACTTGCTGATAGGCGCTGAAGCTGGATAAAGACAATCACACATAATAAAAGGAGCTGTATTTTAACAGCTCCTTTTGATTTTTTATTATTTATCCACAATTGGACCATTCTTTAATTGCTCTACTTCCTCTTCGGTCAGTTCACGATATTCACCAAGCTCTAAATTTTCATCTAGTTGTAATGGTCCCATGGTAATACGCTTTAGATAAATGACCTTTTTTCCAACTGCTTCAAACATTCTTTTTACCTGGTGGAATTTCCCTTCTGTTATAGTTAATTCTATATCGGAATGATTTCCAGATTTAAGGATTTTCAATTCACCAGGCTTCGTTTCATATCCATCGTCTAAAATTACACCTTTATGAAAAGCCTCAACATCTGATTCCGTCACCATGCCATTTATTACTGCAAAATAGGTCTTAGGAACATGCTTCTTTGGAGATAAAAGCTTATGTGCCAACCCTCCATCATTTGTAATTAGGAGAAGTCCTTCCGTATCCTTATCAAGTCTTCCGACAGGAAAAGGGTTTAAAACCGCATCCTCTATATCCAATAGATCAATAACGGTTTTATCATGATAATCCTCTGTTGCTGAAATTACTCCCTGTGGTTTATTCATCATTAAATAAATAAACTCTTTATAGTTAACCGACTCTCCGTAAATCGTAATAATATCTACAGTTGGATTGACTTGAATTTTACCATCCTTTGCTATTACTTGGTTAACTTTTACAACACCATCTTTTAAAATTTTTTTCACATCTTTTCGACTGCCATATCCGACATTTGCTAGTAATTTATCCAGTCTCATTCCATACTCCTTTTTCATTATGCCTGTTTATGTATAAATTGTTGTTTTCCTAATTTATTATAAGTCCTAAATCAGACCTGGCTTCAGTGCATCTTTTCTAAAAAGAATTATTCTTAAGATGCATGAAGTAGTTAAAAAGATATTTTTTACATGAGCAACAAATGATTAAGAAAAGATCCGTATTCATATGAATATTTATGTCTATTTAGGCAGCTACCCATACCTAAAACGTATGCCTACATAGGCTATAAGGGAATGGCAAGAAGAGTTTTTAGTTGTTTTCTACAGGGTAATGAAATAGAAAGTAGATACAATCGAAAAATCGCACTCCATTTTTTCATATTCCTACTTATTGAATACGACTAATAATCGAATTGCTTTAAATATCATGATGAGGTGAAACAATAATGGATTATAGACAACAAATGTATCCCCAAATGCCTGGCCAACAATATAGCAACTTCCCGCCATCTATGCAGCATCAAGGCGGTAGCCACATGCCTTCCCAAAGTTATCCCCATCAGGGTGGTGGTCAAAGTAATTTAGAAAGACGATTGGAACGCATAGAAAGACAAGTGGAACGTATGAATCGTCGTGTCACACAAATTGAACGCCAAATACAATATTGGGGACAAATGGGCGGACATCACTAGAAAAACAAAAGCGCCTTGCTCATCGGTTAAAGGGGCTGGAAGTAAATAAGTAGATTATATTAGAGGTCAACGTTTTCGTTGACCTCTTTCCCATTTAACCTATATGAAGCCTTCTCTTTATTCCTTGCAGCCTTTGACCAAATAATTTATCAGCAAGACCAGATCTTAATCCTATATAGCCATATACAATTGCCCCAATTCCTCCACAAATTATGACAATAACTAATGACTCCCATTTAGAAACCGGTGATAAAAATAGAGTGGTGATTTTGTAAAACGCAAACACAACCGCAACCATAATGGCATTCATAACTAAAATTAGTATGCTCCTCCGAATTACTGTTTTGAAAGGATAGTTTGCGAAAATCTTAATGACAATTAAATTAATGATGATTGAAACAGAATATCCTAAAGCTGTGGCATATACTGCTCCATCTGTTTCAAATAACTTAATCAATGGAATATTAAAGGTTAGCTTAAATAACAAACCAGTTAACAAACTTAATATCGTAAATCGTTGCTCATTTATCCCTTGCAGTATAGCTGCGGTTACAGAATACAAGGCGAAAAGAATTGCAACTGGAGCATAATGTCCAAGAACATCCGCCCCTAATTTGCTATGCTGATAAAACACTGTAAAAATAGGATCAGCAAGCAAGGATAATCCAAGTGCAGCAGGAACGGTTAGGAATAACAGTATTTGAAAGGTTTGATCTACTTGACGAATCATCGATCCTCGATTTCCCTTAGCAAAGGATTCTGTTATAAGTGGAACAAGTGTTAGGGAAAAGGAAGTCGCGAGCGATACAGGTATAATAACAAGCTTATGAGAATCGAAATTAAGAATCCCAATAGCCTCTAGTGCTTCCTTTCCCTTATTGATAGCTGCCATCCCCCTTGTGAAGGTTAATTGGTCCACATATTGAAAAAGGGAATTAGCTACACCTACAAATACGAATGGCAAAGCATATATAAAGATTTCCTTATACATTTCTTTAAGCGATACGTTCAAGGTGCCTTTATCATGTTCCAGCAATTCATCAAAATGATGTTTTCTTTTTTTCCAATACCAAAATAATATAATTAAGCTTGCGATTCCTCCTACAAATGCTGCAAAAGTGGCAACACTAATAGCAGTAACCATACTACCTTTAAATACATGTAATACTAAAAACGCCCCAACTAAAAGGAACAAGATTCTTATAATTTGCTCAATCACTTGTGACACTGCAGAAGGTCCCATAGATTGATGTCCTTGAAAATATCCACGAATTAAGCTCATGACTGGAATAATTATTAGAGCGAAGCTTACTGCCCTAATGATAGTCGTTACATTACCTACGGAATACTTTGTTGACTCTACTCCTGACATACTTAATTCCGCAAAGGTCGGTGCAAAAATATACATCATTAAAAAACAGACAATCCCGGTCATCAGCATTAGGATGATTCCGGATTTAAAAAGCTTTCTGCCTACTGCGTACTCCTCTAATGCATTATATTTTGCGATATATTTTGAAACAGCCAGCGGAACCCCAGCTGTTGCGATACTTATAAATAATGTATATGGAACATATCCAAATTGGTAAAGAGCTTCCGGCTCCGATCCTCCAATGATAGCGTGAAATGGGATAACATAAAATAACCCGATAAATTTGGAAATAAATGTTCCTAACGTTAAAATAAATGTACCACGGATAAGTTTAGAAGACATAAAATCCCTACTTTAATCATGATTCAAAAACAATATAAATTCACTAATTAGTAGTGTACAACTAACTTTGTCAATTGACAATTTATTCGAAAAATCTTTTTATTCCTATAGGTAAGTTCGCAGTAAATCTTGCTTAAATAAATTATCCATACTAAAATGAATGGAATGTAAAAGAAAAAGGTGTTGAAGCTATGAAATACGATGTCATTGTGGTGGGGGGAGGCCCATCCGGATTAATGGCTGCGATAGCAGCAGGGGAAAGTGGCGCGAAAGTATTATTAATAGACAAAGGTGACAAGCTCGGAAGAAAGCTTGCCATTTCAGGCGGCGGCAGATGCAATGTCACTAATCGTCTGCCGATTGATGAGATTGTAAAGCATATCCCGGGAAATGGACGTTTTTTATATAGTGCCTTTTCGATTTTTAATAATGAAGATATCATTCAGTTTTTTGAAAATCTCGGAATTAAGCTAAAGGAAGAAGACCATGGAAGAATGTTTCCTGTGACAAATAAAGCACAATCTGTTGTTGATGCTCTTTTAAGAAGGCTATCGGAATTGAATGTCACCATCAAAACAAATACTCCTGTCAAAGAGATTATGTATAATAATCAACAAGCATCAGGGGTAGAGCTTGAAAACGATGAAATAATTGATTGTAGTGCTGTGGTGGTCGCTGTTGGCGGAAAGTCGGTACCACAAACCGGTTCTACCGGAGACGGATTTCCATGGGCGGAAAAAGCCGGGCACACCATCTCGGAGCTTTTTCCTACAGAAGTGCCTGTAACATCCGATGAACCATTTATAAAAGAAAAAACGTTACAAGGATTATCGCTTCGTGAAGTCGCTGTTAGTGTTTTGAATCCAAAAGGAAAACCAATTATCACCCATAAAATGGACATGATATTCACTCACTTTGGCATTTCCGGTCCGGCAGTCTTAAGATGTAGTCAATTTGTTGTAAAAGCAATGAAAAAATGGAACTTAAAGAGGGTAACAATGAGTATTGATGCTATACCTGATTATAACGAAGAGCAGTTGTTCCAACATATTTTAAAGCTACTAAAAGATGAACCAAAAAAGGCAGTAAAAAATGGGTTGAAAGGTCTTTTACCGGAACGATATTTATTATTCTTACTGGACTTGAGTGGAATTGATGAAAATATGCAAGCTTCTAATGTTTCAATGGAAAATATCCGTTCTTTTACTAAACTATGTAAACAATTTCAATTCAACGTAAACGGGACACTCCCATTGGAAAAAGCTTTTGTTACGGGTGGCGGTGTCTCCATCAAGGAAATTGAACCAAAAACAATGGCATCTAAATTAATGCCCGGTCTATACTTTTGTGGAGAAGTCTTAGACATATATGGTTATACAGGAGGCTATAATATTACATCCGCTCTTGTAACAGGAAGGTTGGCAGGTTCAAATGCTGCTGAATATTCTTCAAACTGCCATTAATTCACTATTCACGCATGGATAAAAAATCCATGCGTGTTTTTAATGGACACTAAATCTTTTATTCCCTAAAATATGATATTTTAGAGGAATTCAGGAAAATCATTCTGTTATTTTCCCAATATTATTCTGAACTTAACCTCTTTGGACAAAATAACAGAACGTGTGTCCGTAATTATTAAAACCTAAAAAGTTGATCACTTTGCTTTTACCAGCGGATAATGGATAGTGTCTCTACTTATTTTTTATATAAAATCATCGCACTAAAACAATAAATTTGTTCATCATCATCTTCTGGCATAACAGCCACATGATACTTAATATCCAACAGCTTATTATCATCAATGTTTTTTAAAAATTGATTCACATCTTCCTCTAAATCCTTTTCATGTTCATAATCAAATACTTTTACTTGAATCATTTGTCTCCCTCCTCTTTTTTTTATTACTATCATTGACGGAAAATGTAATATTTAAAACATTCCGATAAATAAAAAAACAACAATTATATAGAAGTAATCAAAAAAAATAACAGTCACTTAATAGTGCTGTCATTTTATTACAAAGATTTGTTTAATTATTAATTGCATTCATTTATCTTTTTGGTTTTGTTTCCCCAGTCCAATGTGACATTCCGCCAGTCATATTAATTACATGATATCCTTGGTCTTGAAGAAATTCACATACTTTCATGCTTCGTCCTCCTGCATGGCAAGTGATGATATATTCTTCGTTTTTATCTAATTTATTAAGAGAATCAGGGATATCTCCCATTCGTATATGTACCGCTTCAGGAATCATTCCTTCTGCTACCTCATCATCTTCACGAACATCAATGATATTTAATGTCTCATCATTTTTTAATTTTTGTTCTACTTCTTCCGGTGTAATTTGTTTTATTTCCAATCCTGTCATTCCTTTCGTATTTTCATCTTTTTGATTATATCAAATACACCTATACAAAACCAAAGAAAGGAGAATGAAAAACCCCCTTTCTCCTTAATTTGCAACAATATTAACGAGCTTGCCAGGAATAGCTATTACTTTACGAATGGTTTTTCCTTCGATTATTCCTTTTACTGTTTCATCGTCCAATGCAATCTCTTCCATTTCCTTTGCAGAGGCATCACGAGCCACTGTGATTTTCGTACGCACTTTTCCATTTACCTGGATAACAATTTCTACCTCATTATCAATAAGCTTAGATTCATCATATGTTGGCCAAGCTTCATATGAAATTGTACCTTCATGGCCAAGTTTTTCCCAAAGCTCTTCACAAAGATGAGGAGCAATTGGAGACAGCATTTTAACAAAACCCTCTACATATTCTTTTGGAAGCACATCCACTTTATAAGCTTCATTAACGAATACCATAAGTTGAGATATAGCTGTGTTGTATCCTAGGTTTTCAAAGTCCTCTGTTACCTTTTTCACCGTTTGATGGTATACCTTTTCAAGGACATTCTTATTGCCTTCCTGAATCTTGCTTGAAAGTTCACCGTTATCATCTACAAGCAAACGCCACACACGATCAAGGAATCTTCTCGCCCCGTCAAGTCCATTTGTTGTCCAAGCGATGGATGCTGTAAGAGGTCCCATGAACATTTCATATAGACGGAGCGTATCAGCGCCGTGACTTGAAACGATTTGATCCGGATTGACGACATTTCCTTTTGATTTACTCATTTTTTCATTGTTTTCACCAAGAATCATTCCTTGGTTTAGCAATCTTTGAAATGGTTCTTTCGTTGGGACAACGCCTATATCATACAAGAACTTATACCAGAAACGGGCGTATAGCAGATGAAGCACAGCATGTTCTGCCCCGCCGATATACGTATCAACCGGAAGCCATTCTTTAAGTTTTTCCGGATCCGCAAGTGCCTCGCTATTATGCGGATCAATATAGCGGATAAAGTACCAGCAGCTTCCCGCCCATTGTGGCATAGTATTTGTTTCACGACGACCCTTTTTGCCTGTAACGGGATCCACAACATTAATCCATTCTTCAATATTCGCCAGAGGTGACTCTCCAGTACCTGATGGTTTGATATCCGTTGTTTTCGGAAGTGTAAGTGGCAGTTCCTCTTCTGGAACAGCAGTCATCGTCCCGTCTTCCCAATGAATAATTGGAATTGGTTCTCCCCAATAGCGTTGACGGCTAAATAGCCAATCACGAAGGCGATAGGTTACTTTCTTTTCCCCGATTCCTTTCTCCTGAAGCCAAGCAATCATTTTCTTGATGCCTTCTTCTTTATTTAGCCCATTAAGGAAGTCAGAATTTATATGCTCTCCATCCCCAGTATATGCCGCCTCTTCAACATTACCGCCTGCAACAACTTCTTTAATGGTTAGACCAAATTTTTTAGCAAATTCATAATCTCGCTCATCATGTGCAGGAACTGCCATGATTGCACCAGTCCCGTAGCTCATTAGAACATAATCGGCGATCCAGATCGGCATTTTTTCATTATTTACAGGATTAATAGCATATGCTCCTGTAAATACGCCTGTTTTGTCTTTCGCAAGGTCTGTACGCTCAAGATCACTTTTTGATTTAATTTGGTCAAGATATGCATCAACTGCTGCACGCTGCTCAGATGAAGTTATTTTTTCTACAAGCGGATGCTCTGGTGCCAAAACAGCATATGTTGCACCAAAGAGAGTATCCGGACGGGTTGTGAATACTGTAAAGTTTTCATTTGTACCATCAATATTGAAGGTAACCTCAGCACCCTCTGATCTTCCAATCCAATTTCGCTGCATATCCTTAAGACTTTCAGGCCAATCAAGATCATCCAAGTCTTCAAGAAGTTTATCAGCATAAGCAGTAATTCTTAGCATCCATTGTCTCATTGGACGTCTTTCAACTGGGTGACCACCGCGTTCACTTTTTCCATCTATAACTTCTTCATTAGCAAGTACTGTACCAAGGGCTGGACACCAGTTGACCGGTACCTCGTCAACATATGCAAGACCTTTTTCATATAGTTTCAAGAAAATCCATTGTGTCCACTTGTAATATTCTGGATCTGTTGTATTTATCTCACGATCCCAATCAAAGGAAAAACCAAGTGAGTTCAATTGACGCCTAAAAGTTTCAATATTATGTTTCGTAAATTCAGCAGGATCATTACCAGTATCAATCGCATACTGTTCTGCTGGAAGACCAAATGCGTCCCATCCCATTGGATGAAGGACATTATAGCCTTGCATTCTTTTCCATCTTGCTAAAATATCGGTTGAAATATACCCTTTTGGATGTCCCACATGAAGTCCAACACCTGAAGGGTATGGGAACATATCCAACGCATAATAATTTTCTTTTGATTGGTCCTCTGTTGTTTTAAATGTCTGATGTTCTTTCCAATATTTCTGCCATTTTTTCTCAATCTCAATGTGATTGTAACTCATGAAATTGCCTCCTTATGTTACTATTAAAACAAAAAACCTCTCATCCCTGTCAAAACAGGGACGAGAGGTTAAATATTTACTCCCGCGGTACCACCCAAATTAGTGCACGCACTCGCTTCATTCATCCTTAACGCGGAATACGGCAAAGATTACTTAGGTACCCCCGTTCACCATTGCAACTAATAGGCGAGTTCATGATGGATCTGATTGGCTTGCACCAACCGCCAATTCTCTATTTCAGATGGACATCATTACTATTCCTACTTCAAACGTTTCATTATGGATTAAATTATTAACCATTTTAGCCAATTTTAGTCCTTGTTGCAAGCCTTTTTTTCCATTGTTACATACTTAAGGTTTGTTCCCGTTTAGAAGTGGACTTTAATGGCTTATCATAAAATAGCGATAACCCAATCGACAATATGAATAATACGATGAGTGAGATAAATAAAATGGACATTCCGTATAAGTCTACCACTATACCGCCAACTAATGGCCCGACCATGCGACCACCCGTTGCTGTACTATTGACAATCCCTTGAAAAAGCCCCTCTTTGCCTTTTGGCGAAAGTTGACTTGCAATCGTTGGAATTGCTGGCCACACAAGCATTTCTCCTAGTGTAAGAATAACCATGGCAGCAACAAAAGCACTTAAGCTATGTGCGACACTCACGACTCCAAACGAAACGATAAAAATAATAATTCCTAAAATGATTTGACCTTTTAAACTTGCACAAAACTTCTTTATAATCGGAGCAACAATCGGTTGCCCAAGTACGATTAGAGCACCGTTAATGGTCCAAAGCAATCCGTATTGTCTCAAGGTTATTCCTATTTCTTGTGTATAGCTTGAAATAGTTGCCTGCCATTGTACATATCCAACCCAACAAAGTAAATAAGCCGAACATAAAATAACTAATGCTTTGAAAATTTGCTTATTTCTTATAGATCCATGCTCTTGTATAATAGATGTCTGCTTAGCTGGTTGGACAGACAATTTTTTATATCCAAAAAATGCTATAAAGAAAAAGATAATAAACATCCATAAATTAGCTAAAAAGATATAGTTAAAGGATAATGATGCAACAAATCCACCTAAGGCGGAACCAACAGCTACACCTACGTTCTGTGCCACATAGATAGCATTAAAAGCCCGCCTTCCGCCTTCTTTCCAGACGGAGCCTGCCATTGCAAATACACAAGGAAAAATGATTCCAGAACCAAATCCTGTTAAAGTTAGGAAAATAACATAATTTGGCCAATCATGCCAAATAGTGAGACCAAGTGCCGCTAAAATAGTCAGGATAATACCAAATATAATGGTTCGGTATCCTCCTAGTTTATCAAAAAGTGTTCCCCCGAGTAGATTACCTATAACACTTGCAGCCGAATTTAACATTAAAACAATTCCTGCAATAGATAATGACTTACCGAGGTGATCATGGATGTAAATAGTGTTTAATGGCCATAAAAAAGAAGAGCCAGTTGTATTCACCATCATCCCGATAACTAAAAGCCACAAGGATTTAGGCATGAGAAACGCTCCCTTCCCCCAATATATATTTTATACCATTCCTCATTGTATTCTTTTTAAATTAGAGCGACAAGGGGTAAAAGAGATAACTATGTATTCAGAAAAAGAGGCTGGGACATAACTAGCTTCAAATAGTGAGAAAGGTGAATTTGAGTACGCTCAAATTCACCTTTCTCTATTTTTGTGTGTA